>Ga0116193_1002137_pt1 | contig 15357 bp, 11 predicted proteins | sample AD_UKC115_MetaG_FD_89892 | JGI IMG/M metagenome (GOLD analysis project Ga0116193, IMG submission 89892) | Active sludge microbial communities of municipal wastewater-treating anaerobic digesters from Hong Kong - AD_UKC115_MetaG | ecosystem: Engineered > Bioreactor > Anaerobic > Digestate... | reverse complement strand
CATGGTGTCATTGACGGGAATGGCGAATATTGGTGGCGAAAATTCTGGGGCGAGGATCAACAGGGAGGAATGATGGGAGAATATAAAAAACGAGGGATCCGCTGGGCGGTTGATTACGATTGTGAACGTGTTCGCCCCATCGTCATCTGGAAATCAACAAATGTGTTGCTGAAGGATGTAACAATCAAACGGGCGGGTTTTTGGAATGTTTCCCTGATATACAGTGATAAGGTGCATGTTGACGGCCTAGTCATTCGTAGCAACACCGGACTGGGGCTTTCCGGTGTCGGACCAAGCTCTGACGGAATCAATACGGATTCTTCACGTAATATTCTGGTGGAAAACTGTGATATTGACTGTAACGACGATAATCTCTGTGTGAAATCAGGCAGAGATGCCGACGGGTTGCGTGTTGGTCGCCCAGCTGAGCGGATTGTTTATCGCGACTGCATTACCCGTTCCGGTCATGGCCTTTTTACACTTGGTAGCGAAACATCGGGTGGGATACGCGATATTGAGGTTTATAACTTAGTAGCAAAGGGTACTTCTACTGGCATACGGTTTAAATCGGCAAAGGTGCGTGGCGGCCTGATTGAAAATATCCGCTTTCACCATATTCAAATGGAAAACGTGAAGAATCCTTTTCGTTTTGATCTGAACTGGTTTCCTGAATATAGTTATCCAAAGATCCCAGACGATATCCCCCAAGAGGAAATTACCGACCGTTGGCGTCTGCTGACACAGAAGGTAGAGCCACCGGAAATTGGCATTCCCGAGTTCCGCAACATTTTTATTTCCGACATCACGGTAAAAAACAGTATTGTGGGTATTTTCTGTATCGCTTTTGAAGAAAAATTCATACACAATGTGATGTGGGAGAATGTTATAATCGAAGCACAAAAACCGGGGAAACTGGTATATGCCAGAGATTGGATGATGAAAAATGTAATACTGCGCACGCCGGATGGAAAAAACATAGAAGCGGAGCATTGTATTGGAGTTGAACTCCCTGTTGTGCAGTCACTCGATAATGCTTCCAATCCAGTTAACTTACCTTAAATAATTTATGCAATGAAAACATCGCAAATTCTTTTGGCTACTGGTGTAATTTCTTCCGGTCTATGCCTTCCTTTTCAAACTGAAGGAAAGCCTGTCCAAAGTAAAAAGCCCAACATCATTTATATTCTGGCAGACGATTTGGGCTATGGAGACGTTTCAACATATAACCCGGACAGCAAAATTTCGACACCCAACTTCGACCGCTTAGCCATGGAGGGAATTTGTTTTACCGATGCTCATTCGCCGTCGGCAGTTTGTACCCCCACTCGCTATGGTATTCTTACAGGTCGTTATTCGTGGCGAAGCCCGCTCAAATCGGGAGTTTTAAATGGGTACAGTCAGCCGCTGATTGAAAAAGACCGTACTACCGTAGCCTCGTTTCTGAAACGGAATGGTTACCATACCGGTATTGTTGGGAAATGGCACCTCGGCCTTGGCTGGGTTCAAAAACCGGGAAGCGTCAATGAATTGTCCCAAACCGGATCTCCTAAAGTCAAAATTATCAATCCGGAAACAATCGATTTCTCCCAACCTCCGACTGACGGGCCGATGAATCATGGCTTCGATTATTCGTATATTCTTCCGGCTTCGCTGGATATGCCTCCCTACTGTTTTCTCGAAAATAATAAATTAACTGCGTCGCTTATCAGGCAAACTCCTGGTAACAACCCGGATAACGCTACAACCGGACCTTTCTGGAGGGAAGGATTGATGGCCGAAGGTTTTGCTTTTGAGCAGGTGACGCCAACATTTACACAGAAAGCCGTTTTATTTATCCGGGAACAGGCATCATTGGGAAAGCCTTTCTTTCTCTATCTGCCTTTCCCGTCGCCGCATACGCCTTGGCTACCGTTGCCCGGATACAATGGGACATCGAAAGCAGGTCCGTATGGCGACTTCGTTCAGATGCTTGATGCGCATGTTGGAGAAATTCTGAAGGCACTGACCGAAACAGGATTAGACGACAACACTATTGTTTTTTTTACCAGCGACAACGGCCCGTTCTGGAAACCTCCGTTTATTGACCAGTTCGGTCACAAGGCTGCTTCAATCTATCGTGGGATGAAGGCTGACGCTTTTGAAGGGGGGCACAGGGTCCCTTTCATCGTTCGCTGGCCCGGAAAGATAAAACCTGGCATCCGCTGTGCCGAGCCAATTACGTTGACCAGCTTGCTGGCAACCTGTGCGGAGCTTATAAATAAAAATTTATCAGAGAATGAAGGGGAGGATAGTTTTAGCATTTTGCCACTACTGCTTGTAAACGGTAAGAAATATAAACGCCCGAAAGCATTGATTCAGCATTCTTCAAAAGGTATTTTCGTTGTCAGACAAGGAGATTGGAAACTAATTCTAGGGTTGGGATCCGGTGGTTTTTCAAAACCTGAAATGGTTAGTCCTGGACCAAATGAAGCTCCGGGGCAGTTATATAATCTAAAAAAAGATCCATCTGAAGTACAGAATTTATATCTACAATTTCCTCAAAAAGTTGAGAAGCTCAAAGCAATCCTTGAGTTATATCAGGAAGCTGAAAGAAGTCGCTAGACTGACAATGTGATTTTTGAGTAAAAAGAACTCCATAAAAACTCCGTCCTCTCACGTTCTTCTGTGTGAATAATTGAATCTACATGTTTTGATGTCTTGCATTTAAAATCTATAAAAATTTTCAAATGATTAAAGTTGTTGTTCTGGAGGAGTTTTAGTGACATATTATTATCGCAAAATACAATATTCTGATAATCAGAATAAATGTAGGTGTGGAGGAAGATATTTGATAGTTTTATTCTTAGTGGTTGTAGTCAGCTTAGCAATTTTTTTTTCAAAATTTGTGTATTCAGGTGTATCCTACTAGCCTCCTGAAAATGTGAAATATGAAAAGAAATATGGTTATCACGATCTGGTCGTTGATACTGTTGAAATCAAATTGGACAGATTTAGTACAATGCTCAAGAATATGGATGATTTTCGAATGGCATCGATTATTTGAATTTAATATAATTGTGGAAATAAAATACCAGAAGAGATAAAACAAAAAAATGAAGATTTACTCTCCAAATTTTGTTATTGGTGGGACGAATTTGGTGGAAACTCAATGTGCTATTTGAGCGGAAACCATCAAATGTCTTTTGACCAGAGGAATATCTAGTTGATCAATTCTTATTCGAAAAAATTATTCAGAAATAGTGGTCTGACCGGAAAATAATATCAGGAGAAAGTCCGGAAAAGAATTTTTTCTTGGCTCGAAATGCGCTGATATTATGGTTTTACAGCCTCTTTTTTTGCACCCGGCTGGTTTTCGGCGCATCCGGAGGCGGTTATTTATATCTTTGTTTCGGAACATCTTTGAGTTAAAGGAGTAGCCGGGGAATCAGATTGCCGGCAGGGGGCTGTTGGTTTTTGTTGTGTGGCCGGGAAGAGGCTTGTTGGCGTTTGATTTTTACGATAAACTGCACCTGGCGCTCGAAAAACTTCCCGCCCAGCGCCATTACGTTTGGAATGGAAATGGCGTTTCGGGAGAGTTTTTCCCGGAGATTCTGATCTTGTAACAAAAAACTAAACCATGAGAAAACCATTCTTTTCAGCCGGAAATGTTGTCCTGAAAAGCGCTATTGGCGCGACCCTCTTGTCAATGACCAGCGGAACGGGGGTTTATGCCCGGAAAATACCGGTTCAACCCAATATTGTCCTGATTTGTGCCGACGACCTTGGCTGGTCTGATATTGGTTGTTACGGCAGTGAAGTTAAAACGCCCAACTTAGACCGCCTGGCCGAGAGCGGGATGCGTTTCCGCCAGTTTCACAATACCTCGAAGTGTTTTCCGTCGCGCGCCTGCCTGCTGACCGGTGTCTATGCGCAGGATTGTGGATATGATGTCAGCTTTACCAGTCCGATCCGGAATGCAGTTACGCTGGGCGAGGTACTCCGCACGGCTGGTTACCGTACCTTGTGGGCCGGAAAACATCACGGTGCCGAAAATCCGGTAACGCGCGGCTTCGACCGTTATTACGGATTGAAAGACGGCGCCTGTAACTATTTTAATCCCGGTAAACCCCGCGAAGGAGAGGGGCTTCCGGCCCAGAAGAATCCCCTGCGTGAGTGGTGTATCGATAGTGTGTTGTACAAACCCTATTCGCCGCCACAAAAGGATTTTTACACTACCGACTATTTTACCAATTACGCCCTCGGGTGGCTGGACGAGTATAAAAACGAGCAAAAGCCCTTTTTTCTCTATTTGGCTTACAACGCCCCGCACGATCCGTTGATGGCCTGGCCGGCCGATATCGAAAAATATAAAGGGCGATACGATGCCGGTTACGAAACCATCCGGCGGCAACGGTACGAAAAACAGCGTCAGATTGGAGTGATTGGTGAAAATTGCCGGCTTTCGGAGCCTACCCATGTGCCGTGGGAAAGCCTGACTGAGGATCAGCAACGGGAAGAAGCCCGTAAAATGGAGGTTTATACGGCCATGATTGACCGGCTGGACCAGAACATCGGCCGCATCCTGGAGAAGCTTCGGGAAACCGGAAAAGACCAGAATACGCTGATTTTGTTTGTGTCGGACAATGGCGCGTCGGCCGAAATGGTCGATCTGAAAAATGACGACGACAGCGCCCCGGTCGGATCGATGATCCGATGGGTGTCGCTCGGGAAAGAGTGGGCAAACGTGGGTAACACGCCCTTCCGGTTTTATAAAAATTACAGCTACCAGGGCGGCATCAACACGCCGTGTATCGCCTGGTGGCCTTCGGTGATAACGCCCGGCAGCTTCAGCAATTACCCCGGTCACTTTGTCGATTTTATGGCCACTTTTGTTGAGTTATCCGGAGCCCGATATCCCACACAGTTCCGTGGTCAGACGATTGTCCCCTGCCGGGGCGAGAGTTTGGTTCCCGCTTTTAAAGGAGAAAAGACAAGCCGGGATCATCCACTTTTTTGGGAGTGGAAACAGGGGAGAGCCGTCCGGAAAGGAGCGTGGAAAATTGTCCGGCATGGTGAGAATGTTCCCTGGAGTCTTTACAACCTGCAGGAGGATCCTGCCGAAATAGATGACCGTGCCACGGAAAAGCCGGAAATTGTTTCGGAACTCAACCAGTTGTTCATCCAGTGGAAAGCGGGCTGGTCACGCTGATCATAAAAAGAGGGCATTCCCCGGCAATTTGACTTTCCGGTGGTGGCTGATTTTAGATATATTTACCAAAACCATAATTCAAATCTGAACTATGAAAAATTGGATCATTCTGTTGGGCGCCTGTCTGCTGTTGGTACTGACGGGCTACTCCCAAAACAAAAAACCGTTGCTGGTCGCATCGTACAATATCCGTTACGACAACCCCAACGACGGCGTCAACTCCTGGAGCAACCGCAAAGAACCGGTGAAAGCGCTGATTTCCTTCTATGATTTTGACCTTTTTGGCACGCAGGAAGGATTGATCGGACAGCTGCAGGACATTGCCGGGCTGGAACAGTACGCCTTTACCGGAAATGGGCGCGACGATGGCCAGCAGGCGGGCGAACATTCGGCCATTTTTTATAAAAAAGCGCGCTTTAAACTGCTCGATGCCGGCAATTTCTGGCTGAGCGAAACGCCCGATGTACCTTCGATGGGCTGGGATGCCGTCTGTTGCAAACGGATCTGCTCGTGGGGAAAATTTGAGGATCGCTCTTCCGGAAAGAAATTCTATTTTTTCAGCGTCCATTTCGACCACCAGGGTGTGGAAGCCCGCAAACAGTCGGGGAAGTTGATGGTCCGGAAAATTACGGAGATCGCCAAGGGATTGCCGGTGATTTGTGTGGGTGATTTTAATTCCACCCCCGAAACCGAGCAGATTGCAGCCATGCAAACGATTTTGAATGATGCCTGCCAGGTTTCCGTACAGCCGCCTTATGGTCCGGTGGGGACTACCAACAGCTTTAAATTTGATGCGCCCATGAAAAACCGGATCGATTATATCTTTGTAAGTAAGCAGATAACCGTGCAAAAGTATGGCGTGCTTACCGATTCATACGATCGGAAATACCCGTCGGATCACCAGCCGGTTGTTGTCCAAATGGTCATTAACTAAGAAATATTTTCGTCATGATAAAACTTCCGGCTTTACTGTTTCTCCTGTTGTTACTGGCCGGAGAAGCTTTTTCACAAAAACTCCCTGTACCTGTTGTGACAGATCAGCTGGCGCCTGCCGCTGCGGTTCAGCTCAAAGGTTTTGTGGGCGGGAAACTGGATGCTTCCTGGCAAAACCGCATCCTGGCCCAGGATGTTGACCGCCTGGTTGCCCCGTTTCGCAACCGGACCGAAACCAGTTGCTGGCAAAGCGAATTCTGGGGAAAGTGGTTCACTTCGGCGGCGCTGGCCTACCAGTACAAACCTGACCCCCAGCTCAGAAAAATGCTCGACCAGGCGGTTGACGGACTGATCGCCACCCAAACGCCCGATGGTTATATCGGAAATTATGCCGGCGACAGACATCTGGCCAGCTGGGATATCTGGGGGCGTAAATATTCCATGCTCGGATTGATTGCCTACTACGACCTCACCGGGGAAAAGCCGGCGCTGGACGCTGCCCGCAAGATAGCCGACCACCTGATTGGAGAGCTGAACGACCGCAACCTGCTGATTGTAAAGATGGGAAACCATCGCGGGATGGCTGCTTCATCGGTGCTCGAGCCGGTCTGCCAGCTCTATTCCCGTACCGGCGATAAAAAATATCTCGGTTTTGCGGAAGAAATTGTCCGTCAGTGGGAAACTCCCGATGGTCCGCAGCTGATTTCGAAAGCTACGGTAGATGTTTCCAAACGTTTTCCAAAACCTCAGGGAAGCTGGTACGGATGGGAGCAGGGGCAGAAAGCTTATGAAATGATGTCGTGCTACGAGGGGCTGCTGGAGTTGTACCGGCTCACCGGAAAAGTGGAGTACCGCGAGGCTGTTGAAAAAACCTGGGAGAACATTCTGGCTACGGAAATTAATATTGCCGGCTCCGGCTCGGCGATGGAAGCCTGGTTTGGCGGCCGCAAATATCAGACCCTGCCCGTTTCGCATTACCAGGAGACTTGTGTGACGGCTACCTGGATAAAACTGAGCCAGCAGCTGCTTCGCCTGACCGGCGAGGTAAAATATGCCGATGCCATTGAGCAGGCTTATTACAATGCGTTGCTGGGATCGATGAAACCCGACGGCTCCGACTGGGCCAAATATACCCCGCTTGCAGGGCAACGCCTCGAAGGAACCGAACAGTGCGGAATGGGGCTCAACTGCTGTGTGGCAAGCGGTCCGCGCGGACTTTTTACCCTGCCGCTGACAACCATCATGAAAACCCGCGAAGGAATTCAGGTTAACTTTTTTGTGGACGGCGTTTATTCCCTGAATACTCCCGGAAAACAGAAGCTGGCAGTGATCCAGGAAACCGACTACCCGGTGTCGGGAAAGATCCGGCTGCAGGTGCAGTTGCCCAAACCCGAAAATATGTCGGTGGGGGTACGAATTCCCCATTGGAGTGAGCAGTCGGCGGTGCTTGTGAACGGCCAGCCGCAGGAGGGAGTCGTCGCCGGAAAGATGCTGAACATCCGGAGAGAGTGGAAAACCGGCGACATTATTGAACTGGCCCTCGATATGCGCGGGAAACTGGTGAGACAGGGCGAACTTCCATACTACCTGGCTGTTGTGCGGGGACCGGTGGTGTTGACCCGCGATACCCGCCTGCCTGGTCCGGCTATCGAAGCCATTCTGAAACCGGTAGCCAGCCGCGAAGGAATTGTAAATCTGGAGCCGGTCGCAACCGCCGGTCCCGAAATGTGGATGGCCTTTGAAGCCGCTTTTATTCCCGAGTCGTATGCCGAAGGCGGAAGTCAACCGGTTAAGGTTACGTTGTGCGATTATGCTTCGGCCGGAAATGCTCTGGAAGAACATCCTTTCTTCAGGGTTTGGCTCCCGCAACTGTTGAATCCGCAGGAGTTACACAACGATTAAATCCTCGCCGGAAATCAGCCGGCGCGATCAATCCGGGCCGCTGGTCCGGAAGATAACCCGTTTCTGAGAAGCCGGAACCGGCAGCTGGCTGGTTCCGGAAATCGTTCAGCCTGGGTTGCGGAGTTTGTTGACCTCTCCGACGAACGCCCGGACACGGCTCTCCTCCACCGGGTTGTACCATTTTCCTTCGGTCTTCAGCGATGAGCCAACGATAAAGGCGTCGGCAGCAGTCCAGAAGCGGTGTAAGTTGTCGGCCGTAATCCCCGATCCGATGATAACGGGCAGCGGGGTGCATTTTTTCACCCGTTCTGCCTCCGCCGGGTCAGCGGGTTCGCCGGTGCTGCTGCCGGTAACGATCAGCCCGTCGCTGAGGAAAAAACCGGCGGCGCGGGCGGTCTCTTCCATCGAAATATCGGCTGTAACGGCGTGCGAGGAGTGTTTCTTTTTGATGTCGGTGAAAATCTGGATGTGGTCGGCGCCGATCTGTTTGCGGTAACGCAGCAGGTTGCCGGCATCGCTATCCATCCAGCCTTCGTCGGCCAGGTGGGCAAATACAAACCCTTCGGCGCGGATAAAGTCGAGGTTGGCAGCCAGCGCAATGGCCAGAGCTTCGCGGTTGGCTCCTGCCAGCACCTGGATTCCGGTTGGCAGTCCGGTTTCGGCTTTGATGGCGGCAGCTATCACCGCCAGGGTGGCTACCACTTCGGGGCCTGCCTGCCGGTTCAGATAGGGGCGGTCGTGCATGTTTTCAAGGAGCAGCGCCTCCATTCCGCAGCGGGCCAGCAATTGGGCTTCGGCCACTGCCTGCCGGCGAAGTTCGCCGGCAGGCAGCCGGTTTTGCGGAGTGCCGGGCAGCGCGCCGGCATGTACCATCCCGATGGTTGTTTTGTTGAGTTTCATCTTTGAAATGGTTAATTTTGGGTTTTCATACGAAATTAACGAAAATATGTGCGCCGGTTGCTGCAGGGAAGCTGCGGAAAACAGCACCGCGGGGTTGTCCCAGCTTGCCCGGGAAGCGGAAACAACCCCAAAAGGGGCGATTCTTCCGGATTCTGACCGCAGACTTTCTGATATTTTTCAGAAGCGGCCTATCTTTGAAAGGGAATTATTAATTTCGGGAAACTTTTAAAAAATACGAAAATGAAGAATCTATTATCACTGGTTGTTGTCATTTTTATAGCGTTTGCCTGTACCAGCAAAGCGCCGAAAGAACAACCCCTCAACACGCTGACCGAAGCCGAAAAGGCCGAAGGATGGAAGCTGCTTTTTAACGGAACCGACCTGAATAACTGGAAAATATACAATGACGGGGAGGTTACCGGCTGGAAAGTGGAAAACGGAATTTTGTCGAACTCGGGGGTTGGCAGCGACCACGGTGGCGATATCATTACCAAAGACCAGTATAAAAATTTCGAACTCTACCTCGAATGGAAAATTGCCCCGAAGAGCAATTCGGGCGTTTTCTACCACGTGCAGGAAGGCGCTGGCGAAGCCATCTACCAGTCGGGGCCTGAATACCAGCTGCTCGACGACAAAGGCTGGCCCGATCCGCTGGATGCCGACCAGTACAGCGGCGCCAACTATGCCATGAATGCTCCCGAAGGTGCCGAGGTGAAGCCGATTGAAGAGTGGAACACCACCCGTATTATCGTTAACGGCCCCCACGTTGAACACTGGCTGAACGATAAAAAAGTGGTTGAATATGAGTTGTGGAGCGACGATTGGAAAGCCCGCAAGGAAGCCGGTAAATGGAAAGATGAACCCAACTACGGAATTGCCGAAACCGGTCATATCGGATTGCAGGACCACGGCGGACTGACCATGTTCCGGAATATCAAGATCAGAGAATTGTAAATATTATGCGCGGGTTGATCGATTACCATACCCATTCGGTACTTTCCGACGGGAAGGAGCCGTATGAAAAGATGGTTTTGGCTGCCATCGAAAAAGGGCTCGACGAAATCGGCTTCAGCGACCATGTGTGCCTGAAGCCGGTTGACTGGGCCATGCAGGAGGTGGACCTTCCGGTGATGACGGAACAGATCTTCGAAATTCGCGAAAAATACAGCCACCTCATCACGGTGCGCTATGGTATCGAGATGGACTACTTCCCGGGAGAAGAGCGGCAGCTGGCCCGGATCATCGACAACCTCCCGCTCGATTATGTCATTGGTTCGGTCCACTTTATCGACGACTGGAATTTCGATTCCGACCAGTCCCTCTACGGAAAATGGACCAACGATGAATTGTATGCCCGCTATTTCGGATTGGTTCAGCAGGCCGCCAGCTCTGGCCTGTTTGATATCATTGGCCATCTCGATATCATTAAAAAATTTTGTGTTTACCCCGAAACGGACCAGGGACACCTCTTTGAGGAAACGGCCCGGGTCATCAAAAAATCGGGAGCGGTTGTCGAACTCAATACCGGCGGGGTTGACCGTCCGTGTGCCGATTTTACGCCGGGACAACGATGGCTCGAAATCTGTTTCGGCCACGGCATCCCGGTTACCCTCAGCAGCGACGCCCACCATCCGTCACAAATTGCGCGGCACTTTCAGCCAGCCCTCGATCTGCTCCGGCGAACCGGTTACCACGAGATTGTCCGGTTTGACCGCCGGAACCGGTCAGCTTTGGAGATCTGATTTTTTCAGACGGATCGGTGCCGGCTGATCTGGCCGATGTCGCACAACGGCGGTTGCCGCCTTTCTGATCGAAAAAGACTATTTTTGATTCCAAGATAAAATTCACTGCATGGCTTTTACTGCATTCCGGGGGATGAAACCTTTTCCCCAGCTCCTGTTCACCACGTTTGTGATACTGGTTTGTTTTCTGGTATTTATGCTTCTTTCGATGGCTGTTGCTATTCCGCTGTTTGGCGTGGAGGCGTTGTTTCAGATGTCTTCGCTCACGCAGTTGTCTGATCCGGAGACCATCCGGATGCTCAAATTTTTTCAGGTTATTCAGTCCATCGGGTTGTTTATTATTCCGCCACTGGTGCTGGCCTGGCTTTTTCACGGAAAAATTGCCGGGTACCTGTTCCTTAACCGGCCGGTAACCACGGTTGCGGCCATGTTGGTGGTGGTGCTGGTTTTTGTGGTTAATCCGGCGATCAATTTTACCGGTTCGCTCAATGCGGACATGAACTTTCCGGAGTGGTTGTCGGGCGTGGAAAAGTGGATGCGGCAAAGCGAAGATGCGGCTGCCCGGCTCACCGATGCGTTTTTGAAAACAGAAACCACCACCGGCCTGCTTTTTAACCTTTTTATGATCGCGGTGCTGCCGGCGCTGGGTGAGGAGCTGCTCTTCCGCGGCGTTGTTCAGCAGATATTAACCCGCTGGACCCGCAATGCCCATGCAGGGATCTGGCTGGCTGCTGCCCTGTTCAGCGCGCTGCACATGCAGTTTTTCGGGTTTCTTCCGCGGTTGCTGCTGGGAGTGCTGTTTGGGTACCTCCTGTTGTGGAGCGGTTCGTTGTGGTTACCGATTCTGGCCCATTTTGTCAACAACGGCGCGGCCGTGTTGGGAACCTGGTATATCGATCAGGGAAAACTTGACCGCTCGTTTGAGGAGATTGGCGCGGCTCCGGGCAACACCTGGATGGCAATGGTCAGCATTCTTTTAACGGCGCTGGTGTTGTGGGCTATCCGGCGGCAATACCGCGAACAGCGTTTAAGTCCGCAGTAGCTGAGTTTTCAGAAAAAATTAGCCCCGTCAGTGATGTTGAGTTCACTGGCGGGGCCTGTTTTGGGGGATTGACCGTCGCCGGTTATTTAATCTCTTTTTCGTGCCATTTTGAACGGTCGGGGGGTTGAGGCGACTGAACTTTTTTCACCGGTTTCTCTTTCAGCTCTTTCAACAGTACTTCCACGGCTTTTTCAATGCAGGGGTCGATACCTTTTGCCAGCTGTTCGGGGCGGTCGACCACTTCAATGTCGGGATAGACGCCGATTCCTTCAATGATCCACTCTTCTTTTTCATCGAAAACGCCAAAGCGGGGCACCGAAATGTAGCCGCCATCCACCAGGCGGGCATTTCCGGAGATGCCGACCAGGCCGCCCCAGGTGCGGGTACCGATAAGCTGTCCCAGCCCTTTTTTGCGAAAATAGTAAGGGAAAGCGTCGCCACCCGATGAGGAGTAGCCGTTGATGAGCATTACTTTCGGTCCGTCGTGGGCAATTCCCGGCGTTTTCATCGGTTCCAGTCCGGCGCGGTTCCAGTAGCTCAGGGTTTTCCGGTCGAGCAGGCCGGCCATCACGTCGGGGATGAAGCCGCCGCCGTTGTAGCGGTCGTCGATAATCAGCGCTTCTTTGTTGGCATAGGCATACATGCCGCGGAAAAGTTCGCGGTTGCCGTCGGTTGAGGTGTTGGGCACATGGATGTAGCCAATCTTACCGCCCGAAAGTTTATCGACCATTGCACGGCGTTCGTTCACCCAGTTGAGGTAGAAGAGCTCCAGCTCACTTTTGACCGGTTCGATCAGCGAGGTGCGGGCTCCCTCGGGTTGCGGTTGGGCATTGACGGTGATCTCAATTTTTTTCCCGGCGGTATTTTCCAGAAACTGGTAAGGATTGTCGGCCAGGGTGAGGTTGTGTCCGTTGAGGGCAATGAGGTAGTCGCCGGTTTTTACATCCACTCCCTGCATGGTCAGGGGCGAGCGGCGCGACTCTTCCCAGTTTTCGCCGGCATAGATCCGGCCGATTTTGTAACGGCCGGCAGCCGGATCGGCAACCAGGTCGGCGCCCAGCAGGCCGGTGTCAATCCGTTTTACACGCGGGAAGTCGCCGTATTCCACATACGAGTGGCCGGTGTTCGATTCGGCAATCATTTCGCTGAGGATATAATCGAGATCGGCGCGGTGCCCGACAAACGGGAGCAGGCTGGCATAACGCTCTCTGACTTCGTTCCAGTTGACGCCGTGCAGATTTTCCACATAAAAATAGTCGCGGAAGATGCGCCAGCCGTCGGCATAAATCTGCTGCCACTCTTTTTGCGGATCGATCTTCATCTCCAGCTGGTCGAGGTTCACTTTGCCGGCGCCCGGTTTTTGTCCGGGAGCAACTTTTATGATTCCGAAATCCCTTCCCGAGCGGTAGAGGATCATCTTTCCGTCGGCGGTGAGGCTCGCCTGCATGACTCCGGGCATCACCTCCTCCTGTTTCTGTTCATTCAGGTCATATCTCCAGAGGCTTCCGTTGCGCAGGTAAAGCACGCCATTTTCAACGGCCAGCAGGTTGCGGTAGTTGTCGGCATCCACCGGCAGGGCTACAATTCGCTGGTTGATGTTTTCCGGATCGATCTGAACGTCCACAGTTTTAGGTTTTTCGGACGTTTCAGCTGCCTTTTCTTTTTTCTCTTTAGCAGCTGGTTCGGCTTTTTTCTCCTCTTTGACCGGTTCCACGTCGTTTTTGTCTTTGAACAGTTTCGGGCCGTCGGCCTTCAAAACCATGGCATAGACGCGGGTGGCGCGGTTGTAAAGGTAATTGAATTCGAAACTGGAGAAAGCCAGGTTAAAGTCGCGGTTCGACAGGAAGAAGATATAGTTTCCGCAGCGGGAGAACACCGGCTCCGAATCGCCGAAAGCATCGTCGGTCAGCTGGTAGTTTTTGGCCTGGGCGATGTTGTACACCCACACGGCCGATTGTCCGTTATCTCCCTCTTTGGCGTAAGTGATCCATTTGGAATCGGGCGAAAAAGCGTAGGCGCCGATTTCGCTGAAGCGGGCCGAATCGACAATTTTTTGAGCGCCGGTTTGCACATCCAGCAGTTTCAGTTTCAGGGAGCGGTCAAAAAAGAGGAGATACCGGCTGTCGGGCGACCACTCGGAGTCATATTTCCAGGCGGTTGAACCGAAGGTTAGCTGCCGGGGAGTGGCCCCTTTTTTATTTTCCAGCAGATAGATTTCATATTCGCCGGTGGCGTCGCTGTAATAGGCGATGTATTTGCCGTCGGGCGACCAGTTGGGGTATATTTCGCGGATTCCCTGCGTGTTGGTGAGGTTTTCGGTGATCCCGTTTTCGGCCGGAACCGAAAAGATATCGCCGCGGGCATCAAAGAGCGCCCGCTTCCCGGTAGGCGACACCGAATAGCTGTGAATGTCGGCGCTTACATTTTTGAAATAGGGGAGCAGGTTGGGGTTGTCGAAATGGATCGATACCTCGATTTTTTCGGAGAGCCCGGTTTCGAGGTTCACTTTGTAGAGGAAGCCGCCATTTTCATAAACCAGCTGTCCGTTTTCGCCCGAAGGCCACATCACGTCGAAATCGGCGTGTTGGGTAATCTGCCGGGTCTCTTTGGTTTTCAGGTCATAACGATAGATGTTCAGTTTCAGGTCGCGGTCCGAGGCAAAGAAGATCTGGTTGTTGTACCACACCGGCAGCTGGTCGGTTCCGGCAAAATCGGTTATGGGTTCCGAGCTGTTTTTTTCGAGATCGTAAATCCACAAGTCGGTGGCGCGCCCCCCTTTGTACCGTTTCCAGTTGCGGAATTCGCGGTCGACCGGGGTGAAGCAGATCTTTTTCCCGTCGGGCGACAGGGCGGCAAAACCGCCGTTGACAATGGGCAGCGGAGTTTCGAGGCCTCCGTCGATGCTGATGAGGAAATATTTTCCGTTTCGGTCGCCAAACGGGGTGCGGTTGGCGCGAAACAGGATCTGCTTGCTGTCGGGGGTCCAGTCGAGGGTGACGTGGTCGAACCCACCGCGCGGCGGCATCATCCCCACCGAATTGTAAAAGGTGAGCTGGCGTGGTGTTCCGCCTTCGGCCGGCATCACAAAAATTTGACGGCTGCCCGAATATTCGCCTGAAAAGGCGATCCAGCGGCCGTCGGGCGAAATTTTCGGGAACAGTTCCATTCCCTCGTGCGAGGTAAGCCGCCGGGCTTCCCCGCCGTGGGCATCCACCGTCCAGATATCGCCGGCATACACAAATGCCACCAGGTTTTTGTTGATATCGGGATAACGCAGCAGCCGGGCTTCCCCGGCAATTCCCTGTTTGTGGGCCACCAGCAGAAGCCCTGCCAGCAACAAAGCCCGGAAAAAGTATCGGTACGTCATAAAATCAGGTTTTTCATTTTTGAGTCTGAAAAGTACATCGGATTGGGGAGATACGCAAGCACAAAGGTTTCAGAAGTTTTTATTCCGAAGAGGGTTTGTGGCAAGACCGGCCGTTGGCTTTCTTTTTTCCCTTAATTTTGACACATAACGAATCAGAAGCATGAAATGAGCATGATTATTCTAAACACAAAATAGTAATGAAAATATTTTCATGCGAATTCCATCTCGTTGCTAAACTGGTTTGAAATAATTCGCTGATTACGAAAATTATAGAAACAAGATT
>Ga0116193_1002135_pt1 | contig 15372 bp, 7 predicted proteins | sample AD_UKC115_MetaG_FD_89892 | JGI IMG/M metagenome (GOLD analysis project Ga0116193, IMG submission 89892) | Active sludge microbial communities of municipal wastewater-treating anaerobic digesters from Hong Kong - AD_UKC115_MetaG | ecosystem: Engineered > Bioreactor > Anaerobic > Digestate | place... | reverse complement strand
GACCCACCACACCCTTGGCTCAGCTTCCAATTCGGCAGTCTTGGTGGGTCAAGACCCACCCTACATTTCGCATCCAATAAAATGAGGAACATAATGAGCATTCACGCATTAACCCATGAAGAGATTGGAAAAGTTGTATCGGCCATGGACTATGCCGAGCCGCTCAGCCTCACCTCCACCGAGGCCGATGTACGCATCGCCTGCGAGGCCGCGAAGCGCTATGGGTTCCGCGCCGTGGTGGCCTTCCCGCAATTCCTCGGCGTCCTGGTCGATTGCCTCAAGGGCAGCGGCGTGCTGGCGCAAATTCCCGTCGGATTTCCCTGCGGTGGTCAGACCACTTACGTCAAATGCAAAGAGGCCGAGGAAGGATTGCAGCGCGGCGCCACCGATCTGGACATGGTGATGAACCTCGCTGCATTCCAAGCCGGCGATTACAAGCGCGTCACCGAAGATATTCAAGCCGTGCTTGCGGTGGCCAAGCTCTTCGGCGTCCCATTCAAGGTCATCATCGAGGTCGGCTTGTGGAGCGATGAGCAGATCCGCACCGCGGCGGATTTGGTGGCCGACAGCGGAGCCGATTTTGTGAAGACCTGCACGGGATTTGCCACCGGCCGCGCCTCCATCCATATCATCCGCATGATCAAGGAAGTCGTCGGCGAGCGAGTGGGCATCAAAGCCACCGGCGGCAACGTATCCATTGAGGATTGCTACGCCTTGATGCAAGCTGGCGCCAGCATTGTGGCCATGCGCGGCTTCCTGCTGGAGCAGTTGAAAGCAGCAGGCTGGGAACGAAAGTAAGTTGGTTAAGAGCTGGCATCCTTGATTTTTTCCTAATTTGGGCGTGCGCTGCTCAGCCTAATAATAATCCTTCCATTGCCGCGCCGCCGCGCCATTGTTGATCAGAATCTGCACGGTTGGGAAATTAAGATCCTCGGGCGCCGGTATGCCGCCGGCCCCACCTCGCGCGATTGACACAACTCCCGCCGGACTGCTGTTCAAACGCGCCGCTGCCGTGTTGGCGAAGGCTGCCGTGGCCGTGATGTTATTCCCTTCAATATTAGCCTGTGTCTTGATTGTGACTATCAGCACAGCCTTGGTATGATCAATGCTGCCCATGCCATTCGGATCATAAAGCAGGAACCGCATCTTGCCGTCAGCGATATGGCGCGTCTTGATAGCAAATCCGTTGGCGCCCGCACCGGCAGCGGCTTCGACGGATTGAAACATTGCGGGGTCGAATTGAATCTCGCCATTGAGGCCATTCGAGGCCTTGCTTAATGGGACGTAGATGTCAAACGAGCCGCTCGCGCCCTTCGACAAAGTGCCCGTGACGACGTTTGACACTGATTGCAGAGCGGTTTCCATATCCGCATGACCTGATTGCATTGCGGGCTGTGGACTCGCCGCCGCCGCCGTTTGTTCATGGTCAGAGGACATGCCTGTTTCGGTTTGCTTTTCGATCTTTTCCCGCAATGCCGCCGCCGCCATCTCAAGCAACTCAAACGAGGATCTGCGATTCGCCTTTGGGAGGGAACTCTGTGCGTTTGCGACAATCACATTCATCAGCGTCGGGTTCTTGAAATAATCGGCCACGGCAATGCCCGTGGGATATAATGAAAATCCGCCAATCGGCCAATCACAGTTTTGAGTGGACGTGCTGCTGGGTTTGCTCTCACCGGCTTTATAGTGATCCGTTACGCGTCTATAGACTGCATAGACGGTGCCGCCGAGGAAATGCGCATCTTTGCTGAGTGTGAGCGTGAACTTGCCATCCGTCGCGCTTATGCTTTTTTGCGCCGTGTCGATCCAGTCGTCATTGTAATCCAGACGATAGGTGTCAACGCCATCGACATGGATCTCCTCATGCGAGCCATCGCTGTTACTGATTGTTGCCGTGTTGTTGTTGATGACCGATGTAATGTCGAATGTCACATCAAAGGGCGTCTCCCCCAGCGCCGAGCCATAGATCACGCCCCCATAGGGGCTGATCGACAGATGATCGACATCCGTCAGCCCGCGACTGTGCAGTGAATACGTGGTGGTGAAGGTCGGCAGATATGGCGATTGGGAACGATCCTGCGCGCTGGACGTGTAGGTGTACGTGCGATCCCATGTGAAACCCACGTCAAATGTGTATGGCTCGCCATATCCTTTGTAAGGTGGGACCGAACGCGGATTGATCGCCAAGCCGCTGACCATCCAATAGTCCATCGTTTGTCCTGTGAAATAGCCGGCCACGACCACATCTTTCTTAAGCACGCCGTTGAATGAGGCGCCACGTCCATCAAGCGTTCGGGTCGCGCCGTGCGTGAGGAATGTGGCCAGCGTGATATTGCTCGAAGCTTTGAGACGATGGCTTAACACCACCGTGGCGTCGGGACAGGGTTTATCCTGCAAGGTAGTTGTGATCAGCTTGCCTGAAAGATCGGGCATTTCACCCTGAAGTCCTACACCATTCTTGTTGAAATCCACCTTCGTGTCGTTAATGGCGAAAACCTTATCCGACCATCCCTTAAGCAATCCACTTTGAATCTCATAACCTGGAATCTGATTATTCACATATTGCTCGAGGAACTTCGGCCACCAAGCCTGCTTCTTCGCTCCAACCGTTACACCACCCGCCGCACAGATTGCATCGACCACATGATCACCTTTTTCGATGGACTCCAGCGATTTCTGCACAAAGCTGGTCGTGCCGCGCCGATCGGTGAAATAGGCAATCAGCGGCGCCAGTCCATAGCCGTGGTTCTGCTGATCCGACTTGTCACCATCCTGCGCGATGCATAAACCTTTGAACGGCTCATCGCCCCAACTCAACCACGCGTCGGGCGTGAAAGAAGCCGGATTGGGGATATTCTTGATCAGTGGCAGGAACTTGGGCTCAGACCAGACCGCCTGCGCCTCATAGAACCAATGATGCGGCGGGGTGCCTTTGGTGCGCATCATGCCAATACGAGGATCGTAAAAGTCCTGATACAAATGGAGCGACTCATGGGTGACTGCCGCCGCCATGGCTTTACGCTGATCGGGTGTGCCGAGTTTCTGCGCGTTGCATTCAATGAATCCATTGTTTCGATAATTGATGCCATTGAACAGCGTGCCATCCCAGCAGCGGAAGAAGTTCGTCTGGGCAACAACATTCGAGGTGGCGCCCATATCATAAAGTTGAATCAGCACAGGCCATTCCGTGCGCTTGGTCGTCGTCAAACCGTATGTCGTCTGAAAGCCGGTCCATGACTGGTCAAATGCCTCGGCAATGGCTTGCACGTCAACCAGACTGACGTTGAGATTGGTCGGGAAAGTCACGACACAATATGTGCCGATGCAGACAAACATGCGGCTGCCGAGGGTATACCATTCCTCGTTTTCCACACCGAATTGATAGCCAGGCGTTGTGCTTGCGTTCGGCGAAGGCGCCGCTGAACCAATAGGCGGAATCGTGAATGTCGCCCAGCCATCAGAGCCGATTGTAATAGAACGCGCAAGGAAACTGCGGTGAGAGTTCTCCTGGCTTGGACCATCGCAGATCGAGCCAAATGCGCCGAATGGATTCTCAGCCTCGTTGAGCGTCTTGTCGGGCTTAATGCGCAACGTCAGCGGCTTTGATGTGTTTCGCGGAATGCCGCGCACGCGGAAAACTGGCGCGGCCGTATCAGCACCAAACGGCTTATCGACCGTTGATTTGTAAAGCCTCAACGGGGTGGTCTGATTGAAGGCTGCCGCAGGAACTGTCAATTGGAATCCATCGCCCTGCATGGTGCCGCCTTCCGGACCGATATCAGCCAAGGCGAGGCAATCGCGTTCAGGCGCATCATCGCCAAGGATCTCGGAGGCCACAAACGCTTCGTCGGTGTAGTTGATCTTGCCATCGCCATTGCGATCAGCGCGCGAAAAGTCAGGCGTCAACAATCCCTTCGCCATACGAATCGTTTCAACCAGATCCGCTATATCCACGGCACCATCACGCTGCACGTCATTGGCTCCAGCGGCGGCCGCCGGCAGGTCTTCCCACTTTGGTGCGGACCAATCCGAAGCGATGCCCGCCGCGTCGATCGCACGCACACTCCAGCAGAAAGGGCGCGTGCCGAGGATCGACGTGGTGAGAAGAAATCCAGGCGTGGTTGTGCTGACGGAAGTGCGTCCCCATTCACCGGGCAATTCACGCTCGCCTATATCGGCCAAGTCGCTCCAACCGGTATTGGTTCCCACACGCGTCTCATATCGCAAACCCTTCTTCGCCGTATGATCGTCAGTCGATTCAGTCCATGAGAACTTGGAGCGACTGCTGCCAGCATTGCGCACGAAACTCAATCCACCCGGAATCGTTGGCGCGGCATTCGCCCGTCCCAATCCGGCATCCTGCGCGGCGCGATTGCGGAAGAGTTGGAAATGTGGGGTAAAGGGAATGCCTTGCGCTCCAGACTGCCACTCCAAACCCAAAATCGACATATCCAAGTCGCCATCGCCATCAATATCGGCCAATTGCATATCGCCACGCCCGACTTTGGGCAGGTCGGCCCAGATTTCACTGAAAGTTCCATTGCCCGCGTTCTTATATGCCTTAAAGCGATCTGTTTGAGCCGTGCCAACCACGACCTCGGCACAAATGAGCAGGTCGGCCAGCCCATCATTATCCAGATCGCCCCAGCGCCAGTCGATCATGTCTTCACGAATGCTGCTCAGCAGATTGCTGACAACGGCATGAAATGTGTTCGATCCCATGTTGCGATAAATTGTAAGCGTATCTTGCGTATTGGAAACAAAAGCCGTCAGGTCCAGGAGGCCATCATTGTTGTAGTCGCACCATGACACGGGTCCAGGCGTGCTAATCAATAGCGAAGTGGCGACCGCAAATCCACCATTGCCCTGATTGCGGTACAGCCGGATTTCTTTTGACTCCACGCCGCCGCTCTCGAACGTCCCAGCAACAGCGATATCCTGCAAGCCGTCGCCAGTAAAATCACCCCACGCCGCATAGCGCACGCCGCGCGTTCCACTGCCAAGCCGAATCCCTGAGTCAGAAAATCCGCCCCAACTGTCGTTCTTCCAGAGTTGGATGACATTGCGCGTCGCATAAGCGGGATAATTATAAGCACCATCGCACCAGCCGATATCCAAATCGCCATCGGCATCATAATCGCCGAGCGTGATTACTGCGCTTGCTCCAGTGGGGATGGCGTTGGTCGTTTCGATAAACAAACCTGCGCCCTGATTGAGATAGAGATGCACTTCATTAGGATTGTCCCAGCTGTTTTTCCACCCGCACATCACAAGGTCCAAACGGTTATCCTTATTGAGATCAGCCCAGATCACCTGGCCGCACAGATTGGCAATCGATATACCCGAGGGTCGAAATCCATCCGCGCCATCATTGCGCATGATGGCGGCAGTGCTGCCGGCGCTGGAACCAGTTGAGAAAACCAGATCCAAGTCACCGTCGCCGTCGTAATCACCCCAGTCATGCGAACCTTTCGTGATCATCGTCGGCACATCGACGATGGTTCCTTCGTCTTCAAGCAAGCCCACGCGTGCATATTGCGTAATTGGAGCAGACCATGCGCTATCGGCGGTTTCAATCGGCTTATCGGCCGAGCAATCCGCGGAGACCCAGGATTGGGGACAATCGCTGCGATCAATCGCGAAATGGTATATCCATCCGGTGGAAATATCCCACCCCGGCATTGCGATATCCTTGATGCCCATGCTGTAGCTGTTGCACTTCAGGAAGTCCGGTTCATCCGTAAGATCAAGCGCAAGCCGGAAGTTAAACACAGGCCGGGACCGCGCCCGGGGAATGTCGTCCATGACGCTATATTCAAATCGTTCGCTCCCGCGATCGCCGCCCCGGATGAGCAAATCAAGTTCCTGCAGCATTGGATGCGAGAACTCCACCACCGCGAACTGCTTGGGCACGTAGCCGATGCGGTCATCCATAACATAAGCACAGTCAAGGCCCTTGACCACCTCATACGCCAACCAGGCAAATCCGCCGGAGCCTGCATCCGGATCGGTCCAGCCCCAGCTCTTGCCCCACGAATTGACAATCAGAAAGGCGCCCTGCTTTGTCGTGCCCGAACCATCAAAATAGCTGCGGGCGTCGTCATAACCGACAATCGTCAGCGCATGCAAAGCCGACATGCCATTTCCGGGGTCGTATGTCCCGCTCGCCGGGGCATAATAAACGGCATTGCTAATGCCTGGCCCGTCATTGGGATAGGTAAATACGAGATTATTCGTCATAAGGTTGGCAATGACCGCGAGATCGCCGCTAGCGATGCGCTCCTTCAGGGCTGCAAGACCTTCGGGTGTATTGTTCAGCGAAATGCTGGCAGCCGACTGCGATCGCCAGCTGGCGGCCGCACGCCATTCCGCTTCGGTAGGCAGCGTCAGTCCCTGCGCATCATTGCGATGGTAATACGTGGCCGCGCCATGGCGCGTCATGAATTGCAAGTTGCCAAGAATTGAGGATCCAGAATCGACCCCGGCACTCTGCACGCTGTAGCAGAACAGCGGATTGGCCACTCGGCTCTTTGCTTTCGCAGGATCGGGCCGCACCCATCCGTGCTCCTTCGCCTCCTGATACGTCTTCAGGTAGTATGTGGAGGCCCATGAAGCACACGAGCCATAGCCGCCTTGCGAATTCACAACCGGCAAATACGTGATGTTTTTGCAGGCCGCAGGCAAAAGGGCGTTTGTCTGGCGCGTGGAAATCAGGCGGACATTCTTCGCGCCCCAGGACAGCTGCTCCTTGCTTGGCGCTGAAAGGCCCGTGGCATATGGCCCCGCTGCATTGGCAATCTGGATGCCTAGAGCAATCAGCAGGCAGAACGAGGCTAAAGCATATCTCATTTGGTGCACGATAAGCCCCCGTGACGAAATTGATATGTTCATTGTTCGGAGAAGCGAATTACCCGAACACTTCTTTAGAGTACATTGAAATATGGCTTGCTGTCTAGAAGGATGGATTAATGATTAATATGACAATAGAAACGACTTAGCTTCTTAGTAGATGCTTGCAGAAAAGCCACGAATTCGTGATCTATGGCCTGCGCGAGCGCAGACCAGCGGCAAATTAGATTGTGAATTTTGAATTTCGAATTTGAATTAAATTAAAGTTACCGCCTAAAGGCGGCACTACGCACTGCGGAATCTATATCGACTGAAATTTCTACTCCTCCCCCAACAACTTCTCCCCCATCCACCCGCCTTCTTGCAGGGCCTCGTCCACCATCTTGCGGGCGATTTCGTAGCTATCGATGTGATAGCGGCCATGGCTGATTTCGGTTTTCAGCCGGGCCACCTTGCCGGCGCGGAAATCCGAGACGGAATTGAGCAATGCGCGTGCGCGGGTCAAGCCGGCGCTGGAGTGAAACTGTCCTGGGATCATCTGCATGTGGGAGTCCTGCTCCTGCCCTGGGGAATTCTTCCATTGTTCATCGGCATGGGGGTCGCCATCGTGTTCTTCCGTCTTGTTCATGCCTGCTTCCCCTGCCGCACTATTCTTTTTTCCTATCGGTGCTTGCTCCAAAACACTTTAATTAGCATCAGGAGTTTCCTCTTTATTTTCGAGCGGTTTTTTATTGTTGCAGTGGCGAACCCTTTTTGACGATGGTAAAGATGAAATGGGACCGTCGCTCTCGGGCGGTTCACCTGTCGCGCCAGCGGATGTCCGCCAGCCCAAGGCGGTTGATGATCTTTGGCGCTCAACCAGTCGGACAACATAGGCAGAACGAACCACATTGCGAAAGGCTGTCGCTGTAATGTTGAATTTTGAACAACTCCTGCTGGGCGCCCATAAACTGAAAGCCTCCGATATCCACATGATCCCCGATGCGCCGCCGGTGCTGCGCATCAATGGCGACTTGAAGCCGGTGAACAGCCCGCCCATATCGGGCGAGGATATGGAAAAATTGGTTTTCAGCATTATGCCCGATCGCGTTAAGTCGCACATGACCGACCGTCGCGGCGCTGACTTCTCTTACAAAATCCGCAATATCGTCCGCTTTCGCTGCGTGGCGTTTTACGTCAACAACCAGGTGGGGTTGACGATGCGCCTCATCCCGGTGGACATCCCCTCGGTGGAAGACCTGAACATGCCCGAGGTGGTCAAGGAGATCGCCGCGTTACACCGCGGCATGATCCTGCTGACGGGCGTCACCGGCTGCGGCAAGTCCACAACTCTTGCGGCCATGCTCATGCACCTGAACAAGACCGATGGCCGACGCATTATCACCATCGAGGACCCGATCGAGTTCCTGCTGCCCTCGCAGAAGTGCATCATTACGCAGCGCGAAATCGGCATCGACATTCCTGACTTCATGCAGGGCTTGCGCCAGGCCATGCGCATGGACCCCGACACGATCCTTATTGGCGAAATGCGCGACGTGGAAACGATCCGTATCTCGATCAAAGCCGCCGAAACAGGCCACCAGGTTTTCTCCACCCTGCACACGACCAGCGCCGTGCATACGATCCAGCGCATCATCGGCCACTTTGATGAATCCGAGCACGAAATGCTGCGCGATCAGCTGGCGCTGAACCTGAAGGCTTCCATCACGCAGCGCCTGATCAAGGTCAATGGCGGCAAGGGCCGGCGCGCCGCGATGGAAATTATGATGGTCAACGCCACCGTTTCTAAGTTGATTCACGAGAACCGAATCGCCGATATTTTCTCCGTCATCCGGTCGCGCGACATGGGCATGCAGGTCATGGACCAAGCCATTGCCGACCTGGTGCGCGAAGGCGCCGTCAACATGGAAGAAGCATCAAAGTATTGCGACGACTTCTACGCCTTGAAGCGTTACGTCGCGGGTGTTGGCTCCTCGGGCGATGCGGGGGCAATCCTCAGCGCATAAGTCGCTTGCGCCGCAAGGCCGCGGGAGACATTTCGCAACCGGAGGGAGGAGATGGCTGCGATTGTCGATCCGACAAGCCTGATGTCACAGGACTATATGCCCCTGGGCATCGATGGCATGGATGAAGTCTTCCTGGGCGGGCTTCTGCGCGGGCACAGTTTGCTGTTGCAAGGGCCGCCCGGCTCGGCAAAAACCACGCTGGGCATCCAGATTGTTATTTGCGGCCTGTCGCGCTTCGATGAAAAAGGCATCATCCTTTCCTTCGAACAACCTTCCGAACAGATCATCCAGGATGCGCGCGCCTTCGGCTGGAACCTGCAGCAAGCCAGCGAGGACGAAGATATCGTGCTGCATTTTTGCAGCCCTTATGACCTGTATCGCAGCCCCGGCAGTGAAGAACCCGAACTGCTCGCCAATTTGCGTCAGGTGCAGGAGCGCATCGGCGCGCGGCGCATTTTAATCGACAGCATCTCGCATTTCTTCCGCACGTCGCATCCCATGCAGGAGCAGGATGAAACGTTCGTCCATTTCCTGCAAAGTTTGCAGCAGATGGATTTGACGCCCATTCTCATTGCCGAACAGCCTGAGCTCGGCCAGGCCATGGGCCATAGTGCCTATGTCGTGGATGCGGTCGTCAATATGCAACACGACTTTGACCAGCGCGCGGGCCAGCGCCGCCGCTGGCTGGAAGTGATCAAATCACGCGGCCAGCAGAGCCTGGGTGGGCGGCATCCGTTCCGCATCAACGCGCATGGCATTGAGGTTTTCCCCCGTATCATTCCGCCCGCTCTGACAATTAATCAGGCCGGCGTGGAGGCGCATGCGCTGGTTGAAACCGGCGTGGCGGGAATCGATGAACTGCTGCGCGGAGGGCTGGCCAAAGGCAGCGTCTCGGCCATTGCCGGACCCGAAGGCACGGGCAAGACGACGCTGGGCTCGCATTTTCTGGCGGCCGGATGCCGCGCGGGTGAACGCACGCTGCTGCTGACGTTTGAGGAAGCCCCGTGGCAGCTGGTGCAAAACATGACCAGCCGCGGATTGGACTTGCTGCCCTATGTGCGTTCGGGCCAATTGGAAATCATGCATCGCCCGCCCACGGGCATTTGTCTGCTGGAGATTTATCACACGCTGGAGGAGGCGATGCTGCAACATCCCGTGCGGCGCATTGTGATTGATAACTTGAATGATCTGCTGCGCAATGCCAGCGATGCGCAGGACGAACATTATTTTTATTCGCTCTATTGCGACCTCTTCCGCCGCAACCATGTTACGGCAGTTTTCCTGGAGCAGATCCCGCCTTCCAGTGGATTGGAAAGTTTTGCCGCCGTTCGCGATGCTGCGCTGCTTGATACCATTGTCCTGCTCGGTTTTAGGGAAACCGGTGGTCGCTTGGCAAAGAGTCTGATTGTTATGAAATCGCGCAACGAAGTGGCCGATTCGCGTTATCACGAGTTGATCCTCACGCGCGATGGCGCGCAGGTGAAGCAGTTGATGCAAGAAGAAGGCGGAATCATCTAAGCTCGATTTTCTGTTTCATTATGCCATGTAATTTCCATATTGACCTTTCGTGTTGCAAACGATCTACTGCAAATCAATCTGCCATGTCGGCAGATATCTCGTAACAACAATGACTATCAACAAGGAGAAGCGCCCCGATGTCCATGTTGCCCTTAGTATGGACGCTATTGCCGATCGTTGTCATCCTGTTGATGCTGGTGGTTTTTCGAAAGCCAGCCGACCTTAGCGGACTCGCCGGCTGGATTGCCATTGCGCTGGTGGCGTTCTTCTTCTTTCAAACTAGTATTAACGTTATTTTGCGCTCAACCGCTGCGGGGCTGATTCGCTCGTTTTCTGTTTCATTAATTGTGGCTACCTCGCTGCTGCAAATGGCGCTGATGGAAAAGACCGGCGCGCTGAAACGAATTATTCTCTTCATCAAGACCGTGGCCCGGGATCATCGCGCGGTGCAGATCATGATGGTCAATATCGGCTTTGGCACGCTGATGGTGGCCGTTGGCGCCACGCCCGTTTCCATCCTTCCGCCTATTCTTCTGGGTATGGGGTACTCGACATACATGGCCATCGCCTTGCCGGCCATCGGGTATGACGCCTTGTGCACTTATGCGCTTTTGGGTGCTCCCATTGTTGTTTTTGTTGATATCGCGAACCGATTTCTGGGCAAAGGCAATGAGATCAGTTTAAGCGATGCCGGCATGATTTTCTTCATGTTCCTGCCAGTAGTTTCAACGCTGATTGGTTTTTGCATGCTGTGGATCGTGGGGCGCTGGCAGGCGATTCGCCAGGGCTGGCTGCCTTGCATTTTGACTGGGGCCACCATTAGCGTGGTCTCGTATTTTACCAACCGCTATGACAATCTGGTCGTGCTGACCGGCGTCCTTTCCGGACTGGCGGTAATCGTCATGATGGCCGTTTATCTTAAAATCGCCGGACGAAAGGTCATTGACAGCAGCCAACTCAGTCGCGAGGAACTCGATTATGCAAAATCCTATTCGCTGATACGCGCCGCTTCGCCCTGGCTGCTGCTGGTGGTGCTGATCCTGGCGCTGAACATTCCCAAGGAGAGCTTCAATTACCTCTACCGGATTATGAAGCTTCCGATCATGGGCCTGACCGCGGATGGCAAGCCATTGGAGACACGCGCTTTATGGCAGGCTTACACCTGGATTTTTCTGAGCACAGTGTTGGCCATTCCGTTCCTGCGCCCGAACCGGCAGCAATTGAAGGACACCTTGAGCGTCTGGTTGAAGCGCGCGCCCCGTCCTGTATTTGCCGCTGCCATTTTCTTTGCCATCGGCGAAATCATGAACATGGCTGGCTACAGCATGGCCACGAAAGGCTTCGTGGTGCCGAGTATGGTGAAGGTTTTGGCCGACACTTCGGCGGGGTTTTTTAAGGGCGCCTATGGTGCTGCCGTTGCGTTCATCGGATTGTTTGGAGGATTTATTACCGGAAGCGAAGCTTCAACGATTGCCATGTTCGGCCAGTACACACTGCAGACAGCCAAGAACCTTCAACTGCCCCTGGTCGGACTGATCATTATTACGGCGGGCCTGGCATTTGGGGGCGGATTGGCCAGCGTCATATCCCCGGCAAAACTGCAGAATGCCGCCGCCGCCATTGATAAGATCGGCGAGGAGAGCAAAGTTATTCGCATTGCTTTTGTCTTTTCGCTGCTGCTGACGGCTGTGACAGCCATTTTCGTCCTAGTGCTGCTGGCGGTTCACAAGCCGTAGTTGATATAACTTGAAAATTGGCCTTCTTTGCGTCTTCGCGGTTTGTTGTTGTGGCATTTAACCGCCAAGGCGCGAAGAAGGTGATGATTTTTTTACTCACTCAGCTTCGTCAGCACGAACGCGCACAGGAAGCCAAACACGGTAATCAGTCCCGCATAGTCATGCGTATTTTCAAATGCCTCGGGGATCATCGTATCGGCCAGCATGCTTAAGATCGCGCCGGCGGCCACGGCAATCGTTGCGGCAATTACGGTCGCCGAGAAATGCCCGAACAACGCATAGCCCAGGAGCGATGCAAATCCTGAAATAATGGCAATCGCGCTCCAGACGCCGAAGACATAGCCCGGTTTGCGCCCTGCTTTCTTCATGCCGGCGGAACTGGACAGTCCTTCGGGAACATTCGACAGGAAAATGGCGGCTACGGTGACAAAGCTGACTGCACCGCCGGCCAGCATTGAGACGCCAATGGCGATGGATTCAGGGATGCCATCCAGCAGCGCCCCCACGGCGATGGCCAGGCCGCTTCCGGCATCATCCGATTCCGATGGCTGTTTGCCCTCGCCCGAGCGTTTGCGATGCTTGGCCCCATGGCGCGACAGGTAAATATTGGCGGCGGTGTAAACCGCCGCGCCACAGAGAAAGCCAATGCCGGTGGACAGAAATCCGCCGCGATGGTACGCCTCATCCATCAGGTCAAAGGCCACGGCCGAAATCAGCACCCCGCCGCCAAAGGCCATGATGGCCGCAATGATGCGCTGAGGCATGCGGCTGAAATATCCCGCGGCAGCGCCAATCAAAAGGGCCGATCCCGCCAGCAATCCCCACAATCCCGCCTGCAACCAGACTGGCATTATTAAAATCCTTTCCCCCCGCCAATACATACGCCTGACATTGCGAGCTGTAACACAAACCATACCGTCAATTGGGTGCTTTTGGTCGATTGGGTCCGTTTTGCCCCATTGTCAACTTTCGCTTGATTTTCGCCCCTCTCTTTTTTTATGTTGCTGCCATGCCTCTTACCATTGATGACCTGCGCGCGTTTGGGTTTTCGCCACGACTGCTGGAGCGATGGCGCGCAACCGGCGTGCGCCAATTGCTGGGTCTGCAATCGCGCGCCATTCAGGAGTATGGATTCCTGCAAGGGCGCAATCTGCTCGTGCTCGCGCCCACCAGTTCGGGCAAAACCTTTGTGGCCGAGATTGCCGCCATGCGCCATTTGGAGGCTGGGCGCCGGGTGATTTATCTTGTTCCGACCAAGGCTCTCGCCGAGGAAAAAGGGCGGCAATTCGCGCAGCGGTATGGTCCGCTGGGTTATCGCATCGCCATTGCCACGCGCGAGCGGCCTGAGACGGATCGGCTTGTAGCCGAAGGCCGCTTCGACTTGCTGGTGGGGGTGTATGAGAAACTTAAAGCGTATCTGGTGGCGCGCCCCGAACTGCTCAGTCAATTGGGGCTGGTTGTGGTCGATGAAATCCAGACGCTGGGCGAACATGGGCGCGGCGAGGCGCTGGATATCCTGCTGGGCAAGATGATGGCCTCGCCGAAACGGCCGCAATTTATTGGCCTCTCGGCGGTGCTGGGCGAAGGCGGGCGTCTTGCCGATTGGCTGCAATGCGACTTGCTCCTGTATCGGCAGCGGCCGATTGAGTTGCGCGAAGGGGTGCTGGATTGCTCGACCGGAACGTTTTGCTATCGCAGCGTGAATGGGAGCGAAGAAGGCGAAGAGGCGCTGATTGGACCAGAAATTCTGGGCATGGCGATTGATGCGGATGATCCACTGGCGCGTGTGCAACAGGTGGCGCGATTCCTGGCCGAGGCCAGGGCAGAACAAGTGCTGGTTTTCGTGCCGACGCGGCATGCCACGCGCGCGCTCGCGCTGCAATTGGCCGATGGCTTGGATTTGGCTGGCGCCAATGCGGGGGTGAAAGAATTGGAGGCATTTGAGCCAACCTCCTCGCGCGATCAGTTGCTGGAGTGCTTGCGCAAGGGAGTGGCGTTTCATAACGCCGATCTTTCGGCGGATTTGCGCGCCCTCATCGAGGAGCATTACGCCAGCGGCGAAATCCGCCTGCTGGTTTCTACCTCCACGCTGGGCCAAGGGGTGAACCTGACCGCGCGCGATGTCATTCAGGTGCCGCTCATGGCGGCGCAGGATGCCTGGACTGGCGAGACCTCCTTTGTGCCGCTGTCGGTGAACCGCTATCGAAATCAAGGCGGGCGCGCAGGACGCTTCTCGATCGAACAGGAGTTTGGCCGCTCGATTCTGCTGGCCGAAGGTCCCGATGAGGCGCAGCGCCTGTATCAACGCTATGTGGCGGGCGAACTGGAACCACTCCAGGCGCCATTGCGCCATCAGGCGCTGGATGGAGCGGTGATGGATTTTTGCTCTTCAGGAATCGCGCATACCCGCGCCGATTTGCAGCGCGTTTTGTTCAGCACTTACACCGGCTTTTCCGAGTGGCGTGGCGATGTCAAAGCTATGGAGGCCGCTTTGGCGCAATCCATTGACGAATTGACGGCGACCAAACTCTTGCGCTGTCGCGAGGAGAGCATCGAGCCCACGGGATTGGGCAAAATCATGGCCATGCATGGGCTGAGCACGAACACAATCACGATCATGGCACAGTGGCTGAATGAACTCGCCACGCGCATTCCCGAACCGTTGGAAATGGCGCTGGTGCTCGCCGCAACAGATGATGGCGTATCGCAATTTTTGCCGCTTTCGTGGCAGGAACGGCGGCAGGCGGATTATGTCGAAGAGTTGCGCGCGCGATTGGCGGAGGCGGCGGAACTTTCGCCTGTAGTGCATGCGATTCTCTGGCCCGAAGGCGGCATGACGGGCGAGGAGTTAAGCACGATCAAGAAGGCGCTGCTGATTGAGGCATGGATCAGCGGGATGGAAACAGCCGAAATCGAAAACCAGTTCCACACATTAACCGGCAGCATTGACGCGCTGGCCTCGCATCTGCACTGGTTGGCGCGCGCATTAGCCGATGGGGCTGAGGCGCTGGGGCTTTCGCGAGCGATTCGCGAGGCCATTCTGTCGTTTGCCGAACGACTGCCACTTGGCTTGCCGGAATCCGCGCGCGGCTTGGCGCGGCTGCATGTGCAGGGGCTTTCGCGCGGCGTTATTCAGGCGCTCGTGCGCGAAGGCTATGACAGCGTGGAGGGCTTGCGCGAAGCTGATGAGGAGCAGTTGCGGCGCATCGTGCTCGCACGCCTGGCTCGCGCCATTGCGGAGGAGTTGGGCCTGGGCAATACAG
>Ga0116193_1002132_pt1 | contig 15381 bp, 17 predicted proteins | sample AD_UKC115_MetaG_FD_89892 | JGI IMG/M metagenome (GOLD analysis project Ga0116193, IMG submission 89892) | Active sludge microbial communities of municipal wastewater-treating anaerobic digesters from Hong Kong - AD_UKC115_MetaG | ecosystem: Engineered > Bioreactor > Anaerobic > Digestate... | reverse complement strand
TTTTTTATTAGGGCATGTCGGCTTCGCCGCCGGCGTCCGGTTCCAAGTCCGCGTCCGGTAGTCGTGTGGCCGCAAAACTGCAAAAGGAGCTTCCTCCGGTCGCTCTTTTGCAGCAGCGTCCACATCGTCTCCCGTCCTTGCGGGCTTTCCACCTACCGCCTCATGCAGGGGAAAGGCATTACCGTTATAAAAGAGGAAATGCAACATTCTCCTGCAGGAACTTGTTGCTGATTTTTCTCATTAGAATACGCATCGGATATTATGTCTGTATTTGGCATAGTTGTCGCCTAATTTTGTTCATGTGTAAAAATAATTGCTATGAACAATAAAAAAGAAGATTTAAAAAAGAAAGAACGTGAAGAGTGGATTGAATCGCAATGGAAGATTGTAAAATCCATCTATTTCCGAGCTTATAAGGGACGTGCGCATTACGCAGATATATCGGATATTGAACATCACATGCGGTTCTTTGATTACATACAGAAGGAGAGAACTGATATGGCCGATTATCTGAGAGATGTGGTAGAGGATACAGATTGGACTATTGAGCAAATTGCTGCGGAAGGAATATGTCCGAAAGTAGTTGAAGCTGTTAAATACTTGGTTCGCCAATCCAATGAGACATTTATGCAATATGTCGAACGCGTTGCCCAAAACGACATCGCAGCTCTAGTTACATACAGCTATATCTTGGACGGTTTGGAAATTAAAAGATTTAAGTCCCTTACCAAGTACGATTTCAATTATCTCAACACCCTCCTCGAAGCTTATCATTATCTGGATGATCTCGAACAGCAAAAATGGGATAAGGAACATTATAAAGACTTGATTGATGAATAATAAATACTAAATACTATTGTCAAAATGTATCTTTTGTTTTGTATTTCCCAAAACTGACAAAAATTGTACTTTACAACTCATTAAAAGATAATGACTATAAGAAATTTAGCACAATTTTTCTAAACTATGCCATATTTTTACATACATAAAGAATACTTTTGTATTAAATAAAAATTGGGAACAATGAAACAAGACATTATCAGAAGATATTTCTGGTTACTGGATATAATCTACCAGGCCGGAACGGATGGCCTTACCTATGAGCAGATCTCAAACAAATGGCAAAAAAACGATAGTCTTTCAAACGGCGAGCTATATCCATGGCGAACCTTTATGAACCACCGCAACAAAATCCGGGATATTTTCGGAGTGGACATTGCCTGCAATAAGAGCTACAACACTTACTACATAGCCGACACCAATGATATTAAGAATGCCACCGGATTTAAAAGCTGGCTGTTGGATACAATGACTGTCAACAACCGAATTGACGACTGTGCAGGACTTAAAGAACGAATTCTTCTCGAACAGAATCCCTCAGGGAAAGAGTATCTATCCACCATTTTAGAGGCAATGCGTGACAATAATATGATTACTTTTGACTATAAACCTTTCTGGGGCGAGGAAGAACGCGTATCGAATCTCTTCCATGTGGAACCTTATGCACTGAAAGTTTTCAAACGCCGCTGGTACCTACTTGCCAAATATGGAGAGAGTCCGTTTAAAATATATGCACTGGATCGTATTCTCAATATAGATATTGAGTTCGAGTATTTTAAAATTCCGCCGCAATTCAGCGCCGAAGCGTTTTTTAATTCCTATTTTGGTGTTATCATCAGCGATGACGATCCACAAGCCGTTAAACTAAAGGTGGATGCCTTTCAAGCCAAGTATATACGAACTCTTCCGCTGCACCATTCTCAGAAAGAGTTGGAGACGACCGAAGAATATTCCTTATTTTCCTTCTTTATCCATACAACTTATGATTTTATACAAGAACTGTTGTCTTTAGGAGAGAACATTGAAGTACTGGAACCGAAGAAGTTGCGTATGGAGATGGCTCGGTTGGGTAAAGCCATTAAAAGAAATCATTCATAATCTCAAAGTTGAAAAGATTATTGAATGACTATTTTTTCAACTGCCTCAAGAGTCCGCTGCTCAATGAGATTGAAATATTCGCCAAGAGCCATTGATTGATGCTGTTTGGCCAATTCGGCATGATCAAACACAATGACATCTGTGACATAGCGGCGGACTCCCTCAAGGGCAGTATTGGCACGTTCTTTTCTGACAATCCCTTCAAACGCAAACGGCAACTGGAGAATAGCCGTAATTGGTTCACAACCCGCTTCTCGCGCCATACGGGCAGCTTCTACAACAAATTTACTTCCATAATTTCCACCCAATCCGGCAATGAGGATAATCGGTTTTGGAGACTTTTTAATTCGGAAAATGGTGCGGAGAAACGTAACAAAACGGAAACTTAAAGTTTTATTGCCCAATCGTTTTTGAAAGGCCTTGCGGAAAGTTTCGTCATCGGTGGTGCATACACAGCGGGCATCTTCAATCTCTTTCGGATGCATGAAACCGATAACGGAAACCCCTTTAATTCCTTTTTGAATAATCTGTTCTCCCATCCTGTAGGCAGTCTCTCCAAATGTAAAAGCGGAAATCTTTTTTTTCAACATAAAATGCTCGTTTTTATAAAATTGTCAATGAATCAGAAATTTGCCGAAAGGGACGGCCTAATCCAACCGCTCATAATCAAAATGGGCTTTGGAACATCCGGCTTTTTTGTAATCAAACCCATATTTGTCCATGTACATTTCAATAATTTCCTTAGCACCGTTGTAAAACGGGTCCGAGGTGTGAGACCTCAAGGTAACAATAATTTCCATTTCCGGAGTCAAGACAGTATTGTTAGACCGTCTGATGGTTTTTGGGGTGATTCGATAAACTTTACTCATAATTAATATAAATTAAAATAAATGGCCTACTCTGAAAATTGTTTGCCGTTTTCGGCCTTCCCGGCATAAAGAGGATGCTTACAAAAATAATTTGCGAATATGCCACAACCATTCATAACCGATTCGCTAATACTGACATTTTTTTTGGAGGAATAAGCCAAGACCTCTGTCCACAGCTTCCAGAGCAAATTCAGAAATGGTTGTCGGCAGCAACGAATTCAATTGGGGCAAGAGATCCGGAAAGTATCTGTAATCGCCGGTAATTATGATTTGTTCTGATGATTTTTCAGGCCATTCAGATATTGCCGAAGACATCGCGTCAAATACCTTTTTAGAAGTGGCAAGAGCCCTATTTTTTAATTCTGCCACATCTTCGCTGATAGTCATTTGAACTCCTTGAAGCAAATCCGTTCCGCTAATTTTCACAGAGTTATCTTCGCTGAAGCCCATCTCATTACCGCCATGCAACATATCTGCTAACATTGTGAGGGATTGGTCATCAACATTCATTGCGTATTTACTTCTAAAATAAAAGGGGAATCCAATACATGGGTACATACAATGGTTTTCCAATCGGCAACACAATTCCATTGGAATAGAGTCGGTGGAACTGTCCCCCGCCGTATAAGAGAAACGGCAAATATCAAGATGAAATCTGCCGAAGTGCACCAAAAGAGCAGAACCGCCCTCCGGAGGTATCAAACCTCCGCCTATAGCTGCAACTATCGGCTCTCTGACAAAAAAGCAATTCAGAATATTCCTCTTTTTTGCATAATTTTGAAGCATATCCTCTTCTTCCTTGGTTAAATCTCCGGAAAACGAAACCGCCATTAGAATATTCTCCGGATTGGAGAAAGTCAACTCGCTGTCGGACAGAATGGCTACATTAGGTTTTGTGTCGCTAATAGGTCCCGTAAATGTAAAAGCAATTTTAAAATTTGAAATTTGTCTCATGGGTATGTGTTTTGATTGCGACAAAATTATAGCACGATTATGAAAAAATAAAGCATAGTGTTTTAAAGATTGATATTTTGAAAAATCAAATAAAAGTGCTTGATAATCAAGTACGCGATTTTTTTTGAAAAAGGAAGCCCCCTAATCAAAAAGAGTTAGTTCTGCAACTAAGCAACGTGCGTGGGCAGGGCAAAAAGGGGAGGCGGGTGGCTTTCTTTTTGCCTTGATTTTTTGGTACTTTTTATGCGTATTGCTTGATCGCAAAGAAATAAACAGTATCCGAACAAAGCTTTGTAAAGAAACCATTGATTTATTGAGGATATACAAAGTCTTTGGAGAATAAGAAATTGGCAATAAAAAAAGCTGCCTAATATTTAGGCAGCTTTTTTTATTGAGAATAGGAAAAAAATTATAAAGAATTGATTTTTTTCATTAATCCTGATTTCAAATTGGCAGCTTTATTCTTGTGAATAATTCCTTTTTTGGCTAATTTATCAATAAGAGAAACCACACCGGATAATTTTCCTGAAGCTTCTTCTTTATTAGACATTAATCTAATCTCTTTTAAAGAATTACGCATTGTTTTTGCATAATATCTGTTTTCCAATCTCTTTCTGTTGTTCGCTCTGATTCGTTTTAAAGCCGATTTGTGATTTGCCATCTTTTTTCTATTTGATAATTTATTTTTTTTATTTCTTAATTGGGGTGCAAAAATAGTAATTTTATTTGATATAGCAAATAGGTTTACTTCTTTTTTTTATTTTTTTATTGAATTTCAATATGATATTGAAAATTTCCTGTCAGTTTTAATCTTAATTTATAGGAATCATAGATTTTAGTATATCCGGGAGTATTGGTATTAAAGGTAGCGGTAATTCTCATCTTCCCATTTTCTTTAAGTATTTTACTCTCTGCATTATTCAAAGTAATGGGGAGAATACTGCGGGTTGGTGTTGAAACTCCTTCTTCAATCAAAGTTCCGGGCAAAATAGTATTATTCCCGGAAAAGAGTGAAAGTTTTGATTGTCCTTGAGTATCTAAAATCTCAACCTGAACCTGCGCTGCGAAAGGATATCCGTTGTCGGCTATAAGTTGTAATTGGGGGTGATCAACCTGTTCCAATTCATTGCCGAATGTGTAAGCAACATCGTCACGAAGAGTTAGATTGGAAACAGCAAAGGAAAATGGAATTTCAATATGTACTTGTGTCTTAAAATCATATCCCCGATAGATAAAATCATTACCTGCCGAAATATTCCCCATCGGATTAAGATGAAGCATCGCTTGATATTCTGTTTGATCAGGAAAAAAAGTCAGCCATTGCAGAATGTTCGATTCGGTGATGTCAATCGTAGTTGTAGTAGGGGAGACAGGAGTGCCGGGATTGTTGTTTTCTGAAGCACGAGTAATGTTGATGGGGCGATTCAAAAGAGAACTTTGAAATGAGAGCTCTTCGAGTGTATTGCTTTTTATCGCCTTGAGACTTAATAATCTGAATTGTAAGTCAGCTCCAATTCCATTTTGAATAGAAAATGAGGCTTGGGCACTTTCCATTTCGAGGGTGCCGTCCTGAATCATATCAAAGAAATGGATTGGAGTTGTTTCAGGTCCGTAATTGATATGTTGTTGCCCAAAAAAACCTCCGGCATACCCAAGATCAATATCTTCAAAATGAATTTTAATAAGCAATTCGGAACCTATAGTTCGGGCAGAGTCCGGGGCGTTGGGAGAAACTCTTACGGCAAGAATATTTCGGTAACTATTGACGGCATTTCCGTTTGGTCCCCGCAAATCAAGTTGATAACCGGATATATCAATATGGGCAGTATAGCTGTTCCCACTTCCATTACCCTTAGGAATGGTTATTTTTTTGGATAAAGAAACTCCGTTAATTTTGGCGGCAGGAATCTGATAATGCAATTCGATGGGTTGGTTAAATGGATTAATTACCTCAAAGGCAATTGAGCCCCCATGTAATTCAATTTTAGTGAGTTCAAGAGGGGAAAGTTTCATTTTCTGAACTTCATCTTTATGAAAAAAAAGGGTATTAGGAGCCAACGATGCTGTTGACGAGACCGGTAAATATAACTGAAATATCGAATCAGGTAAAGAGGTGAATGAGTTGGTGGAAAGAGAAAAAAGTTCTTTGTCGATAACCAAAGACAATAAATTGTTTTCATCAACGGAAACCATACTGTCCGGAAGAATGTGCGCAACGGATAACTCTGTATTAAATAATGGTGCATTGAGGTTTGTATCCCATTCAAGCGGCGTTTTTTTGCATCCTGCCAACAAAATTATGATGAGGAAAAGACTAATTTGGTGTTTCACGCTCCCTGCTTTTATCATGCTGCAAATGTATGAAATTTTCTTCATTTTCATTGGAATAAAAATCTTCATTCTCGTCTTCATCTTCTTCCGGAAAGTATACCTTTTTCTGTGGTCCTTCTTTTTTGTAAAAAAAAGCAAGAATAATACCGGTTACAGCTCCCGAAAGATGTCCTTCCCAAGAGATATGTCTGTCGGGAAATAACATGGGGAAAAATCCCCAAATAAGACTGCCATAGAGAAAGATGATTATAAGCGTATAAGCCATGAGTGTAGGTTCCATCTTTATGATAGAAATGGTTACCAGGAAAAAAGCGAGAGCATAGACCATCCCACTTGCTCCTATATGAATACCTGAAGAACCTATTGCCCATGTAAATATTCCTGTAATTAAACTACTCATGAACAAAATCAGCACTGCTTTTTTTGAAAAAAAATAGAATAATCCGAAACAAAATAAGAATAATGGAATGCTGTTTGAAAAAATATGTTGTACATCGGCATGAAGAAATGGCATGCTGAAAATACCGCTAAGTCCTGAAATAGAACGGGGACGCAAACCCCAATTATTCCATTGCAGTGAAAAAATAGTGTTGATGAGATACGCAATCCAAATAAGTCCTACCGGAATTAATGCCTTGCTTATAGCTAAATAGAATTTGTTTTTTTCAGCCTGAAATTCGGAACTTATCATGGCAGATTGTTTTTGTGGCAACAAAGATAACTTTTTTTAGAGTTACAAATTAGACCAATAATAAAAAAAGAGGAGTCGGAATATTTTCCAATCTCCTCTTTGTAAAATTATTTTTATCCAATAAACAATAATCAATGCATCTTTTGAGAACTAATTTCCGGAGCGAAGAACGTGGCTCATCATTTTTTGTGCATCTTCACCTTCTAAAACGTATACCGGAGAGGTAGCCACATAATTATAGGGAATAAATTCTGTGATTTGAAGAAGCACAATATCGCCCTCTTTTGTTCCCATTATTCGCATGATATGACCTGAATCTTTGACGCATGGAAGTTTAAGTATAGCGCTATAGTCTTTATTTTGCAATAAAAAATGTAATTTTTGAATATGTTCTCCATTATAGTACAAGTTGAATTTTTTAATTTTTTTGCCTGTGGGAGCATAGACGTATTCCCCACCGGTTTTGGAACTTGATTTGATGATTTTTATCAAGCCTATTATTATTGCAGTTAATCCGATAATTCCGAGAAAAATACTAATTCCGAAATGCATGGATATGATTAAAGGAATTACTAAAAGTAAAATCCCGATTGCGCTCGTGAGGACTCCATGTAAATTAATCCCCTGTTTTTTAATAATCTTATAATCAGACATTTCTGATAATTGGTTTTCAATTGAAATATAATTTTCCATTTTTCTTATTTTATATTTTATGTAAATAAATGAATTGAGATTCGATTTTATTAGTAAAAATCGAATTAAAAATAAATAACTAAGAAAAAACGATTTCTATATTTGCAATTTTCTGAGTCCGACGAAATAAAACCCGGCCAAAAATTGTCCGGCAGTTCTAATGGCTTCTATTTCCTCAAAAAGGGTTATTTTAATTTTGACGGAATGTTCAGAAATGATGTATTTTAAATGATAGCAGGAGGGTATAATCCGTTGTATATTCCTGATATTTAAAAGTATCTGAGGGGGTTCGGTATTTGTTGTAAATAAAGTTTGGGGATGGACTTCGGGAACGGAATCGTCATGAGGTAAAGAATCAGCGAACAGATTTGTTTGCGTACTTTGATATGTCCAATAAGAGTTCTCTCCGGAAAATTGCCAGCATATAAAAAATAAAACCAAACAACTTAATTTGAAGTTTTTGTGTAAGATTCTATTCATTGAGTTCGTTTTATTTTGATAATGCAAAAATATAAAATATTATTCACAAGAAGAAATGATAAATTGCACTTGAGTGACGAGTTATTTTTCTTATTTTTGCAAAGACAAACCAAAATATGAATACGGAACAAACTATATTATCACAACTGAATGTATCTCAACAAGAAGCGGTCAAGAAAATTGAAGGTCCGTTGATGGTGATTGCCGGTGCAGGCTCCGGGAAAACGCGTGTGTTGACCTATAGAATTGCCTATATGCTCTCCAAAGGGATTGTGCCTTACCAGATTTTGGCATTGACTTTTACCAATAAGGCTGCCGCAGAAATGAAAGACAGGATTTTTAAATTAGTAGGGGATGCACAAGCGAAAGCGGTTGTCATGGGAACCTTTCATTCGGTTTTTTATAAAATATTAAGAGTCGAGGCTGAAAAGCTTGGGTTTTCTAAGAATTTAACTGTCTATGATACGGATGACTCTAAAAGTATGCTCAGGACTATTATTAAAGAAATGAGTCTGGATCCCAAGGTATATCTTCCCAATTATGTCTTGAATAGAATTTCTTCCGCGAAGTCAAGTCTGTTGTCCTCCGAAGAGTATGCCCGGAATTCTGAAATTTTGGATGCCGATGCCCGGAGCGGGCGCCCTATGATTTCCGAGATTTTTATGCGTTATAATGCCCGCTTGCGAAACGCCGATGCCATGGATTTCGACGATTTGCTTTATTACATGAATGTTTTGTTACGTGATTTTCCGGAAGTCCTTTATAAATACCAAAATAGATATCGCTATATACTTGTAGATGAGTATCAAGATACCAATTTTGCTCAATATCTGATTGTGAAAAAACTGGCGGCGGCCCACCATAATCTTTGTGTTGTGGGAGATGATGCCCAAAGTATTTATGCTTTCAGAGGTGCCAATATTCAAAATATTCTTAATTTTAGAAGAGATTATCCCGAAGCGGCCACTGTGAAATTGGAACAAAACTACAGATCTACAAGTAATATTGTCAATGCAGCCAATGCCATCATTAAAAATAATTCGGAACAAATTCAAAAAGAGGTATGGACAGATAAAGAAGAAGGAGCTAAAATTCGAGTTCACCTTCTGAGTAATGAGACTGAAGAGGCGAATACCATTGCCAATTCTATTTTTGAATCTAAACTCAATTTTCAACTAAATAATTCTCAATTTGCAATTCTCTATAGAACCAATGCTCAATCGCGTGCTTTGGAAGAAGCTTTGATCAAACGGCATATCCCATATAAGATCTATGCCGGGATGTCTTTTTATAAGAGAAAAGAGATTAAAGAGGTCTTGGCATATTTCCGGTTGGTGATAAATAATTATGATGAAGAGTCTTTGCGCAGAGTGATCAATTATCCTCTTAGAGGAATTGGTTCTACGACCATGGATAAAGTCATTACTTGTGCGAAAGAGCAGAATACCCGAATTTGGAATGTTATCGCCCATCCTGATGATTTTTCCCTTGAGGTGAATATACCTACGCGATCAAAACTACAGGATTTCGCTTCAAGAATTAGAGCATATACGGCACAATTACAAACGACAAATGCTTATGATCTTGCGATGCATATAGTTACAACAACGGGGGTTTTGCAAGATTTGAAAGATAATATTGCCGAGAAAGAAAGATTGGAAAATGTGGAAGAACTGCTCGATTCTGTGAAAGAGTTTACCGAGAAAACACCTGAAAGTAGTTTTAATGAAGAAACAGGAGAATTGATTGATCAATATTTTCCAACGTTGGATCGTTACATGGAAAGTATTGCATTGCTCACAGATGAAGAAGAAAAGGAGTCCGATGATTTGGATAAGGTTAAGTTGATGACGATTCACGCAGCAAAAGGATTGGAATTTGACCATGTTTATTTAACCGGAATGGAAGAAAATTTATTCCCTTCTTCTTTGTCAATTGCATCGAAACAGGAATTGGAAGAGGAACGGCGACTTTTTTATGTGGCCATCACTCGTGCCAAAGAATCGTTGACACTTACTCATTGCCAAACCCGTTATAAGTTTGGCTCGTTACAGTTTTGTGAAAAGAGCAGATTTATTGATGAAATTCCTACCAGATTTTTAAAACTTACCGAAAAAGCTTCATCAGGATTCGGAATGTTTGCCCCGACAATGAATAAGAAAGTAAATTTAAAAGATAATTATACTCCCTTTCCTAAAAAAAACACTTCTACTCCGACTTCTTCTTCAGAAATCAATTTGGCTTCTATAGGCAATATTGCAATGCCGGAGGATATTATGATGGGGGTTCGCGTGTATCATCAAAAATTCGGTTATGGCAATGTAACCGGAGTAGAAGGCAGCGGGGCAGATAAGAAAGCCATGATTGCTTTCGAGTCTGTTGGCCTTAAAACACTATTACTTAAATATGCTAAATTAGTGTTACCGGAAAAATAACTAAAATATGAGTCGAATAAGAAAAATAGTGTCTATGAGAACTCTTCTCTTTTTGGTGGTAGTCATTTTGTTTACTTCCTGTAGTAGAAATATTTATGGACAGCGCCAACGCAGAATTGATAGAAATTGCGGTTGTGAATTAGTTCAACCTTCTGAAAAGGATCATTTATGCCTTCAGTAAGTAAAGAAGAATTATTGGCTGTCTTGCAACGTTATTTCCCCGCAGAAGCCATCCCTTTTGTGATGAAATATGTAGGAGTTTATTCATTTAAATTTGTTATTTCATCACCCCGAATATCAAAAAAAGGAGATTTTAGATTTCGTATTGACGGAAAAAGGACTCCCTCAATCAGTGTGAATTGTAATTTGGGAAAATATGAATTTTTATTGGTTTTTATTCATGAATTGGCTCATTTTTTTGTTTATGTAAATTCTCCGTATTTTGTGAAATCCCATGGGGAAGAGTGGAAGAATCAATATAAGAGTTTATCCCTTCAATTGATGGAAGAAATTTTATTGCCTCGAGATATTGAACAGGCGTGGAGGAAACATCTGTCTCGCATTAAAAGTTCAAGTGCTTTGGATGAAGAACTTGTTACTGTTTTCAAAAAGTATAAAAAAGAAAATGAGAATGAATGTTTGCTCAAAGAACTTCACAAAGGGGATTGTTTTTTCTTCAGAAATGAACTTTTTCGATTGGATTCTTTTGCTCGTACACGAGCAACTTGTACGTTATTGAGAACAAACCGCCGATATATAATTGGAGGAACGGCAGAAGTGAATAGAGCAAGTGCTTCTTATTGATTTTAGAATTCTTTTTGCTCCAAATAACTGATTATTTTTTTGTAGGCAATTTCGGCATGTCTTTCTGCGGACTCATAAGTTTGCCCGGCAATATGTGGAGTCAAGATCACATTTTTCATCTTTGCCAACTCCTTCATGGCGGGCTCCCAATCTTGCAAGGGGGCGTTTTCTAAATGCACATTTTCGTATTCCAAAACATCTAAACATGCAAAAGAGAGTTGTTTGTTGTGAAGAGCATCCACTAAATCTTCCGTATTCACAGCCAAGCCTCTTGAACTATTGATGAAAATAGGATTACGAGTGCACTTTTTAATAAAGTCTTTGTTTATAAAATGATAATTTTCAGGTATATAGTTGATATGTAGCGATATAACATCACACGTTTTACAAAGTTCATCTAAAGAGACTTCTTGAATATAAGGCTCCGTAAATCCGCTGTTAAATTTATCATAAGCCAGAATTTTACAACCAAAAGCACTGAGCAATTTTGCAAAAGCGTGTCCGGTATTCCCAAAACCAATAATCCCAATTGTTCGGGATGAGATTTCCTGCCCCTTATTTTGGTTTCGGAGCCAAAGTCCTTCCCGAACTTCTTGATCCGCTGATGGAATGTGTTTCAGTGCGGACAAAAGAAGTCCGATACAATGTTCTGCTACTGCATGTGCATTTCCTTCAGGCGTACTCAAACAAGCAACACCTCTTTCTTTACAGCTTGCTAAGTCAATATGTTCAACTCCGGAGCCGATTCTGACAATGAATCGTAACTTTTTCTTAGAATCCAACACACGATGGTCTATCGGAAAACGGTTTCGAATCACCAAACCGATATATTTATCTTCAGCGACTATAAATTCTTCCTGTGTAATGGTTCGGTTTATTTCACAATGAAATCCGGCTACGTTCAATCTGTTGGTCAAATCTTCATGTACGGAATCAACAATGAGAATATTTTTGGGAACCATAATTTAAGATTAATGAAAATAGGGTTAACTCTCTTTTTGTTCGCGTTTTGTAGTATATATTTCAAAAATTGAAAAAAGCAGATATAGAATCAGGAAAGAAATCGTAAATAAAATTCGATCTTCTTTAAACAATACTAAATAAACCAAAACAAAGATGATATAAGAAAGAAATTTGATAGTGGTTGCTAAAATATAGTTGGAAATAAACTTTTTATCTTTTTTATACAAACCTCTCAGAAGAAGATAGTGAGTAAAAAGGATAATGATAAAAAAGAATAAAATTAAAAAAGGAAGGGCAGGGGAGGCGTAAGCCGGGAAAAAACGTTGCAGAGCAAAAGAAAATCCGGCAATGCAAATTGAAAAAATTAGAAGCCGAAATAAGTATTTCTTAAAAGCATATTTTAACATAGTGGTTATTTATTTTTTTTTAGAAGTAAAATCTCTGAGAATTAAGTACATAGAAATCGCAATTGCACCTAAGGAACAGAGAATAACAAAAAGAGGGGAGGTCAGTAGCCATTGGTCCAATTTTATGCCACCGTAAGTGCCTCCGGCAATGATAATTCCCATTTGAAAGGCCATTCCGGAATAACGGACATAACCCTTCATAGGGGCATCATCTGAATGCTTTTTCATTGTTTATCTTCTTGTTTTTCTATAGGAATTTCAACCTTCGAATTTTGCATTTTACAATTTCCTATAAAATTTGCCCCGGGTTCAATGGAAAGTTTTCCGGCTATTATATTGCCCATCAGAACTGCATTTGAGCGTAAACTCAATAAATCTCCAACATTGATATTGGCTTTCACTTTTCCTTCAATTTCGATATTTTTACATACAATTTCGCCTTCAACGATTCCGGTTTCTCCGATAATAACTTTCGCATTAGACTGAATATTTCCTTTCATGTTTCCATCTATTCGGCAATCTCCTGAAGTTACAATATTTCCTGTTAAATTGGAGCCTTCAGCAATGACATTGACTCCATTTTCTTGTTCGTATATTTTTGGCATATTTTATATAAATTAACTTAGGGTTAATACTGATTTTAACCTGCAATAATACAATTTTTATTTTAGATAACAAAAAAATGTTAATAAATAATAGAACCCCCATTTTTCTACTGAAGGTTATTATAAATAGGATGGATTATTATGCACAAATTTTGTTAAAAGAATGAGCTAATTGAAAAAAATCTTGTAAATTTGCCGACTTTTAAGATGAAAGAACAAAAAATAAGCTAAGTATCTTTCAATGAATAGGTTTTAAGAATTTTATAGTGAAATTATGAAAATATCTTTCAATTGGTTAAAACAATATTTGAATTTTGATTTAACTCCCGAAGAAACAGGGAAATATCTTACAGATTGTGGATTAGAAGTAGAAGCTATTGACACTTTTGAAAGTGTTAGAGGCGGATTGAAAGGATTGGTAATAGGAGAAGTACTTACTTGTGAGCCGCATCCGGATTCCGACCACTTACATGTAACAACCGTTGATATAGGGAATAATCAAATATTGAATGTTGTTTGTGGTGCTACAAACGTTGCCAAAGGGCAAAAAGTAGTAGTAGCAACCATTGGTACTATATTATACGATAATGAGAGCTCTTTTACGATAAAAAAATCTAAAATTCGGGGAGTCGTTTCCGAAGGGATGATTTGTGCCGAAGATGAAATTGGTTTGGGAAGTTCTCACGATGGAATTATGGTACTGCCCGAGGAGGCAAAAATAGGAATGCCGGCTGCCCAATACTTTAAAGTAGAAAGTGACTATATCTTTGAAATCGGATTGACTCCCAATCGTAGTGATGCCATTTCTCACTATGGCGTCGCCAGAGATTTATATGCAGTACTTAAAATTAACGGAGTTAAATGTTCCGGGTTGGTTTTACCTACAGCATATGATTTTACCTCAAATTCGAGAAAAAATGGAATTGAGATTGTGGTGGAAAATAAAGAGGCTTGCCCTCGTTATTCTGGATTGACGTTTGATAAAGTAAAAGTGAAAGAGTCCCCGGAATGGCTCAAAAATCGATTGAAATCTGTTGGTATTCGACCAATTAATAATATTGTGGATATTACCCAATTTGTTATGTTCGAAGTGGGACAACCACTTCATGCTTTTGATGCCGATAAGATTATAGGGAAAAAGGTGATTGTTAAAAATCTTCCGTCCGGAACCCTTTTTAATGCTTTAGACGGAAATGAAATTAAATTAGATCATGAAGATTTGATGATATGTAATAGTGAAGGGGGAATGTGTATCGCAGGTGTTTACGGAGGATTGGATTCCGGTGTTACTGAAAATACTACTTCCATTTTTTTGGAAAGTGCCTATTTTAATCCTGTTTCTGTCCGGAAAACATCCAAAAGACATAATTTAAAAACAGATGCAGCTTTTAGATTTGAACGGGGCTGTGATCCGGAAATTACTATTTATGCACTGAAGAGAGCAGCAAATTTGATTAAGGAACTCTCAGACGCCATAATTACGTCTGACATTATGGATGTGTATCCGACTCGTATTGAGAGGTCTACTATTACGCTGCGTTTTGATGAAATTAACCGTATTGCCGGCAAAGAAATTGATAAGCAAACGGTTTCAACCATCTTATTGCTCTTGGGTATGGAAGTTCAGGCCTCAGGAGAAGAGCAACTTATGGTTACAGTTCCTCTCTATAAAAATGATGTTACTCGTCCCATTGATTTGATAGAAGAAATTTTAAGAATTTACGGCTATAATAATATTGAAATTCCCGAACAACTTTCATATAATATTCATCTTCCTAAAAAAACGCTGAATACAAAACTTCAGGAAAGAATATCCCTTTATCTTGCAGCCAACGGATTCTATGAGATGATGAATAATTCGCTGACAAAGAGTACTTATGCAAGACAGTTTGATTTTATTGACGAGTCGAAATCAATTCCTTTATTGAATCCTCTCAGTAATGAATTGAGTGTCATGAGACAAACAATGCTTTTTTCTGGATTGGAAACCATTTCCCGTAATCTGAATAATAAAAATATCAATCTCAGACTTTTTGAATTCGGAAAGACTTATAATCGAAAATCACTAGACCATCATGCTGAGGTAACTGAGCAAATCGAAGAAAAAGACACACTTTCGCTTTTTGTTACAGGGAAAATGCACGATGATGTATGGAATCATCAAGCCCCCGATTTGGATCTCTTCTATTTGAAAAATATGGTGTTGAATCT
>Ga0116193_1002131_pt1 | contig 15383 bp, 13 predicted proteins | sample AD_UKC115_MetaG_FD_89892 | JGI IMG/M metagenome (GOLD analysis project Ga0116193, IMG submission 89892) | Active sludge microbial communities of municipal wastewater-treating anaerobic digesters from Hong Kong - AD_UKC115_MetaG | ecosystem: Engineered > Bioreactor > Anaerobic > Digestate... | reverse complement strand
GAAGCGGGGCCACGCTTAGTCTGACAGGTTCGGCTTGGGTTTTTGTCTCGGCTTTTTCTTATGCCATTTTTCTGGTTGGCATCAATCAGTCACGACTGAAGGATATGCCTACGCTCAAAATGACTTTTTATGTATTGCTTTTCGGGTTTACCCTGTTCCTGTTCCGGTTGGATTTCGGACGTTCCCTGGCATATCCTCATGAATGGTATTTGTGGGCCAATCTGCTTGCTCTGGCTGTATTCCCTACAGTGATTTCCTTTCTTTGTACCACGAGTGCCGTTCATTATGTGGGTTCCACGCCTACCGCTATTCTCGGGGCTTTGGAGCCTGTGACGGCAGTGTTCATAGGTGTGGCCATGTTCGGTGAAAACCTTACTTTCCGCGAAAGTATCGGCTTGGTTCTGATTATTCTGGCAGTAACTCTGGTTATTGCAGGAGGCAGCATCACAGCCCATCTCATCCGTTTTCGCAAATTGTTTCCACGGCTACCTTTCAAGGGGTGGAGAAGAGGATGAGTTCGTCTCCATCCCTTCGGGGCGGTATCTTGAAAATTACCAGGCGATATTCATGCCCAAAGACACACTGGCATTGGATGTCAGCGGGATATATTCCTTGCTGAGCTGTCCTATGAGATGGTCCATGCCTACAAAGAGATTGAATCCTTTGGGATGGAAATTGGCTATCCACCCTATGCTTGGCGCAAAACTATTCATTGCTACACTGATGCCTCCGTCGAACCATTTCACAGGAGCAATATTGGCGCTTAGGCGGCATTCCGTCCAAGTGTAGTTACTCACAAGCCGGGTGCTGCTCAGTAACCCGAAGGAAAGTTTCCGATAGGCAGGAAGAGTGTATTGCGCACCGAGATTGACTGTGGCACCCAATGTGGTGGTCTTTCCTCCTTTGTCGCCCTGGTCCTGCAGATTGATGAAATCACTTATCTGGTCCTTGTAGCTGTCGGTCTGGTCGTCGAAAGTATTGCCTCCATCGGATGTGACGGACGTGTCATGAAAGCCCCCGAAGGTGAAACTTTTACTGTTGTTTTTGGCTTGCATATCGTTGCTCCAGTGGATGAAGCCGAGGTCGAGTAGGGCTGCACTCACACTGAGGTCTTTATTCACCTTATACTCTGCACCCAAATCGATGCCGAGACCAAAACCACCGAGGGGTTTGCCAAGGTCCACATCGTTGATGCGGTTGTAGCTCTCGTGCCCGGTGTATTTGTTGTTATATTCTTTGGTTTCTGTCTTGTACTTGAAATCCTTCATGGAAATATCGGCAGTGGCATCACCTGACACTGTCCATTGGTTTTCGCCCGAAAGATCTGCCTTCACGTTTTTGAACTCGAAAGTGCCGTTCATGATTCCCAATAGCAGTTTGGCTTTGGCGCCTATACGCAGTTGGCTGTTAATCTGGCGGGATTGTCCGAAGGCCAGTTCGGCAAAACTTTGTACCCGAAGGTTGATGTCACCTATATCATAAGACTTGTTACCGGTGTTTTTGGCAAATTCGAAGAGTTCGTAAGGCAGTTTGGCATCTGTCAGGACGCGGGTATTCAGCTCTAAAGTGGTGTAACTTTTCTTGCCCTTGAATCCCATGGACAGAATGCTCATGAGAACCTGCCCGTTCACTTTGTTTATTCCTGTATTGAATCCGCTGAGGCCGTCAGTGATGTAAGGGTTCATGAATGTGGTCTTTTTCTTGCTACTGCTTGCCGGATAGAGAGGGTTGTCAAGGACGATGTCCTGATATCCGAAGTTACCCATCATCTTTACATTCACATTCCCGAGTAAGGGTATGGAAAAGTAGGATTTGTCATTCCCGAAGGCGGGATTCAAATCATGACGATTGGTAAGTCCTTCGGTAAAATAACCCGAATTGAGGCTCTGGGTGTAGGCTGTTGTTGAAAAAGCAATCAGTATGGCTGCCAATATATATTTATATGCTCTTTTCATAATGTAGAGTTTTTTGCAGATGAAGAATTAATTGAAGTCTCCGATAATCTTGCCTACAATTTGTGCCTTGACATTATTGAAGGTCAGAGTTTGGTTGTAGGCATTGATGGTGATGCCCGATACGGGTGATTTGCCGTCCGAAGCTGCACCGACTGCCTTGAATACGATTCCGTTCAGCTTCTTGAATACGGAAGTGTTCTTCGGGGTAATCTTGATGGTGACTGCCGTAGTGGCAGCTGCTGTACCGTTGGATGATGCTGCGATGGTCTTGTCTACGTCGATAGTGATTTCACCGGAAGAAATCTGGGTTCCGTTGGTATCGATGGCGTATGCGCTCAGAGTGAGATAGACGGGTACCTGATTCACGGCCGAAGCGCTAACCTGTATGTATCCTCCTTCGGAGAGACTTAGTTTCTTCAAGTCGTCATTCCATCCGTCGAGGGTGTCGCGGTACACGATACTCGCTTTTTCCGTAAAGGCAAGCGGTGCGTGCATGGAATATTGAGGCTGGATGGTATATTGCTTGCCAAGGGCGATGGAAGATGTCTCAGTTTCATCGGCTTTGGCTGTGGCATTAAAGGTGATGCTCTTGGGGATTACCTTGACGATGTCCGAAAGATTCGGAACTTCCACAATCTCATAATTACCGTAAGTGTTTGGATTCTTTGCAATGAAATCGGCTTTGTTCTTGCAGATGCAAACCTTGGTAGTGGTGGAAGTGCTGCCAGAATCATTGGCTTTCACAGAGAACTGAGGAATGGTGACGGATACATCGGATTTTCCATTATCGTATTTCGATACCAAGGTACCGCTCACAAGCCCTTTCAGAGGAAGGTCCGAGGTAAGGTTCAAATCGATTTGCGGATTGTAGAGGTCTATGTTTACATCCTTGTCACTCAGGAAATCCGGAATATTATTCAGTGTGACATTGCCGATATTGCTGAAGCTGATGGAAGGATTGAACTTGCCGGTGGCTCCCGTTATGGTAAAATCGGTCATGGCCATATTGGCATTGATATAGCAGTTGTTTTTGTTGACGGTGAGCAGGTTGGCCGTTTCCACGTCGAATGTTCCGCTGATGTCCACATAACCCTGCACGGAGATGCTGGTGTTCTTCGTAAACTTCAGTACGTTGTTCTTGTTGGTGGTTTCGGCAGCGGTGAAGTCCAAGCCTTTCACCTGGATGATGATGGTAAGGCTGTTGCCTGTACTGATGTTGGACAAGGAGACTTTGTTACCGGGGAAAGCTACAGGAGCACCGTTTGACGTGATTGAGGCTATCTGCAGGAATTGCGGAAAAGCGAGGCTGAGGGTTTTGAAAGTGGAAATATTTTTTTTGATTTCATCCGAGAAGTTGATGGTCAGAGTGAATTGGGAGTTGGCATCCGCTTGCTGCATTTCCAGGATTTCCGAAGGCACGCTGGAATATTTGTAGTCGAAAGCCACGATAGATCCTGCGAAATCCAGGGACATGCTTGTCGCCCGTGTCTGGGCCAAAGCTCTTGTCTGATTGAAAAGGTTATAGATGATAGGAGTGGTTTTCCCGCTAGATACTTTCACCTTGTCCACAAAGGGATGTGCAGGTGATACGTTATCATCGGATTTGACGAAAGCATAGTCACCGTTCTCCAGAATTTTCACGCAGTCGCTGTTGTCCAGTTTAAGGACATTGTCCAGCTTTATTTTTTCTGTAGAGTTGTTACTTGGCAGCGAAAGGGATTCTCCTCCTATGCCGATGGTTGAATCAATGTTGGATAAATCGAAATCACTGTTGGTACAACAGGATAGGGATGTGCCGAACGTAATCCCTAAGCAGAGTTCGACAGCTCTTCTAAACGTTCTATTCTTCATACTTGATAGAATTAAAATCTTCATATAATTCACTCTGTTTAACTATTTTTCAAAAGTATAAATAAATTTCAATTTGAACAAAATATTATTCACTATTTCATAAAAAATGTTCTAAATGTTTATTTTCTGTACTGTTATAGAACATTTTTGGTAACTTTGTCTGACGAATAAATTTTCTTTTGATATGAAACTAATAAAAACTTCTTGGCTGTTATTTATGTCACTTATGGTCTCATTTACTTCGTGCATCAAAGATGAGGCACCCAATGCAGAGGCTGATATAACAGCTTGCAAAACATCTTCCGATATTTTGTTGCGTTCTCCGATAATTACCAATGAGAGAGTGACATTCTATGTGAAGGATTGGGTGGACGTAACGTCCCAAGCTCCCGAATTTAGTCTAACCGAAGGAGCAACTATATCTCCTGCCAGCGGCACGGCAAGGGATTTCTCTACGCCGCAGACTTATACGGTTACTTCGCAGGACGGAAAGTGGAAAAAGACATATACTGTGGAATATCTGTTCAACGAACTGCTTACCGAATATCATTTTGAGAACGTAAAGTATTATTCCTATAAAGACGAAGAAAGCGGTCAGGAAAAACAATTCTACCAAATTTTCTACAACAAGCGTGTGGATGGCAACGATATGGAATGGGGAAGCGGAAATGCAGGCTTCATGATTACAAACAGTTCTGCCCCTGCAACAGATTATCCCACTTGCCAGGCCGCTGATGGCTATAAAGGGAAGTGTGTGAAACTCACGACTCGCAGCACGGGACCTTTTGGCGTGGCGTTCAGAGCTCCCATAGCAGCCGGTAATCTGTTCATAGGAATTTTCGAAGTGAATATGACGAATATGGCAAAGTCCACTCATTTCGGTGCGCCTTTCACTTATGAACCCAAAGGGTTGGTGGGCTATTACAAGTATAAAGCCGGTGACAAGTACACGGATGCTTCCAACAAAGAAGTGGCAGGGAAAAAGGATGATTTTGATATCTATGCAGTCTTTTATGAGGTGACCAAGGATGTGCAATATCTGGATGGAACAAATTCCTTGACCAGTGATCGGATTGTGTCTATTGCACGTCTGACGGATAAGAAAGAGACAAACGTGTGGACACGTTTTGTCATACCTTTCGTTCTAAAAGACGGAAAGAGCATTGATCCCGTAAAATTGAAAAACGGGCAGTATAACATCGCGATTGTCATGTCTTCCAGCATCGATGGCGCCGTTTTCAACGGGGCAGTCGGAAGTACGCTCTATGTAGACGAAATGCGGTTATTCTATGAATCTGATAAATGATTAAGATGATGAAAAAAATAGCAATTACTATATTTTGTTTCTTTTTGTGTGCCGGTTTCCTGTATGCCCAGGATGACAGAACAGCCGCTTTGGTATCTTCCGAAAAAAATGGATGGGAATATGAACTGAAGGCCGGCATGAATATCGGGGGTGCTTCTCCGTTGCCTTTGCCTGTAGAAATACGTTCCATAGATAATTATAATCCGTTGCTGAACGGAACTTTGGAGGGTACTGTGACTCATTGGTGGGGAAACTCGAAGAAATGGGGAACCTCTGTCGGACTGAAACTTGAGACAAAAGGAATGAAGACCGGAGCTACAGTAAAGAATTACAGCATGGAAATTATTGACGGTGGAAGTCGGGTTGCCGGTTATTGGACGGGTTTCGTTCATACCAAAAACCATTCGGGCATGCTCACCGTTCCTGTGTTGGCAAATTTCCGTATTGCTCCGCGTTGGACTGTCAAAGCAGGAGCTTATGCCTCCTATTTGATTGATAAAGAATTCTCGGGATATGTGTCCGACGGTTATTTGCGGGAAGGAACTCCTATTGGCCAGAAACTCGAATTTACCGATGGTAAGACTGCAACGTATAACTTCGACAACAATCTGCGTTCTTTCCAGTGGGGATTCATGGCAGGAGCTTCCTGGAAAGCCTTTCGGCATTTCAGCCTGAATGCCGATCTGTCTTGGGGCATGAATGACATATTTAAAAAGGATTTCAAGACCATCACTTTCGACCTCTATCCCATTTACTTGAATTTGGGCTTCGGATATCAATTCTAAAAACCGATGGTTGCTCCGATGGTTGGAAGTAGTGCTGCGCTTTCACGTTTGATGTATTTCATGCGATAGCGTTGCAGGTCGGTACTTGCCTCAGAATTCTCAATGATGCCCGTGCTTATCAGTACACCGGATTCTCTATAGGTATTTTCCAACTACAAAGAAATTTTAAAGAAAGGATTCCAAGAGACTATTTTTTCTTGGAATCCTTTGATTGTTTTGAATGACATCGGCAATTATTTCATGGGCATTACAGGACATGCCTCTCCGGCATGTTTTTTTACTTGAACTCCTTCTTTCACTATTTCCGCTTTATATCCGAATTTGTTGAAAGCCCTTATCAAATTGGATTCAGTATTCTTTTCGGCATCGTAGCTGATGGTTACCGTCTGGTTTTCAATGCTTGTCTTGATGGTCTTAACGCCTTTTTCGAAACGGATATTGTTCTTGATCCTTCTCTCGCATGCATCGCAATGCATCTGCGGGGTAGTTGTTACAACCAGTGTCTGAATGTCTTTTGCAAAGACTGTCGCGGTGAAAATGACCGCAAATAGAAATGAAATTTTCCTTTTCATGATGTTTTCTTTTTAATTGTTATTCTATTCAATGAATTTTGTCATCTTCTCCAGATTGAATCGGATGCCTGCGTAAATCATGGCTCCATGAGTAGGACCCCAGATCATGGTTGGCTCGAAGCGGTTGCCCCAAGGATTATCTGCCCCGATAATGGGATTCTTTTGTGTGAAACCGGTGAGATTTTCTCCTCCTGCATATACCGACCAATGACGGAATATACGTGTGACTTGTGCGCTTAGTTGGCTGTAGGGACTGAAACGTTTGTTCCAGGATAAGGTCCCGTCTGCCTTTGTATAAGGGGTTGGCATACGGCCGCCACCATTCAACTGCAACGTAGCATCCAGTTGCCAAAGTCCCAACGGCGTTTTGTAGGATGCTGTGAACAGGCCCTTGTATCTACTGATTAACGGATGTTCCATGAGAAATCCTCCGTAAGTGCTTTTTACGTCGTTAAGACGATAGGCGGCAGTGAATGTCAACCCGTCAAAGAAGGGATAAGAGGCATCTACTTGCAGTGTATGGGAATAAGATTCCCCTTGGAGATTGGTAATGTGAATCTCTTCCGGATTGGAGTCATAGTCGACGATGCTTTGTTTTACGAAATCCGTATAGTAATATTCGGCATTCAAATTTAACGTTTTTCCGAACAAGGGGATGTAGAAAGATGTGCTGATGCCATAATTCCATGCTTCTTCTTGTTCAGGCTTGTCAATAGTCAACATCCTTCCGCTGGCCATCAGATAATTGTTTTCTGCTAGAGAATGCACCGATCTGAATCCTTTTCCGGCAGATGTGCGGAGGCTGAACCACCCGACAGGCGCGAACTTGATATGTGCTCTTGGCGTGATAAAATTACCATACAGACTGCTGTGGTCAGCTCGAACACCCGCCATGACTATAAGTTTCTCGTTCAGATTATATGTATATTGGGTATAAAGCCCCGGGGTCGTTTCCTTTTCTATGTCTTGGGCGTATGAGCTTTTGTCGGAATTTTCTTTCCGATAAGTTTGGTCATAATAATCATGATTCAGACTTAATCCGGTAGAGAAACTATGTTTCTTGCTGAAATTGGTTTCAAACAAGAGTGAGGCATAAAAATTCTTCTGATTTACGCCATAAGACTTATAACCATAGACAGCATCCTGCTTGTGAAGCGAACCTGAAAGCATCAAGGCGATATTCGAATTCTTTTCTTTGTTGAAAATGAAAGCATTCTTGGCAAAAGCCTCGTAGCGTTTCGTTTCTATATTGATTTTGAACAAATCATTCGAAGCCGGAGGCATGGCAGACATGGCTTGGCTGTGTTCGGTTTGTCCGCCTTCCCGGTTTTCTTTCAAGGCCTTGATTCCTGCCTGAAAAATATATTTATCACTCATCCAAGCCCATCGATTCTGGATATTGTACTGTTTTACTTTAGGCTTGTCTAGAAAACCGTCATTGTTATCGTCATGATTTCCCCAGTTGTCTTCGTAATGGAGAAGAATGCCAGTGCTCAGACGTTTGTTGAGATGGATATTGGCATCTGCATTTGCTTCCGTGCGGCTCTCATTGTCTCCATATAGATTCACATTGAGTTGCTCGGTCTCTTGCGGCTTTTTGAATTCCACATTGATTTGTCCTGTGATGGATTCATATCCGTTTTTGACGGAAGCACTACCTTTTGATACCTGAATGCTATGCATCCACGGTCCCGGTACATAGCCTAGTGAATAAGGCATTGCCGCACCCCGGAAGTTGGGTATGTTTTCTGTAAGCATCTGGACGTAGCTACCTGAAAGACCAAGTAATTTGACTTGTCTGGCTCCGGTAGCGGCATCAGGATAGCTTACATCAACCGAAGGATTGGTTGTGAAACTTTCACCCAGATTGCAACATGCAGCCCTTGTGAGTTCTGTACTTGAAATGTTCATTTCATTCATCAAGCCTCTTGATTTGATAATACCCAGACGTCTTCCGACAATTTGAACTTCCGCCATCTCATGTTCTTTCAGTATTATATTCAGGGGTTGATGGGTGTCGGTGACTTTTATGGTGTCACTGTCAAAACCGATGTAACTGACGGCAAGGAGGTTGGTTTTTGCAATCCTAGTGAGATTGAAAAAACCGTTTATGTCAGTAATGGTTCCTGTATTAGTTCCGGCCCATATCACGTTGGCGTTGATGAGCGGTTCGCCCGATTTGTCTTTAATGTAGCCTGTAACTTGTGCATACCCGTTCTGCATTGCCAGAACGAGAATGCCCGCAATAATATTTCGGTGTTTCATTTATATTTATATTTATATTCTTTTTTGTCCGATGGAATCGGATATAACAATTCTTGCTCCATGGCGTATGCCTATGGAAGATGAAAGTCAGAAATATAAATATTAAATCAGGAGGGTACAGTTAAGACTCAGATACAGTCGGGGCGGGATGGGAATATCTTCCTGACAGAACTGAGTCTCATGTTCTTTCGTCTGCTGCTGCAGCCAATAAGAAAAGATAGGATGAAAGATGCAAAGAAGAGGCTGTATTGCCGAAAAATCTTGGGTAGAAACTTGGGCTCTTAATGAGGGGTCAAGCTTCTCGATAGAAAATTTCATGCAAGAAGATGATTTTTCGCAATGATTTTCTTGAAAGTCGGAGATCTGTGATATCCTGATAGCTTGCGTATGCATGCATTGAACAATGCCTATACCTCCTCCCATACAGATAATCAGTATGGAAAGAAAGATGGAAGTGAATATAGCACTTGTTCTTTTCATTGCTCTTCGTTATTTAGAAAGTGCAAAAATAACGATTTAATTGCAGATGGCTTGAAATGGATGAATCTTCATAATTACATATAGTTTTTTTTAACTAGTTTTACCAGAAGTCCTTTGATAAACTCTCCCGAATACACAGTTTATCAGAAAACTGCCATAATGAAATAAAATTAGTGCATTTTTGTTAATAAAGCAGCCGGCCGGTTGCCGTTACACCTGTTTTCTGCCTTAAAATGTGTATATTTGCATAACGATGGGCTATGAACTACTTTTCCGATGGCCCTCTTCATCGTTTGAAATAAGATAACCAAATAAATATATAATGGAAGAGAAACAACAGTTAATTGACAAAGTTTATTATCGTGTACAGAAATTCGGGAAACAGGAAAAATCCGGAGGATTGATATTGGGACTCAGTGTGATTCTAGCCGTCTTTTTTGCAAATTCTCCGTGGAGTGAACATTACTTTCATCTTTTTGAACATAAGTTCGGATTCATTTTCGATGGTGCTCCGTTCTTTGAATACAATTTGCATCATTGGATTAACGACGGTCTGATGGCAATCTTTTTCTTTGTTGTGGGATTGGAACTGAAACGTGAGTTCGTGGCGGGAGAGTTGGCGGATTTTCGAAAATCCCTGCTACCTATCGGTGCAGCAATAGGAGGGATGATTATTCCGGCAGTCATTTATTTCGTGTTGAATCCGACAGGTGAAATGAGCAACGGATGGGGAATCCCTATGGCAACAGATATCGCTTTTGCATTGGCCGTTCTCTATATGCTGGGTGACCGCATACCTTCTTCCTTGAAGGTCTTTCTTACAGCCCTTGCTATTGTGGATGACTTGGGGGCTGTTGTCGTGATTGCTTTGTTTTATTCTTCTGAATTGTCATTCTTTCATTTGGGCATAGGTCTCGCATGCGCTTTCGTCATGCTCATAGGAAACAAAATAGGAATCAGGAACTTTATATTTTATGCTTTAGTAGGTATTCTAGGAGTTTGGAGTTATTTCTTGCTGTCGGGAGTCCATGCTACGATTGCCGCCGTAATAGCTGCATTCATCATACCTTGCGATGTGAAGATTACCGAAAGCGTATACATCAAGAGAATCCAGCGTTTTTTAATAAAAATCAATGGTGAAAAGATTGAAGATGAAGTTGCCGTGTTGACTGACGAACAGTTAGGCTTGTTGGAGAAAGTCAAGAAAGACACGAACAAGGCTATTCCACCTTTGCAGAGATTGGAAAGTTCTGTCCATCCATTTGTCACCTATGTCATTCTTCCTGTCTTTGCCTTTGCCAATGCCGGAGTGGCTCTCGATTTCGACTTGAACCAGCTTTTTGGTACGCATGTGGCTTTGGGTGTGGCCCTGGGACTGTTTGTAGGAAAGGTTGTAGGCATTGCAGGATTCACTTTGCTGATGATAAAGATGCGGATAGCTCCAAAGCCTGTTGGTATGACTTACCGGAATCTTTTGGGTATAGGTTTGCTCGGAGCTATCGGATTCACCATGTCCATGTTCGTTACCTCTTTGGCTTTTGTGAATCCCGAATATGTGGTTCAAGCCAAATTGGGCATTTTCATGGCTTCCATAATGGGTGGAATAACGGGTTATTTTGTCCTGGCCCGTTCTTGTCCTAAAAAGACTTCAAGTTGTTAAGATATTTATTTTCTCTATTAATAAAAAAAACGAAAATTATTGAAATAAAAATTGTATCTTTGTCTCCCAAACAATTGAGTTGCAAAAGCAGTGGCTTGGTTGCATTTTCAATAATTAAACAAATATATTTATGAGTAAATCAGTATCGTGTACTAAAAAAGAAATAGAGAAGAAAAAACAAGCTAAACGATTAGAAAAACAAAAACGGAAAGAAGAACGCCGTGCAAATGGTGGCAGCACATCTTTTGAGGATATGATTGCTTATGTGGATGAAAATGGAATGATTACCGATACGCCTCCCGATTTGAGTGCAAAACAAGAAGTGGAAATTGAGGACATTGAGATATCTACGCCAAAAAAGGAAGAGGGAGAGGAAGAGAATGGACTGACCGGTTCCGTGGAATTCTTCAATGCCGAGAAGGGATATGGTTTTATAAAGAGTCTTGACAAGACTGACAAGTATTTTTTTCATATCAGCAATGCACCTGCAGCTATCAAGGAGGGCGATAAAGTGACTTTCGAGTTGGAACGGGGCAAGAGAGGTATGAATGCCGTGAAGATAAGTTTGGTAAAATAATAACAAATGAAAAAGTTATTGCTTTTATTCATCGCAGTGGTGTTGAGTGTCGGGAGCATGGCTCAGGGATTCAGAAGAGGTGGATTCTTCCCTCCTGATATGAATAGTCTGGCAAGCGGCATCAAAGAAAACGATACCATTAAAGTCAATTTGTTTCATGTAGGCATAGACGGCGCATTTGCTTTTAAATGCTATGTGCCTCTGTCCATGCATTTTGAATATCATAGAGTTCTTTTGGGAGTATCATTCGCATTGAACCCCGATCGCGGACTTTCTGGAAATGAGGTTGTGGCTTCTGCTGTTCCTAAAACGGCTTCTGTGAAAAACTCGGATTACTATAAAAAGATTGGAACCATTGACTTTGGTTACCGCTTGGAACGACGGTTGCTAATAGGTTTTGGTCTGGGTTATGCATGGCGGACGGACTATACCAACTATATTGACAGCTCTACGGGTTCTTCCGCTAGCACAGAAGAAAAGCAGTGTCATACTACACAATATGCGGGAAAGAAATTCGATGCCCGTTTCTTTGTTCATTACAACATGGGTTCTTTCGACAGGTGGAATTGCTATGTGAAGGCTGGTTATGATTTCGAGGCCGGCTTCCTTTGCGGTGTCGGTTTGCAATATTGAGTTTTACATAAAACGCAAGAAACCCGAAGTCACTATCCTTTTTTGAATGGATAGTGACTTCGGGTTTCTTTTTCAATATAGTTTTCAGGCTGAGAGGGAAACTGTCTTCAGCTTCTTGCCTGTAAGATGCTGTATGTCTTTCACCATGGAATGCTCTTCCTGTGAACAGAATGTATATGCCAGACCGCTGTTTCCGGCACGTCCGGTACGCCCAATACGATGCACGTAAGTCTCTGGAACGTCGGGGAGGTCATAGTTTATTACGACTCCTAGATTCTGTATGTCGATGCCGCGTGCGGCAATATCGGTTGCTACAATGATGTTGATTGCTCCTGACTTCAAATCATTCAGTGCTCTTTGGCGGGCATTTTGTGATTTGTTCCCATGGATAGCTTCGCATTTTATTTTGTTTTTGTTCAAAGTGCGCGCTATCTTGTCGGCACCATGCTTTGTACGTGAGAATATGAGAACAGATTTGTTTGTTTGCTTGCCGAGGACCTTAATCAGCAAGTTTATCTTGTCCGGTTTTTCAACGTAGCAAAGTTTTTGTTCTATGGTATCCACTACCGATGAGGTAGGGGCTGCTTCTACTTTCGTCGGATTCCTTAGCAGGGATTTCGATATTTTCTCAACTTCAGCAGGCATGGTGGCGGAGAACAGCATCGTCTGCTTTTTCTTAGGGAGCAGAGGCAGTATTCTTCGGATATCATGGATGAATCCCATGTCGAGCATGCGATCGGCTTCATCCAGAACGAAATGCGTAAGAGCATTCAATCTGATGAACTTCTGATTGATGAGGTCCTGCAGACGTCCGGGAGTGGCGATGAGTATGTCTACGCCTTGTTTCAGGGCTTTGACTTGCGGATTCTGTGAAACACCGCCAAAGATAACGGTGTGACGCAGGCCGGTATATTTGCCGTAATCAGAAAACGATTCTTCTATCTGTATGGCCAACTCGCGTGTTGGGGTCAGTATCAAGGCTCTGATAGGGCGGATGCCGCTTTTGGAAGCACCGCTCTTCATCAGTTGTTCAATGATAGGAATGGCGAAGGCTGCGGTCTTTCCCGTGCCCGTTTGTGCTATTCCCAGTAGATCCTGTCCCAAGATGGCTACAGGGATTGCCTGTTGCTGTATAGGAGTCGGTTCTACATAATTTTTTTCCTCGAGAGCCTTCATGACAGGTTCCGAGATATTAAGTTCTTTAAATGTCATAATTTTTTGTCAAATGTTATTTTTAAGGGCCTTTCGGATGTATTGCCGATGCAATCCAGAGGCCGTTTCTCCAAACAACGGAGTGGATAATGATGTCTATTTGGGAAAGAGGCGTTTCGTGAGAGGAAAGGGCAGAAACACCCAAGCACAAAGATGATTTCAGAATAAATCCGTTTGTTTACGGCTGCAAAGTTACGCTTATTCTTCCGATAAATCTAGTAAAAGCCGATTTATTATTGTTTTTTGTGGTTCCGGGACTTTAGAACGATGGTTGATTCCTCTTTGGCTTGGTCATATGATGGATTTTCTCTTGTACCGAACGGATAGCGTTCTTTACTCCCCTCGAATAGAATTCTTTGTCGGCATTGTTCAATATGATATCCAGCTCCTGCAGCAGTTCGGGTTCTTTCAGGCAGAGCCTGTAGGCCATCTTGACAGCCAAAGCCTGTACCCCAATGCTTTCTTGAGGCATCAGCATTCTGTCCATACAAAAATTGAGCAGTTCCACGGGGAAAGGGGTGGGGATTGCCAAGTTGTAAAGGATAGACAGCAGCAGACGTTTGGAACCGCTGTGCTTGCATGAAAACAGTTTCTTTATCAAATCGTCATATAAAGTATCAAACCAATCCGGATGGCGTTCGCTGATTTTTTCGCAGGTCCACATGGCATGCCAGGAAATGATATGGTCTTCATCTTCCATGAGTCTGTACATATATGGAAACGTATCAGGACGCTGGGAAATATCCTCCACAAGTGATTCTATAGTTGTTTTGTAGGAAGGGCCCGCAAGTTTGTCTTTATAGGATGGCTGATTATTCATGTAAGTTATTTTCTTTTGCAATATTACTCAAAGTAAATGAGAAAACAAAATAGTTCGAGTGGACAACCGAGAATTTATGATACGGAAGGTTTTCTGTTATTCTATGTTAAGCCATAGGGGTATCTCCGGTTATATGCGTTATGATAATAGAAAGTCTTAAATGATTTAAACGAAAAAATATGAAGATGAAATTACATTTTGTTGTCATCATGCTGTCAGGAATCGTCATGATGTCATGTGGAAATAAAAAAGAGAACAAACTTTATCAAGTAGATATGCATACTTCAAACATAAGTATTGATGTGGACGGTACCTATGCGGGAATAATTCCTGCGGCAGATTGTCCGGGAATATTCCGAATGGTAGCATTGGGTTTCGACAAATACGAAATGTTGAACAAATATCTGGAAAGAAAAGGATTGTTTGTGGATGAAGGAGCTCTGAAACAGGTAAATGATTCTATACTGGTCGATGGCGTCCCTTACTTTGTTGGTGAAGGAATGCTTTTCAATAGTACCGATACTTTGTACAAGCTCAATGACGAAAAGAATCTTCCTGTGTTGTATAAGACACAAACCATGGTTGAGAATCGTCCGGCAGGTCAACATGCGCTTTTGAATATATATAACAAAAATGGAAAGCAGGTAGTGAAGTTTGCTTTTAAAGGCAAGGAATACCAACTTAAACCCAATGTAGAGAATATTCAAGTGAATGAGTATGTCGACGGGAAAAACAGTTTACAGATGGAAATCATTGATCCGGCTCCGGCACCGGTGACCACTCCTGTCTTTACGGATGGCAACAAGAACTATGAATTCACTCTGCTTTCACCGCTCAATTTCGTTTATACAACTTCGGAAGGCAAATACTTTGACGCCGTTTATTTTAATAACGGGAAAACCGGTTCCGTGTTCCTCCTGACGGATAAATATGGGGAATGCCATATACTTCCTCAGAAGGGAGATCACTCGGATACGACAGTTTATACCGACGGCAATATCATATGGACCGCTTCGGGAAAGAAAGCGAGCTTGAATATTGCAGGGAAAAACTACGACTTTGTTCAGCATCCCGTTATGAAATAAGGTTCCCGGTTAGCTGGTTACCTACGGTGGCATAAAAGTTATTCTTCTCCTGTTTCACTCTTTTTCATTTCAGAAAGGATATAATATGCATTATCAAGTGCGAAAATAGTATTGTCGCCCAACGCGTCGGCGTGCAAGATTTCCACATATCCATTTTCGTATCTTCCTTTTTCTATCTCAAT
>Ga0116193_1002130_pt1 | contig 15384 bp, 16 predicted proteins | sample AD_UKC115_MetaG_FD_89892 | JGI IMG/M metagenome (GOLD analysis project Ga0116193, IMG submission 89892) | Active sludge microbial communities of municipal wastewater-treating anaerobic digesters from Hong Kong - AD_UKC115_MetaG | ecosystem: Engineered > Bioreactor > Anaerobic > Digestate... | reverse complement strand
TTGAGCCCAAAGTGCTGCGCCCAGAAGCCCAGGGTGGAAGGCGGCGTGCGGAAGGAGCTGGTCCAGTTCACCGTGGTGGAGCCGCCCACGCAGCGCCCCTGCAGGATGGAGATGGCCTTGTCCTCGGTCTTGCGGCTGGCGCTTTCCTGGTAGAGCTGGGGGTAGGCTTCGGACTCGCGCTGGCGGAAGTCGCTGCTGCTGCGCAGCGGGCCTTCTTCGACGATGACCACGGACAGCCCGGCACGCGCCAGCAGTTCCGCCGTGATGCCCGCGCCCGCGCCGGAGCCGATGATGGCCACGTCACAGCTCAGCGTTTCGGGCACCGCGCCGTGCGGGCCGCCGCGCACTTTCCAGCCGCGCTGCAGTCCCTCGCGGATGGGGTCAGGTAGTTTGCTCATGGGATGAAAGGCTCAGATGTCCTGGGGGCCGGGGTAGCCGACCACGGCCCAGGTGGTTTCTTCGGAAAAATACGCGCCGCCCACGATCTCGTGCAGCGCCTGGTAGGCCTGCTGGCGCAGGGTCAGGCGCGAATAGCGCATGTCGTTGAGGGCCGCCATCACCTGCTCGGGCGTGGCCTCCAGCCAACCCGTGGAGAGCCCGGCCAGCGCCACCCGCCCGGCACTGCTGCCCAGCAGGCCCACCAGTTGCGACAGCTCGTCCACCACATGCGGCGGCAGGTTCTGCGCCAGGATATCCACCCGGTCGGCCATGCCCTCCAGGGCCTGCCGCTGCTCTGCAGGTTCTGGCGGCAGCGTGCCCTGCAAAATGGCACGCCCCACGCCAATGAACAGCGCGCGCCCGGCGTCCGTCAGGCGCCGCTGCACCAGGCCAGGCTGCACCAGCATGGCGGCACCACCCGCGAGCGCCAGCACCGTGCCCGAGACCAGGCCCAGCTTCAAAAGGGTTCGTCTTTGCATCGTTCGACTATCGCACGCACCAAAGCCAAGGCTCTAGACGCAGGCGCCTAGAGGGGATTGGGGTTTTCATCGATGACGCAGCCACGGCCTGGGGAAGCCCACGACCCTCTGAATAGCCCATCGCACCATCGCTTGCGCCGCGCCATGCACAATGGGACACCCGCAGTTCTGTTGCCCTGCGGCATGTCACCCACACCCCATGCTTGCTTCAGACCGACCACGCCATTGGCTCATGAAATCCGAGCCTGCCGAGTGCTCCATCGACGACGCGCTGGCCGCCCCGCAGGCCACCGTGCCCTGGATCGGCGTGCGCAACTACCAGGCCCGCAACTTCATGCGCGATGCCATGCGCGTGGGCGACGGCGTGCTGTTCTACCACTCCAGTTGCGCGCTGCCCGGCATTGCGGGCATTGCCCGGGTGGCCTCGCTCCCACGGCCAGACCCCACGCAGTTCGACCCGGCTTCCCCCTACTTCGATCCCCGGTCCAGCGCCGAGAAGCCACGCTGGGTGCTGGTGGACGTGCAGGCCCTGCGCAAGACACGCACCATCGGCCTGGCCGAGTTGCGCAGCATCCCGTCACTGGCGGGCATGGGCGTGCTGCAGAAGGGCAGCCGCCTCTCGATCACCCCGGTCAGCCCACAGGAGTGGGAGACCATCGTGGCACTGGCAGACCATGGCTGAAGACTTGCCCAAGTCGCTGCTCGTGGTGTACCACTCGATGACCGGCGGCACCCAGCAGATGGCCCAGGCCTTGTGCGACGGTGCAGCGCAAGAGAGCGGCGTGGCCGTGCGCCTGCTGCATGCCTCACAGGCCCATGCGGCGGATGTGCTGGCTGCCGATGGCCTGGTGTTTGCCACGCCAGAGAACCTGGCCGCCATGAGCGGCCAGCTCAAGGACTTTTTCGACCGCTGCTACTACGACGTGCTCGACCGGGTGAACGGCCGCCCCTACGCGGCCCTGGTGTGCGCGGGCAGCGACGGCCAGGGCGCCGTGCGCCAGATCGAGCGCATTGCCACCGGCTGGCGCCTGCGCGCGGTGGCGCCCGCGCTGGTGGTGTGCACGCACGCACAGACGCGCGAGGCCATTGCCGCGCCCAAGCACATCGCGCCAGACGATCTGGCGCGCTGCCAGGCGCTGGGCGAAGCGCTGGCGGGCGGGCTGGCACTGGGCGTGTTCTGATCGGCGTGCTCTGATCGGCCAGGCGGGCTCTACCCTGGCATGCCCGTCCACTGCCTGCGGCTGGTGCGCAAGCGAAAGCGCTGGCGGTAGGCACCCGGCGTGACGCCCGCCACGCGCGCAAAAATGCGCCGAAAACTCCCCACATCGCCATAGCCACACTGCTGCGCCACAGCCTCCACCGTGAGGTAAGTGACCAGCGCCGAAACCCAGGCCCTGGCGCGCGGCTATGTGGCGGGCTACAACCGCTACCTGGCCGACCATGGCGCCCAACTGCCCGAGGCCTGCCGGGGCAAGCCCTGGGTGCAGCCCATGACGCTGGCCGAATACCGCCGCATGGCCGAGATCACGGCCGTGCAGGCCGGTGCTGCCGCACTGGCTGATGGCCTGCTGGGCGCGCAGCCGCCCCAGCCCTCAGCCAAGGCCGCGCAGGCCAGCACCCAGCCGGTGGACCTGGCCGACGCCGCCCAGGCCATGCGCGAGCTGGGCCTGCTCGACTCGCCCCTGGGCTCCAATGCCTGGGCCTTTGGCAAGGAGGTGACCGCCAACGGCAACGGCATGCTGCTGGGCAACCCGCACTTTCCGTGGAGCGGGCCCAACCGCTTCTACCAACTGCACCTCACCATTCCGGGCCAGATCGATGTGATGGGCGCGGGCATTGGCCCCTACCCCATGGTGTCCATCGGCTTCAACAAGGACGTGGCCTGGTCGCACACCGTGTCCACCGGCAAGCGCTTCACGCTGTACGAGCTGCAACTGGCCGAGGGTGACCCCACCACCTACCTGGTGGACGGCAAGCCCGAGAAAATGACATCGCGCACCATCGCCGGGCGCACGCTGTGGTCCACCCGCTGGGGGCCGCTGGTGGTCATTCCACGCGCGGGCCTGACCTGGAACGCCCAAAGCGCCTATGCCCTGCGCGACGCCAACGTCGGCAACACCCGCATGATGGACGCCGCCCTGGCCTTTGCGCGCGCCCGCTCGGTGGAGGACATGCGCCAGGCGCACGCAGGCCTGGGCCTGCCCTGGGTCAACACCCTGGCCGCAGACCGCCACGGCCGCGTGCTGTACGCCGACGTGAGCGTGGTGCCCGATGTGGACGCGGCACAACTCGAACGCTGCACGCCCAGCAAGCCCGCCGCCGCGCTGCGCATGGCCGCCGGGCTGGTGGTGCTCAATGGCTCGCGGGCCGACTGCGCCTGGCAACAAGACCGCCGCTCGCCCGTGCCGGGGCTGATCCCCATCGAGCGCATGCCCATCGCCCTGCGCACCGACTGGGTGCACAACAGCAACGACAGCTTTTTCTACACCCACCCGGCGCAAAAGTTCGAAGGCATCTCGCCCCTGGTGGGCGACGCCCGCCTGACGCGCCCCCGCACCCGCGCAGGCCTGGCCGAAATCCCCGAAATGCTGGGCCGGGGCAAGGTCACCCTGCAGGGCATGCAGGAGCAACTGTTCCAGAACCGCAACTTCATGGCCTCGGTCATCGTGCCCGACCTGCGCGCCGCCTGTGCCCAGGCACCCAGCAGCGAAGCGCGCGAAGGCTGCGCCGCCCTGCAGGGCTGGAACCTGCGCAACGAGGTGGATGCGCGCGGCGCCCATGTGTTCCGCGAGTTCTGGCGCAATGCGCGCAACATTCCGGGCGTGTACCGCGTGCCCTTCGACCCCCAACTGCCCGTCGCCACCCCGGCAGGGCTGAAGATGGACGATGCCGCCGTGGCAGCCAAGGTCTGGGGTGCGCTGGAGGGCGCGGTCAAGACCATCCAGGCCGCGGGCTTTGTCCTGGATGCGCCCCTGGGCAGCGTGCAGCGCCCGGCCATCACCGAAGCACCCATTGCGCTGCACGGGGGGGACGAATTCGAAGGTGTGCTCAACAACCTGGGCCGCCAGGAACCCGCGCCCATCAACGCCCAGGGCCTGCGCATCGACTACGGCACCAGCTACGTGCAGACGGTGAGCTTCGACGCGCGCGGCCCGGTGGCGCAGGCCATCCTGACCTACGGCCAATCGACCAACCCGGCATCGCCCCATGCCACGGACCAGATGGAGCTGTTCTCGCGCAAGCAGTGGCACACCCTGCCCTTCCACCGCGAAGACGTGCTCAAGGCCCGCGTGGGTGAACCGCTGCGGCTGACTGCACGGCCCTGAAGCCCGTCCCCAGCGCGCTCGGTGTCAGGCTGGCACCGCGCCGCCACTGCTGGCGCGCAGGTGCTGCACCAGCGCGCTGGCAAAGCCCGACAGCTCTACCCCCTGGCGCACGCAGACCTGCAGGTCGCGCTGCGCCCAGGCTTCGTCCAGCGCCACCACCACCGGCGGCTCGCTCAGGCCCGCACGCGGCACGGCACTGCGTGGCACCAGGCCGATGCCCACGCCCGCACCCACCATGCGGCACACCGCCTCGAAGCTGCGCACCTGGATGCGCACATCCAGGTGCCGCCCCAGCGCCGCCGCCGCGTTCATGGTGAAGGTGTGGATGGCCGAGCCCGAATGCAGCATCACAAAGGCCTGGTCCAGCACCTCGGCAAAGGCCACGCTGGCGCGCTGCGCCAGCGCATGGCCCTGCGGCACGATGAGCACCAGCCGGTCCTGCCGGTAAGGCCACAGCAGCACGCCCGTACCTTGGCCGCCCGCATCGGCCAGCACGCCCACGTCAATCTCGCCATGCGCCACGGCCATGGCAATCTCGGTGCTGGTGCGCTCCTCCAGGCTCACGCTGACCTGGGGGTGGCGCTTGAGAAAGCCCGCCAGATCGTCGGGCAAGTAACTGTGCGTGGCATGCGTATTGGCCCACAGGCTCACCTGGCCCCGAATGCCGCTGGCATAGGGCGACAGCTCGGCATGCATTTGTTCGATGCAGGCAAACACCTGGCGCGCATGGCGCAGCAGCGCCTCGCCCGCGCGCGTGGGCTCCAGCCCGCGCGGCTGGCGGTCGAACAAGGGGGTTTGCAGCGCATCTTCCAGCCGCCGCAAGCGGTGGCTGGCCGACGATGGCGCCAAAAAGGCCCGCGCCGCACCACGCGTGAGGTTGCGCTCCTCGGCCATGGCCACGAACAGGCGCAGATCGGTCAGGTCGTAGTCCACAGCACACCATTCGTTAAAGACGAACACAGGCTTGTATTATCAGCGATGGTGCGCCGCCACAAAACGCGCCATGATTGCGGCCATGCTTTGTTGGCCTTGGCGCGTGGCGCCAAAGCGTTCGTCCCTACCGCACACGCCCCACCCATGCCCTGGAAACACTGGTCCTCCGAACGCATCGGCTTTGCCCTGGCCCTGCTGGCGGCGGCAGGCTTTTCGTTCAAGGCCATTTTTGTAAAACTGGCCTACGCCGTGCCGCAGGCCCAGCCGGTCGATTCGGTCACCCTGCTGGCGCTGCGCATGCTGCTGGCACTGCCAGCCTTTGTATGGGTGGGCTGGCGCTCCAGCCAGGGGCTGGCACCGCTGACGCGCCGAGACTGGGCGCTGCTGGTGGCGCTGGGGCTGCTGGGCTACTACGGGGCCAGCATTCTGGACTTCATGGGGCTGCAATACATCAGCGCCAGCCTGGAGCGGCTGATTCTGTTCACCTACCCCACCATCACGCTGCTCATCGGTGTGCTGTTCATGGGCAAAACCGCCTCGCGGCGCGAGATAGGCGCGCTGCTGCTGTCCTACGCAGGCATTGGCCTGGCCTTCACGCACGACCTGCACCTCGCCAGCGACATGGGCCCGGTGCTGCTGGGCGGTGCCTTTGTGCTGGGCTCGGCCGTGTCGTATGCGTTTTACCAGGCGGGCAGCGAGCCCGTGATCCGCCGCCTGGGCGCGGCGCGCTTTACCGCGCTGGCCATGCTGGTGTCCACCATGGCCACGCTGGCGCACTTTGCCGCCACCCAGCCGCTGCAGGCCTTGGTGCAGCCCGCAGCGGTGTACGGCCACGCACTGGGCATGGCCCTGCTGTCCACCGTGCTGCCGGTGTTCATGACATCCGCCGCCATCCGCCGCATAGGCGCGGCACCCACGGTGCTGATTGGCACCCTGGGCCCCATGCTGACCATCGTGTTCAGCTACTGGCTGCTGGGCGAGCCGCTCTCCCTGCCCCAGATGGCGGGCGCCGGGCTCGTGCTGGCGGGGGTGCTGCTGGTGGGGCGGCGCTAGGAGCCTGTCGGACTTGGGAATCGTCGGCTGCAAATTGACCGCAGCGGTCCATTTTTCACCGTCTTTTTGCCCCATAGCCCCGCTATGGGACTGCAAATCCGGCAAAAACTGTCCTCGCTGGGGCCAATTTTTGCTTTCGACGCCCCAAGTCCGACAGGCTCCTAGGGCCTGTTCACACTATTTTTGCCAGTGCGAACGGGGTGAAAACCGCGCCAATCTAGGCGCGTGACGACGCCAAGGCCGGGGCCTTGGCTAGGAATGCAACGACGCGTGGCGCGGTTTTCACCCCGTTCCCTTCGGGTTGCGACCAAAAAGGGCCATTCGCGGTGTTGCCAAGCCTCGCTGGGGCAGCACCCCAGCTTCGTTTGGCGCATTGTGCCTGGCACTTTTTGGTCGCAACGCATCTGGCAAAAATAGTGTGAACAGGCCCTGGCTGTGGCGGGACGGCGGGGTCGGCAGCCTTGGTTGTTCAATAGGAGCCGGGCTACCAGCGGGTGTTTGACTTGTGAAGGCAAGTGGTGCAGACTAGTCAAATGACTAGTTTTATGGAGGTTGCGATGCATACGTGGCCAGTTCAGGATGCCAAAGCGCGTTTCAGTGAGTTCCTTGATGCCTGCCTGCTTGAGGGGCCGCAGATGGTGACCAGACGAGGCGCTGAAGCTGCCGTGCTCATTCCTGTGGACGAATGGCGCAGGCTCCAATCGGCGGCACGCCCCTCGCTCAAACAGCTCTTGTTGTCCGATGACGCGCGTGCAGACCTTGAGTTGCCTGTACGTGGTCACGCCACGCGCCGCAAGGTGGCGCCAATGCTGTGATGCATAAGTACCTGCTGGACACCAACGTTGTGTCGGAACTTCGCAGGCAACGACCACACGGTGGGGTGGTCGCTTGGCTGCAATCGCTGGATGACACCCAACTGCATCTGTCTGCGGTGACGCTGGGCGAGATTCAAGCGGGCATTGAGCTGACACGGGAACAAGACCCTGCCAAGGCACAAGAAATCGAAAACTGGCTTGAATTGGTCGCCAACACATACAACGTGCTGCCGATGGATGCTGGGACCTTCAGGGCGTGGGCACGATTGATGCACAGGAAGTCCGATACGCTTTATGAAGACGCCATGATTGCAGCCACTGCGCAGGTGCACGGATTGACCGTTGCGACCCGAAACGTCAATGATTTCAATGCGTTGGGGTTGGACGTTTTCAATCCATTTGCCCCGACGTAGGCATGCAGTGCCTGACGGTTAAGCACCTCAAGCCGGGTTCAACACCCCCTGCCGCTGCCCCACCGCCTCGCGTAGGTAGGCCCAGGTGGCCTGCATGCGGGCCATGTGCTTGTTTTCGGCGGGCATGCTCATCCAGAAGGTGCGCGTAAAGCGCGCCTGGCCGGGCAGTACGGGTTGCAGGGCGGGGTCTTGTGCGGCCACGAAGGCGGGCAGCACGGCCAGGCCGGCACCGGCGCGCACGGCTTCGAACTGGGCCAGCACGCTGGTGCTGCGCAGCGCGAAGTGCTCGGGGCGGTGCAGTTCGTCCAGGATTTGCAGTTCCTTGCTGAACAGCAGGTCGTCCACGTAGCTCACAAAGCTGTGGCCGCGCAGGTCTTCGGGGGTGGTGATGGGGGCGTGCTGGGCCAGGTAGCTGCGGGCGGCGTAGAGCTGCAGCACGTAGTCGGTGAGCTTGACGACGATGACGGCGCCGCGCGCGGGGCGCTCCAGCGAGATGACGATGTCGGCCTCGCGGCGCGACAGGTGCACCAGGCGCGGCAGGGCCAGCAGGTCCACCACCAGGCCGGGGTGCGACTGGGCAAACCGCGCCAGCGGCACCGCCAGCACCAGGTTGCCAAAGCCTTCGGTGGTGCCGATGCGCACCACGCCGTGCAGGCCGGTACCCACACCGGGGGCGGCGCTTTGCACGGCGAGGAAGGCGGCTTCCATGGCCTCGACCCTGGGCAGCAGGGCACGCCCGGCTTCGGTCAGGCGGTGGCCGCCGGCTTCGCGGGCAAAGAGTGCGGCGTCCACCTGCTTTTCCAGACCCTGGATGCGGCGCGCCACGGTGGTGTGGTCCACCCCCAGGCGGCGGGCGGCGCCCACCAGCGTGCCGGCGCGGGCCAGTTCCAGAAAGAAGCGCAGGTTGTCCCAGTCCATGGTTCGGTTCCAGATGCGGGTTGCGTTGTGCGTTTATGCAAATCTTGTGCGCGGGTTTGTCTATTGTGCTCACAATTTCGCACAGCTACCATGGTGCAGATTGCCGGGCATGGTGCCCTGGCGCCTCAGGAGACACACCCATGGATGCTGCCGTCAAAGTTGCCACCGTCAAACTGCTGATCAATGGTCAGTTTGTTGAATCCCAAACCACCGAATGGCGCGACGTGGTCAACCCCGCCACGCAACAGGTACTGGCCCGCGTGCCCTTCGCCACGCAGGACGAAATCAACGCCGCCGTGGCCTCGGCCAAGGAAGCCTTCAAGACCTGGAAGAAGACCCCCATCGGCGCGCGTGCCCGCATCTTCCTGAAACTCCAGCAGCTCATCCGCGAGAACATGGCCGAGCTGGCCGCGCTGCTGACCGCCGAACAGGGCAAGACCCTGCCCGACGCCGAGGGCGACGTCTTCCGCGGCCTCGAAGTGGTGGAACACGCCAGCGCCATCGGAAACCTGCAACTGGGCGAGCTGGCCAACAACGTGGCCAGCGGCGTGGACACCTACACCCTGCTGCAACCCCTGGGCGTGTGCGCTGGCATCACGCCGTTCAACTTCCCGGCCATGATTCCGCTGTGGATGTTCCCCATGGCCATCGCCACGGGCAACACCTTCGTGCTCAAGCCGTCCGAGCAGGATCCCATGGTCACCATGCGCCTGTGCGAGCTGGCCCTCGAAGCCGGCGTGCCGCCCGGCGTGCTGAACGTGATCCACGGCGGCGAAATGGCCGTGAACGCCATCTGCGACCACCCCGACATCAAGGCCATCAGCTTCGTGGGCTCCACCAAGGTGGGCACGCATGTGTACAACCGCGCCAGCCTCAACGGCAAGCGTGTGCAGTGCATGATGGGCGCCAAGAACCACGCCATCGTGCTGCCCGACGCCAACAAGGAGCAGACGCTCAACGCCATCACCGGCGCCTCGTTCGGCGCGGCCGGCCAGCGCTGCATGGCCTTGCCGGTGGTGATGCTGGTGGGCGAAGCGCAAAAGTGGCTGCCCGACCTGGTGGCCAAGGCCAAGACGCTCAAGGTGTCCGGCGGCACCGAGAAGGGCACGGACGTGGGCCCGGTCATCTCGTGCGCCGCACTGTCGCGCATCGAGGGCCTGATCGAGCGCGGCATTGCCGACGGCGCCACGCTGGAACTCGACGGCCGCAAGCCCAACGTGCCCGGCTACGAGAAGGGCAACTTCGTCGGCCCGACGATCTTCAGCGGCGTCAAGCCCGGCATGGCCATCTATGACCAGGAAATCTTCGGCCCCGTGCTGAGCGTCGTGGCCGCCAAGGACCTGGACGAGGCCATCGAGTTCATCAACGCCAACCCCAACGGCAACGGCACGGCGGTGTTCACGCAGTCCGGCGCTGCCGCGCGCAAGTTCCAGGAAGAGATCGATGTGGGTCAGGTTGGCATCAACGTGCCGGTGCCCGTGCCCGTGCCGCTGTTCTCGTTCACCGGTTCGCGCGCCTCCAAGCTGGGCGACCTGGGCCCCTACGGCAAGCAGGTCATCCTGTTCTACACCCAGACCAAGACCGTGACCGCGCGCTGGTTCGACGACAGCACGGCGGGCCAGGGTGTGAACACCACCATCAGCTTGAAGTAAGGCCAGGGGGGCTGTTTCCCCCTTGCCTTGTACCCCCTCTCCCCTTGCGGGAGAGGGCTGGGGAGAGGGGTGAAACCGGCGCTGCGCCCCACCCACCCCTCTCCCCCCCGCCCCTCTCCCGCAAGGGGCGAGGGGAGTCAGGCCAAAATCAGGCTCCAGCGCTTGCCAATCAAGCGCCATCAGCTATAAAAACAAAAGCACACCCGACCCGGAGACCAGCCCATGGACTTTGAACTGACCGAAGACCAGCGCGCCTTTGCCAGCACCGCGCGCCAATTCGCCCTGGCCGAGCTGGCCCCGCACGCCGCGCACTGGGACGCCGAGGGCATCTTCCCGCGCGAGGCCATCGCCAAGGCGGGCGAACTGGGTTTTTGCGGCCTGTATGCGCCCGAGTCCGCTGGCGGCCTGGCCCTGCCGCGCCTCGATGCCACGTTGGTATTCGAAGAAATGGCGGCCGTGGACCCCTCCACCACCGCCTTCATCACCATCCACAACATGGCCACCTGGATGCTCGGCACCTGGGCCCAGCCCGAGGTGCGCGACCACTGGGGCCCGCTGCTGACCAGCGGACAAAGATTAGCCTCCTACTGCCTGACCGAACCCGGCGCGGGCTCCGACGCCGCCTCGCTCAAGACGCGCGCCGAGCTGGTGGGCAATGAATACATCATCAACGGCTCCAAGGCCTTCATCTCCGGCGCGGGCAGCACCGACGTGCTGGTGCTCATGGCCCGCACGGGCGATGCAAACTCCGGCGCCTCCGGCATCAGCGCCTTCGCCGTGCCGGCCGATGCCCCCGGCATCAGCTACGGCAAGAAGGAAGAAAAAATGGGCTGGAACAGCCAGCCCACGCGCCAGATCAGCTTTGACAACGTGCGCATCTCCGCCAACCACCTGCTGGGCCGCGAGGGCGAAGGCTTCAAGATCGCCATGAAGGGCCTGGACGGCGGGCGCATCAACATCGCCACCTGCTCGGTGGGCGCGGCCCAGGGCGCGCTGGGGCACGCCCAGCAGTACATGCACGACCGCAAGCAGTTCGGCAAACCCATCGCCAGCTTCCAGGCGCTGCAGTTCAAGCTGGCCGACATGGCCACCGAACTCGTCGCCGCGCGCCAGATGGTGCGCCTGGCCGCCAGCAAGCTGGACGCGGGCGACGCCAACGCCTCCACCTACTGCGCCATGGCCAAGCGCTTCGCCACCGATGCGGGCTTCAACGTCTGCAACGAAGCACTGCAACTGCACGGCGGCTACGGCTACATCCGCGAATACCCGCTGGAGCGCCTGCTGCGCGACGCGCGCGTGCACCAGATCCTGGAAGGCACGAACGAGATCATGCGCGTCATCATCGCCCGGCGCATGCTCGACGGCGACGCACCGGACGCCATCCGCTAGGTTTTTGATAGCTGCCAGCGCTTTACCAAAGGGCACTAGCAGCCTATTTGACCTCAAACCCTTTGCCCGCCATGCCCGCCCGCCCCCTGGCCGACGAAACCCTGCACCTCATCGCCGCAGTGCGGGATGCGCTGGCCGAGCGGCTGGGTGCCGATGCCACGGTGGACGAACGCAAACTGTTTGGCTGCCACGCCTTCATGGTGGACGGCAAGCTCTGCCTGGCCGTCAAAGGCGAAGACCTGCTGGTGCGCCTGCCGCCACAAGAACACAGCGCCACGGCCGAAGCACCTGGCGTGCGCGAGCTGGACCCGCGTGGCGGCATGCCTGGCTACTTCTGGGTGGAGCCCACGGGCTACGCCACGCGGCCGCAGTGGCTGCACTGGGTGGAAACCGCCCTCGCCTACAACCCCCAGGCCAAGGCCTCGCCCCGGCGCACCAGGGCCCGCAAACAGACAGCGGCATGAGAGTTCAAGTCTTTTTACTCCCTGGCGCTTATGCAGCAAGCGCCAAAAGCTATAAAAACCGTAGCACCCTTCCCTTTTCCCACCTCTTAACCGACCAGGAGACAACACCATGCAAATCGCATTCATCGGCCTCGGCAACATGGGCGGCCCCATGGCCATCAACCTGCACAAGGCCGGCCACAGCGTCAAGGCCTTCGACCTGAGCCAGGACGCGCTCGCCAAGGTCAAGGCCGAAGGCCTGCAAGTGGCTGCCAGCGCACAAGACGCCGTGCAAGGCGCCGAAGCCATCGTCACCATGCTGCCCGCCAGCCAGCACGTCGAAGGCCTGTTCCTGGGCAACGGCAACCTGCTGGCCAGCATCGCCAAGGGCACGCTGGTGATCGACAGCTCGACCATCGCCGCCGCCACCAGCCAGAAAGTCGCCACGGCCGCTGAAGCTGCCGGCATCGACTTCATCGACGCCCCCGTCTCCGGCGGCACAGGCGGCGCCATCGCCGGCACGCTGACCTTCATGGTCGGCGGCAGCGAAGCCCAACTCGAACGTGCCCGCCCCCTGCTCGAAAAAATGGGCGCCAACATCTTCCACGCCGGCAGCGTGGGCGCCGGCCAGACCGCCAAAATCTGCAACAACATGCTGCTAGGCATCCTGATGGTGGGCACCAGCGAGGCCATCGCCCTGGGCGTGGCCAACGGCCTGGACCCGAAAGTGCTGAGCGAAATCATGCGCCGCAGCTCGGGCGGCAACTGGGCGCTGGAAAAGTACAACCCCTTCCCCGGCGTGCACGAAAACGCCCCCGCCAGCAAGGGCTACACCGGCGGCTTCGGCACCGACCTGATGCTCAAGGACCTGGGCCTCTCGCAAGAAAACGCCACCGCCGTCAAAGCCAGCACCCCCCTGGGCGGCATGGCCCGCGCCATCTACGCCGCGCACAGCATTGCAGGGCATGGCGGGGAAGACTTCTCCAGCGTTATCAAGATGCTGCAAAAGAAGGGGTAACCCGAAATAGGGTAAACCGGGTTTACCTGTAGGCCACCTGCCAGAAGGGCGCTGTAGCATGTCGCTACAGCGCCCTTTGTCATTTCTTCTCCGGGAAATTTTAGGCTTGCCTCATTTGACAACATCTACCCTTTTTAGAAGAAGAGCGGTAGGTTGCGAATTATTAGACGAAAATTTCCTTCACGATGGCGCCGTCAAATTCTATTGGGGCATCAAAACCGAATCATCCTGATCTCTATCTGCAACGCGCATTCGCCAACCAAGAATTTGAATGAACCTTAATCCCACAAGAAGAGCAATCTTGATCGAAATTGCAGATCGGCGGCCAGGCTTCTCATGCCAAGGCAAAATCGGTGACTTTCTCGACGACTACTTGGTTGCCGAGTCAATATTACGCCGCCTCATCAGCTATTACACAACCGATACCAATCGCAATTTATCCAAAAATTTGCAAACCACTCAGATTGAAGCTGCCATTAATTACTTCAAATTATCGGTAAATCCATCCGATATCAAAGTTGTGTTCCAGGGTGGCTCAGGCAAGAGAGGCTTCAAGTCTGCGCGCCAACTGCGAAATGGCTTTCTACACGACTTAAATCCTGAAGATCGAGAGGAGATTATATTTAAGTCCGCAAATATAAAAATATTACTCAATAGAATTATTTCACCTTTGCTTACCACCACAGCAGTCGACTAAAAAATAAAACCCAAAAATACAATCAATTAATTCATTAAAAATAGAGCAACCCATCGCATAAACTTTTTAAAATATTATGATTTCCAGAAAAATATCAACACTGCTCCTATCCCAGCTTATTCTCGTGACGACAGTCTCCGCCGGCTCACATTACAAAATGGATGAGGACTTCACGCCACGGATTGAGTCAAAATATCCTCAACTAGAAATTGAAATAGAAGGAGATGTGGGCGACACAATTCTTAGCACATTGTTTAGCGAAGTACGACCATCACTGATCCTTAAAGAAGATATCATTAAGTTTCCACTGAGGATACTCTGGCAAACAATTGACATATCAATCAAAAAAGGTGAGCTACCGCTCTACAAAACTACAGCAGATGGTAAATTTTATGAAGGAATGAATTCGATCGTAGAAGGAAAATCTGGCCCGAATTCAAGTGGAGTAATTTTCATCCCAAGCGATTTAAATAAATCTGTAGAATTGTGCTATTTAGAGCGTGAAAATAGCCATGTAAATTGCACACCAACAGATCTTCTTCGGCGCACCGACCTCTTGCACTCAAAAATTCCAATGAACAAAAAGGATAGTTTTATAAAGGAAGTAATATACACAGGCGTATCACAAAAAACAATCACATTCATATACAAGGAATTCGTTGACAATCTGGCTCGACCGGCATTTACAACCGAATTAAAATATGATATTTCAGACGATGGAATGATTGGATACAAGGGCGCAAGATTTCAGGTTATAAATGCAGGGAACACTGGCATAAAATATAAAGTATTTAGACACATGAATTAAGACGCGACTTCACGCAGAGGCGTGGCGCTATGCAGTGAGATTTAATAGGATAACATAAAAAATTTACTGATTTCGTTTACGCCAACTTGGAATTAACGCAGAAATAGAGTTCTGCAAGAGATGTTTAATGCTCCGAATGTCATTTCAAGATCGGCTGGGGCTGAATCTGTGATTTTGAATGAGTGCACACCAAAAAATTTTAAAATCCTTCATTAACAGCTATGAAATCAAAAATAATTTTCTTTTTCGCCGCCATTTTTTTCCAAACTTCATACGCAAAAGAATATATTGGAATTGATATTTGTTCACAGTTTAATCTGGCAGAATTTTCTAGTTATTTGAAAAAAAGTCACGACTCAAGCATCACCAAATCAGAAATTGGTAACTCATATGAATTCCTGTATATGATAAACAACGTACAATACGAGGTGAAATTGTATTTATTTGAGAATCACATATACGAAGTAAATATTTCGCCATTTCTTCAGAAGAAATCAAAATTTCGTGGAATGCTCATAAAAAAATATGGCTATGGAAAACAGGTCATTGAAAATAGTCCTTTGGGTAATATGCGTCACGTCATCTCATACCTTAAGCTAAATGATCCAGAGGTTCGCTTGTACACGGCCAAATACATTACGGCTGATGGAATGCCTATCACTGATCAATCAATCACATATCAATGCGCGTGGATAGCAGATAAAAAAGCTACAGTGGAGAAAAAATCTGCTGATGATCTTAAAAAAAATAAGCCAAAAATGACTTTCTGAGATGAACTAATGGGTGCACTTTCAGGTTGTCAACCAGACAAAATGGGTTCTTCGTCGTTTCGTGTGGAATTTGACAGCGAGAATCCATCGTAGTGGAGTCCGGCGGAGCTCTTTGCTGAGGAGGATTGCAAGATGGGTGTGGGCATTGAGGCGCTGTTCACCAGCGCACTGGGTTTGCAGGAGCCGTGGAGCGTTGAGAAAGTGGAACTGGACACCGCACGTCGGCGTATCG
>Ga0116193_1002128_pt1 | contig 15385 bp, 12 predicted proteins | sample AD_UKC115_MetaG_FD_89892 | JGI IMG/M metagenome (GOLD analysis project Ga0116193, IMG submission 89892) | Active sludge microbial communities of municipal wastewater-treating anaerobic digesters from Hong Kong - AD_UKC115_MetaG | ecosystem: Engineered > Bioreactor > Anaerobic > Digestate... | reverse complement strand
ACACCACAAACAATACCGAAAACCTCTCTGTTTCATAGATAAGTAATGTCTACCGACATTACTTATTGGTCAATAACAGAGGAAAAACCTATGAAAAACCACCACGAAAGTGCCTATAGCCCGCAAAACTTTACCTACGATAAAGCAGGCAGGCTTACGAACGCAACGGTTGGTTCGCATACGTACACGTATGGCTTTGGGACGCAAAATGCCGCCTGTGGAACTGGTACAAATATGAATGCAAACTCCGGTAAAAACGGTAACCGCACCTCACAAACTATAGACGGTGTGACCGCTACCTATTGCTACGACTTTGCCGACAGGCTGGTCAGCAGCTCCGACCCCTCTGCCACCACAGCAGAATATGACTTGCATGGCAACATGACGTACCTCGGGGGCAGTACCAAGCCGCTGCGTATGTGCTACGATTCGTCTGATCGAAACTGGTGTCTGGTGAGTTACGACGCAAATGGCAATGGCAGTGCCATGTACTACACCCGTGACGTTGCAAGCCGGTTAATGTACCGCGAAAAAGATGCCATTACCGGTTGGAATTGGCAAGTCAGCATGTTCCACTACTACGGTTACACTGGAGACGGCGATAGCCCCGCTTTCGTAAAAGATGCTTCGGGTGCAATCACCGAAAAATACGTGGTCCTGCCCGGCGGTGTTACTATGACCATACATCCGCAGCAGACAACGCAGGCTGCAAAATACAGCTACAATCTGCTCAGCCTTCGCGCTGGTACACTGCTGACTCTTGACGGGACCGGCGCCAACACCAGCACCGGCAATGGACCGCTTAACTCCTATGTGTACGATCCCTTTGGCAACGCCGTTGCCGGCGCCACCCTCCCCCAAAACACCACCGAAGGCAGCTACGCTTACGGCGGAGCCGCCCAGCGCCTCACCGAAACCACAGTCAGTCTTAACCCTATCCAAATGGGAGCCAGAGTGTATCTCTCTGTGCTTGGCCGCTTCACCTCCAAAGACCCCATACCCGGCGGCAATGCCAATGCCTACGTCTATGTACTAGACCCCATAAACACCAATGACTTCAGTGGCAAATGCATGCTGCAATGTACTGCCAGTGCTAGCTATTTCCAAGGCGGCAATGTCACTGCAAACACCCTCCAGCCAGCCGTCACTGTCTACCAAATACAGCCAACGGTTAGCTATGCCCAACTGCTCTATACACCATCTTCTACTGCTACTATTCGCTACGACACTACCTACGCTCGTGCCTCGTCCAAACCCGCCGCCCCTCGGTACGATAACTCCACCGCTCTCGGCATCCCCCAAGTACAACAGTTTGATGTGACGAAGCTGAAGCCACATCTGCAGCCTGAGCTGTGATTTACATCCTCACTTGCGTAGGTTTCGTGTGCTCACAGGGGGCTGTGGGGCATTTTGTCTCGGACGCGGAGCTAACAGAGGTAGATTTTACTCGGGACGTCCAATATATTTGTGTGCAATGTCACTGCGAGGATGCGCAGTGAGTAGTATGCTACAAAAAGACTTGCATTTTATACAAAAAGTCGTATAAAAGTAAATTATGACACAAATATCTTACGAGGCAATCCATCCGCACGGAGTACGGCCCAACCTATTGGTCGGGGCGGCCCTACTAACGGGGCTTGGGCTGAGCGAAGTTGCGGCGCCGTGGGTTGGCAGGCGGCATCCGGCAAAACCGGCTAGGATAGACTGCCCGAGCGAACAGAGCGGCATCCTAGCTTTCGGCGGCTTGACGCAGGCAAACGGCGCTTTTGCTTGGGCGCTCGAGCCTCACATCGGCAAAGTGGCGAGCGTGTCATATGGGAGCACCGTAAACACGCGCGAAATCGGCGCTCTACTTAGCCGGTATCATGAGCAGAGAGGCATGCAATCATGGCAGGCGGTTTGCTCAAGTCTCGGTCTGCTGACACTCATGCGGTCGCTACAATGCGCGGTAGATGACAATATGCCAATCCCCGCCCTTACGACCATCTGGGCTGTGAGTAGCCCCAGAGAACCGTCAGATGTGTATCATCACAGAGCTTACACACCCTTACCGCGCCTCGTGAGCCGAGTCGGAGGGGTTGTCTTTCAGGTGGGCGGGGAGCTTGTCATCGGTGACTGGGACTTCCGTCATCCGGTGCGCAGCGTGAGGGGTAATGTGCGTATTGTGCGTGAGCATCTCCCAAACATGCAGACACCTATGCAGTGGGGGTCACATCTTGGCATGCTCTACAAAGAGGCGGAGCAACTAAACCTCTCGGGTTTAGCCGACGCTGGTGTTATCGGCGACCACACAACGGTGCGGTTTGCGGGCTGCAAAGGCGACCGTGTTGTACGGAGCGCACAGGCAGCAGACAGCTGGGGAAATGACTTTAGGGCAGTGGGCGCCACATTTGAAAGGTGGATGACCGAGGGCACCGCCCACGCTGATGTGTCCGCGCCGCCCTCTATGTTTTGGCTGCCTGTGAACCGCGAACCCCTGCCGATCGCCGCCTAAAGCAGGGGCATCGAAGCGTTTTATGGAAGCTGCCACCCCTGGAAGATTGCGGGTACTATAAAAACGACTGTCCCTACGGGCGTAGTGCGTGAGTTTGAGGCCAATCATAGTAGTAGCCGGGCACTCAATACAGTACAGCTATATAGATGGCATGAGAATATTAGCAAAAAGACTTCCTTTACTTCGGATGGGTAGGATAACAGCGTCAGGGCTTACTTCATTTGAAAAATTGTATGGCATAATACGTTATACCAAGGGCTTTTGCGGCTAGCTCGTCGTTGCTGCTATCGCCGACAAAAAGGAATCGCTCCCGAGGCGTGGCATCGGCCAGAAGCTGCCAACCCTCGGGGTGAGGCTTGGTGAAACGGACATCTTCGCGCGCGACAATCTTTGTAAAATATTGGCGGATACCGAGCTCGACCATGGCGCGTTCGATGGTTGAGCGCATATTTGCCGACCACGCATAGAGCACCCTTCCCTCTCCCGCCAAGATATGAACGGCCTGAATGAGTTCATGGTACGGCGTATGTCCAAAGTAGGCGCTTTCAAAGCGCTCAGACTGCTCGAGGAGTACGGGCAAGAACTCCTCATACCGTTCAGTGTGCTCGTTGAGTAGTTTGCCCCATGCGGCGCTGGGTTTCCGGATGGACTGAGCGAACGACGCGGCAGCAGGAGGGCTTAGTCGTGACTCGATCATGTGTATCCATCTGTCCCACGGCAAATCAAGGCGTGTGAGAGTTTCGTCCAGATCAAAAATGACGTGGGTATATTTGCCGGCCGTTATTACGTGAATGAGCTTTTCTACCTCTGTCATTTACACCTCAATCTCTAGTATCATTGGCAGGTGGTCGGAAACGTCGATATCTGGCGAAGCGGACGAGACGATTTTGATGTCAGGGGATGTGTAGAGCATATCGACGACTACGTAGCCGTAGGCGGGGTTGGTTTTGCGGCGCATATTGAAGCCAGTTATGCGGGTATTGCCAAAGACAGTATGAAAATTCTTTTCGAGCGGTTGCATGGCCGGGTTGTCTGCTGTGGCGTTTGTGTCGCCGCCGATGACGTAGTGCCCTCTTTCTCCCGTCTCGGCCATAACTGCCTCGACCATTTTTTGCCTCGCTAGACTCGGGTTTTTGCCGTCGATATCCCATATACCATGGAAATTGATGACATGCAGGGGCACCGCACCGGCGGCAAGCATGACGTGCTGTAGGCTGCGTGGACACAGGGCGTAGTTCTCTGGACGGTCGACATAATCACCGTACACGCCGCTAAAAAAGACGGTATGTTGGGTGACGATGGGTAGCCGACTGAAAACGGCATTCCCCTCTTCGATCTTGCCTGCCCGGCAATCATTCATGAGTGTGGGTGCAAAATGGTAGGAATATTCCTCGCCAAGCTGCGACTGGAGCGTTTCTACTAGGCGGTAGCGTTTGGGTAGACTGGGGTCCTGCCCGTTTGTGACCTCTTGGAGCATGAGGATGTCTGGCTGCTCGGCTAGCAGAAACGTGAGAGCGTTATCAAGCAGTTCTCCGCGCCAGATATTGAGACAGATAATTTTTATCGACATGCTGCTACAAGTATACCCCGACTTCGATGCAAGCACTTCGTGCGGGGTGTGAGATACTGGTATATATGCAGGATTCCATATTTACCAAAATCATTAAGGGTGAAATCCCTTGCCACAGGGTCTATGAGGATGCAAAAGTCATTGCATTTCTAGACATTCATCCTCAAGTGCCGGGGCATACGCTGGTTGTGCCGAAAAAACAGGTCGATCATGTGTATGATCTCGACGATGAAACGTACGGCTACCTCTGGAACATCGTAAAAAAGATTGCCCCAAAGCTCAAAAAAGTTACCGCCTCTCAGCGTGTCGGCATTGCGGTCGAAGGGTTCGGGGTGCCGCACGTGCATGTCCATCTCATCCCCCTACACGAAGTGAACGATTTCAAAAAACCGCAGGATTTATCTGCCGAACCAGATCACGCTGCTCTAGCGGAAATGGCGCGTAAATTATATATGGAGGGTTAGGATGGGTCCATTGATGATAGCCTTTTTGTGTGCTGTAGGCGGGTCAACTTGGGTATATACCAAACTACAACAGCGATCTGGCTATGGCAATACAGCCTCTGTAGCAAAAGGCACGGCCGTGGCCGGCGCGGTTATCTTCATCGTCGTATATACCATTGGCTTGATGGTTCTGTAGGCATTGGCTTGATGGTTCTGTAGGAGGGCGCGCGTGCCGGGAAGCCGGGAAGCGCCTCGGTGATCAGATTGGCTGCAACGCTGTAGAGATGGCGACAATGGCCTCTTCCGGTTGATACGACTGGAATTTCATAGTGTGCCAGCCCAGTTTAGAGGCGGTGACAAGGTTGGGTCTGTCATCGTCTATGAGTAAGATTTCATGGGGAGCTGCTCCAGCTTTCTCGGCGGCTATTTGGTAAATTCGCTCCTCGGGCTTGATCGCATGGACAACTGCAGAGTCGATGATTGCATCGTAGGGAGCTTTTGGGACAAGCCCCTTCTCTATCATCGGTTGGACGAGGTTGGGCATGGTGTTGGTCAGGATGCCGATACGGTAGTTATTGCTCACCCAATGTACGAGGTCGCTCATGCCGGGCATGGCTTCTTGGGCCTCGAGGTAGTACTGGTACCAATCGACCATGATGCCGAGTCGTTCGGCGAGGGCTGTATTGAGGGTGTCAACGCTCTGTTCGCCGCGACAAACTGCGTCGTTATACTGCCAAAAAACGGTTTCGACGGTGTCCGGTGAGGTGCCGCTATCCTCGGCGAGCTTGGCGAAGGCGCTATTTATTCCTCGTACGAGGCAGCCATTCATATCAAAGTACACAAACCGAATGCCGTTTTTGGAGCTGCGCTGTTGACGAATGGGTTTTTTGGGGACATTTGAGAGCAGGCTATCTATCGGTATGCCGAGCGTGTCGGCTATTTGCTGGATAGTGAAGACTGAGGGCGACTTGATTGCCCCCCGCTCGATCTTGGCAAGCGTCGAATAACTGAGCCCCGATCTTTGGCACATTGCCTGCTGTGTATACCCTGCGGCTTGCCGTGCGCGCTGCACGACCGCCCCCAACCGCTTTTCATCCATATGGCACTATTGTACTAGTCCGAGGCCCGTTTGACTAGCCGTATGTGGCAAATTTGAGTGTCGTAAATTTTTTCCGCGCTCCGACTATCCCAGCTGCTCGTATTTCTCGTAGGTTGCAGATATGCCTCTGCCCGACTAGCCATGCACTGGTTGTCTCAGATGCAAAAGCCCTAGGTGCTTCTACCGCTGTTACCGTCGAGGCAGATTATACTTCGGCAAATCGCTTTTGTTCTGCCCCAAGTCTCTCGAGCGTCATTTCTGCCGCGGCGAGCTGGTCTTTTGTCTCTCGGACAACTTCCTTTGGTGCGTTTTTGACGTAGTTTTGGTTGTCTAGACGTCCTTGCAGCTGTGTGATTCGCTTCTTTTGGCCGGCTGCCTGTTCTGCCAGCCTCGTCATATGGGCCTGCACGGTTGTAGCAGGGACATCAAGCCAGCAATTGTACGTCGTATGCACGAGATGAAGCCCCGAGCCGTCACTGACTTCTTGTACGGCCTCGAGCCCTGACATTCGGGTGATGAGTTCGGCGTTCGTTCCCAAAAACGGTACGTCAGTGTAGTATAAATGCGGCTTTCGGAGCCCGAGGTCGCGGATCAGAGCCCGAGTTTCGGACACGATATGCATGATTTCCTCGAAATCTGCAGCACTTTTTTTGTCTGACTTTTGACTCTTTGGCCACGACTGCACAGCGAGAATACTGTCGCCTGTCCACGGGAGAACTTGCCAGATGGTCTCTGTCACGAAAGGCGCAAATGGATGTGCAAGCTTTAAAATCTGCTCGAGCACGTAGGCGAGTACTTCTCCGCCCTGCTCTGTTTTGTTCGCCTCAATAAACCAGTCGGCTACATCATCCCATACGAAATGATAGAGTGCATCGTAGGCCTCGCTGAAGCGGTACGCATCGAGGTGCTCAGAAATGACCTCCGTTGACCGCTGGAGCTTAGCGAGTACCCAATGTTCGGCATTGGTGCCGGGCTCTGGTCGGGAAAGCTTCGACGTATCGCCGGTTTTTTCCAGAGTGTATCGGGCGATATTCCAGAGCTTATTGCAAAAATTGCGATTTGCTTCTATCTTGCCCCAGCCCCAGTTCTGGTCGTTGCCCGGCGTGACACCCATGATGAGCGCCATCCGCAGCGCGTCAGTTCCGTATTTGGGGATAACATCGAGGGGATCGATGATACTCTCTGGGCGGCTTTTGCTCATTTTTTTACCGTCTTCGGCTCGAATGAGGCCATGCAAATATACGGTACGGAACGGCACCTGTCCGGTCATAAACGTCGTCGAGAGTATCATCCGTGCTACCCAGAAAAACAATATATCCCAGCCAGTCTCCATGACGGTGGTGGGATGGTACGCTTGGAAATCCGGACTATCTCTCAGGAGTTCGTCAAACGGTATGGTCAGGTCAGCGGCCTTTTCGGGGTCAACGAGCGTGCTCCAAGTCCAGAGAGCCGAGCTAAACCAAGTGTCCAGCGTGTCTGGGTCTTGCTCCCATGCGTTCCAGCCTTGTGACTCATCGTCGTTTGGTGGTGTCAAGCCTACGTATGTTTCGATGGTTCCATCGGTGTCAGTACGGTACCATGCCGGTATCCTGTGTCCCCACCAGATCTGGCGACTGACACACCAATCGCGCAGGTTGTCGATCCAGTGGAAATAGATCTTGTCAAATCGTTGCGGCACTATCTCAATATCGCCGTCATGAATGACGGACTGCATGACCTGCTTGAGACTGCGTTTTTTGCCCTTCCAGTCTACGGCGGGCTTATTGACATCGACAAACCACTGCAGCCGAACTTGCGGCTCGATGATACCCTTGCCTCTTTCGTTGATTGCAACATTGTGAAGGTAGTGTTCGTCTATACCGACGAGCAGCCCTTTTTTCTTGAGCTTTTCGACTATTTTTGGCCGTGCCTTGGTGATGTGCATGCCTTCGAATTCTTGGGCGATAGGCAATAATTTCCCGTGAAAATCTATAATCTGCTGCTTGTCGAGCCCGTGTTTTTCAGCGAGGTCGAAGTCTACCTGGCTATGCCACGGTGTGATTGTCATAACTCCCGTACCAAACGTCGGATCAACCGCCTCGTCTTTGATAATCGTGGCCGTAATAGGGCCGTTTATCCACTCAACCTCGAGCGTATCACCGTGCTTGTACTGCTTGTACCGTTCATCATCAGGGTGCATCACAACGTACTTATCGCCAAACTTGGTTTCTGGTCGTGCAGTACCAATCTCAAAAGGACCGTAGCGAAATGTGTAAAATTTCCCCTGCTCTTCCGTGTAGATGACCTCGTCATCAGAGACATTTGTTTCGAGATTGGGATCCCAGTTTACGATGCGATGGCCTCGATAAATAATGCCTGTTTCGTACATTTTTACGAACGTTTCATTGACGCAGCGGCTGAGCGCGTCATCAAGTGTATAGCGTAGCCGTGACCAGTCGCAGCTGGCGCCCATTGCGCGCATTTGACCGAGCATGGTACCCCTACTGGCACTGACGAAATCACGAGTTTTGTCTAGGAAGGCGTCCCGACCGATGTCGTGCTTCGTCTGGCCGGCATCGGCAAGCTGTTTTTCTATGATAGCGTTTACCGCTAGTGCTGCATGATCGGTTCCAGGTAGCCAGAGTACGTCCCTGCCCTGCAGCCGGTTGTAGCGCGCCATGATGTCTTGGAGTGTCAGGAATAGTGCGTGGCCGAGGCTGAGAGTCCCGGTCTCATTTGGTGGAGGCATAGCGATCGAGAAGCGTTCTTTGTGACTTGTCGGGTCAGCCCGAAAAACACCGCCCTGTTCCCACAGCGCGTAGATATCCCGCTCGTACTCTCCCGGTACGTAGACCTTCGGCAACTCCATAGACCTCCATTGTACCACCTCTGTTGACCATCACAAACTCCGAGTTTTGCTCAAGGACTGTCCTTGAGCAAGAAGGGGTTACATGCTGAGGTTGGGGGAGATTGCTAGGGTGTAGGGGTCAGCGGTGGGGCGGCCGTATTTCATGTGAAAACAGCCGAGGGTGGCGATCATGGCGCCATTGTCCGTGCAGAGTCGGGAGTCGGTGTAGGTGACGGGGATGGAGAGCCGTTCGGCCAACTGACGACGCAGTTCTTGATTGGCCGCAACTCCGCCAGCGATAACGACGGAGGCAGGCCCAAACTCGGTATAGGCAGCGACAGTTTTATCGACGACAGTTTCTATGGCCACGTACTGGAAACTAGCGGCAATATCTGCTTTCTGGGTTTCTGAGAGGCGCTCTGGCAGGTCTTTGCTGGGAAATGTGTGATCGGCGCCTATGAGCTCCTGTGCGAGGCGTAAGACGGCTGTTTTGAGGCCAGAGAAGCTAAAGTCATAGCTAACTGATGAGGCCTGAAGATTAGGTGAGGGGTTGAAATCCGGTCCCTTTGAGGGCTGCTTGAGGGCCGTGACTGTGTTGCTACGGAGCTGTTCTAGGGCAGGGCTGACGCTCGTGAGTCTAGATTTTGGTAACTGAAAGGCCTTGGGGTTGCCTGCGAGGGCCTTACGACTGATGGAAGGCCCGCCGGGGTAGGGCAGGCCGATAATTTTGGCAACCTTGTCAAAAGCCTCGCCTATGGCATCGTCTCCCGTCTCCCCGAGTAGAGTGTAGTCGAAATGGTGCCTAAAGAGCGCCAGCTGCGTATGTCCGCCGCTGACGATCAGGGCAAGCAAGGGGAAAGCCGGCTGCTGCGAGGGGAGCGCGTAGGGCATGCCGCGTGGACCGTCGTCTGCAGACGTATCGGTTTTGTTTGATGATACAGACGCCAGAGAAGCCCCTCTTGGCTCTTGCCCTTGACTGCTCGCGGTCAAGAAGTTGGCGTACACGTGCGCCTCTACATGGTTGATAGCGTAGAGTGGTTTGTTATGCACGATTGCGAGCGTGCGGGCAGTCATGACACCAATCAGCAGGGAGCCGCCCAATCCCGGGCCGTAAGTAACCGCTATGGCATCGATGTCATCCCAAGTGCAACCTGCATCTGTTATTGCCTGATCCACGACGGAATTGATCACTTCTATGTGACTGCGCGCAGCTATCTCAGGTACCACGCCGCCATACTGCACGTGCAGGTCCATACTGCTCGCTACGACAGTGCTCAGCAGCCGATAGCCGTCCTCTACTACACTGGCTGCAGTCTCATCGCAGCTGCTTTCTATGCCCAAAACTCTCATCGGTAGCAGTATAGCAAACCCAGCAACCGGGGTTTATTGGAATTACTGGCTAATGTGAGCTACCTCATACTTTGTGACGAAATAGAGTGTCATACTCCAGTTGTGAAGCTGCTACATACAGTGCAGTGGAGGTACTGCACACTTTAAGTCTGGTCTACCAACAGAAATTCTAGAGAGTGAAAGTTCGAGTTAACTACAGGCATCACGGAGGAACATATCATGGGGCCAAAAGAAGCATTGAGGCGCGTGAAAGGTTTTTTTGAGGGTAAGCCGCGACCAACTTACGAAGAGCCTATAGGGCCAGAACCTGCTCCGGACGTTTCGGTCGGTGAGCCCGCTGCTTCTGCGCCACCCGAGCCGGCCAGTAGAGAAGGTGTCACGGTTCAAGAAAAGCCGAACAAGTGGGTGAGGAGGGCAGGGGTTGTGGGGCTTATTGCGCTTGGGGGTTTTGTGGCGGCGCAGGCGCTAGAGAGTTGCTCTAACGAGAACGATGCGCGACCCTCGGCAACAGCCACCACCTCTCCCGGAGCAGGGGCAACATCTACACAAATGCCTACATTGACCGAAACTGCCACGGCTACCTCCACCGTTTCAGTTACTGCAACAGAGACACAGACACGCACCGTAACAATCACCCCACCGCCCACTTCCTCGCCCACGAGCACAAAATCTTCGCCCACGCCACAACCGCCCAAAGAATCATCGACCGGCCAAGGGGGTGCTGAAGACAACACGACCAAAAATGAAGGCACAAAGAACCCCGACACAAAAAACCCAGCGACTTTCTCGGGCAAGCTAGCGCACTATTTTACTGATGGGGTTAAACTGCCAACTTCAGACGAAAACATGAGCCTTACCTCGTGGGGAAATGGCGACGCGGGCGCCCAGCGTCATAGCAGCATTTTTGCTGTCGGTCAGGATGACTTAGCGGCCCGCACTGGGTTAACGTTTGACCTGAAGAATGTCGACGACACTCAATTTCTGAAGGATTATGCACAGTTTCTCATGCGCCATAATGACAAAACTGAAACCGCTGCAAAAACTATGTCCGGGACCGAAAAAGTCACACTCGCTTCTCAAGCAGAAATGCAACATTTCTTACAAAAGCACGTGCAGTATCTTGCGGCGAAGCAAAAAATCAAATCTACTCCTCGCGCAGTCAATGACGTGCATATAGAAAAACTGACTGGTCCGACCAAAAAGCTGAGCCAGACAGATGCGGGCGAAAAATCTCAAACGATTTATAACGCTGTTTCGGATCTACAAAGCGACGCTGCGAATGGAGTGGCCAAGCTTTTTTCGGCACTCCCAACTGCTCCTGCGGTTCCGTTTGAAGTGAGTGTTGCACCGCTACTGAACAAGCAATTTACCGAGGATGTGACGACTGAAGTCGCACGGCTAAATAGTGTGCAGGTAGCGGCCACCGAGGGTCGTGTGCCTACCAAAGGCCGGAAGGTCGATGTGGCTCTACCCGTTGGGTATGCAGTTCGTTTGCCGAGTTTGTCTGAGCTAAATACTATGTATCATCAGTGGTCACAGAAACATCTGGGCGAAGCTGCGTTTCGGGCGGCGCAGCAGAAGCAGTTGCAGGAGTTGCTAGATACGCTTGCCAAGGACAGCACTAAAGAAAAGGCGGTGGCTCGCTAATCCTGACGGGTTTGGCGTCCGGCGGCCTAGATCGGCTATACTAGCAGGTATGAATGTACGTGCAGTGGTCAAGCGCATGGTGCCGATAGGTTTCTTTGACAGGCTTGTGCCCGAATGGCATAGGGCAGAGGCTATGTTCTGGAATGCTCGGTATGGCTTCCCGGCGCGAGACCTGAAGGTTATAGGCGTGACGGGCACCAATGGTAAAACAACCACCACATTTCTGATTCATCGGATGTTGTGTGAGGCAGGATACAACGCGGGGCTAATGAGCACAGTAGGATACGGGGTTGGCAAACACATTGAGCCTCAGATACAGCACATGACCAATGTTGGGCCCAAAGAACTCATGCTGCGCTTACGAGCTATGAAAAGGCAGGGCATGGAGTGGTTGGTGCTAGAGACGACCAGTCATGCGCTCGCACAGCATCGGACGTGGGGTGTGCCATACAGTATTGCTGTGATCACAAATATCACGCACGAGCACCTCGATTATCACAAGACCTTTGAGCGATACAAGGAAGCGAAGCGGCAGCTCTTTGTGCTGGCGCAGCGTAACGCACGTGGAAGGCGTCTGGGCGTGGTAAATGCTGATGACCTAGAAAGTGTCGGGTTTGGCCAAACGACAGAAAATAGCGTATCGTACGGGGTCGAGGCGGGGGATGTGCGGGCGGTGGACATCCAACTTCGTCCGGATGGCATAGAGTATACGGCTACGGCAGGAACCGAGACGTACCATATTTCGAGCAGTCTGCCGGGCAGCTTCAACGTCTATAACACTTTGGCGGCGGTATGTGTTGGTCAGGCTTTGGGCCTAACGCGAGGTCAGGTAGAGGAGGGGATAGCTGCACTCGAGGGAGTTGAAGGACGAATGACAACTGTTGACGAGGGTCAGCCCTACTCGGTGGTGGTGGATTTTGCTCATACGCCGGATAGTTTTGAGAAATTATTTATAGATTTACGCCCGGTGGTAAAAGGTAAGCTGATTGTTATGTTTGGGTCGGCAGGCCGGCGCGATGAAGCGAAACGAGCAGTGCAGGGCAGGCTGGCAGGGGAGTATGCCGATGAAGTCATCGTGACTGAAGAGGACGACCGTGACTGTGATGGCCAAGAGATCATGAACATGATTGCCTCGGGAGCTGAAAATGCAGGCAAAATACGAGGCACTGATTTGTTTCTGGTGCATGACCGCACAGAGGCGATCCAGTTTGCACTCTCGAGGGCGCAGCATGCCGAAGACACTGTGGTGCTGCTTGGCAAGGGCCACGAAAAGACCATTGAACGAAACGGCCCGCGCGCTGTAGAGCTCAGGCACCTCCAGCAAGATGATAGTAACCCCGAGAGAGTACGCACTGACCCTTGGGACGAGATAGCTACCACCAAAGACTCGCTTCGAGCCCGCTCGGAAAATCAATAGTAGCAGCGCGACTAAGCGCGGCGAGCAGCACCATATCAGGATAAGCTCGGTAATCGGACAGGAATAATGGCAATTTATACATGTTTATTGTATAGTAGTATTGATATATGATGTGTACGACGGAAAATCATCCCGGGAGAGAGGCTCCCAGACTGAAGGCGGTGCGACACGTGCTCCCTCCGCTTTTAGGGGCCATGGCGGTAGGTCTGGGTACGACAGGACTTGCTACGATAAGTTCTCACGAAACACTATCAGAGCAGGGTGTACTGGTCCGAGTCGAACCAAGATTGGATGGCCACATAACGCTTGACGAGGGGTTGATCGCTGTTAGGGCTTCAACCGACGACATATTTAACGGAAGTCTGAAGCTGCCAGCTGAACTTGTAGGCGGAAATATAGCAGTGCAAGGTGCCGATGCGACATCCCGTGTGGATGTATCTGTCGCGAGGGCTCCTGATACTATTGCTAAAATTGTGACCGCTGCCGAGGAGTCCTTGAGGCATCAGTACTACCGCGCAGTACTGTTTGGGCTGGTAGGGGCAGCTGCGACAGGAGGTGCGATAGAAATGGCGCGTCGCAAAAAAGGCGTTAACCCCGTATGGCCAATCGGCGCGGCATTGCTAGCGAGCATCGGTGTGGTTGCAGCGGTGCATCCAGCAATATCCCAGACTTCACTCGAAGAAGCGCAGTGGAGCACCGCGCTCAGCTATGTCCCTGAAGCGCAAAGGAGTATCGTCGCAAAGGCTCTGCCAGAAATCATGCAAAAAATCTCCGTGCGCGGCGGTAACGACCAAGCAAGATCGGTGATAAAAAAATTCGTGAATGATAGAATCGTTCAGCCGCTCCGCTATTATGAGGATAGGGCGGCAGAGTTTGCGGCGACTGTCCCTGACACCTTGCCGGAAAAACATGGAGACGAGACAAGAGTATTGGTGCTTGCGGACCCGCATGGTAATGCACTCATGGCGCAGTATATCGCTTCGATGGTCAGAAACAGTGAGGCAGATATCGTGGCGTTCGTCGGAGACAACGGGCCGGGCTTGCCTTTTGATGACGTATTGATCCAGCCGATACTAGCGAGTGTTCAAGCGGCAGGAGCCCAAGTGGTATATGTGACTGGGAACCATGATGTGACGGCTGGAAACAAGGCTTTTCAGTCGGCTGGGGTGATAGAATTAAACGGAAAGCCGGTATCGGTACAAGGTCTCATGCTCTTTGGCGCTGAAGACAATCTGTCCACGCCACTTGGCAAAGAAAGCTATGAAAAATGGCCGACTGCACCGTACGCTCAGAAATTGGCGAACACCGCGTGCCAGTCTCAAGATGGGGAAACGATTAATGCTGCCTTTTTCCATCGGCCCGCAGTTGCGGCGGATACACTCGCCGAGGCGTGCGCCCAAATAGTGGTTACGGGGCATATGCACCGACAGGAAGATCCTGCGCTCGTCGAGGAAGATGGCTACTCGACATACAAACTGTGGAATGGGACAAGTGCCGGGGCAGAAAACGTTTTTACCTTTGGTATGCCGGCACCTTCAGTTGATGCCGATACGACGCTCCTGAGTTTTCGGGGCGGAGATTTTTACGGATGGCAGAGGTACACGCTGTCCTCAAAGAGTGGAGGACTCGTCATCACCCCGTTTGCGCTCGCCAAACCGACGTTCACCCATCAAGAAGCTGAAGCCGCACGTAGTCAATATATGAGAAATCGTCACAATATCCCCGTTGGGACATGAGAACCCAGCACCGTTGTGGGACGCCCTAAGACGGATGGCAGAGGAAAGTCCCGCATCTGTATGTGAGTAGTTACCGCCAATCCTCAACTTCACGAGAGTGTGTTTTGGCGCTCAGGCCTCGACCATATCACTAGATATTGTCGAGTGTGAGGGTAGTGCAGCGTATGAAGCCGCCACCCTTGGCGAGTTCGGGCATACTCAGGGTGATAACCTCTAGGCCGCGCTGCTCGATCTCTGCCTGAAAGCGAGGGGCGCGCGCACTCATGATGACGGTTTGGCCCGTACTAATGAGGTTGCAGGCGAAGGCATCGCGGGCTTCCTCGAGGCTCACCTCTATCTTGTCGACACCGTCAAACTCCCGGAGTTTTTGCTGACTTTCGGGCAGAAAAGCCTCTGGACACCAGCCGATAAGACCTTTTGCTGTCTCGGAAGGCGCTTTTAGAACTGATAGCGCGAGATCAAGGTCGTAGAAATAGCTATCTGGCCAGCCAGAAACGGCATTGCGCAGCGGCTTTCCCTGTTCGTCGGTCAAGGGTACGGTCTGGACACTAATGACTTCGTAGCCCAGTATGTCAGCGAGAAAAGCATGAACCTCTGGGTCGGTGCGGTAGCCGCTGCCGCAAAAGAGATAGTTGCCGCAGGGCAACGCATCGCCTTGGCCGCTAAATTTGAGCCCCCGTGGTACCTCGTATACTGTTTTCCCGTGGGTTTCTAGCGCGGCTTTTGCGTAGAGCTGTTCGCCTTGTCGAGAAGGGGGCAAACTAGAGAGCACAGCCTTATCGCCGCGCACAATCGCCCAGTT
>Ga0116193_1002126_pt1 | contig 15390 bp, 13 predicted proteins | sample AD_UKC115_MetaG_FD_89892 | JGI IMG/M metagenome (GOLD analysis project Ga0116193, IMG submission 89892) | Active sludge microbial communities of municipal wastewater-treating anaerobic digesters from Hong Kong - AD_UKC115_MetaG | ecosystem: Engineered > Bioreactor > Anaerobic > Digestate... | reverse complement strand
TGCACGTATGCCGGCAGCACTACTGCGTTGTTTTCTTATTATTTCATTATCATTACTTACACTGGTTGCATTGTCTAAATATTCTAACATGGCAGGATGCTTTGCCGTTGCTTCTAATATTGTTTCAAAATTGCCTAATATATTGGGGCGTATGGCATCTCTTTCATAAGTAAGAATAAAAGGAGCACATTGTTCTTTGGTTAATGATACGTTGAAATGATTAAACCAAAAATCGGTTAATACTTCGTGTAACTGATTGTTACCGTATGCTGCTCTAATAATTTTTTGATTAATAAGTTGCCGATATAATTCTTGCGGAGCTTTATATCCATACTTATCCATTAATGCTTTAACCTGTTGTTTATATTCGGGTTTATTGCCTTTGTTTACAGAATCTTTATTAATAATTCCTTCTTTTATAGCAAGTCTTAATATTTCTGATTGGCGAGGATAAGTAGCAATAATTTTTTCGTTACTTAAATTTAAAGCATCATAACTTGATAGTTTTTGTGCAACATCATCATCTGCCAACTTACCATCTAATTGTTGTTGAAACCAATTTTCAATACCTGTATTAACTACAGCATCTACATCGTTAAGTTTTGCACCAAACGTAAACCTACTTAAAATATGTGCTGCTGCCTGCCTATCGGTTAAGCCCATTTTTTTATACGGAAAATGCAAAGCATATTTTTCATTTTTTGAATTATTGTTTAACTGCATAAAAGCAGAAAAAACAAAAAAAACAAAACCTGCTGAAAAGCACATAAACATTCTCTGTAATTTCATAATCGGCAATTTTATTGGGTATTGATTGTTTAGAATGGAAATAGTTTAATCTGCAACATTTTATTCACCTATTTTATATTGTGAAAAACTATTCAATAAGAAACCATAACTAAATACTTAAGCAGTAAAAGCATTTATTATATTGCAGCTGTATGGATAAGTTTATTGTATCGGCACGTAAATACAGGCCACAAAATTTTAATACGGTTGTTGGTCAAAGTCATATTACAACCACTTTAAAAAATGCTATTCAGCATAATCAATTAGCTCATGCATTTTTATTTTGTGGACCACGTGGTGTTGGCAAAACTACTTGTGCAAGAATTTTAGCTAAAACAATTAATTGCGAAAATTTACAGCCCGATGGTGAAGCTTGCAACCAATGCAACAGTTGCAAAAGTTTTAATGATGGTGCCTCTTTAAACATACACGAGTTAGATGCTGCAAGTAATAATAGTGTTGATGATATAAGAAGTTTAGTAGAGCAAGTTAGGTTTGCACCACAAGCAGGTAAATACAAAGTGTATATTATAGATGAGGTACACATGCTAACAGCAAGTGCCTTCAACGCATTTTTAAAAACTTTAGAAGAACCGCCGGCTTACGCTATTTTTATTTTGGCCACTACCGAAAAACATAAAATACTTCCTACTATTTTATCTCGTTGTCAAATTTTTGATTTTAAAAGAATAACTACAAACGATACTGTTGAGCATTTAGAAGAAATTATTGCAAAAGAAAATATTGAAGCCGATAAACAATCTCTACACGTAATTGCTCAAAAAAGTGAAGGCTGTATGCGAGATGCATTAAGCATTTTAGATAAAATTGTAAGCTTTAGCAACGGAAAAGTAAACTACAAAAACACATTAGAACATTTAAATATTTTAGATGAAGATTATTACTTTAAACTATTAGAACATTTACAACAGCAAAATTTAACCAATGCCATGTTGCTATATGATGAAATTAATAATAAAGGTTTTGAAGGAGATTTAGTATTAAACGGATTTGCTGAATTTTTAAGAAATGTATTGGTAAGTAAAGATGCCAAAGCTGCAGTTTTATTAGATGTTGCAGAAGGCATGCACGAAAAATTTGCTTTACTTTCAAAAAGCATTAGCCTATCATATATTATATCTGCTTTAAATATTTTAAACGAAGCAGAAATTAATTTTAAAATGGCACGCAACAAAAGATTGCATGTAGAGCTAACATTAATTAAACTAAATTTTTTACAACAAGCAATTGATTTATCGTTAAACGAACAAGGCAGTGTAGTAAAAAAAAAACAACTTGATGCTCAAAGTGTAATAAAGTTTAAATCCATACAACCTATTGAAATTAAAAAAGTAACAGAGGCAAGGTTATTAATTGAAAAACCAAAAGAAGAAATTAAAAAACAATTAGTAACCAACCAAAATATTGAAACTAAAAATATTGTTGCAGAGCCTGTTTCATCATATTCTAAACAACCAATTACAAGCAACGGCAATAAAAAAGATTTATTAAATATTCTTCGCGAAAAAGCTGGTAGAAATTATACAGTACAAGAAGTAAAAGAAGCTGTTGTTTTATCAGAAGAAAAATTATTACAATGCTGGAATGAATATATTATTAAATTAGAAAAACAAGGCGGAAAACCAAGTACAGTAAGCACTTTCCGCCTTGCAAAAATTAATATTATAGATGAATTAAAATTTACCGTTTCAGTTAATGCCATTACACAACAAAAATTTATTGAGCAAGAAAAAATGATGCTTGCCGATCATCTTCAACAAACATTTAATAACCGTGCTATTAATTTTTCTGTTATTGTAGAAGAAGGCGAACAAATTATTGCTCCGCAACAAGTAATGCTTAACAGCAAACAACGTTTTGAACGCATTGCAGAGCAATACCCTTTATTAAGAGAGCTAAAAGATAAACTGAAATTAGAAATTGATTATTAAGCTTTAACTTCTAATGCTTTTTCTAAATCGGTGATAATTTGTTTGGTAACTCTTTTAGTGTTTTCTTCTTTAATTTTTTTAAGAACAGGAAGAGCTATTTCTCCAAATTCATATAAACCAATTGGATTTTTATCAAAATCATAACTACCTATTACATATCCAAGTTTAGATTGAATTTCAGTATATGCAGGATCATTAATTTTTTGGAAAGTTTCAAATGCTTTAAAACAAGCATTTCTAATTTTTTGTGCAGGAGATTCTATTACTTTCTCTACTAAAACCGATTCTGTTTTTGGTTTAGTAATTGTTTTTACTTTTTTTTCAGATGTAGTAGATGCAGTTGTTTTTGCCACAGAAGCTATTGCTGCTTTTGGTTTAGCAGTTGCTTTTACTTTTTTTTCAGATGCAGGTACGGTTGTTTTTGCCATAATGTTTGCTTTTAATTATTAAACTAAGCAAACAATCGTTTATAAAATTGCGGCAAATGTAAGGTTTCAAATTTTAATAATTCAAAAGTTTATTTATATACTGATGTAGCCTTGCTTTTGCAAGAAAATTTTTTTCTAATTCTGTATTAAAAGGAATGGGTGTATCTAAACTTGCACAACGTAATACAGGAGCATCAAGCATTTCAAAACAATGTTCATTTATCCATGCACTAATTTCTGCACCAATGCCTAATGTTAAAGTATCTTCATGTAATACCAATACTTTACCTGTTTTAGCAACTGCATTCTTAATGGCATCATAATCTAACGGAAGCAATGTTCTTAAATCTATAATTTCAATACTAATATTTTTATGTTGTGCTGCATATTCTAACGCCCAATGTATGGCAGCACCATAAGTTATAATGGTTATATCGTTTCCTTCATTTACAATTTTTGCTTTACCAATTTCAATTTCATAATAATCATTAGGCACTAAGCCTGTAATACTTCTATACAAAAGTTTATGTTCAAAATATAAAACCGGATTACCATCATTAACAGCAGCAATTAATAAACCTTTTGCATCTTTTGGTGTTGAAGGATAAACAATTTTTAAACCCGGTACATGCATAAACCATGCTTCGTTACTTTGGCTATGAAAAGGACCTGCACCAACACCTGCACCTGTTGGCATACGAATTACTACATTGGCAGCAACACCCCATCGATAATGAATTTTTGCAAGATTATTTACAATTTGATTAAAGCCTACACTTACAAAATCTGCAAACTGCATTTCAACAATGCTTTTATATCCTTCTAAACATAAGCCTAAAGCAGTGCCTACAATTGCACTTTCGCAAATTGGTGTATTTCTAATTCTGTGTTTACCAAATTCATTTACAAAACCTTCTGTTATTTTAAATGCTCCTCCATATTCTGCAATATCTTGCCCCATTATAATTAAGTTGCTATGTTTTTGTAATGATTGATGAAGAGCTTGTTTAATGGCATCTATAAAACGGAGTTCGTGAAACGTGAATTGTGAATGGTGAATTGAATTATTTTCTATTAAATATTGATTATCAACTATTAATTTCTCTGCATAAACATCTTTTAATTCTTCATTAGTATTAAATTCAAATTTTTTAGTTTCATTAGCTGTTAATAATTCTGATTCAATGTATTGTTTAAAATTATTTTTAATATTTTCTATTTCGTTGGTTGAAATAATATTTTCATTTAACAACCATGCTTCATAATTTTTAATAGGATCTTTTTGTTGCCATTCTTCAAATAATTCTTTAGGTACATATTTTGTTCCGCTAGCTTCTTCGTGGCCACGCATACGAAAAGTTTTACATTCAATTAAATAAGGTTTTTGCTGTTGAATACAATATTCTCTAACACCTTTAATAGTATCATATACAGCTAAAATATTGTTACCATCTATCTGCACTCCTTCTATACCGTAACCTATTGCTTTATCAATTAAATTTTTGCAACGGTATTGCTCGTTTACGGGTGTTGATAATCCGTAACCATTATTTTCAATTATAAAAATTATAGGTAAATCCCAAACAGCAGCTACGTTTAATGCTTCGTGAAAATCTCCTTCACTTGTTCCGCCATCTCCCGTATATGCAAGCGATACTTTGTTTTCGTTTTTTAATTTATAAGCTAAAGCAACGCCATCTGCTACTGCCATTTGCGGGCCTAAATGCGAAATCATTCCGCAAATAAAATGTTCATTACTTCCAAAATGAAAACTTCTTTCTCTGCCTTTTGAATAACCTTCTTTATTGCCTTGCCATTGCATAAATAATTTACTTAACGGCATGTTGCGAGAAGTAAATACACCTAAATTTCTATGTAAAGGCATTATCCACTCATTAGGCTGTAATGCAAGTGTAGAGCCAACTGCAATGGCTTCTTGTCCTATTCCGCTAAACCATTTACTTATTTTTCCTTGCCTTAAAAGCACTAACATTTTTTCTTCAATCATTCTGGGCAACAAAAGATATTTGTAAATATTAATTAACTCTTGATTAGATAAATTAGAACGATGTTGTTGAAATTGCATAACCATTTTTTCTTACCGTTACAAGATAGTTTTTATTCTTTATTTTAAAGGAATAGAAAATAAAAAACCGTCAAACAAATTATTTGAATGACGGTTTAAAAATATTATTGAACTAATTAATTTCTGTTGCTTGCAAAACGACTTAGCAATCTTAAAATTTCAATATATAACCAAACAATGGTTACCAATAAACCAAATGCACCATACCACTCCATATATTTAGGAGCTCCCATTTCTGCACCTTTTTCTATCATATCAAAATCTAATATTAAATTTAATGCAGCTATAGCAACAACAAATAAGCTAATACCAATTCCTAATAAACCACCGTTGGTAATACTCATAAATTCTAATTGCACACCAAACAAACGTAATAGCATTGTTATACCATAAAAAATAGCAATACCTAAAGTTGCAGCAACAATTACACTTTTAAATTTTTCAGTTGCTTTAATAATTCTGAAGTTATATAACAAAAACATTGCTATGGCAACACCAAAAGTTAAACCAACAGCTTGCATTACAATACCGGGATATTTTTTGCCAACTGTTTCGTTAATTACAACTGATAATGCACCTAAAACAAAGCCTTCTAAAATACCGTAAGCAGGTGCTAAATAGCCTGCCCAATTAGGTTTAAACGTTATTGCTAATGCACAAATTAATCCACCAAAAACGCCAACCAATAATAATGTGTACATTAAACTTGGGTTTTGGGTTTCAAACAAATGCCATGTGTATGCAGCACCGCCAATTACCATTAACATTAAAAAACCGAATTTGTTAATAGCACCTCTTACACTCATTACACCTTGTAATTGTGCATTGCGGGTTGCAGAAGCATTAAAAAATTTTTCTGATAAAGTAGGGTTACTTGATTGAAATAAAGCCATAATTATAAATTTTTACAACTGTAAAGATAATTAGAATAGAAGATTATTAAAGTTAAAATTGTGTTCTAAAAAGGTTTTAAGTTAGGATAGTTATCAATTGTTTCAAACACATATCCTTTTTGTTTTAGTAAGGTAATAAAAGTTTGTAGTTCCTTTGCATATTCGGGTAAACGAAACATTCTATCGTGTGTTAATATTACAACATGATTTTTGGTGTGTAAATTATTTTTTGCGAAAGCATATTCAACATACTCTAACATTTTATTGGGGCTTTGAATAGGATTAGCGGTTTTATGATCAAAACTCCATTCAACATCCCATCCAATTACATTATAACCTGCACTATCTAATAATTTGCAAACAGGCTTTACTAAACCACTTGCTTTTATTTCATTATTTCTTACCCATGCACTATTTCCAGGCAAACGAATTATTTTATAAGGCACTGCAAGAGTTTGTTGTGCTTGTAAAAAATCATTAAAAGCCATTTGAGGGTGTTGATAGAAATATTTATACCTATCACTTGCATGTGTGTAACTGTGGTTAGCTAATAATATTTGCGGATAGCTGTTTTTAATTTCATTTACTAATTCATGTCCTTTGTTGGCTCTATCGGTATGTAAGCCAACCATAAAAAAAGTTCCTTTAATTCCTTCTTTTCTGCATATATCTAACACAGTGGTAGTACCGTTTTGCGGGCCATCATCAAAAGTTAAATACACATATTTTTTTGTACTATCATAAATAGGTGGTTTATGTATAAACTTGGTAACACTATCGGGCAAAGTTGGTTTAGTAACTTGAGTGGTTGCAACAGAATCAGGTTCAACTTTTGTTTTTGAATGTTGTTCATTACAAGCTGTTAATTGCGTAACCATTAACATTAAACAGCAATAAGTAAAAACTTTTTTAAAGCATTTTCTTCTCATGTAAATAAAAATAATTTAACTAATGCAATTTAAGCATCATTAATTTGTTTATTTCATTTTCATTCTGTTAAAATATACATCATTAAATAAAGCATATCCTTATCTTAGCATAATTCAATTTTAAATAATGAGTACTAAAGAACAAGTTTTACAAGATGTTGTAATAAAATTTGCAGGAGATAGTGGAGATGGCATGCAACTTACAGGTCAACAGTTTACTAATAACACAGCTTTGTTAGGAATTGACCTTGCTACTTTTCCTGATTTCCCCGCTGAAATACGTGCCCCTATTGGAACATTGCCGGGTGTAAGCGGATTTCAACTTAGATTTTCAAGTGATAGAGTTTTTACTCCCGGAGATATGTGCGATGTATTGGTAGCAATGAATGCAGCTGCATTAAAAGTTAATTTAAAAAACTTAAAACGCAGCGGAAAAATTATTGCCAATATTGATGGATTTGATACAAAAAATCTTCGCTTAGCAAATTACACCGATGGTGTAAACCCTTTAGAAGATGGCAGTTTAGAAGGTTTTGAATTAATTAAAATTGATGTTACCAAACTTACACGCGAAGCATTAAAAGATTTTACCGAATTAGGTGTGAAAGAAAGAGACCGTGCGAAAAATATGTTTGTACTTGGTTTTATTTATTGGATGTACAACCGCACACTTGATACAACTATTAATTTCTTAAAAGAAAAATTCGGAAAGAAAGAAGTTATTCTGCAAAGCAATATAAAAGTATTGCAAGCAGGTTATAATTACGGAGATACTACCGAAACTTTTACCACACGTTATAAGGTTGAAAAAGCAAAACTTCCTGCAGGTGTTTATCGTAGTATAATGGGTAACCAAGCGTTGGCTTATGGTTTAATTGCTGCTTCAGATAAAAGTGGATTACCAATGTTTTTAGGAACTTATCCTATTACACCCGCATCAGATATTTTACATGAGTTAAGCAAATACAAATCTTTCGGTATTCGTACTTATCAAGCAGAAGATGAAATAGCAGGTATTGCTTCTGCAATTGGTGCAAGCTACGGAGGTTCTTTAGGTGTAACAACAACCAGTGGTCCTGGTATGGCATTAAAAAGTGAAGCAATGGGTTTAGCTGTAATGTTAGAAATTCCGTTGGTTATTATAAACATTCAGCGTGGTGGCCCCAGCACAGGTTTACCAACCAAAACAGAACAAAGCGATTTAATGCAGGCATATTACGGCAGAAACGGTGAATGCCCCATGCCCATTATAGCTTCGGCAACACCAAGCGATTGCTTTGAAGTTGCTTACGAAGCTGTAAGAATTGCTGTGCAACACATGACGCCCGTTATTTTATTAAGTGATGGATATATTGCCAACGGTGCAGAACCTTGGAAATTTCCTAAAGCAGATGATTTACAAAAAATAGAAGTAAAATTTAAAACATCATTAAACGATAATGAAGAAAAGTTTATGCCTTATTTGCGTGATGAAAAATTAGTACGCCCTTGGGCAGTACCCGGCACACCCGGATTAGAACACAGAATTGGCGGATTAGAAAAACAAAACAATACAGGCAATGTAAATTATGAACCCGAAAACCATCAATTAATGGTTAATATAAGGCAAGAAAAAGTTGATAAAATTGCCGAATATATTCCTGAACAAAAATTAGATAGCGGTCCTGAAAAAGGAAAAGTTTTAGTAATTGGTTGGGGCAGCACTTACGGCTCAATTAAAAGTGCAGTAGCAGAATTACAAGAACAAGGTTACAGTGTTAGCCACGCACATTTGCGATATGTAAGACCATTTCCTAAAAATTTAGGAAGCATTATTAAAAATTTTGAAACCGTTTTAGTACCTGAAATTAATAACGGGCAATTAGTAAAAATTTTACGTGATGTATATATGGTAGATGCTAAAGCTTACAATAAAATAATGGGTGTACCAATTACCAAAACAGAATTGGTGGATGTATTAAAAAAGATGTTATAAAAATTTATAATTTATAAAAATAAAAATCCTCACTTAATATAAATGAGGATTTTTTTATTTGATGATGCTATTGTTATAAAAATATTTTTTTACCAACCTAATATCCATGCAAACATTAAAGGTGCAACAATGGTAGCATCACTTTCTACAATAAATTTCGGAGTATTAATATCTAATTTTCCCCAAGTAATTTTTTCGTTAGGTACTGCTCCACTATACGAACCGTAAGATGTAGTGCTATCGCTTATTTGGCAGAAATAACTCCAAAACGGAACATCGTGCCATTCTAAATCTTGATACATCATTGGCACTACACAAATAGGAAAATCTCCTGCAATTCCTCCTCCTATTTGAAAAAATCCAACACCTTTTCCGCCACTGTTTGCTCTGTACCATTCAGTTAAAAATACCATGTATTCAATTCCACTTTTTACAGTGCTTGCTTTCAATTCATTCTTAATAACATAAGATGCAAAAATATTTCCGGTGGTACTATCTTCCCAACCCGGAACTATGATTGGAATATTTTTTTCTGCTGCGGCAATTATCCAACTATCTTTTGGATTAATTTCATAATACTGTTTTAAATCTCCACTTAAAACTGTTTTATATAAAAATTCATGCGGAAAAAATCTTTCACCTTTTGCTTCGGCATCTTTCCATTGTTTATGCAAATGTTTTTGTAAACGGCGAAAAGCTTCTTCTTCGGGAATACAAGTATCTGTAACGCGGTTGTAATGGTTTTCTAATAAATCCCACTCTTCTTGCGGTGTTAAATCTCTGTAATTAGGAACTCTTTTATAATGCGAATGTGCAACAAGGTTCATTACATCTTCTTCTAAATTAGCACCTGTGCAACTAATAATTTGTACTTTATCTTGCCTAATCATTTCTGCCAAAGAAATTCCTAATTCTGCTGTACTCATAGCACCTGCTAATGTTACCATCATTTTACCGCCTTCATTTAAATGGGCTTCATAACCTTTAGCTGCATCCATTAATGCGGCTGCATTAAAATGCCTGTAATGATGTTCAATAAATTTTGAAACCGGACCTTTATTCATTTTATATAAATTTTAATAGAAGCAGCAAAAGTAATTTTTTTTAGCTTGTTACACTTTTTATTAATGCAATATTAATAAACACTTGAACTATAAAATTGTTGTGTTGGTTTTAATTGATTTTATTACTTTGCATTTTACTGCATGCAAAAAAAGATAAGCATATTAATACCTATATATAATGAAGAAGGGAATATTGTAACCATTACCAACGCATTGCATAAAGTATTAATGCCTTTGCCTTATAATTATGAGATAATTTTTGTTGATGACGGAAGCGAAGACAATTCTCTTAACGAGATAAAAGAACTTACACAACAACAAAGCAATATTTTTTTTATTTCTTTCTCGAAAAATTTCGGACATCAAAATGCTATTAAAGCCGGTTTTGATATGGTTACCGGAGAATGTGTAATTAGTATGGATGGAGATATGCAACACCCTCCAACATTAATTCCTTTATTATTAAAAAAATGGGAAGAAGGTTATGATATTGTTTACACCATTCGTAAAGACCACATGGAAATGCCCATGCTAAAACGCCGCACTTCTGAAATGTTTTATAATGTAATGAATAAGTTAAGCGATATTGAATTAGAAAGCGGAACAGCAGATTTTAGATTAATGGATAAAAGCGTTATTAGTGTTGCCAAAAATTTTCAGGAAGATGATTTATTTTGGCGTGGTTTAATTAAATGGATGGGTTTTTTGCAAATTGGCATTGAATATGAACCTGCACAAAGATTAAAAGGGAAAAGCAAATACACTTTTAAAAAAATGTTGCAGTTTGCATTAAGAGGTATTACTTCATTTAGCATAAAACCTTTAGGCATTGCTATTTATTTAGGTTTTTTATTTGCATTACTATCATTGCTATATGTGCCGTATGTTTTATATAGTGTTTATTTTGGGCATCCAATTTCAGGATGGGCATCTTTAATTGTTACCATTGTATTTTTTGGCGGCTTGCAATTAATGATTTTAGGAATTATTGGAATGTATTTAGGAAAATTATTTATGCAAAGCAAACAAAGGCCACATTACATTATAAAAGAAACTAATCTTAAATAAATTAATGAACCACTTGCGTACAGAAAACAGATTAAGTTTTACTAATTTCTTTTACAATAAAAAAATTGCAATTGCATTATGGTTTGGGCTGGCTTTTATTGCCATAGTGCAAGAGTTGTGGCACCATTATCCACCAAATAATTTTTTAATTTTTAAAGGCGTTTTTGAACACACACTTAAGCAAACAAATTTATTTGCAGAATACCCCACAGAATATTTAGATGTAAACCATTACGGGCCAACATTTAGTATACTATTTGCACCTTTTGCATTATTAGGTAATTATGTAGGATGTATTTTATGGGTACTATTTAATGCAGCAATTTTATATATAGCAATAAGGCAACTTCCTATTCAGCAAAAATTTCAAAATGCTATTTTAATTTTTTCAGCACATGAGTTAATGGTTACATCTGAATGGCAACAAAGCAATGCACTAATTTGTGCTTGTTTAATTCTTGCATTTACATTTATTAATAAAGAAAAAGAAATTTGGGCTTTATTATTTATTGCTTTAGCAACATTTATAAAATTATATGGTATTGTTGGTTTAAGTTTCTTCTTTTTCAGTAATAACAAAATAAAATTTATTATTTGGGGAATAGTGTGGAGTATTGTTTTGTTTGTATTACCTATGGCAATATCTTCTCCTCATTTCATTGTTCAATCTTATATTGATTGGTATAACGAGCTACTTTTTAAAGCAGCAAAAAATGTAAGGTTAGATATTGAAAACGATTATCAGGATATTTCTGTAATGGGCATTATACGAAGGTTATTCAATATAACACATTTTAAAAATTATTTAATTACTGTGCCTGCCGTATTACTCTTTCTTTCACAATACATTCAATGGAAACACTTTGCAGACTTGCGTTTTAGGCTGTATATGCTTTGCCTTATATTAATTATGACGGTAATTTTTACAACCAGTGCAGAATCTCCAACCTATATTATTGCATTTCCGGCAGTTTGTATTTGGTATGTATTGCAAGAAAATAAAAAATGGATTAATACTATTTTTATTTTTGCTTTATTGCTAACCAGTTTTTCATATTCAGATATTTTTACACCGTATGTAAGAGATAATATTGTTAGGCCTTATTCGTTAAAAGCATTACCCTGTTTTATAGTATGGCTAATTATATTAATTCAAATGTGGAAGCAACAATTCTTATCAATTAATAAAAATAAACTTACACCTGCAGTAACTTAATGGCAAAAGAACATTTTATATTATTAAGTTTTGATGTGGAAGAATTTGATATGCCTTTAGAATACAATCAGGTTATTAATTTATCTGAGCAATTAAAAGTTGGGAACGATGGAATGCAAAAAATTTTACCAGTAATTAATTCGCAAAACACACCATGTACTTTATTTACTACTGCAACTTATGCCATTCATTTCCCACAACAAATTAAAGAATTATCTAATGTGCATGAAATAGCTTCGCATACTTTTTATCATTCAAATTTTAGTAACGATCATTTGTTACAATCAAAATTAAAATTAGAAGAAATAACCGGAAAACCTATTACAGGCTTGCGTATGCCAAGAATGAGAAAAGTAGATATGAATGAAGTAAAAGCAGCAGGATATAAATACGATTCTTCAATTAACCCAACATGGTTGCCCGGCAGATACAATAATTTGCATTTACCAAGAACTTTTTATAAAGATGAAGAAATGCTTCGTTTACCTGCATCGGTTAGCCCGCAACGTATTCCATTATTTTGGTTATCATTTAAAAATTTTCCTTATCTGTTTTTTAAAAAATTGGTTTTGCAAACTTTAAAAAAAGATGGCTATGCATGCTTGTATTTTCATCCTTGGGAGTTTACAGATATAGAGCAATACAAATTACCTGCTTATACAAAAAAAGGAAGCAAACAAATATTACTAAATAAATTAATTCGTTTAATATCCGATTTAAAAAATGAAGGAGAATTTATTACCATCCAAAATTATATAACAAAAAAAGCCCTGCTATAGCAAGGCTTTTCAGTAAACCAACTGAATGCAAAATATGAGAACCAAAGTTTAAATTATTTTATAAATTCAGAAACGTTACCGCTTTCTGTTATTTCTAATACTATGTTTTCTGTACTATTATTTTTCAAACTAATATAATAATTAGTACTACCATCTGCACGCACCAATTCAATACATTCATCTAATACATACGGAGGGAAAGGGTATTTTGTAGTAATTGTTCTAATAGCACTTTCCGGTAATTTATTAAAAGCAATAGCTTTACTTGTAGCTAATAAATCTCCATCAACTGTGTAAAAGGCTTCTGTTTTTTGATTATCTAAAACAAAAGATGCTTTAACAAAATTTTTATCAACTTTCCAAGTTACATTTTGTGCAGTTGAAAAATCTGATTGAAAACTGTTTAGTACTCTGTTAGAAACTATTTCTGAAATAATTTCTGCTGGTTTTGCAAAAGCACTTCCGGTAACCGCTACTGCAATAAGAATTGCGAAGATTAACTTTTTCATTTTTTTGTTTTTTAAGTTTAAATAAATATTATGGTTTGTTTTTGTTGTCTTTTTTTGAATTGACAAGTCAAAAGTAAAATCACATACACTCCTAACGAAACACATTATGATTAGTTACAGCCTTATTATTTGTTTTATGATGAACGGTTTTAATACGGTACTAAACAAGTAGTGAAATTTACATGAAACGCTTTACTGTAAAGCATTTGATAAAAAATCTTAACTAATTACAAAATTGTGATGACAATAATGTTAAGTTTCTTTAACAAGTATGAGTGGTGGCTTGTCGGTGAATAAAATAGGTCAATTATTAGTTTTTATATCTTAACAGCATGAATTATTTGGCACACGCATACCTTTCTTTTAATAATAAACACTTGTTGTTAGGCAATATGTGTAGCGATTTTATTAAAGGAAAAAAGAAACTCGATTATTCATTAGCTATACAACAAGGAATTGTTTTACACCGAGCAATTGATGAGTTTACCGATACACATTCATCAACCGCCGAAGCAAAAGTTTTTTTTAAACCTTTTGTTGGTTTATATGCCGGAGTTTTTATAGATGTTGTTTACGATCATTTTCTTGCAACAGATAAAAATGAATTTATTAATAATGAAGCTTTAAAAAATTTTACTACAAATACTTATAATATATTACAAGAAAATATTTATGAGTTACCCGAAAAATTTCAAACAATATTCCCATATATGCAAAAACAAAATTGGTTATACAATTACCAATTTAATTGGGGCATAGAAAAAAGTTTTGAAGGTTTGGTACGCAGAGCAAAATATTTATCATCTTGGAAGGAAGCTTTCTCGTCCTTCCAAAACAATTACACTGCATTACAAAATTGTTATACAAATTTTTTCCCTGAAATAAAATATTTTGCCAATCAAAAAATACAAGAACTGCTAAACAAAAAATAGCATTATTATATTTGCTAAAAATAACAGTATGAAAAAATTATTATTGCTTGCTTTTTCTTTGGTAATAGTTTGTTTAGTTAATGCTCAACAAAAACCAACCGATTTAGATAAAAGCCCTATGGATATAAGTTATTGGCCGGCTAACTATCCTATTTTAAAATTAAATGGAAAAGTAAAAGATGCACCTATTGCAAGAATTATATACAGTCGCCCTCAAAAAAATAATCGCTTAATATTTGATGGAATTATAAAGTATAACGAAATGTGGCGTTTAGGTGCCAATGAAGCAACAGAAATAGAGTTTTTTAAAAATGTAAAAATTGGAAATAAACTAATTACCAAAGGCAGATACACTTTATACTGCATACCTAATACAGATAAATGGACAATTATTGTAAGCAACGATAATTATAGTTGGGGAAATTATTCTTACGATATAAAAAAAGATGTAACACGTACCGATGCAAAAGTTGAAAAAAATCCAGATACCGTAGAAAATTTTACTATTTATTTTAACGAAACAAAAACCGGAGCAAATCTTATTATGCTTTGGGACGATGTAAAAGCAACACTACCCATTACTTTGGCTACAACCAAATAATAATTTAAAAAATATTTCTAAAAGCCCTGAACAATTTCGGGGCTTTTATATTTTACAAAATAAACATTTGCCACTAACAATTGTTAGCATATTTTTGAAGCATGGGAAGAATTAAAACAAACGATACCACCAGCCGCCGAGAAATAATAATACAAAAAGCAGCTACACT
>Ga0116193_1002124_pt1 | contig 15407 bp, 16 predicted proteins | sample AD_UKC115_MetaG_FD_89892 | JGI IMG/M metagenome (GOLD analysis project Ga0116193, IMG submission 89892) | Active sludge microbial communities of municipal wastewater-treating anaerobic digesters from Hong Kong - AD_UKC115_MetaG | ecosystem: Engineered > Bioreactor > Anaerobic > Digestate... | reverse complement strand
GTAATATTCTTTAATCTGATTATGGGAATAATTGGATATTTCCAATACTTTACTCAAGTGTGGGTCATGACCCGTGGTGGTCCTGAAGATATGACGAACTTTTATTCGCTGTATTTATTCCAGAATGCGTTCCTGTTCTTTAAGATGGGGTATGCATCGGCAATGGCTTGGGTTTTGTTTGCCATTACATTGGTCTGTACTTTAATTGTCTTTAAATCCTCAAAGAAATGGGTTTATTATTCTGGAGAGGCAAAATAGGAGATGACAATGAAAAGCAAACAAAATCAATCACGAGTCAAATCAATAATTGTCCATCTTCTTTTGATATCAGTAGGTGTGACTTTCTTTTTACCTTTTTATTGGCTAGTTTCTACTTCATTAAAAAATGATGTACAGCTATTCGCTAATCCTCCTGTATGGATTCCCAATCCCATCATGTGGAAGAACTATCCTACGGCATTAGGGTATATTCCTTTTTTAATGTATGTGAAGAATACATTGATAATCAGTTTTTTAACGGTAACGGGAACCATTTTATCCTGTTCACTTGTGGCTTACAGTTTCGCACGTATTCCCTGGAAGGGACGGAACTTTTGTTTCATGTTACTCCTAAGCACGATGATGATACCTGGACAAGTTACGCTCATTCCTGTCCTGATGATTTTTAAATGGTTGGGATGGATTGGATCTATTAAACCACTGGTTATTCCTGCCTTTTTCGGAAGTGCTTTTTATATTTTCCTGTTGCGGCAGTTCTTTATGGCGATTCCGAATGAGTTGTCAGATGCTGCCAGAATAGATGGATGTTCTGAGTTTGGTATTTATTGGCGGATCATGTTGCCATTATCCAGGCCTGCTTTAGCAACGGTCATTCTCTTTACATTTATTGGTTCTTGGAATGATTTTCTGGGTCCCCTGATTTACCTATCAGATGAATCTCAATATACTTTGTCTTTGGGACTTCAGCAATTTTTGAGTCAGCATGGTGCTGAGTGGTCATTATTGATGGCAGCTTCTACGGTTATGGTGTTGCCAATAGTAATCTTATTCTTTTTTACTCAGCGAACATTTATTCAGGGAATTGCACTTACCGGAATCAAAGGATAGTAATACAATTGATGTACAAAGAGCCCGATTCATCCAGGATCGGGCTCTTTATTTTCAAACTCTGTGATAAAATCTCCAAAAATGAAGGGAAGTATTGAACATGAAGAAAATTATCCAAATAATAACAGCACTAATCATTACCTGTGTTTTGTCGGTGAGTGTCTTTTGTGCCGAAACAATCATTCAGCCGAGCCAGGCCAGCCAGTATGTTACTAAACAAGTGGTGATTGAAGGAAAGGTTCTCCGAGTGGGGGAATCCAAAAGTGGCGATACATTCTTCTTGAATTTTTCGAATAAGCCGGGGGACTTTTCAGTTGTTATCTTTTCTGTTGCCGTAAAAACTTTTAAAAATGGTTCTTCGGACATTAAGTCATTAAATGGTAAAAATATCCAAATAAAAGGCCAGATTGATAATCATCCCAAATATGGATTACAGATGATTTTAAAAAATGCGAATCAAATCACTGTAAAGTCAGGCAAAGATAGCAAGCCAACTTCTGTAAAACCTGAAGGCCAGAAAAAAGATATTCCTGTTATTAGCTCTAAAGATGCAATGAAATATGTTAATCAAGTCGTTTATGTTGATGATAAAGTTCTGAAGGTTGGGAAATCTCCCACAAGTGAGACCTATTTTATTAATTACTCATCCCAAAAGGGTGGATTTACGGTTGTTATTTTTAAAGATGTCGCTGCTCAATTTAAAGCAAAGAAAATGGATCTTATGCAGCTCACCGGTAAAAAAATTAAAGTATTAGGGAAGATTCAGAATCCGCCCCAATACGGTGTTCAAATTGTATTGGATCGAGCAGATAATCTAACGATTAGTAACTAATTGGTATGGGAATGAAAATGTTGAAAATAGTTAAAACAGTATTTCTTCTGACTTTTCTGGTTCTATTTTCATTTTCATCAGGGCAGACGAAAAAAACGATACAGACCTCTGATGATTCTGATTTACAACAAATTATTCAATCATTACGGAAACCTAAAATTGTATCTATTGGTGTTGATACGATTCAATCCGCTAATAGACTAGTGGAAAGACAAGATATCCCCCCGTTTAATTACTTTGTTAAGCAAGCAATTGATGAACTGAATTCAGAAAAACAGAAGGGCTATAATGGATATCTTTTGATGGATCAGTTGGGAAAGTTTACGGGGGTTACGGAGACTCTTTATTATCAAGGTACATCATACATGTGGAATGAATATAAACCGGGAGATAAGGTTTTGTATAAACAAAAATATGTTGAACCTTGTGGTAAATCTTATTGTTGTGGTTTAACACTGGAAATCTTTCATCGTGCGATGAAAAAAAGAGACCAGTATCTTGGTATCAATGAATCCATGGAAAACTGGAATGGGTTAGGGCCGAAAGGTATATTTATATTTAAAAAGTTGTGGAATGTAATCCCCATAAAATATTCAGATACGGGTGAAATAGTCACCTCCGCACCTTCTCCTGCCCGCGCTTTAGCATTGTCTGGATTAGGACAGGTCATTTGTGATTCTGGAGAAGGATCATTGGAAGATATTAAACCTTATGATTTTTGTGATTATACGCGTGTGAATGGTTCTGGACATTCCGTTATCTTTATCGATTGGATAAAAGGATCGGATGGGGAAATTAAAGGATTTAAATACTATTCTTCGCAAAACAGTACGATGGGACAGGGATATAACACTGAATATTTTAACGACGCTGGTGGAAAAGTGCTGAGAAAAATGTTCCGTGCAGGTCGTGTCTATGACCACCCATCTTATTGTCAGGCGAATAGAATTCGGGAAGCGGATTTTATTGCCGACTGATGATTATTCCTTTGGCAGGTATTTACTGTCAAAGGCTTCGGGTAAAAGAGCTGTGATCAGGAAGCTTTGATATTGACCTTTGGTATTCATAATACGCACTTGGCATTGTGATCCCAATTCATAGATGAATTGTCGGCATGCACCACAAGGTGCTGTCAAGCTGTCGGTATCTGTCAGTATCAATATTGCCTTTATTTCTGTCTCACCATTCCCTACAGCGGCAGAAATTGCATTGCGTTCCGCACACTGGGTTAATCCATAGGATGCATTCTCAACATTGCATCCACCATAAATCTCCCCACTATTACCCAAAACAGCTGCACCTACTTGGAAATGAGAGTAGGGTGCATAAGCATTTTTACGATAACGATCTGCTACAGAATAAAGTAAATCCCAGTCAATTTTTTCCATCAATGTTTTATCTCCTATACCCATTTTACTGAAATATCACCATCGAACAATATTGATCTTGTTCGATGATTCGTCGTTCTGGAGACAATTACTATAACTCCAATAATTATAGCGATATATACTTTCAGTTGAATTATATCTTGCTGAGTGCCAAAATGTTAGAAAATAATTATTTATTTCGAGGTCATCATGAAAGAATACTTACCCCATAGTAAGGGTTGTTATTGTTGTGGAGAGTCTAATCCTAAGGGGTTGAAAATACGTTTTTACAAAGAAGAATCACGAGTTGTTACAGAATTTATTGGTAAAGAAGAACACCAGAGTTATCCTGGTCGAATTCACGGTGGTATATTATGTTCTTTACTTGATGAGACCATGGGGTGGGCACCTGTGCTTCAAACAGGACTGATGTCCGTTACCGGTGAATTGAACTTTCGATTTTTGAAGCCTGCCCCCTTACACCAGAAACTATTTGTGATTGGGGAAGTTGAGAAGGTAAACAAGAGGTTATATTTAGCAAAAGGGCGAATTGAAGATGAATTGGGTAATGTATACATAACGGCTCAGGGTAAGTATGTGCCTATGAGTGAAGAACAGACCCGTGATGTAGATACTTATCTTCTTTATCCACCTGATTCTATTCGAATCTTTGAAAAATAGATGTTATCCAAGTAATTGATTTTATTTGTTAAAAAACATTTATTTTTTTATTTTGGCAGTATTCAGGTATAATCTTAAAAGTTTATTATTATATGTTGTTTTCTTCTTCTCGAAAGGGGTTTCTCTTGTTAAGGGTTTCATTAATCGCTATAATGGCGTTTAATTTTGCGGTTATCCGCGAAACAATATAATTACTTGAGAGGGATTCTGAGATGCAAAAAGCCAGTATTGTAATGCCGCTGAAAAATGGACAGATTGCACATGAGAAAGCCATTAAGGCGGTTCTTTCCCAGACCATTGATGAGATTGAGTTGATTATTCTCGATACTCGCACTGAAAAGGAAAAAAAGAACGAAAAGGAACAGGCGTTATTCAAGTCCAATCCCCGTATTTATTATTTTGATAAACAGTTTAAGAACAATTCTGAAATGATGAATTTTGGGATTGAAGTATCTAAATCTCCCTATTTAATCTTTAATCCATTTGGTGTGGTATTAAATGGTGATGCCGTTGCCAAATTTGTTGATTCTCTGCAGCAAAATCCCAAGGCTGCCATGATTTATTCAAATTACAAAGAAGTCAATGAAGAAGGTAAAGAACGATTGGTTGAGTTATATCCCGATGAACGTGAATTATCCGAAAACTGGGAATATGGCCATGCCAAGGCCTATCGGATCGAATATCTCGATAAAGCAGGTCGTTTTGATGAATCCTTCTTCCATGTGGAAGAATATGAGCTTCGTTTGCGATTAGATGATCATTATCAGATTAGTCTTTTAAAAGAGCCTCTCTATACTTATTATGCAGCTCCGGTGAATGATGATACTAAAGCCCTGATGGCAAAACTGCACACCAAAGATTCTGGAAAACTGGGTTCCTTCTCATATCTTTTCGAGAACAAAGAAAAGTCCCTCGAACTCGAACGTGCCTGTAAAAATACACTCCGCCGCAGAGGCGCATTCCTTTACCGTGATAATGAAGTAATAACTTATCCAAAAGGAAAACGGTGGCCAGTTAAAGTAAGTGTGATTATCCCGTGTTTCAATCGGGGTGGATATTTAGGTAAAGCAATTGACAGTATTTTGCGACAGTCCTACCAGGATTTTGAAATTGTCATTGTTGATAATGGATCTAGTGACAATAGTATTCAGGTTGCTGAAGAATATTGTAAGAAGGATAAACGGATTAAATTGATTAAGAACAAAATCAATATTATTTCCGTCTCCCTGAACAAGGGATTACGAGCTGCAAAAGGTAAATATTATGCGCAGTTAGACTCCGATGATGAATACGCACCAGATTGTCTGAAGAATATGGTGGAATTTTTAGAATCCCATCCTAAGTGCTGTGTAGCTGTCTCTTATTACCAACTCATGGATGTTAATAGCATTTTGATTCCTGAGTTAGGGACCATTGATCATCTTGAATATGACCGGAACAATATCATGCGTGTTGGTGGTGCCGGTGCTTTACGAGTCTATCATCGTGAAATCATTCTTAATGAATTTGGTGGTTTTGATGAAAAGGATTTCGGAAGTTTCGGTGAAGATTATGATTTGAATTTACGGATATCTGAAAAATATGATATTGGTAGAGTTCATGCTGTCTGTTATTACTATCGCAGACATGCCGATAATACAGATGTAATCCGTGATCCATATATGAAATTACATAATAAAGCCTTGGCCAGAATTCGTGCACTTAACCGCCGTATTAAGCTGAACCAGAAGCTTGAAAAAGAGCGGCAAGCTGCTGTCAAGAAGATGGATAAGGTGACAGTAAAAGCGAAAAAGAGTGTGAATACAAAAAAGTCCACTAAGAAAAAATAACTAAATGTGATAAATTAAAACGACAGGGATTCCCAGAATTGGAATCCCTGTCGTTTTTTCACAGGAGTTGTCATGGATACAATGAAAGCCGCTGTTTATCGTGGTAAAGACCATATTGTTGTTGAAGAAGTACCAATACCCGAGATTAAGGCAGGAGAAATCCTGGTTAAAATCGATACTTGTGGCGTATGTGGCACGGATTTGAAGAAGGTAAAAGATGGTTTGGTTGAACCTCCACGAATTTTTGGACACGAAATGGCTGGTACTATCGCTGAAGTAGGAGAAGGTGTATCAAAATGGAAGATAGGCGATCGGGTTGCAGTCTATCATCATATTCCATGTAAAAAATGTTACTATTGCCAAGTTAAGGCGTATTCCATGTGTTCTGGGTATAAAGTGACCGGAACAACCGCTGGTTTTTCTCCTGCGGGTGGTGGGTTTGCTGAATATATCCGAGTCATGGATTGGATCGTTGATGAAGGAACCGTATTAATTCCCGATGACGTATCTTTTGAAATGGCATCCTTTCTTGAGCCATTAAACACTTGCATGAAAGCAGTAGAAACAGCTCACATTACCGAGGGACAAACGGTCCTAATCGTTGGACAGGGTCCCATAGGATTATTATTAACTCAATTAGTGTCACAAAAAGGTGCCAAAGTTATCACCACCGATCGATTGATTTCAAGACTTAACCAGTCTCTTTTGATGGGGGCTTCATTGACACTTCAAGCAGATTCCCCTGATATTAATCAAAGCATTATGGAATTCACAGCAGGTCGGGGCGTTGATACGTCAATTATTGCGACAGCTAATAACCGTGTCGTGGATTTTGCGCTTGGAATAACTCGATATGCAGGAACTGTTTTGCTCTTTGCCCAGACTAAAATGGGTGACTTGATAAATGTGGATTTAGGTGAAATCTGTGCGCATGAGAAACGGTTAATTGGGAGTTACAGTTCCTCAATTGATTTAAATGAAACAGTTGAAAATTTGATTTTTACAGGGAAAGTTGATGTGGCATCATTAGTAACACATCGATTTAGCTTAGAAAATATTCTTCAGGGAATTAATTTGGCCTTGCATCCAGATGAATCCTCTCTGAAAATAGTTATTAAACCATAGTTTTCAAATTCCTTATATAAGAATGGGAAGTGAGACGGCAATATAGTGGACACAGTATCTGATAGTGGTGCAGTGATGACTGCGGCAATCCTTCATGGAAGGGAAGATGTTCGTATTGAGCAAATTCCTATTCCAAGTCCGGGACCTGGTGAAGTCTTAGTGAAAATTAAGACTGCATTAACTTGTGGAACCGATTTGAAGGTATACCGTCGTGGCTATCATGCACGGATGTTAAAGCCTCCCACCGTGTTTGGTCATGAATTCTCTGGGGTTGTTGATAAGGTTGGAGATGGTGTAACGCAATTTTCTCCTGGAATGCGAGTCGTGGCTGCTAATTCAGCGCCATGCGGTAAATGTTTTTTTTGCAAAAAAGATAAGCCTAACCTTTGTACCGATTTACTTTTCGTAAATGGAGCCTATGCCGAATATATTTGTCTTCCATCCCGAATTGTTGAGAAAAATCTGATTGAAATTCCAGAAAATGTTACTTTTATGCAAGCGGCACTGGTCGAACCTCTGGCTTGTGTTGTAAAGGGCGTTGAGGATTCGGATATTCATCCTGGAGACTTAGTGGGAGTCTTAGGTACAGGCCCAATTGCGTATATGTTTGTCGCATTAGCTAAGCTGAAAGGCGCCAAAGTTATTTCTGTAGGACGTCGAGATGAGCGATTAAGTATTTCCCAGAAGTTAGGTGCTGATTATTTAGTGAATTCTACCCGCTTAGATGTGGTTGAAGCCATTAAAACTATTTCAGAGGGAAACTATGGTGCCGATGTGATGATTGAGTGTATTGGCCAGCCTGTTTGGTGGGAAAAAGCTATTGCTTGTCTACGAAAAGGTGGTGTCGTTAATTTATTTGGAGGGTGTCCTTCAAATACAGCAATTGAAGTAAACACTGAACGACTTCATTATTCTGAATTGACATTAAAAGCCAGTTTTCACCACACGCCCAAACATATCAGAGAGTCTTTGGAATTGATAGCAACCGGCCGTATCAACACAGACTTATTTATTAGTGGTGAGAAGCCTTTAAATGAGTTGCCTTTTTTATTTGATGAAATGGCCAATCGTTTGAATCAGTCTATTAAGATGGCAATTATTCCCTGATGAACCCTCCGAAATCAGCTAGAATTATTCCATGAAAATACCTGCAACTTTAATGAAAGATTATTCTCTTTTTTTCACGGGAAAGGAGAATACCCTTACACAGGCTGAACGTTATTGCCAGCATTTGGCAACTCACCATTATGAGAATTTTACAGTAGTTTCCTGGTTCTTACCCAAAGATAAGCGTCAGGACTTTTATAACATCTATTCCTATTGCCGCTGGGCTGATGATCTTGGTGATGAAACTGGATCTGTTCAGGAATCGATTGACCTTTTAAGCTGGTGGGAAGATGAACTGATATCGTGTTATGCAGGGAAACCCAATCATCCAGTTTTTCAAGCACTCTATAAAACAATAGAAAAGTATGACATTCCAATTCTTCCTTTTAAAAACCTAATCAAGGCCTTCCTGCAGGATCAAACCGTAAATCGATATAAAACAATGGATGAACTTAAAGATTATTGCTGTAATTCAGCCAATCCAGTTGGACACCTCGTTTTATATCTTTGTGGATATCGTGATGAGAAGAGACAGTTATTATCCGATAAAACATGTACTGCATTACAGCTGGCTAATTTTTGGCAAGACATTACTGTTGATTTGATGAAGGGTAGGATTTATCTGCCTTTAGATGATATTAAAATGTTTGGTTATAGTGAGGAAATGTTAAAAAACAAGATTTTTAATAGTCAGTTTAAAAACCTTATGGAATATGAGGTTAATCTCACGCGGCAGATGTTTTATGATGGTCAGGAATTGTTTGAATTAATTGAAAAACCTCTGAGATTAGATATTGAATTATTTAACCAGGGTGGTTTGTGTATACTGGATGCAATCGAAAAAAACAATTATGATGTTTTGTGCAGAAGACCTTCTTTAACAAAAGCAACAAAATTAAGACTAATGTTTCAAAGAATAATAGGGTTATGAAGAATGACTATTTCACTGGATGACTCATATCGTTATTGTGAACAAATAACCCGACATGCGGCCAAGAATTTTTACTATTCATTTCTTTTACTTCCCAGGGAAAAGAGGCTATCTCTGTATGCAATTTATGCTTTCATGAGATATTGTGATGATGCCGTTGATGAGCCTGTAGAATATAAAGAACAAATATCTTCTGTCGCTATGTGTCGTGAGCAACTGGATATGGTTCTTAATAAAACGGTTCCTGACCACCCGCTTTTCCCAGCATTTATTGATTCGATTGATAAATATAATATTCCTTCAAAGTATTTATATGAAGTCTTGGAGGGAATGGAAATGGATTTGGTCAAAAAAAGATATGAAACATTTGAGGAGTTAAAAAAATACTGCTACCATGCTGCCTCAGCTGTGGGCCTGGTAACTTTACAGGTTTTTGGTTATTCGAAACAAGATAAGGTTTATCCTCTAGCTGTAGATTGTGGTATCGCCTTACAAATGACAAATATCATTAGGGATCTAAAGGAAGATGCATATCGTGACAGAATATATTTTCCGCGATGTGACTGGAATCAATACGGTCTTTCTGAAGATGATTTTAAAACAAGCCGGCCTTCATCGTTAATGACAAGCTATTTATCATCTGTTGTTCAACAAACGGAGCAATTTTACCAATCAGCTTACAAACTAATTCCCTATATTGATAAAGACTCTCGATGTGCATTAAGTGCCATGATAGATATTTATCATCATATTCTCCTAAAGATTAAAGATCATAATTACGATGTCTTTTCTCGCAGGATAAGTTTGCCACCTCTCCAGAAAATTGGTATTGGACTGAAATCTGTATTAAGAGAGAAAATATGACTCGTGTTTTAGTTGTGGGGGGGGGCATTTCTGGAATAACAGCGGCCCTAAAATCTGCACAGGCAGGCTATGATGTGACACTTATAGAGAGTCGCCCTTATTTGGGCGGCAGAGCCTATTCCTATTGGGACTCTTCTCAAGAAGAATGGATTGATAATTGTCAACATATCATAATGGGATGTTGTCGGGAGATTACGGATCTTCTTAAAGAGTTAGATGTATATGAAAAAATTAAATGGTACGATAAATACCGTTTTTTATATGATTCAAAACAGATAAGTGAATTAGCTTCTTCTATATTACCTGCACCTTTTCATCTGATTCCAGCATTTTTTAATAATCAGTATTACGGCACAAAGGATAAAATTCAACTTTGTCGATCCATAGCAAAGTTATGGTTAACTGAAACAGTATTTATTGAACCCAAACAGATTATCAGTGCGGAGGAGTGGCTCTTAAAAGCAGGACAATCTGAATGTCTTATGAATGGGTTTTGGCATCCATTGATTGTGAGTGCTTTTAATACTCCCGCTAATGAAGTGCCTTGGACCGCTCTAAAGCAATCTATAGAGTTGGCCTTTTTAGGAAATAAAGATGGATATCGACTTGGTGTTTTTACCAATTCCCTCAACGAAATATTTCACCAAGCAGCAATGAGGAAATTAACTGAGCATAATGTTCATGTTTTGTTGAACACATCTATAAATACTGTTCATTGGGATGAGCTTGCTAAAGTTCGGGGGCTTATAAGCAAAAATCAAGAGATGTTTTATTCGGACGTTTATATTTCATGTCTACCTAATATGAGAAGCGCTGTCTTGTTTAATTCTCATAAGCAGAGATGTTTTAAACCATCACCGATCATGTCTCTTCATTTATGGGTCAAAGACGAAATTACTCAAGAAGATTGTCTCTGTTTGCCGGGACGGAAAATACATTGGATGTTTAATAAAAATAAGCAATATGATAGGTCGTTGAAAACAAACCAATATCTGACCTTTGTGATAAGCGCTGCAGATGATTTAATGGATAAAACAAATCTTGAGATTCAGAAATTATTATTACCTGAGATTTCAGAAATATTTCCAAAGTTGGAAAATACTCAAATTGAAGCCGTGAGAATTTTGCGAGAACCTGGCGCTACATTTAGATTTAACATCTCTTCCAGTCAAAAAAGACCCTATACCTATATGGGAGGGAATGTTCTTTTTGCTGGAGATTATACTGACACAGATTGGCCGGGTACTATGGAGGGTTCTGTAATCAGTGGTATAAATGCAGTTGAGATACTTAAGTCTTTATGGAAGCCTTAATTGGAGCCAGAGCTTTTATTTGATGTGGTAAAATAGGAAACATTGAGGTAATTTCAAAATGTTAAAAACAACCCGTCTTTTCATTATTTTTTTTCTAGTCGGACTCGTATTCGCAGCTGTTCCTACTGGTCAAGTTATCGAGGGTATCAAAAAGAAATTTGATAATACTAAGGACTTTCAAGCAACTATTGTTCAAACAAATGTTGATGGTTTTGGTACGAAGACTGTTTATAAAGGTGATATTGTTTTTGTTCAACCTAATGTTGTTCGTTTGGCATATTATGAAAAATCCCCCCAAAAACCTTCACAGGTTGCAGTGACTGATGGAAAATATCTCTGGATTTATACTGTAGAATTAAAACAAATAACAAAACAAAAAGTTGATAGTCGCAATTTACCATTACCATTGATGATTTTAGGTGGTGCAGCACAGATTGATGAAAAGTTTAGGGATAAAAATTATATTCGCCCGATTGAGCGCGTGTCCCTAAATGGTAAAAAGGCATTAAATATAACTATTAAGCCAAAGAATAAGAACATGGATTATAAACAGCAAACATTATGGGTCGAATCGAGTACTTATCTTCCAATAAAAGCTGAATATAAAGATTTGTCTGGAAATGTATCTACCGTGACTTTTAATAATGTTAAGGTTGATAGTGGAGTTGATATTAAATCAATATCACTTGAAAAGAAAACTGGCGTGAAATTCATTGATCTTACGAAATAACCTATGATTTCATTAAATAGCTCATCTCAAGGAAAATTCAGTCTAGTCAGTCTTGGGTGTCCTAAAAACCTGGTTGACAGTGAACAAACAATCGCATTACTCGAAAATGCTGGTTATATTTTTACTCAGAATTTGGCTGACTCTTCAATAATATTGATAAATACGTGTGGGTTCATTGATTCTTCAAAGAGAGAGTCTGTCGATACAATACTTGAAATTGCCCAATATAAGAAAAAAGGGAAATGTAAAAAAATAATTGTAATGGGTTGTCTTGTACAGTTGTACAAGGAAAAGTTACTGAAAGAAATGCCTGAGATTGATGCAGTCATTGGAGTGTCAGATTATCATAGTATTGTCCGAATTGTTAATGAATTGAAAACTACAAAACACTATATTCAGGTTAGTTCTCCGGATTCTTTACCCCAAAGTTCTATCCTGAGACATCTTTGTACATTGCCTCATATTGCCTACGTCAAGATATCCGAAGGTTGTGATCACCTTTGTTCGTATTGCATAATACCCCAAATCAGAGGCAAGCAACGAAGTCGTTCAATTGATGATATTCTTAATGAAGTGAACAGTCTTGTTAAACAGGGAGTGAGAGAAATTGTTCTCATTGGGCAGGATTTAACTGATTATGGCAGAGATATTTATGGTAATCGTTGTTTGGCAGAACTCCTTTACAAACTTAATGAAGTGAAAAAGCTAAGCTGGATTCGTCTTTTATATGCATATCCGAATTTAGTTACTGATGACCTGATTTTTGCTATCAGGGATTGTGAAAAGGTTGTTAAATATATTGATATGCCTTTGCAACATATTTCTAACTCAATTCTAAAGTCAATGAATAGGCCGATTTCTAAACAGAAAATCGTAAACCTAGTTGAAAAGCTTCGGAATGAAATCCCCAACATTATAGTTCGAACCACATTTATCGTTGGGTATCCTGGTGAAACTCAAAGTGAGTTTAATGAGTTAAAGAGCTTTGTATTGAATAATAAGCTGGAACATGTAGGAGTGTTTACTTTTAGTCGAGAAAAAGGTACACCCTCTTATTTAATGAAACCTCAAATAAGAAAGTCAGTAAAAGATATTAGGTATAATGAGTTAATGGAAATACAACAAAATATTGTGAAAATGCATAACATGAACTTGCTGGGGAAAACTGTAGATGTAATTATTGATTGGATAGATGATGAAGGGATAGCTGACAGTATTGGCAGAACCTATGGGCAGGCTCCAGATATTGATGGGATTACATATATTGTCTCTTTGAAACCTAAAAAAGCAAAACCTGGTCAGATTGTAAAAGCAGTCATTCAGGATTATGATGGATATGATTTGTATGCGAAAGCTCTTTAAATACGGAGATAGTACTGAAAATGAATCTTCCAAATAAATTAACTCTCAGCAGAGTGATTGCAATTCCATTCGTTATGGCTGGTTTGCTTATAGAATTTAAAAATCCAAGTCTTAATATAACTGCTAAGTATTTTGCCTTAATTGTTTTTGTGATTGCAACAATTACAGATCTCTATGACGGGAAAATAGCCAGAAAACTGAAAATTGTTACACCTTTTGGGAGCTTTTTTGATCCTATTGCAGATAAATTATTAGTGAGTTCCGTTATGATTTGCTTTGTGGAAATGAGAATATTACCTGCTTGGATTGTTTCATTGATTATTTTTCGTGAATTTCTTATATCAGGATTACGTATTATTGGTGTAAGAGCAGGTGTCGATATTCCGGCCGGGAGTTTGGGTAAGCAAAAAACTGTTTCGCAGATGGTATTAATTATTACTATTTTGGTGTATTTAGCTGCTCAATCTAGTCATGGACAATATTTTAGAAGTTTATTTATTTCTGGGTTATCACTCGATATGATTATTAATAATATCCTGATATTATTGATGATATGGACAATATTCGCAACCGTAATATCTGGGTATATGTATGTGAAAGATCATTGGTATCTGATTATTGATGGAGCAAAATAGCCAGTGAAATCTAGGACAATAGTAAATCAAATTGGGTTTTACTCCTCAATAGGATTTGGTGTTGGTTATATTCCTGTTGCATCAGGCACTTTTGGTTCATTACTTGCGTTTCCTATCCTGTTTTTCATCAGTACGTTAGACCAATATGACTATTATTTATTAACAACGATAATCTTGGGCACTTTTTACGGAATATGGTCTTCTGAAGTTGGTGAAATTAAATTAGCGACAAAAGATCCTCATCCAATTGTAATTGATGAAGTATGTGGCATGATGATCTCTATGCTTTTTTTACCGTTTACGTTAAAATACGCAATAGTTTGTTTTGTTATATTCAGGGTAATGGATGTGTTTAAGCCATGGCCTTGTTGGCGGTTACAAGATTTATCTGGTGGTTGGGGCATTATGTTGGACGATGTTGTTGCTGGAATTTATACATGTGCCCTAGTACATATTTTAATTTGGACTTCATTACTATAATCAAATGAAGGAGAGTCTCCTCATGAAATGTAAATCATTTGTTTGGAATCTATTACTAATTTCTTTTGTGAGTTTATTTTTGTCTGTATCACTTTTTGCGGATGTGGTTTATCTTAAAAATGGTCGCAAGGTAACTGGTGAAATATTTGCAGAGTCTGATACTCAGATATCTGTTAAAACAGCGACAGGACGAGTTATTATTCGAAAAGCTGATGTTGATCGAATTTCGAAAGAGGAAGCTGAGGTTAATTATCTTCGAAATGGAGATTATCTCATTTTGCGCGGAGAATATGACTTAGCTGTTGAGGCATACGAATCTGCTTTACGTTTAGAGCCAAATAACCAAGAAATAATTAATAAATTAGAAGATGCTCGCAGAAAAGTAATAGATAAGCGTTCAGTACAAATGGCCCCAGAATTTGCAAAGGGTGATGATTTCATGAATCGGGGTTATTATGAGTCGGCCTTTAATGCTTATATGGCAATTCCGAAAGCAAAAGATGGAAATGCCTCTTATGTAGAAGAGTCTGGGAAAAAAATTAAGGTATTACAGCAGGTTATGTTATCACGTGCTCAGGATTATTTAAGTCAACAAGACTATAATAAGGCCTTCCAGATATATAGTATTGGTACAACGGTATTAACAGGTGAATTGTTTACTGAAATGGAAGTTGCTTTTAACGAAGCTCAAAAGGAGTTTTTTAAAAAAGCCGACGAATCTAGAGATTCGGGGCTGTTAGCAAAAGCCGCTTCCGATTATCGGCAGCTATATCTAACATATACTGGGGAATTTGTCCGTAAAGCTGTTGATGCTCGATTATATGGTATTGGAGTTCCACTAACATATAATGATGACTCAACTCAGCTTGGAAAATATGTTACTAGAATTTTGATTTCAGTGCCGCAAACATCTGTTGCACCATGGACAATTTATCAGCCAGGTAATGTGAAAAACTTATCACTATTTTTGGACAATACTTTCAGACCGGATGGCCAAGATGAAGCTGGTTTAACAAATGTCGACTTAACTGTCAGTCGAGTAAG
>Ga0116193_1002122_pt1 | contig 15410 bp, 10 predicted proteins | sample AD_UKC115_MetaG_FD_89892 | JGI IMG/M metagenome (GOLD analysis project Ga0116193, IMG submission 89892) | Active sludge microbial communities of municipal wastewater-treating anaerobic digesters from Hong Kong - AD_UKC115_MetaG | ecosystem: Engineered > Bioreactor > Anaerobic > Digestate... | reverse complement strand
GTCGGGGCAGTAACCAGCCAGCCGTGGATGGGCTCCTTTACCAGCATGTCGAGAAAAAACTGCGCTGATCCCTTCAGCACGGGGTAGATTTCCCGTAAATAGGCTGTATCCCGGTTGTAGTCGTAGTGTTCCCACAGGTGGGCGCACAACCAGGCTCCGCCGGTATTGGTGGCGCCCCATGAAGGGTGCTCGCCGGGGGCTGTAAAACCCCATATGTTGGTCATCATATGGGCTACCCAGCCTTGGGCATTGTAAAACACCCGGGCCGTTTTTTCTCCGGGTGTAACCAGCCTTTGGGTGAGTTTGATCAGGGGCTGGTGCATTTCAGGCAGGTTGGTGATCTCTGCCGGCCAGTGATTCATCTGCACATTGATATTCAGGTGATAATCGCCGTTCCAGGGGGTCTGGATGGTCTTTGACCACAAACCCTGAAGGTTGGGAGGCAGCACCTGGGCATGGGCACTGCTGATCAGCAGGTAACGGCCATACTGGAAATAGAGATCGACCAACCCGTTGTCGTCAGAATCCTGGGCAAATGCCACCAACCTTTCTGGAGTGGTAAGCTTTTCCCGTTCAGGATTGAGCGGAAGATTCAGGGCAACCCGGTTAAAGTATTTCTGATATTCAGCAATGTGCGTTTTTTTCAGCACACTGAATTTTTTCAGGGAGGCTTTTTCAAGATCACGGTATACTGTGGATGGGAAGTCGGGATTTTTATAATCGGTACCCGTTGAAACATAAATCAATACTTCACTGGCATTCCGGATTCTCAACCGGGTCCCTTCGGCAGCAGTTGTGCCCCCTTTGGCATTGGCTGAAACCAGTGCCTGAAATCGCATTCCCTTCCCGTCGGTACCATTTTCCAACTGTCCGGCCATCTTCAATATTTTCCCTTCAGTGGTGGTTACGGATTTCTCGGGCCGGTCCATTTCGATGGTCAGGTTAATGACTCCTTTCCGGGAAGCTTTCAGCCGGATGATTCCCACCTTGTCGGTGAAACTCACAAAATACTCCCGGGAATAGGTTGTTCCGTTCAAAGTAAAAACCGTGCCGGCAACCGCATCATCGAGACTGAGCTGGCGGTAATAGTTTTCAGTTTTGGACAGTGAATCGAGATCAAAATTAAGATGCAGATTCCCCAGCATTTCATAACTGCCGTAAGGGACCCCGGCTCCCCGGCCGTGCCCGGAACCGGCTCCTTTGCAAACGAAGGTTTTATATACCAGTTCCTGGGCCTTGTCATTCTTCCCTTCAAAGAGCAGTTTCTGGATTTCAGGCAGGTATTTTGCCGCATCGGGATTGTCGGGATCCTGCACCCCTCCCGACCAGAGGGTGATGTCGTTGAGGACGATGGTCTCCCTGGTGATATTCCCGTCGGGCATCATGCCTGTTTTCCCGTTTCCCAGAGGGAGGGCCGCTTCCCAGATTCTGGCCGGCTCACTGAACCAGATGCGGTGCTTAGCCGGAACAACATCCCCGATCCGACGGCAACCCAATAAACCCAGGTGAAAAACAATAAGAAGCGATAGAAAAGATGCCTTAAGTATCTTCATGTTTTTGAATTTTTTTGTGTACCCTTATTCATTTTTTCTATTCCAGTTTTTAAATCGCTGCAAATAGTCATTTTGGAACTATCCAAGTATTGATCAGAGGATAAATGTACAATAAATTGGAATCAACGCATTTGGCAATTAGCTCAATTTCCCAAAGGAGAGGTGCATTTTTTCAATAGGGGGGATTAATAATCATCGTCATTGTAAGGAGGAGGAACGACAGCTTATCCCGGAGAATTCCGGGAACTGAAGCAATCTCCTGCCTGTAAGGAGCTGTTTTTCATTATCCGGTCCTGTGATCCGGAAAATATTCCTGATGCGATCATCCCGGATCACTTTGATAGTTTGATTTCTTTAATAATTAGCAGACATCTGTAATTGAAAAACGGAAGCAAAACTGAAATTCTGAACTTCCATCCGGTTATGTGGCTGAAAGGAAACAGGATAGTCCTGATTAAGGGTTTTACCCATTTTATATTGCTTTTTACCCAGAAATAACCGTTAAGTAAATTAAAAAAGCATATTTTAGGATTCTGAATTTGTAGAATTTGAAAAAGCTCTTCCCTGTTATTTTATTGATGGTGGGATTATTGGCGGGAACCGCGTTCCAGGGCCTGGGTGATGATTCCAAATGCCGCCGTTCCACCGAAGGGAAGGAGTTCTGGTTTGGATTCATGCAGGGAAGAAGGATTTCAAACAATCACTTCGTCGAAATCACGGTCACTTCCCAACAGAATGCCAGCTTTTCGATTTCCATCGGAAACAACCTGTTTAACAGTTATCAGATTGGGGCAAACAGCCCGCTTCAGATCCGGATTCCATACACCCTGGTTGAACCCACCGTATCGGAAACCATCCTGAAAATGGGGATACACCTGGTGTCCGATACCCCGGTAAATGTGTACGCTTATAACCATGATGATTCTTCCTCCGATATTGCCGTCATGTATCCGGTTGAATCGTTGGGTACGGAGTATTATGCCATGTGTTACACTCCCCATGTATATGCTTCCAATACGGATCATGGCCGTAACAGCGAATTTGTGGTGGTGGCTTCCCAGGACAATACCCAGGTCACCATCAAACCCAGTGTGACCTCCGACGGGTCTCATGCGGCCAATGTACCCTATTCTGTTACGCTGAATACGGGTGATTTATACCAGGTTCAGGCATTGAGCGGGGATCTGACAGGCAGTTATATCACTTCCGATAAACCGGTGGCGGTTTATGCCGGTTCTCTCAGCACCACCATCCCCTTGTCGGCCACCAACGGGTGGGACCATTTGTACGAACAGATGCCGCCGGTTAAAACCTGGGGCAGAGAGTACTATACCGTACCCCTTCAAACCCGGAGCAAGGATTATTTCCGGATTCTGGCCTCACAGGACAGCACCACTGTTTTTATCGGAACCGGGAAACAGATCCTCAATAAGGGAAAATATTATGAATTCACTTTGAACACAGCTACCCGGATCTATTCCGACAAGCCCATCCTGATCTGCCAGTACAGCCAGTCGAAAAGCAATGACAATGTGACTTACAGCGATGGTTTTATGATCATCCTGAGCCCGGTCAGCCAGGCCAAAAATGACGTGACTTTCGTATCCTATTCTGCCACGAAGATATACAGCTGGTATGTGAATATTGTAGTGCCTGTCTCTGAGATCGGCAATATTGAGCTGGCGGGCAGCATAATCCCTTCCGGTTCCTTCACTCCTTTCAGCAACGGGAAATACGCCTATGCCCAGCTGCCGATCAGCTCCGGGCCTTACCGGCTCAGGGACATCAATCCCGACCGGGGCTTTATCGCTTATGTATACGCATTCGGAGCAAATGAAGGATACGGGTATGGCGTGGGCTTTAACCTGAACCTGGTCCTTGACCTGAGCGACGGACTGAAGACATTGCCCAACCTCAGCGATATAGGAGATTCGATCGTGATTTGCCAGGGAAATTTGCTCAAACTAGATGCAGGCCCCTATTTTGACAAATATTTATGGAGTACAAATGACTCAGTACAGGAAATCTCGGTTTCGACGCAGGGGTTATATAAAATAACTGCTTCCACGATTGATGGGTGCATTCAGGAGGATTCCATTTTCCTGACCGTTGATGATCCGAAAATCGACCTGGGTGAGGATAAATCCGGATGTTCGCCTTATTCGGTCACACTAGATGGAGGAAAGGAATTTGTGGATTTTAACTGGAACACGAGCGACACTACCCGTCAGGTTACAGTCAGCTCCAGCGGCCAGTATTCGGTGGAGGTTCAGGATAAATGGGGCTGCCGGGCAAAGGATGCCATGAATCTGACCGTTTTCCCTGTTCCCGACGTGCAGATTCCCGATTCCCTTCATTATTGCGGGAGCATGACCGGACAAGTCGAAGTGATCCTCTCCGGAACGGATGAGTCTGTGTGGAAACAGGGCAGCTTCAAATGGGAAACCGACCAGCCCGGCAAACTTTCCTTTGCAGAAAGCTCTTTTACCTCCACCCGCTTTAACGTCACTTCCTGGGGTAATTATAAAATATTCTATACCCTGACCACCACTGCCAACTGTCAAGTGAAAGACACCATCGATGTGGGAATGTTCCAGGTGCCCACCTCATCTTTTACATTTACTGACAATCCTGAGGATAAATGCAAGGGATACAGCAGGGAAATTTTGTTTACAGGACAAGCTTCACCCGATGCCTCATTATACTGGGATTACGGCGGATGTCAACTGATTGAGAAAATAGACTGGCAGAGGGCGAGAGTATCAGTGGGAGTCTATAACACTAATCCATTTATTTCCCTTTATGTGGAAGAGAACGGATGCCATAGCGATACCACGAAAAGAGCGATCGGGGCCAATCCCGATTTTACCATGAATACTGTTAAGAGCCGGGGTTGTGATTCGGCCACCATTTATTTCAGCGGGGAGCTGAAGGTTCCCGATGCATTATTGTTTGAATGGGATTTCGGGGATGGTTCACCGCTAAGCAATTTACAGAAACCTTCCCATTTCTATTCCAAAACAGGCAGCTACGATGTGAGTCTGTTGATTACCAATCAGTTGACAGGTTGTAAAACCGGATTCCTGGTCGACGATATGGTCAAGATCTTTCCCACGCCGGTGGCCCGGATGTCGGCCGATCCGGCGGTGTGTTACGGCGATACCATTCCGGTCGTTTACACCCTGAATATGGATTCCTCGCTTTGTTACTGGCAGTTTGAAGGTGCACACCAATACAAAGAGGGCAATGATTCCATTCTTGTGGTGATCGATCAGCCGGTGGCAACCCTCGGATTGCAGGTAGAAGAGTTCGGATGCCCAAGCGCCCGGATAGAGACGGTCGTGAAGAGGAAACCCAATTTTGATTTCACGGCGGTTCCCACCGAAGGTTGTCAGCCCATGGAAGTGGATCTGAAGAGTACAAAGGCTGATTTGCTGCTCGATTTCACCTGGAAGACAGACACCATGCTTGCCTCGGGGAATGGGGTGAACCTGCTGTATATCAGACCGGGAAAGTTTCCGGTGATGCTTTCGGCCGTTTCCACGGAAACCGGATGCCGGGACACCCTGACCAAAAACGATTTTATTCTGGTTCATCCCAAACCCACTTCACAGTTTACGGTTGACTATCCTGTAGCCATTCTGGGACAATCAAAGCTTTCCTTTTCCGACCAGTCGCTTCTGGCTGAAAATTATCATTGGGATTTCGGAGACGGATCCGCCTCTTCTGAAAGGAATCCAGAGCATAACTATACCGAAAGGGGATTGTTCCCGGCAGAGCTTGTGGTCGGGTCTGAATTTGGTTGCCGGGACACTTCCGTATTCGAGGTCGAAATTGTATCAATGGATGTATATTCTCCAAATGCATTCCGGCCTGGAAGCGAGATTCCCGGGAATCAGGTGTTTATGCCGGTTAGCCATGGCATTGATGCCGGAAAGTTCCATCTCCGGATTTTCAACCGCTGGGGGGAAATGGTTTTTGAATCGAAAAGTCTGGATAATCCCTGGGACGGGAAGCTAAAAAACGGTTTGAATGCCCCGATGGGCAATTATGTTTGGAAAGCTGTATATACCGACATCCAGGGTTTTGCACATCAGAAGATAGGGCAGGTTTTGCTGATAAGATAAAAAGATTATTCCCCGATATAATCCTTATAAGGCCTGTAAAACGGGAAGGCAGTCTGGAGGGAAAAGTCCTTCAGCAGAAAGCTGAGCGAGATTTCACTTGTACCTCCAGAATGGGCTCCCAGTCCCGAGACCGTGAAATCATAGCTGTAGGTAAAATGCCAACGTTTTTTCATGTACCCCAGCAGAAAAATAACCGCATCATATTGGAAGGCAAAGTCCTGCCGGAACCAGCTTCCGGCGGTAAACCCCCTGTAATTGGCCAGCATGCCGTAGTTGAACTGCCGGAAGCCTCCCTGCTGCATCAGGACTACCTGGGGAGAGAGATCAAACGTTTTGCGCCAGCGGTCATGGACAAAGATGGGGATCCTGGTTCCGAAGTGGAGGGTATATTTTCGGTTCAGCCGGCTGCCTGATCCGGTACCCTCGTACCAGCTTTGGGAGGGTTGGGCCAGATGGTGCACGGCTACTCCGGCGAACATTTTTTCGCCGTATACCAGCACACCGGTGGCAAAATCAAAAAAGCGGTAATTCCGGTCATTTATGGGGATTTCAGCGGTGGTTCCGTGAGATCCGGTATAGGCATCCAGGTTGTCGGGAAATACCAGGTTGTTCCAATCGAGCCGGTTTTGGTGAAATCCGGCCTGTAAAGCCCCCGAACAATATATCCCTTCCGTCATCCTGAAGATATAGGTGTAGATAAGGTCGGCCTGATAAGTGGTGAGCAGATTGTTGGCCTGGGCGTCTTTGACCAGGTTGATCCCGATACCGCCGTTCAGCCTTTCGGAAGGGATATCGAACGAAACACTTTGGGTTAAATAGGCATTGGGGAGTGCATGCCACTGATCGCGGTACTGCATGTTGAGCCGTGGTACTCCCAGCGTTCCGGAGAAGGCCGGATTCAGGTAAAGGGGATTGGAATAAAACTGCGAAAAACCCACATCCTGCGCAGAAATCATCCTGCAGAGGAAGATGAGAAATGTGGTGACTAAACAATATGATCCCCTGATTTTCAATGGTCCGGAAAATAAGGTCCAATGTAGCAAGAATAGTGATCTCAGGACGAAAAGCCGCCGATTTTTTGCCGGAAATTGGTAAACGGTGCTTTTTTGAGGATTAAAAGCTAGTTCACCGTGATAACATTGGATCCGGGTGATTCGGTGTTATCCGGATTCACTGCGGTCACATAATAGCTTTTCCCCTTCTCCGCCTCATATTGCATGTCGCTTGAAATCCGGATACACCTGGGATTGAAGGAGTGGGTTTTAACAGCGTCCCTTTCCAGAAAATAGACCGCATATTTGCTTCCGTTGGTCACGCTGTTCCAGCTGATGGTGTTCCCTTTCAGCGAAATGACAGGAGATGGGGGAGCAGCCGTTGTGGAAGTTCCCATGAAGGGCAGAACCGACTTATAGGCATACTTGGATTTCATGTAGTTGTATAGTTCGGCATTCTCCAGAAATTTCTCCCTGAAGAAAAAGCAGCCGACCAGGTTGCTGCTCTGCCTGACCAAGTCGATCTGTTTGTCGAACTGCGAAGTAGTGCTAAAGGCAGGGTAGGAAGCATCCTTGAATTTATAGGAGGCGATCCCGATGATGACAGGCACACTCCGGGCATTGCTGTTCCAGTAAGCGGCCAGGGTTCCGAAATCGGCGGTGGCATGTCCGAATTCCCAGTATATCTGCGGGGCGAGGTAGTCCACCCACTTGTTATCCAGCCATATCAGCGGGTCGGCATAGAGATCAAGGCTGTTTTCCCTTTTTCCTGAAGGGGAAATACCAAAAAGCACTCCCGGTTTGGAGGAATGAACCACCTGTGCAACTTCGCTCACCATTTTGCTGACATTTTCAGCCCGCCAGCTATGGATATCCTTGCCCTGTCCATATTTTTCCCATGCATCTTTGTCATTGAAGCCAAAAGGATTGGAAGCTGATTTGGCCCCAGAAGGGTAAAAATAGTCGTCGAAATGGATGGCGTCCACCTCATACCGTGTGACGATGTCACTGACCACACTTTTCAGATGTTCGATCACCCCGGGAATTCCCGGATTGAAATACCTGACATTCTGATAGGTGACCACCCAGTCGGGATGGGTCAGGGCCACATGGGTGGAAGCCAGTGTGACAGACGTGGATCCGATCCGGTAGGGATTCAGCCAGGCATGAAATTCCATTCCCCGCTGGTGCGCCTGTTCAATGGCAAACTTCAGCGGATCGTAACCCGGGTCGATTCCCTGGGTTCCTGTAAGAAACTGGGACCAGGGCTCCAGGGATGAAGGGTAAAATGCATCGGCATTGGGCCGGACCTGAAGGATCACCGCATTGAAATTCATATTGCGGCAATAGTCCAGGATGTGCATCAGCTCGGCCATCTGAGCATACGGATTGTTTTTCGTGGTTGGCCAATCCAGGTTGGACACGGTGGTCACCCAGGCAGCCCTGATCTCATTTTTGGCAGGGATGATTTTATCATTCACTGGGTCAAACGATTCAGTGGCGTCTTCATCATCCCGGTTACAGGCAACTACAAACACCAACATCAGAGCGAGCAGGATGATCCTGATCTTTCTCATGTCGTTCAGTAATGGTCAGTCAATTTTAAGAGTCTGCAAAAATGAAAAGTCTTTTATTTTCGGGTAGCCTCGATCACTCCCCTGAAATAACCGATTGATTCAGCAATTCCCATGTAGGGATCGGTCATGTCCTTTTCGTGTTCCAGACTGCAAACACCGGTATAACCCACTTTGCGCAACATCTTCACAAAAGCGGGGATGTCGATCACCCCTCTTCCAATTTCCAGGGAGTACCCCAGTTTGGTGGTTCCGGTAACATCTTTGATGTGGATATCAAAAACGCGGGTGTGGTACTTTTTCAGGTCAGCCACGGGATCTTTGCCGTTACGGGTATCATGGCCGATATCAAGGCACATGCCGATTCGCGGATCCAGGTCTTTTACATGGTTCCACACATCATCGGCATCGGGATATGTGGAAATATCCGGACCGTGAAGGTGGATGGCATAGGTGAATCCATACTCTTTCACTTTTTTGTCCACATATGGGAGGAGATCATAATCGGGAACGCCAACGATCAGCTTGACGCCGGCCCGCCTGGCATATTCAAATGCGCGGTCGATTTCGGCTTCCGATTTCATATAAATCGGTCCCACAGCATATCCGGTAACTCCGTTTTCTTTCAGTTTGGCATGAAAAGCAGCAATCTGCTCATCCGTACTGTTCAGGGGAAGATGAAAGTCCTTGATGCAGAGGTAATGAACGTCGGCTTTTTTCAGAATATCCAGTGCTTTGTCCAGATCAAGTTTTACAAAAGTATAACCTGCCATTCCCAGTTTGAACTTTTCACCGGTCTCCGGGGCAGGCTGCGGACCGGGGCGCTCCTGTTGCTGAGCCTGCATGGTGAGAAAAAGAACGAGCATCAGCAAACCACAAATCACTCTTTTCATATCTTTAATTTTAATGGTTATTTTCAAGTCAGCAGCAAATCTAAGAAAAATGGTGTTATTTTTCGAGATCCCAAGGCATCAAAGACGGCAGAAAGCTATGAATTCATACCTTCCCGGTGATTATACCCTGTATCGTATCCGTGGATGGTCTGGTTTTAGCCTGTAATGTCACAGACCGTTGCCGTGGTCACGCTGATCAGATCTTGGGGATGGATTCTGATCTGTAATCCCCTGATCCCGGCACTGACAAAGATATGGTCAAAAAACTGACAGGTTTCATGGATATAGACTGGATATGCCTTTCTCATGCCCAGAGGGGAACAACCGCCCCTGATATATCCTGTCAGCGGAAGGAGTTCTTTCATCAGCACCATGGCGGCATTCTTATTTCCGGATATTTTGGCGGCTTTCCTTAGGTTCACCTCAGAATCACCGGGAACTACTGCCACGAAAACTCCGTTCCTGTCTCCCCTGAGCACCAGGGTTTTGAAGATCTGAGCCGGATCCTGACCGATCTTCCGGGCAAGGGAAACCGCGCTTAAATCTTCTTCATCCACTTCATATTCCACCAGTCCATAGGCAATTTTCCGGGAATCGAGCAAACGGGCTGCATTGGTTTTATGCATGTTCATGTTAATATTTTATACCGATGTGATCGGAATGAAATCATTTAAAAAGATTATAATTTAATGAGAAACTCATTGGTTCACAGAGATATATCCATGCGCTGAAGGTTTCTGAATCAGTCCCCATGGGATTTTTCATTTCAGAATTTCAACTCCTTCAAATACTTAGCAATATACAACGATTTTGACTTCAGCCGGTACTGCATGATAAACCGCGGATGTTCCAGCGGTACGATTTTCCCGAAATATTTTTTCTCCCGGTTCAGATCCGAAAGGTACCGGAAATTCTTGTGGTTTCCGAAGCAAAAACAGGACTGCCTGTCGATGCCGAACGCCAGTTGGGATTCCAGTGACCGGATGATGAATTCCCTGCAGGAATGCAGCAGTTCCCTGTCATCGTAATAGTTCAGGTTGATCTCTTTTCCGTTGTTTCCGGTTTTGACAAATCCCAGCGGACAAACTGCCGAAATATAATAATCTGCATAAAACGATTCAGCGCCGCCGTATGCGTCAATGAATTCATACACAAAAACAGAGGAGAGTTCGTGGGTGGACACATTGCTGATCTCAATCCCGCATTTTTCTTTCAGTCGTTTGGTGTCGGTGAAAGGGATCCCGGTTACGCCGGCACCAAACCGCCCCGGATTGATGCCCAGGATCAACCTGCGGGGAAAATTATCATTATAATATTTCCGGTAAAAGAGGGCAGAGGCTTTTATTACTTCCGGATTGTCGGCAAACGGATTCATGACCCGGATATGTTCCGGAAGCGGCTCGTCGAACTTCAGGGATTGGTTAAAGGTGAGGATGTTTTCGGCAAAGGTCATAACCGGAGTGTATGGTTCATAATTCAAAAAACGCTTTAATACAAAAATGGCATTATTATGCTGGGAAACGATGAATCCGGAATGTCATCCTGAACTTGTTTCAGGATCTCATCCTCAAAAAGGAAATCTTTAATACCCAACTTATTCTCATTTACAACATACCAGTCCATTGACAAATCTTTCATTTCCGGATTAGACTTTTTTATCAGGTTAATTTTCCACTTCCATCCAATTTTGAAAATCAGGTTCTTCGGAACTAACCTTACTCAGGATTTTTTCCACCGTGTATTTTTTTGCCACTTTTCTGGTCAATTGGTGACTCCAAGGCACCCTGGATGTTATTCCCGCACCGGGTCCTTTGTTTTCGTATTCGGCATAGAAAGCAGTATGGTCACGATGAGTACCTCCCCAGTTCGACCAGCCTTCCGGAGTAATATGTGCGCCCATATCACAGAAGAGAAATACGGTTTTGGCATAATCGCGCCAGGGCCGGCCAAGGTAGACTTTACTAATGTCTTCTTTGGCGGTGAGTTGGCAACGAAAGAATACATATCCGAAAGGTCTGTCTTTGGTTGTACTGGCCGCAGTGATATAAGAATCCAATTTACTGTGGAGGGTACATCCTTCAAAAAACACGGTTGCCGCCCCGAAAATGAAATCGGTGGTTCCCTCGATATAACACCCGGAAAAGTATTGCCGGCTGCTTTGTCCGGCAGTGTACAAAGTATCCTGGTTTCCGAGGAAACGGCAGTTTTTAAAAACACAGCGGTCGCCTTCCACATGGAGGGCCACTGCCTGTCCGACCGGACCGGCACTGTTCTCCACCGTCACATTCTCCATGTAAAAATCATCAGCTTCCACCTTGAGGGTCCAGGTGTAAAAGGTGCTGTTCCGTCCCCGATTCATTTTACTGAAGTGGTCATCCCAGGTGATGATGGTTTTTTCAGCATCCTCTCCGATCAGGGAAAGCCTTGTATTGCAGGAGGGAATCACCACCTTTTCCCGGTAAATGCCGTTTCTCAGGTGGATGGTGATCCGCTGGTCGGGGAAAGCCTTGCAGGCGTCAACCGCTGCCTGCACAGAGCTGAAATCTCCGGAGCCATCCGGGGAAACGGTGAATTCGGTTTTGTCCTGAGCGGATAGAGTTAAACAATTCAAAAGGAGGGTAAGAAGGACAAATGTTTTCATTTCCGCATTTATATTAACAGGTATTATATACAAGTATATAAAATATTTTATATAAATCTGTATTATGCATGCGCACATATTGTTGGCTCTCTATCCTCAATAAAAAGGCAATGCAGCAAACTGGCAACTGTACGGTGCTAAATATCCAGTTCAACCCCCACCGGGCAATGATCCGAACCGGTCATCTGCTCAAGGATAAAAGCTTCTCTGATCCTAGGCAGGAAGGATTCACTGACCAGGAAGTAGTCGATTCTCCAGCCGATGTTTTTTGTCCTGGCCATTGCACGGAAACTCCACCAGGTATACCGGTCTTTTTCATCGGGATGTAATCTTCGGAAGGTATCTGCCAGTCCTCCTCTGGTGAGCCGGTCCATCCCGTCGATTTCCTCCTGCATATACCCTGCTGCACTGTTGTAGTTGGCTTTGGGTCGGGCTAAGTCGATATCCCTGTGGGCCACGTTCAAGTCGCCGCAAACCACCACCGGTTTGGTTTGCTCAAGATTTTTCAGGTAATCAAAGAAAGCAAGGTCCCATTCCTGGCGGTAACCTAATCGATTCAGTTCTGCACCTGAATTGGGGACATATACATTGACCAGGAAGAAAGCATCTGTTTCCATGCAGATTATCCTGCCTTCGGTATCATGTTCCTTCAGGTTCATCCCCCGGGCCACGTTCAGTGGTTTGATCTTCGTCAGGATTGCAGTGCCGGAATAACCGGGCCTTTCCGCGGGATTTACATAAATCTGATACCCGATGAGTGGTTCAAGCGCTTCTGTCACCTGTTCTCCGTTGGCTTTGATTTCCTGAAGGCATACGATATCAGCTTGCAGCTGTTCCAGGTCGGAAAAGAATGATTTCTTGGTGATGGCACGGATGCCATTGACATTCCAGGAGATAACTTTCATCATTTCTCAATGGCAATTTCCAGCTCTCCTATTCCCAGTATATTCTTTCCTTCCGCAACAGATGTAGACTCAAATTTCAGGAAACGGGTCTCTACCGGTTTATCGAATGGAATAGTCTGTAAAACGGGATGGTTTCTGATATTCGAAAATTCGCCGCTGACGACCTGCTTCCACTTTTTCCCTTTCATGCTGACTGAGATCCGGTAATTGAGCGGAATTCCGCTGAAGAATCTGGATTGATCGGGCAGAAAGTTCACCCCTTGGATCATCATCGGCCGGACCAGATCAACCGTTACGCCGGGCTCTCCCTTTGGGCTGAACCAGGTTGTGGCTGGATTTCCGTCAAAAAGCGCAGGATCCGTTCTGGAATCACCGACCACTTTCCAGCCGGCTTTGGAGACGCCGAATTTCTCGACTGCCGTCTCACTCCGGGCATCCGGGCCCTGATAAGCTGCTGCTTTAACGGTCACTGGCCCGTCTGAAACAAACGGATGATCGTAGATCTTAGAATTTCTGTCCGGGTCGGATCCGTCGGTAGTATAAAATATCTCCCCGATTTTGTCGGATGAAAGGATGACGATTTCACCCGACTGATTGCGTCTGATTTCAGGGGTGGCAGGTAACAGGGGAGCATTGAAAACAGCCACTGTGGAGATCTGGGGAGGTGCCAGCGCATCGTCAATCACGATTCTGATCTTCCGGGTTTTGACCGGAATGAATCTCAGAATCCGCTTGTAGCCTATGGTGGTACCTTTCACCAGCGTTTTCCATTCCCCGTTTTCCAGATAGTCTGCATGAAATGCTTTCACTTTCTGGCCTTCAGGAATGTGTTCCTGTAACAGCAACCTATTGCAGGTAGTTTCTATCCCGAAATCAATTTCCAGATATCCATAATTTTTGAAAGACTCCCAGTAGGTATCGAAAAATTTGTCAAATGCAAAGTCGACACTTCTGGAATTTTGGGAATAGTAGGTGCAGTAATCATCCAGCAGGTTTTTACCCAAATCGAGGTCCAGCTGCTGCTTCCATTCCATAAGCCTTGCCGAGTCAAGCGGGAAAATCCTTCCCTGCTTGTCGGGGCTTAAATTCAGCAAAAGCAGGCTGTTCCGGCCGACACTTTCGTAGTATATGTCCATCAGCTGTTCCACCGTTTTCACCTTGTGATCTTCAGCTGCATGGTAATACCAGCCGGGTCTTACCGATACATCGGTTTCGGAAGGCAGCCAGCGGGTGCCGTTTTCATATCCTGAATTCAGCTGTGCCTGACGGTTTTTCTCTGCAGCCAGAATTTCCTGCGACATCATGGTACTCCAGTGGGTTTCTCCGGCATATCCCTCTTCGTTGCCTACCCAGCGGATATCCGGCATTGCGCCTCCATGGATGACGCAGTTGGGTTGTAGTTTTCTGACGATATCCACGAATCCCTGCCAGTCGTAATAGTCAGCCGGAATCGTGCGGTTGTGGAGAGAGTCGGTTCCATAATAACCCCGGCCGCCGTTAGCCCCGTCAAACCAGATCTCAAATACCTCCCCGTAATGGGTCAGCAGTTCGGTCAGTTGATTTTTAAAATACTGGTTGTATTCGGGTTTACCGTAATCAGGGTGATTGCAATCCCAGGGGGAGAGGTAGAGTCCCATCTTCAGTCCGTACTCTTTGCAAGCTTCCGAAAACTCCCTGACCACATCGCCTTTGCCCTCCTTCCATACTGAATTCTTTACACAATGCTCCGTATATGCCGATGGCCAGAGGCAAAATCCATCGTGGTGCTTGGCTGTCAGGATCACTCCCTTCATTCCCGCATCCTTGCAAATTTTCACCCACTGCCGGCAATCGAGTTGCGTGGGATTGAAAAGCTCCGGCGACTCGTTGCCAAATCCCCATTCCATATCGGTAAAGGTGTTGATGCTGAAATGAATGAAGGCGATCTGTTCAAGCTTCTGCCATTCCATCTGAAGGCGGGAGGGTATCGGAAATTCCTGTAATGCAGGTACCTGTGCCCTCGACTTATTTCCGGTCAGGAACAGGCTGAGGGAGATACAAAACAGGAGTAAGCCTGATGATATTTTCATGTTGCTGATTTTGGATGAAAAGGTAAAACTATAAAAAGTAGAGCAACCGCCAATGAAAAACCGTGGATTCCTGATTTATTGCATCTGCATGAAGGAATTCCGGTTTTTCAATCAGGGCCAATCCTGTGGATTACTCCTGAGTCACTCCCTTTCCTTTTCTGAGAAGCCACCAGAGCCCTTTCACCCCCGGTCTGATGTCATCAAGCCTGAGTAAAACAAGGATTTTCTCGGTATAGGCCAGAATTCCCCAGCCGATTGCAAGATAAAAGAACCAGGGCATGAATCCCCAAACGAACAGGACGAAGAAGAAGCAGCCCTGAATATAACCTGCACTGACCGCGGAATAGAGGTGAAGTCCCGGAATTTTGCCAAAACGATAGAATGCTACAAGGTAGCTCAGCATAAAAATGGCCAGAAAGAGGAAGAGGAACCAGGCGTGTGGCCTGATCTCGCCCCATTTAAACAGGAAGATCCCCAGCAGGGCCATGGCATAGGTGGCTATGTCGGCCAGGTTATCCAGTGCTGCGCCGAACCGGGTTTGCAGTTTGAAGATCCGGGCGAAATTACCGTCAAGAATATCGCTGATCAGACTGATGCACAACAGGATTACATACCACTTTTCGTTTCCTGTGAGTGCCAGGATGAGAATCAGCGGG
>Ga0116193_1002121_pt1 | contig 15413 bp, 11 predicted proteins | sample AD_UKC115_MetaG_FD_89892 | JGI IMG/M metagenome (GOLD analysis project Ga0116193, IMG submission 89892) | Active sludge microbial communities of municipal wastewater-treating anaerobic digesters from Hong Kong - AD_UKC115_MetaG | ecosystem: Engineered > Bioreactor > Anaerobic > Digestate... | reverse complement strand
TAATTTTGATTTTCTTAACCCAAAACAAGAAGCGTTTAAATTACTTTTGCGGAAAACTTTCAATCGGGTTCATCAACCTATCAAAAAGAAGTGAAAAGCCGTTAGAAGGCGGTTTCCGGCGGTCCTAGGGGTCGTTTATTTGAGGTTGTGGAAGACTGTTTAAGCTAATAAGTTGTCCACTGCTCAATTACTCACAACATTTAAATTCTTCGGATCCATATTTTTAATATCCCAGTCGAAATCATCAAGAAAATCAACATTAGAATCAGTAGCGTTAGTGTTAGCTGTTAAATCGTCCATGTTTTTAGCAAAACTCGCGGAACCGGAGAATTTCGTCAATCTTCCAACTGCTTTGATTGTTTCTGGTTTAAGTTCATCTATCCCAGCGTTTTTTTTGATCAAGTTGTATTTCTTGGCGTCACCGGCAAACCATTTATCAATCATTTCTTTCTCGTTCTCTACTCGTGGAAGAGAGCGAGTGTTGGAAACGATTCCAGATTTTTTCAATCCATCTTTGATTTTGGCGCACTTCTTATCAAAAGTTGAAGTTCTCCTTGGCGTTGTTTTTTTGACAACTTTTTCGTTATTCGAGGCTGTCGTCTTTGTGGTTTCTTTAGTCAACTTATCTGAAATAACATCAACAACATCATTTCCAACCCCACTTGGAGATGAAGCCGCTTTTTTTCGTAACGAGGTCGTTGTTGATGAAGAGTTTGAAATTTTCATTAATGCTTCACTGAATTTTTCAGCGGCCGCTTTGTTTTCGAAATGTTTTCCAGCGGTTTTTAGAGGACAATTTCCCTCCCGAGCTCGACATTGGCTGACTTTCCCGGTTGAAATATTAACATGGTATCTCACGAGTGTTCCCCTTATATTTAATCAACATCAATTTTCTAACAAAATGTTCCAAAGCGCCATATTTTTGGTGATATCGTTTTCCAAAAGTGAACGAATTCACATGAATCTCATCAACACGGCGCCAATAGAAATAAAAATCATTAACAAAAAGAATGGGAAAATAATATAATTCTCAATGGCTGAACCTGCCTTGATTAACGATCCAGCGAACCTAAAATTATACCAAAGCTTCCCTTTCCATGGAAGAGGGAACAGTAACGGCGCACCGGCGGTTGTTAAACAATCACCAAGAATATGAATAATGAAACCAACAAAAACTGAAACCGCCAGCCACTCATAATGTGCATTTTGGGGAGTTTGAGAGAAAATTAAAATAATCGTAAAGAAACTAACAGCAAAAACACCAACTTCTCCTAATGGGTTCTGCCGGGCGAACTTGTTAAGAGAAGCTTTTGCCAATCCCGATAACGCTAAATGTAACAAACACATCATGATGACCAGGCCTGCGACATCTCCCCAGACCATTTTTCCAACAACTGGAAGATTCACTGTTCCATTAATCTGAGTTAAAAAATAGATCCCAAAAGACAGTAACGCCGCCGCTGGGATAGTATGAAAGAATCCTCTGTGAGGGTTTGGCTCTGGGTTGTCTCTCCCAGTTCTAATCATTGTTTGTACTGCCGTGGACAGCATTCTGATTAATTCGCTTAGAATGTGGCCAACTGGGCCCAAAGAATTACGAGCACTTGAGCTCGTGTTGTCAAGATCGGAAAGAAGTGAAGCTCCAGCAGTTGCTATTGCAGCTAAAACAATTGTCCAAATGTCGGTTGTTCCCAATAGTTTATGTGCTATGGCGGGAGAAAAAACAATAACGGTCAAGAAAACAGATACAGCTGATGTTGCGTGTGATTTTCCCATTAAACCGGAATCAGAACCGCTTCGTATCTTTTTGGCAGTAATGATTTTTTCGTTTAAATAGCAACGGCTCATTATGATTTCTTTCTTTTTGCTCCTTCTTATGAAAGTTATATCACTTTTTCTGCGATTTATTCTTGTTTTTTAACTTTTGCGGCTTTATTTTTGCTTTTTGTTTTTTCATCTTCAAAGAAGTTGTGAAACTGGTTTTAAAAACACGCTTTGTTCCATCTTTAAGAACATAAGTTTGAATTTTAACACACTTTTTAATTTTCATTTTTTTGTTCTTCTTACATCGCATAATTTCTTCCGCCCTCGCGACAAAATACGCACTAATTCCAAGAAAAGTGTTTACACCCATGTAAGTCGGAGTAAACGGAAGTCCGTTAGTTAGATTACATTCAGTTTTTGACCGGAGAAAATTAAAACCTTCAATGTCGCCGAGCTGATAATCGAAATAACGATTAGCATGAGTCCACATTAATTGATTCTCATCGGTTGGATGGCCTAACCCGAGAGCGTGACCGAACTCATGAAGAATAATTGCGTTATAGAACAAAGTTTCTGATTTCCATTGTTCGTGAGTGTTTGGGTCGACAGCAAAACTGTTTACCTCATTCAGACTGGCATAATAAGCGTTCATGTTGATTGTAATTTCGGCGGAAGTAATAATACTATTCTCTGTAAAATTGGTTAGTGCCGCCCAACCAGCTGCCGTATCCGGATGATGGAATTTTTCTGGAATGCCGTTTACAAAATCGATCATAATTCCAGGTTCGCGCCAATTATCTACTTCAACATCTGATTTAAAACCAGCAAAATAGAAATAAAATCCGCTGGCTTTTGAAATTCGAGGTAGTTGAATCTGGATCGCTTCGATAATTTTCGGGTGAGAATTCGTTGGGTTAATGTAAACAGGATGAGCAGAACAACTGTCCCAAGCATATACGTCGATCACACTAGCGTCGCCAAAAAACGGAGTCCATTGTTCTCCTTTTTCCGCCATGGCGGGTGCGCCGGTGAACCCAATCAGCGCGACAACAGTTACAATGACCAGCCAGATAATTTTATTCCTCATAGCGTATGACTATATCATAGAAGTCGCATAAACCGCAATGTTTTTGAAAAATTTTTTAAATTATTTTTCTGCAATTATTTTATCAAAAAAAGCGTAAGCTTTGGCTTTAAGTTCCGGGTTGTTACGAATTGGAGCATGATCGAAATTGTCAAATTTTGCAACATCAACTAAGCGATTATTGATTCCAAGCTTCTCGTGAGCATAATTCTCAAAAAATCGCGCAAAAACTTCTGTTGGGGTTGAATAGTAATCAATCTTTTTACCGCTATCATGTGGAATCTTAAGGTTATTGACATATTCTCTGATTATTGGACTGAATTCACTGTTGAGAGAAGCGTTGTTCTTGACAACCAGGTCGAATTGATGGCCCATCTCGTGAATGAAGCTTCCAGAATTGTGGACATCCACCGCGACAGTGTTTTTTTGGGGAAAGAAAACGCCATGAGCTTTATGTTTGCCAAGTTTTCGTATTCTCAGTTCTGGTGTTTTGTCTTTTGGAATTTCTGGGAGCTTGTCCTTGATTTCAATATACGAATCTTCAAAATCTTTGAATTCATCCAAGTCAACGTCCGCATCTAACTCCAAATGTCTGAAATTCTTTCGTAATCTTGAATTAGCGGCGGCGTCCAAGTGTGTTTGTGGAATATTTTTCTTGTCCATGTAGGCGGTCGCTACTTTTTTTCCACTTTCTTTCACATATTTTCTTTGAGAAATGAAATTTCTGCCCTCTAATTGCGAATTTTCAAGATTCTTCAAAGCAATTAAAGCTTTTCTTTTTGCGTCGAGCGTCTTAAGATTAGGAACATTTATAAGATTGTCGCCGGTTTTTGCGTTTAGTCTATGTGCTCCAGCTAAATCCCTAACGCTCATTACTGTGAAAGTATTGGTTTTGATGAAATCGGGCTTACCATAACGAAATAAACGCCTCGTTATTTCACCTTGTGAAGAATCGAAAACGAGTACAGTTTCTCCGTTCAATTCCCCAACGAAAAGCCTCTCTGCTTTAAATGCTCTCAGTATTCCATCTACTCTTGGCTCAGTTGACCCGCTCGTAAAACTCTGTATGTTTTTCAAGCCTAAATTTTGGGCCATTTCTTCAATTTTGCTTGAGGGTGTTTTTAAATCCTGCGGAGAAGAAGAGCACTGCAGAAGGCGGGATGTTAAACCCATTGATGAGAAAAACATTTTTGATTCGTTGCCTGGAGTCAAAATTTCATCAATTTCTATATTATGTGATAAAAATTTTCCTCTTAAATCAGCGTTGAAGAATCTTGTTGGAAATCCTTCGAAATCTTGTTCGAATTTTTCTTCTTCTTTTTTGAAACTTTTCAAGAAAGAGTATGTTACTGCGGGAGGACCACTGAGAAAATCATTGTTTTCTTTTTCCAGCAGTGTTTCACCCATTTTTGTGGCTTCTTCAATGGTTGAATAATGGCGCGGGTCAGAGGCGTCAACATAGAATGGACATTTTTCGGGAACAGAAGCGGAGCATTTGCCCGGCTCGCCATTATTGTTTACATGAAACATTCTCTACTCCGTTCAAAGCAATGTTTCTAACAGACAGTTGAGTCAATTTGTTTAATGGCGGTTAAACAGACATGGTGGTTAAACAGACCAAATAATTCTTAACAAAACATTCTAATCAGTGTCACATCAGTGTCACAATGGAGTTGTTGAGCCAACGCCGAAAACAACACCTAAATTGAATGGAGTTCCACGGGCAGCGCGTTTAGTGGTTGGAGGACTTGAAACAATTGAACCATCATCAAGAGTAATTAATGGGCTTTCTCCAATGTATACATTATCCAGATTTGTTTCCCCTTTAGCAAACCCATGTAACAGTACGCCCATCCCCGCTTTTCCTTTTCTTGGAATTTCAGAAACGGGAGTAAGCTTCAAAGAGTTATTAGCCTTAGAAACAATAAGCGTGTTTGGATCTTTGATGTTCCGAACCCATTCGAAAGAAATAACTTCATCCTTGGTGTCTTTAAGTTTCATTCCACGTACTGAACCTGCTTTAGAGCCAGAAACACGAATAGTTGAAGCGTCAAAAATTAGAATATTTCCAGATTTTGATGTTAACGCAAAACAAGAGTTCGTAAGGGCCCGACCAATCCAGCGGCAGTTTACAACTTCATCTCCCTTGTCAAGTATAATAACTGGAAATTCATCCATTTTTGGAAAATCTGTTTTGGCTATCTTGATTCCGCCGTTCTTTGTGGCTATCGCTAAACCAATGTCGGATTTCATCGAGGAGTTTTTACAGATTCCAACAACTTTTACTCCAGTTGGGAGTTTTATTCCTCCGTCTGAGGATTTGCAAATTTTTGAATCCGCAAAATAAGATAGCGGTGCACGCCGGCCGATACCATCTGAACCAATTAGAACGATTGAGTCTTGAGTGTTCACTTTAATTTGCTCAATAATTGGGCCATATTTAAGTTTCTTGACATTACCGTAAGCGAATGGGTTCTCTTGTTTAAGAATTCGACCATCTGCAAAGCGAGTAACAACACACGGTAAAGATTTGTCTGCGTTTTTGACTTCTTTAACGAGCGCTTTTTCTTGTTCTGCAAACTCTTCAGCCGATACGCCAAGAATTTCAGTTTTTCGTTCATCGCCAATGATTTTTGCAGTTTCGTCAAATTCTTTTCTTAAATGTTCTTTCAAGACATCTGGATCAACAAGAAGCGAGTTCAAATAAGCAATGTCATTTTCTAATATGTTCTTCTCGTTTTCAAGCTCATACTTATCCATTTTTGTTAAACGCCGTAATTGCAGTGAGAGAACATATTCCGCCTGTTTATCATCAATTTTAAAAGTTTTTTGTAGTTTTTGACTGGCGATTTCAGAATTGTCGGCTGCCCGAATAATTGCGATTGCTTTGTCAATGTCCAATAATGTCAGCATTAAGCCGTTAATCAAATGTAAACGGCTGTTTTTCTTGGTGAGGCTGAATCTCGATTTGTTAGTGATACACATTTTACGGAATTCAATGAAGTCCAGGAGAAGTTCTTTCATGCTGGAGCGTTTAGGCTTATTGTCAACAATTGTTGTTATATTAGCGGCAAAGCTTACTTCTAAGCTCGTGTATTTGAACAAATCTTGAAGAACTTTTTTGTAATTTGTCGAGGGCTTAGTTTCAATTACAATTCTAATTGGATGTTTTAAATCAGATAAGTCTTTATATGAGGAAATCTCTTTGAATTGTCCCTTCTCATATTGTTTTTGAATTTCTTCAATGATCTTCTCTGGGTAGGTGCCATATGGAATTTCATTGAATTCAATTCTTGAAATGTTTCGTGGACCGGGAGTTACATCATATTTAGCTCTGATTTTGAAAGTACCAGACCCAGTCTCCATGTATTCTTTGATTCCGTCATTAGATGTAATGAGGCCCCCCATATTAAAATCGGGGCCAACGATAATTTTCTGTATTGCAGCATGAGTTGACTCTGGCTTAGAAAGCAGAAGTTTGCAGGCTTTCATGATTTCAGTAGGGTTGTGTGAGGGCATGTTTGAAGCGTACGCAATGGCGATACCCGAGCCGCCGTTGATGATAGAAATTGGCCAACGGACAGGTATTCTCGTCGGCTCTTGTTGGGTTCCATCATAATTGTCGACCATAGTTATTGCGTTTTCAGCAATCTCTTCAACATTGATCCACGCCGCTTTGTTCAAACGAGCTTCAAGGTATCGCGCCGCGGCGCCGGGTGTTCCAGGAACACCAAAATCTCCACGTCCATCAATAAGCGGAACTCGAAAAATGTGTTCACGAGCTAAATTCTTTAAAGCCTCCGCAACAGAAGCGTCGCCGTGGGGGTGAAAGGCCAAAACTCGGCCAGCCAAAGTCGCAACTTTAGAGCGGCTCGATTGAGGCGAAAGACTAGCTTTAAACATTGTGTAAATGATTCGTCTCTGAACTGGTTTAAGACCAGTAACATCAACCAAAGCGCGGTCTAGATTGTATGACCAAGCGTATGGCAGAAAATTGTCTTTCAAGAATTGATCAGCCGGCAACAATTCCAAATTGTCAGCTATTTTTTCAAACTTCATCTTTTTCTCGTGAAGATCCTCAGCGGCAATTTTCTTTCTGGGCGCCATTCTTTGTTTCCTATCTTAAAGCTGTTCTAAGTTATATTACCTAATATTATCGGTTCTTTGATGTTTTTGAGTTGAGTTTTTACGATAGAGCGTATTGAATACGGAGTGAAACAAAGTGTCGTTAATCAAAACATTAAACATTGAATCAATGAATTTCATGTTGTCAACATACGGTATAGAGTCCACATGGAAGCTAATTCTAAGAAAATATGCCGAATCTCTTGGGAAAGATTTTGACTATGTTTTAGAATCACCCGAACTTAAAGCTTTGTCAAATAAACCAACTAAAACAATTAAACCAACTAAAACAATTAAAAATGAATTAAATATGATTAACGAAATCTTTTCTAATCTTTCCATAGGAGAAATTGGCGCATTATATGAGTATTCTTTAGCTTATACGAATAAAGAGAATAGAAAAAATAATGGCCAGTTTTTTACTCCAAATAATATCGCGGACCTGTTAGCAAGCAAAACAAAAGAATTTCCAAAAAATAGTATTTGGTTGGATCCATGTAGTGGAGTCGGGAACCTATCGTGGCATTTAATAAACATTCAAAAAAATAAAGAAGAATTTCTGTTGAATAACATGATTATCGCTGATAAAGATAAATTAGCGTTATTAATTGCTCGCGTTATAATGACCAGTTCTTTTCAAAAAAATAATAAAAATTTGTTCAATGAAATTAAAAACAATTTTATTGAACATGATTATTTATCAGGTGACCATAACAATTCTAAACTTCCAAAACATGATTATGTAATAATGAACCCTCCATATGTTTCCAGAGTAAGAAACGAAAACTATAAAACAGACAAAACAGGAGACTACTATTCTTATTTCATAGAACAATCCACAAAAACAGCTAATGGTTTTATTTCCATTAATCCTCAATCTTTTACTCATATTAAAAAATTTGAACCATTAAGAGAATTGCTTTTAAACAATTGGAGCGATTTAACTATTTATAATTTTGATAATATTCCCAACAATATTTTCTCGGGAATTAAGTTCGGATCCAAAAACACCAATAAAGCAAACAGCATTCGGCCAAGTATCATAATTGCTAAAGACAAGAAAACTATAGGCGATCATGGGAATAGTCCAAACAATGGTAATGAATTTTCTAATAATTTATCAATGAGAGCAAAAACAACAGCGTTATTAAGATGGAGAACAGAACAGAGAAAAGAGTTTCTGAATTCAATTGATGATTATTTATGCGAAACAGAATTAACTGTAGAAAATTTTCCCAAAATATCAAAGCCATTAAATGAGTTGTACGACAAAGTAAAAGATTTACCAAAATTGGAGGAATTGTTTTCAGGTAAAGAAACAGAGTTTGTTCTATATTTACCATCATCTCCAAGATATTTTATTAGCGCTATTAAACAACCCGTTAAAAGAAGCTCTATTAAAAAAATATTTTTTGAAAACGAATATAATATGAATATAGCATATTTATTATTAAATAGCTCTTATTTTTATTGGTGGTGGCGAGTTAAAGATGGTGGAATGACTTTATCATTAGAAACAATAAAAACTGTTCCAGTAATAGACTTTAAAATCAACAATAAACTTATAAGTAAATTGGAAAAATCTGAAAACAACAATAAAGTATTCAAGAAAAACGCCGGATCAACACAAGAAAATGTTAAACATCCAAAAGAACTCGTAAAAGAAGTTACAGAATATATTTTTGCGGAAAGCCAATTTGATAACCAATTCTTAACAGCGCTAATTAAAACACATAATAATTCTGTTGTTGATTAGAGAACCCAAATTAAAAACACATACTTTCTTAATCTTTCTTCCAAACATAGACTAAATTACCGCAATTATAAACTTTAACAAAACCTTCCAAAATGAGGACATCGTCGTTAGTTATTTTTGAACCATCTTCATTGAACCGAGGATAATTGTCTCCAACCTCAAAACCCAAAAGCCTATCTGCAGAAATTCTACGGGCTGTTGAATCTTTGATGAAAGTTTTCTTGTTCTCAGATGGGTACAAATTAACCCAAGTGGCGGTTGGCTTAGAAATATGAGAAAGTTTCCAACCATCCATAGTGGACTCTGGACCTCTTGGCGATGTTGCTAAATCAACATAAGAGATCACACTTGAGGGATTATTTTCTTCAAAGAATTTCTTGTCACATCTGCTGAAACCCCCAATGACATGGTAATGTAACTTAGAACAAGAACGGATAGCTTCCCATTCATAATTCTTATTCAAACGAGATTTTCCGTAAGTTTGTACATGAACAAGCTCATTGTTATGAAATAGCCCTAAACAATAAGTTTGCCCAGTAGAACCTCCAAGTAGGTGATTTTCTTTGAGAAACTTGTTTGCTTCCTTTTGTGAAATTTCTTTAATGTCACACTTGCGAGCATATGTTCGATTTTTGCTCAAATGTAACTTGGCCTCGATCATACTGATAAAGATTTCTTCGTTGAACCAATCAAAAAACTGCATCAAAACAAAACTGTTTTCTCGCGCCAACAAAGCTCGTTCCTGATGGTAGTTCGAATCTCTCGGAGTATGTTTAACGCAGTTTTCTTTTTTGCACGATCCAGTCAAGTGAGGAAACGCAAAGGTTGAATTATGACTAATGGTTGGATTAATATCGACCAATAGATTTTGATATCCTAAATCAGCCATTGATGTATTTTTGATGTTCTTACTCATCAACACCTCGAGAGAAAATTCTACATTAAAACGATCATCAAGATTTTTCTTCCATCTTTTGTTCAATTTGGAAATTCTATATTTATTATTTTTTGTCGACTTAAGTTGATTTTCTGGAAGACAAAGAACTGAACTAACACCAAAATTATTCATATTTGTTGTTTTGATTTTTTCAATTATTTCTGGGGCTTTCGAAACATTATCTACTCCATATTTTAAAAGAGCAGTTTCCTTCTTCTTTTGCTTAAACTCGGGTAATTGAGATACATTATCTACTCCATATAGCTCTCTGATTCGTTCTTTAAACTCTGGTCGAGCAAAACCAGTGGGACCCCGCAGCGCTTTCTTCTTTTTGACATCTTCAATTTGAGAAATGTTTTCAACACCATATTTTTCTTTAACAGCAATCTGCGACTTTAAAGCAGCATCAGAAAGATACCCGAGAGCGATTCTTTTTTCATTTGCCGAAGCAATAGACGTTGGATCGTTAGATTGACATTTTTTATCACAATATTGCTTCTGTCGATTAGAACATTTTCCATTAAAAGATTTTCCACAGGTTTTGCAGACCATTTTGATTTCTTTTCCGCAAAACTTTGTTGTGTGATGGCGCTCAGAAATGTCATCTTCACACAATTGGCATAATCTATTGTCACTCATTACCAGATTCGAAACCCTCAACCAAACCAGAGTCAATCGCGACTTGGAAATTGTCTCCCATGAAATCTTTACGCTCTTGAGAGTTATCGCCCATAGTCAAATGTAAAGCAGCTTCAGCTTTTTCAACATCCTCAATAGTAATGCGGCGCAAAGTTCTCTTTTCTGGATTCAATACAGTTTCGTAGAAAGCCTCGGGAGACATTTCTCCAAGACCCTTGTTACGCTCAATAGTATATTTCTTATTGGCGCGTTCTAATTTCTTGACAATTGAATTGAGTTCAGCCTCGTTAGCAATATAATGAACTTCTTGATTCTTTCCAGAACCGACCTTAACCTCGAATAATGGAGGTACAGTTTGGTAGATTCGTCCTTCCAGAAGCATTGGCTTAAATAACCTGTTAAAAACTGTGAACAAGAGGTTGTTGATCTGCAAACCATCCACATCGGCGTCAGCAGCAAATAAAACCTTACCATAACGAATTTTCTCAATATCGAAATCTTTACCAAACCCAGCGCCCAACGCCTTAGCAATGTCAGTGATTTCCTTATTGTTAATCATCTGAGTAGTAGAAGCCTTAAAACTGTTCAAAACTTTACCGCGTACTGGAATAACAGCTTGATAAGTCGCATCCCGTGCTTTTTTGATTGTCCCCGCAGCGGAGTCTCCCTCACAAATCAACAATTCAGATTCCTCAGTACCAGTAATATCACAATCGGCCAATTTAGCAGGTAAAGCCGATGAAGAAACTTGGCTCGACTTCCGTTTCGCCAATTTAGATTCAGCCGCTTCGCGCCGATTCTTCGCAGCTTGAGCGACCTTTTCGAACATTGGTTTCAAAAACTTTTGATTCTGTGGAGCTTCAACAAATTTTGACAACAACTCAGTCAACGCTTGAGCGAGAGCTTTTTTAACCTCTGGACCAGAAAGCTTATCTTTTTGCTGGCCAACGAATTGCGGTTCGGGAACATTGACAGATAAGGCAACAGTCATTCCCTCAAAGAAATCATCAACGATTGGCGGTTCATCTTTTGCGGTAAGAATACCTCGCATAGAACTCATTCGGCTCCCAAAAGCATCAACTATGGCTTTTTCCAATGCTTGTTCATGGACTCCGCCTAAATGAGTATGAATAGTATTAACAAAAGAATTGAGGGTTTTTTCATACCCGGTTCCATAACGGAAAGACAGTTCGGCGGTCACTGTTCTTTTTACTTCCTTTATTTTACCATCGTCATCTGTTGCCATTTCATTATAATGACCTTCAGTTGTTAAACGGTAAATACCTTTTTCTTGGAATAGATCGCCTTTTGTATCAGAATTTGGAAGCATGGAATCAGGAGCAAGTACTTCAACCATTTCTTGTAGGCCGTGTTCAGAATAGAAATGAAATTCTCGAGGTGTGCCGTCTGCGTTCAGTTCAGTGTGGTCGGTTATATCAATTGTGAGTTTAGGTGCAATATAGGCAGTGTAGCGCAGTCTGTTAATAAGATCGTTAACATCTATTCTTTCATCTGATGGGAATCTTTCTTCATTAAACAAAATCTTAATTGTTGTTCCAGTTTTGAAAAGTTTTTTCTCCGATGCTGGGCGATTATCTGCAGAAACTTTGATTGTTGTGGAGGGAGTAAAACTGGAGTCAGCCGATTCATTTTCAAAGTGTCCCGGGATACCGTCTTTGAAAGAGAGTGTGTGTGTTTTGTTATTTTTGTACACAGTCACATCAAATCTTTTACAAAGAGCATTGGTCGCAGCTGAGCCTACGCCGTTTAATCCAGCTCCCGCTTTTCCTGCTTGAACATTTGTTGAGAAGTTAGAACCAGAATGGAGAGAACCAACGGTTAATATAAAGCCATTTGTATTTAATTTTTTATTAATGTCAACTGGTAGACCGCGGCCGTCATCTTGAATTGTTACGGATTTGTCGGCGGCAAAAGTCACCTTAACTTTCGTCGCAAAGCCTCGAATATATTCATGGACCGAATTGTCGAGTATCTCACGGGTACCAATGGTTTGCTGAGATCCGCGTTCACCAAGGTACATTGAGGGTCTTTTTATTACGTTATTCGGATACTCCAATTTTTGCAGTTCGTTGGCGGAAAAATTTTCTGACATTCGTGAACCTTCTTTTGTTGGGCAAGCTTTTCTATCAAATTTTTATACATTTTACCCAAAGATTTTGCTTATTAATGCCTAACAAAGAGGTTGATGTTAATAGAAAATTACAAAATTGTAGTTAACCAAGTAAATTGCTGCTGAGCTATAACTCACGACCTTGGAAAATTGTAATGATTAGAAATTTCAAAAAAAGTAACATCTTTTTTATTTACACAACAAACTCGTTCAAAAAATTTTTCATATAAAAGCGGAAACAACTCATCAGAAAGCGGTTCAAAATTGATCGTAATTATATACGAATCTGTTGTTGAGTTAGAGCTCATTCCAGTATTCTCAATCCATAGTGTTTCAGTAAGTTGAAAACTTAAATTGCTCATAGCACATTCGAAAAATTTATCCAATTTCGTATCTTCGGTTGGGTTTTTGCTAAACTCCATGTCCCGAGTAATTGAAAGCTCTATTTCGGTATAGGAATACCCATCGTTTACATCCATGGTTCTATTCTACTCTGTTTTCTTTTAAATATTTCATTTTGTTAATACGGCGAGATCTTCAGTCGCACCGTATTTCAAGACTGATGAAATAGTTCATCGTAGTTTTTTAAGTTTGATTGTGCCCAAAGTACTGCATACATGAAAACATTTTGACTTCCACTACTTATTCCACTTTTTATATCTTTGGGAATTTCAGCGGGGATTTTTAATTCAATGTCATTGTATCGGCTTTCGGCCTCTTGTTTCACTTGAGCTAAGCTAAATTTGGGGTGCAGTAAAGCAAAGTTCACTCCGTGCATGAATACACTGTTGAAATAATCATAAACAACGTGGTCGTCAACCGTATAATCAAGAAGGCGTACAATGTTCCCAAAATACAACTCAAACTCTAAATGAGCGATTTGGAACAGATTGTCTTTTTCATTTTCGTTCATATCAGCCTTCTTTCCGATTTAAGTTCTATCGTTTTAAAGAGGTCCAATACTGTGATAAAGTATGTTTAGGTTACCGGCGTTTAAATCGTTTCGCCCAAAATAATCTAGACAGTCGCATAATCCACCAGTGAGGCGTGTAAACCCGTTAAAAGGCGGTTTCCGGCGGTCCTATGAGGCCATTAAAGTTAATTGCGGACATAAGAATGATTGGTGTTGTCAATAATGAGCTAAATAACCGTCATTTCAAAAAATCTTCAAAAATTTTTATTTCATTGCCCCACCGTAATACCGGTTTAACGCCATCATGATTAAACGATAAGCGCTTCTTACAAGAGTCACATCTTGTTGAACAAGATTCTGGAGTAATTTGTTTTAAACCGTCCATCTGCCATAGCTGCCATGAGGCAATTTCTGAAACATATATGGCTAATTCATCAAGACGTTCTTTTGATAAACTTGGAAGTTTTTTATTGATTATGAAATCCTGTAGATAGTCAAAAAAAGTGTTGATGAAATTCAATCTCGCCAAAATTAAATTGTCTCCCTGCCATTCGAAGCCATAAATAGTTTTCATGGCGATGTCAGAAAGCGACAACCATTCATTCAAGTCTTTTGAATTTTCATTAATAACTCTAAATTTTCGATCCAATAGTCCAACTCTTTGAAACCGATTGTTGGAGTTCCTCACTGTGAAGTATTCTCCACTGGTCGCATCATATTGGCTCATCAGATATGGCGCTTCGCCGCACGCTATCTCTAATCGTCTCTCTAGAAGATAATCAGATGGGGAGTAATTTTCCGGCCAAACAATTGGACTTATAGTTGGCTCCCAAGTTTTTAAATCTTCTGAAATAGTGTTGAAAAGTTCTTCTTTAATTTCGTTGTCGGCTAAATTGTTTTGTAGGTTGCAGACCCACATTGGAGTGAATACTTCTGCTTTTGCTTTGACTCGATTCTTCTGTTCTTCTTTTGTTTTCTCAACTCGAGGTTTGATTACTCCCTCTTTGAGGTCTTTGGTAGTGATTTTACTATTGAACTGAAAGCCTTCTCCAAGATGGGCGTATGATTCTGTGCACCAGGAAATTTGTTCGGTTCTTGCGATTGATTCATCTTTTAAGAAGTTGTTAAATAAGTTGCTTGGATCTTCTTTCATAACATGAATAGTCAAAATGTTTTCAAGAGCGGGGGCTGGAAGAGTGGAGAATTTCCAAAGCTTGGGTAGTGTGGTCATGTGTTCCGATCTTTCGTAACTTTCGGATAAGCATCCTATCTCATTTTTTCGTCTTGTTTTCCCATGATTTAATTTCAGCCGCAATTGTTTCACGAAGTTTATTACTAATTTCAAAAATTTCATACAATTGTTCATCAATTAAATTATCTTTATCAAAAACAATTGTTTCTGTAGTTACCTTGTCGCTTTTCTTTATTTTAATTTCTCCGGTTTTAAAGTCAATTAACGGAGTCAATAAGAAATTCTTTTTCGAAATGGTTAATGATGAAATTGTTAATCCGATTAATAATGAAATAAAATTGCTCTTCAAGTATTTAATACAGTTTTCAACTTCGATTTTTGTTTCAAAATCTCCAATTTTAATATAAGTGTCGGAACAAATCGAATTAGGCTCACCTATAAATAATCTATCTGGCCGCGGAATTGTTTTATTTGGAGCAGCGTGGGCTATTTTACTGACAAATACTTTCCAATTGTCTGAGTTCTTTTCGGTTTTATCTGGATAAACTTTTCTTGTTATTACATTATGGCCTGGCTTAGTGTAATAAACTTTTAAACTTTCTTCATTCTCTTTTGGTTCAATTAATTTTTCTATTACTGCTGGGCTCGAAAAATTTTTTCCATAATAAGCTCGGCTATGGACAATTTCGTCCATAAATTGATTGCTTTTATTATAAACATTTTCTACGGTTTCGACAAAGCGCAAATCTCTGACATGAATTGGAACATTCTCACGTCCAATAGTTAACACGTTTCTTTTTATTATTTCCTTTGGAACATAATAGCATTTGATTAAATCATTTTCATTATCTTGAACTATGTTATTATGTTCT
>Ga0116193_1002120_pt1 | contig 15415 bp, 12 predicted proteins | sample AD_UKC115_MetaG_FD_89892 | JGI IMG/M metagenome (GOLD analysis project Ga0116193, IMG submission 89892) | Active sludge microbial communities of municipal wastewater-treating anaerobic digesters from Hong Kong - AD_UKC115_MetaG | ecosystem: Engineered > Bioreactor > Anaerobic > Digestate... | reverse complement strand
TTGCCTACGCGCGCGCCAATCCTGGCAAGCTCGCCTACGGTAGCGCGGGCGCGGGCGGCGTAAACCACCTGGCGCTAGAGCTGTTCAAGAACAAGACTGGTACCGACATCCTGCATGTACCGTACAAGGGCATCGCCCCGGCAACGACGGATTTGCTGGGTGGGTCAATCATGACGCTGACCGGCACCATTCCGGCCGTACTGCCGCACCTTAAATCGGGCAAGGCCCGCGCGCTCGCAGTCACTGGCGACAAACGCGCACTCCTTTTGCCGGATGTACCCACTGTCAAAGAGACCGGCGCCAACGGTACCGAGGTCTACAACTATTGGGGGATCGTCGCGCCTGTTGGTACGCCAGCGGTGGTGTTGCAACGTCTGAATGGCGAAGTGCAGAAGTTCCTTGCCCAGAAGGAAGTTCAGGAGCGACTTGCGACCGACGGCGTTGATCTGACGCCCGGCGGACCGGAGCGATTGGCGGCCTTCATCGCCAACGATTACAACGGCTGGAAGCGGCTGGTGGTCGACGCCAGACTGAAGCTGGAATAGCGTCTAGGCAAGCGGGCGGAACGCGTGCGCGGTCTTCCCGATCATGCGCCGCAAAAGGCGAAAGACGTCGCCATCGAATGGCAAGCGTGCGTCGCCGGACATCGCGCACCAGCGATCGAAGGCAAGCAGGTCTGTACGGTCGTTGGCGGTATCACGTTCCTCGAGTACGACTGCGGTATCGAAGGGCCACTCAGGAAAGCGCATCGGCTCCAGCGCTGCACGCAGGCGATCACCATACTGTGCACCGCTTTCCACGCCCTCGCAGACGCCGTGGCAACGCCCGACCTGACGTGCGAAACAGGGCTCGCCGACGGTACGAGGGCGGGAAAAGCCGAGCTGGTGGTCGCATAAGCGGTGTTCGCGGGCGGCGTACATCAGCCACTTCTTCGCAGATGTCCGGTCGCCGAAGGGGCCATAGAGCTGGTTGTCGGTCAAATCCATCGTCGTGGCTGGCCGCCATTCCAGACGAGGTGTTTCATCGCCGGTGAGTACCAGAAAGCCCTGCTTCTCGCGTCGTCGCAGGGCCACGTTGTGTAGCGGCATGCGTTCCTTGATGAGCTGCCCTTCGAGCAGCAGGGCACCGAATTCGCCCGCCGTGGGAATCCACTCGATGCGTCGCATCTCCTGAGACAGCCGAACGTCGTTCGGCGTCATGTGATCGCTGGAAAAGTGACCGCGAATCCGTTCCCGCAGATGCTTGGCCTTGCCGATGTAGATCGGCATGTCATTGATGCCGTAGAAGAGATAAACGCCCGTCGAATCGGGGATGTTGCTCAGCGCGTCCGCCGGCAGGTTGGCCGGTAGCGACGGGGTGCGCAGCAAGGCGCGCACGGCGGCGGTTACAGTGCTGGCCGACTGCTCGGTTGCCGCCTTCTGCACAAATGCCGCGGTGGCCTCGGTATCGCCCATAGCGCGATGACGGTCAAAGCCGTCGAGACGGTGGCGGGCAATGACGGCATCGAGGCCGTGTCCCGTTGCGTTCGGATAGAGCCGGCGCGACAGTCGCACCGTGCACAGTACATCGGCCGCGAATGACTCCCGTTGTCGGCGGAACTCATTCTTGATGAAACCATAGTCGAACCGCGCATTGTGAGCAACGAAGACCGCCCCTTCCAGCATTTGCCGCACTTGATCGCGGACGGCGAAAAAGTCTGGCGACTCGCGCACCATCGCATTGGTGATGCCGGTCAGCGCCTGTATTTCGGCCTGGATGGGCACCCCAGGATTGATTAGCGACTGCCAGCGCGTCTGACGGCCATCGGCGTGAAAGCGGATGATCGCGATCTCGGTGACGCGGTCTTCCAGCGGGCGTGCGCCGGTTGTCTCGACATCGATAAAGGCGAAATCGCCTAGCGCGAGTAATGGCGGCGGCAGATGCAACGAGGCGGGCATCGCAGCGCAGTCAGGGGCGTGGCACCAGTGCCAGCGCCAGCGTCAGGCTTGCCACCGCAGCCAGGCTGGACACCGCGGTGGCTGCGGTGATGGTGTTCTCTTTGGTGCGGTAGCGCTGCGCGAAGATAAATACGTTGTTGCCGATCGGCAGCGATGCGCACGTCACGGCTACTGCCATCGCCAGCGGAGGCAGGCCGATCGCCCAACTCACCAAGGCCACCGTCGCGGGGTGCGCAAAGTTCTTCAGCACAGTAAGCGTAAAGGCACTGCGGAGATGCTCGGCGAGACGCATGGTGGACAGCTGCGCCCCCATCAGGACCAGCATGATCGGGCCGGCGGCGGAAGCCAGAAAGCCGAGCGGCTGATCAATCCATGCAGGCAGCGGCAGCGCTGCGATGCTCCACAGCAAGCCGCCTACGATGGGAAGGATCACGGGATGCAGTACGGCCGACTTGATCACCGGGCCGATGGTCTGTCGAAGCGGCGGCGCATTTTCGCCCGTATGCGCTTGCGAGAGCTCCAGCCAGATGGTGGCCACGGTCAACAGTACCAGCGTGTGCATGGCAATGATTGACAGCAACATCTTGAGGCCGTCATCACCGAACGCCAGCTTGATGATGGGGATGCCAAGCTGCACGGTGTTTGAGAACACTGCGCCGAGTGCCACGGCGATCGCCGACGGCGTTGCCTCCCCGTTGCGCACTTTGAGGAACACGGCAACGGCAAAAAACCAAAGCAGTGACGCACCGTAGTACGCCGCCATCAGCTTCGCATCTGAGCCGCCGAAGCTCGCCGTAGCCATCGAGCGGAAAAGCAGGCAGGGCAGAAACAGGAAATAGACGAGGTCCGACAGCGCTCTGACGCCCGCAGCATCCAGTACCCGCTTGCCTGCGACATAGCCGGCCGCGACGATGATCGCCGCCGGCAAGATGACCGAAAGGATGGTGAGCATGAAAAAATCTGCGGTGTTCTGCGCGTCGGGGCAGTGCTCAGACGCCGGTGTCTTCGCGCGGCGGCGTCACCAGCAGCTTGTCGACGCGTTTGCCATCCATGTCGAGCACTTCCAGCCGGTAGGCGCTGTGTGTGACCGTATCGGCAACGGCAGCGATGCGGCCGAGTTCGGCCATTACAAAACCGCCAAGCGTGCGGTAATCGCCGCTGCTTTCACCTGAAAAGGCGGGTGCGTCCGCAAACAATTCGCGAAAGCGCTCCAGCGACATAGAGCCTTCAACGAGCCAGGTGCCATCAGCGCGGCGTACAGCATCGGAATCCGGCGCTTCATCTTCGTCGCCAAGGTCGCCGACGATCGCCTCCAGGACATCGGTGAGGGTAATTAAACCAAGCACTTCGCCATGCTCGTCCACCACGAAGGCCAGTGACTCGCGAGTGCGCTTGAACGTTTCCAGCGCCTCCAGTACCGAAACCGTTTCCGGTATGAACACCGCGTCCTTGCGCACCCGTTCCGGCATCAGCTTGCCGCTTTTCAGGTAGTGTGCGAGCAGGTCGCCGGAGTCGATGACGCCCACCACGTTGGACACATCCCCGCGCACGACCGGATAGCGAGTGAAGTCGCTTTGCTTGAGCAATTCGAGTGTTGCCGCTGGATCAGCCTCACTGTCGATGACCACCAGATCCGCGCGCGGAGTCATGATGTGTCCCACGGTATGATCATCAAGGTTGAACACGCGGGAAACGATGTGCGACTCATGGGCCTCGAATACGCCAGCACTCGCCCCCTGGCGCATCAAGCCCTTGATTTCCTCTTCGGTGACTGGCGGCTCATCCGCCTTGTGGCGGCCCAACGGGCGCACCAGGGCATCGGTGGTCACGGCAAGCAGACGTACCAATGGCTTCGCCGCCAGCGACAACCAGAGCATCGGGCGCGCGCTCCAGCGGGCGATGATCTCGGGAAACAACAAGCCGATGCGCTTGGGCACCAATTCACCGAAAATCAGCGACAACATCCCGATGATTGCGACGACGATCACTGTGGAGGCCTGTTTGGCGTAAGGCGCGGCCCATGCCCATTGCACCAGCCACTGCTCCAGCGGTTCCGTGAACGCGCTTTCACCGAAGGCGCCCTGCGCGAGGGTGATCAAGGTAATGCCAGTCTGTACGGTCGACAACAGACGCGTCGGTTCCCCAGCCAAAGCAACAGCCGCCGCCGCGCCTCGATCGCCTTGGGCGGCCGCTTGTTCCAGGCGAATTTTTTTGGCGGATACCAGAGCGATTTCGCTCATGGCGAAGAGCGCATTCAGCAGAATGAGCCCGAGAATAATGAAGACGTCCAATGCAGGCGGGGGAGGGAAGCGCGCGCGAGCGTCGCAGCAGCCGCTACTATACCCGACGAATAAGTCTTTTCGTGGATGAAATGGCGCTGCACCTTCAGGTTGCAGTGCCTGCCAATGCACCATGTCTACCCCCGTTTTACAAAGCAAGCTTCCGAAGGTTGGTACGACCGTTTTCTCGGTAATGTCGGCTCTGGCTGCTCAGCACGAGGCGATAAACCTCGGTCAGGGTTTTCCTGACTTCGACTGTGATCCACGCTTGATCAGCGCCGTCGCCGACGCCATGCGTAGCGGCCACAACCAGTATCCGTTGATGCCAGGCGTCCCGCTTCTGCGCGAACGGATGGCCGCGAAAGTTCAGGCGATCCACGGCGTGAGTTATGACCCAACTAGTGAAATCACCGTCACGGCGGGCGCGACGCAAGGCATTTTGTCGTGCGTTCTGGCAGTGGTTCGACCCGGAGACGAGGTGATCGTGCTCGAGCCGTGCTACGACAGCTACGTCCCGAACATCGAGCTGGCGGGTGCGCGGGCCGTACCGGTTCCACTGCGGCATGGTGACTTTGCACCAGACTTCGACGCCATCGCCGCCTCGATTGGCCCATCGACCAGGGCGATTATTGTCAATACGCCACACAATCCGTCTGGACGCACATGGACCGCGGCGCACTGGCAGCGGCTTGCCGACATCATCGAACATCGCGATATCTGGGTCATCAGCGACGAAGTTTACGAACATATGGTTTTCGATGCCGCGCCCCACTTCGGTGCGGCGCGGCATCCCATGTTGCGCGAGCGTAGTTTTGTCGTCTCGTCTTTCGGCAAGACGTTTCACGTCACCGGCTGGAAAATCGGCACGGTATGCGCCCCAGCACCGCTGACGGCAGAGTTTCGCAAGGTGCATCAGTACACTGTGTTCACCGCCAATAGCCCGATGCAGCACGGAATTGCGACGTATTTGGCAGATGCTCGCCCGTACGCAGAGTTGCCGGCGTTCTACCAGACCAAGCGCGACCGCTTCACTGCGGGCATTCGGGAGACGCCGTTGCGACCGCTTGCCTGCGAAGGCAGCTATTTCCAGTGCGTCAGCTACAGCGACATTCGTGAGCTTCGTGACTTGGCTGAGCTCGAGTGTTGCGAGTGGATGACGCGTGAAATCGGGGTAACTCCGATACCGGTTTCGGCGTTTTATTCGACTCCAACTGAGCAACAAGTGATCCGATTTTGCTTTGCCAAGCGTGATTCGACGCTTGATTCTGCTATCGCCCGACTGCTGCGCCTGGCTGCACTGCAATGACACCGGGCCAGCGGCGCCGGTCCGAGCGGCTACACTTTCGCCTTTCGGTTGCCGATTATTTCGTCCACAAAATGGTTTCGATGCGAACTGCTGCTTCACTGACTTTTGCTGCCCTGGTTTCAGCCGGAATGCTTTTGCTGGGAGGCTGCGGCGGTGGATCATCCAGCTCGTCGACGCCGACGACCCCGGCCGCGGGTACCCTGGCAGCCGGGCCGGCGGCGTTTGTCGCCTTCGGAAACACGCCCAATACGGTCGGGATAACCGGGGGCAAAGGTCCCTTTACTGTTAAGTCCAGTGACAGCGCGATCGTGCCGGTGCCGACCACCATCACGGGCGCGTCGTTCGTGATCGTGCCTAAGAATGTGTTGACCTCTACGCCCGTGACGCTCACGGTCACCGACGCGCTCGGCGCTACGTCGGCTGTCGTGGCGACGGTGACGCCGGCGACGATTTCGTCCAGCATCATTCAGGTCGCGTCTGCCGCCAATTCGATTTGCTCTGCCGAAAACAACGCCGCCATTACTGCCGCCACCCTGTGCGCTGGCGAGATCGCATCGGCATCGGTAACACTGAAAGACGCCAACGGGGCGGCGCTGGCTAACCGGGAGGTCCGGTTCGAGGCACTGACGTTCGGTGCGACGATGGCTGCGACCGCCAACAGCCAGTTCTACTCCCGCATTGTCACGGTGTCCACCAATAGCAACGGAGTAGCGACAGTGGCGTTGCGTGCCGACGTTGAAGTGGCGTCCGAAGCTGCTTTCCTGCGTGCGACTGATGTTGTCAGCACACATCGGATCGACACCTGGATTACGGTGCTCAAACAAACGAACAACAAGTCGGCGCTAAGTGTCGTGCCGACGACGGGCGGTCAATTCAGCTACTACGCGTCCGAATGCCCGGCTGTAACCCGGGAGTACGGCGTTAACGGGGGCACCGCCCCTTACGCCATATCGCTTGCATCTGGAAGCACCCTGATTCTTGGCGACGGGACAACGCAGGCTGCGCCGGGTGCTGCGGTCACAGTGGCGCGTCCGGGCGGACGCTTTACCGTGAGCAATGCCGCGAGCACCACTTGTTCGGCGACCAGCAGCATCGTGACGGTTACCGATGCCACCGGTGCAACAGCGACGGCGTCGCATGCGATTACGCCCGGGTCGGCGACACGATCCGCTGCCACTGCTGACCTTGCACTGTCGCCACCAACGCTCAGCATGTCTGCTGATCTGGTTAGCACCTATTGCACCAGCAGCAGTGGGCGCTACACGATTAGCGGCGGCACGGCTCCTTATATTGCCACGGCTTCCATCCCGCAGATCTCGGCGGTTATCGCAGCCGACGGCGTCAGCATTGATGTTGGATTCGTCTCTGACAGCAAGTGGAAGATGCTGAAGGGGCAAACCGCCAGCATCCTTGTGCTCGATAGCGCCGGCAAAGTGGTAACCGCTGCGCTGAACTGCTCGTAGTTCAACGCCGACGCCAACGTCGGCGTGTTCGCACGGTCGCGTTCACGCGACTCACCGAACCGTCCGGCGCGCCGGGCTGCTACGCTGTTGGGCGCTAGTGCGTCGAATGCCGGCGCTGTGCGATCAGCGCTTCGGCTCGGTGATGAATCCAATCTTCTTGAGCCCCGCCTGCTGCGCCGCCGCCATCGCCTCGGCAACGCGCTCGTAGCGCACGGCCTTGTCGCCGCGGATGTGCAGGTCGGGTTGCGGCTTCTTCGCGGCGCCTTCGCGCAGCAGGCCGGGTAGTGCCGCGTCCTCGATACGCTGTTCGTTCCAGTAATAGACGCCCTGGCCGTCGACCGTCAGGCGGATGGTTTCCGGCTTGCTGTCCTGCGGCTGGTTGCTGGCGCGCGGCAGGTCGATGTTGACCGCGTGCTTCATGACCGGCACCGTGATGATGAAGATGATCAGCAGCACCAGCATCACGTCGACCAGCGGCGTCATGTTGATCTCGTTCATCACGTCGTCGATTTCGTCCTGGGTACCAAAGGCCATGATCGAGTCCTCAGGCCTGTTTCATTGCGACGACGGTCGCGCCGGGCGCGCCAGATGCGCTGCGCGACGCCTGCACACGGGCGCCGGTCACGAAGTGCGCGTGCAGGTCGTGCGCGAAGCTGCCGAGCTTCGACAGGATCGACTTGTTGCCGCGCACCAGCGCGTTGTAGCCCAGCACCGCCGGGATCGCGACCGCGAGGCCCAGCGCGGTCATGATCAGCGCCTCGCCGATCGGACCGGCGACGCGGTCGATCGTGGCCTGGCCGCTGGTACCGATCGAGAGCAGGGCGTGATAGATGCCCCACACGGTGCCGAACAGGCCCACGAAGGGGGCCGTCGAGCCGACCGACGCGAGGATCGCGAGACCTGCCTGCAACTTGCCGGTGAACTCGTCGAGCGAATTCTTGAGGCAGCGCGTGACCCAGTCCGACAGGTCGAGCGTGTCATGCAGTTGCGGCTTGGTATTGCGGTGGTGTGCCGTCGCTTCGCGGCCCTCGAGCGCCAGCCGGCGTAGCGGGTTGTCCGTGTGCGGGCCCAGCGCCTCGACGCCCGACGCGAAGTCCTCGGAATGCCAGAACGCATCGACATTGCGGTTGAGCTTCTTGTAGCGCGTGATGGCGATCGCCTTGACGATGATCACGATCCACGACGCGAGCGACATGGCGAGCAGGAAGATCGCGACCGCGCGGGTGACGATGTCACCCTGCTGCCACATGTTGACCAGACCGAATTGCGATTCCATGACTGAGGATCCTACTTTTCAAGAACGAAATTGATGGGGACGTTGAACCACATGGCCTCGGGCACGCCGGCGCGCTTGCCGGGCACGTAGCGCCACTTCATGACCGTGGTTGCCGCCGATTCGTCGAGCCGCGAAAAACCGCTCGACTTGCGGATCTCGGCCTGCTGCGGCAGGCCGTCGGTGCCGATCAGCACGCGCATGATCACGGTGCCCTGTTCGTTGAGGCGCTTGCTCATCGGCGGATACGGCGGCTTCGGGTTCTGCAGGTAGTCGGCGTCGCTCGATGGCAGCTCGACGCGCGGCGGCGCCGGCGTTGCCGGTGGTGGCGCGGCGGGCGCAGGCGGCGCGGGCGCGACCGGGGCCGCAACTGGCGGCAGCGGCGCTGGTGGCTCGATCACGCCCACGGGCGCATTGGGCGCCGGCGTCGGGTCGGCGATCGCGATCGGCTGCGGCGCGGGCGCGACGATCTGCTTCGTCGGATGCGGCTCCGGCGGCGGAGGAGGAGGCGGTGGCGGTTCGTCCTTGGGACGCGGCGGCTCGATGAATTCGGCGATCACCTGCGCGGGCACGACCAGTTCGACGGCGCGACGCAGCATGCCGGTCTGCAGCAGCCACAGCGCGACGACGTGAAACGCGACGACGAAAATCGTCACCACGACGGTGCGGTTCAGGAACGGCTCGGGAGGGTCTTCAAAGGCGGACATTGGGGTGCAGCAAGGTTCAGGTGTCAGCCCACATGCGAAGCAGGTTGTGATAGGTGCCGGTCAGGGCAATGGCGGTCGGCGTCTCGCCGTGTTCGTTGCGCAGGTTAATGATGGTCTCGTCGAGGTCGAACAGCAGGCGCCGCTGCTCGGTGTCACGGACCATGCTCTCGATCCAGAAGAAGCAGGCGAGGCGATAGCCGCGCGTCACCGGCATCACCTGATGCACGGTGGTGCCCGGGTAGATCACCGCGTCGCCTGCGGCCAGCTTGACGCTGCGCGGCCCGGCGCTGTCCTGGATCACCAGTTCGCCGCCGTCGTATTCGTCGGGCTGCGCGAAGAACACGGTGCACGAGATGTCGGTCCGGATGCGCTGCCCGCTGTCGGGCGCGAAGCGGATCGAGTTGTCGACGTGATTGCCGAATGAGTTCATGTCGCCGCCATAGCGGTTGACGCGCGGCGGAAACACGCGCTTGGGCAGCGTCGCCGAGAAGAACCGCGGGTGGCGGTCGAGGCCGCGCAGCACGAGGCTGCGGATCTCGCGCGCCTCGTCGCATTCGTGCGGCATCTGCTCGTTGTTCTTGACCTCGTAGGCCTGGCGGCCCGCGCTTTCGCGCCCGGTCGCCCACGGCGCCTGCGCGATCAGCGCGCGCGCTCGCGCGAGCTCTTCGGGGGTCAGGACGTTCTGGATGGTCAACAGCATGGCGGCGGCTTTGCTTGGTTGCGGCCGGATCGGCAGGGAGTTCCGGTCCGGCCCGGTGAACCCGGTCTCGCGTGGGCGTCCTAGAAATTCACCGTCAGTGACAGTTGATAGATGCGGCCCGCACCCGGGATGTAGTGGCCGCGGTACAGCGAATCGGCGTACAGCTTGTTGCTGACGTTGTTGACGTTCGCCTTGATCTTGTATTGATCGTTGAACGCGTACTCGGCCATCACGTCGCCGGTGACAAAGCTAGGCGCTTCCCAGGCCGGCGCTGTGACGTCGGCCGGCGCCTGCTTCGAGCGGAAGTTGAGACCGCCGCCGAAGCGCAGCTTCGAGGTCGCCTGGTACGTCGTCCATACCGTGCCGCTGTGCTTCGGGCTCAGGCCCGGACGGTCGCCGACGCGGTTGCCGACCGTGGTGGCGGTCGACGCAGCGATATCGACTTTGGCGATCGGCATCCACATGTAGGACGCATAAACTTCCCAGTCGGGCGTGATGCGGCCCGAGAGGTCGATCTCGACGCCTGCTGTGTGCCGCTTGCCCGAGAGCAGCAGTCGCGTCGCGGCGGTGTCGGGATCGGTGTTGCGCTCGTTCTTCTTGGTCGAACGGAACACCGCGAGGCGCGTCGTGAAGCGCTTGTCGGCGCTGTCGAGCTTGGCGCCGAGCTCGATGTTCTCGCTGCTTTCAGGCGGCGTGTTGGCGCTCAGTGCGTTGTACGAATAGGTGTCGCCGGAAGTGTTGAACGAGGTGCCGTACGACAGATGGTACGAGTGCAGCTCGTTCGGCTGGAAGAGCACCGCGGCGCGATAGCTCATCTCGGAGATCTTCTGACGGTAGGTCGTCGTGGTGACCGGTGTCACGGCATTGGTCGGGACCGCATAGGCGTTGTAGCGGCCGTCCATGTTGTCGTAGCGCAGGCCGCCGAGCGCCTTCCAGCCCGGCATGAACTCGACCATGTCCTGCGCGTAGACGCCGAAGGCCTTGGCGACGAAGTCATTGGTGACGCGCAGCGGGCGACCGATCTCGTTGGTCACCGCGCCATCGTTGGGCGTACCGGCCAGCGTCGTCGGCTTGGTGGTAGGCAGGCCACCCTGGGCGACGCTCAGCGCGCCGTACTGTGTGCGTTCATCGCGCGAGTAGTCGACGCCGGCGAGCAGCGAGTGCTTCATACCGAGCGCTGTGAACTTGCTGCTGAGATCACTCTGCAGCTGCACGGTGTTGAGGTCCTGGATCTTCAGGTTGGTGCCACGCGTGAACACGGTATTGGGGCCGAAGTTGCTCAGGTCGACTGCGGCCGGGTTGGTGATCGGCGTTGTGCCCACGCCCGCGAAACGCACGGTACCCGCATGCTGGTCGCGCTTGTACTCGCCCGTGCGCACCTGGGTCTTGATCTCGGTGTCCGGCGTCATGCGGAAAGTGTGCGCGAGGGACGCGATGTTGGCCTGGCCGGCGTTGTAGTCGCTGGCCATGCCGTAGTAGTTGCTCGGGTCGAGGCTGCCGATGATGGTGTTGGCGGCCGAAGTGTCGCTGGCGCGCTGCTTGATCCGCGGCAGACCGTAGTTCATGTCGTTGTTGTTCTCGAGGTGATAGAGGCTCGCGAGAAACTCGTTCTGCTCTCCGATGCCGGTGCGGAACGCGGCCGCGACGCCCTGCTTGTCGATGCTGCTGCCGGCACCGTTGTTGTCGGCCTTGGTGTGCATGCCCGCGATGCGAAAGGCGGACGATTCGCCGACGCGCTGGTTGAGGTCGGCGACGACGCGGCGATAGTCGTGATTGCCGATGGTGATCGTCGCGTTCTTCTCGTTGACCAGGCGCGGTACCTTGCTCACCTGGTTGACCGCCCCTCCGGTCGAGCCGCGGCCAAACAGCATCGAGGCCGAGCCGCGCATGACGTCGATGCGGTCGAAGTTGAAGGTGTCGCGGTCATAGAAAGCGGCATCGCGCATGCCGTCGAGGAAGATGTCGCCGGTCGCCGCGAGCGAGAAGCCGCGCAGGCGGATGTCTTCTTCGCCGCCCTCGGCCGCGAGGAAGGTGACGCCGGCGGTGCTGTGCAGTGCCTCGCGGACGGTGTCGATGTTGCGGTCGACGATCAGCTTCTCGGTCACCACCGTCACAGACTGCGGAATGTCGCGCAACTCCTGTGTACCCTTGCCGATAGTCGTCGTTGTCGCGCGAATCGCGTCCTTGCCGAGCGCGGCTTCGGCCTTTTCCTTCACGGTGACGGCCTTCAGTGTCTTGCCTTCAATGCGCTCGTTACTTGGAGTTTGCGGACTGGAGGGCTGGCTGGTTTCAGTCGGGGCCGTCTGCGATGCCACCGGCGTTGGGGGCGATTGCGCGCCGGTGTCTGTTGCTACCGTGAGCAGAATCGCAGCCAGTGGCAACAGCGCGACGCCATGCGCGGCCCGCGCGCTGATGCGGCCGTGGCTTTGATTGATTGCAGCGAGTGGCAGGGCGCGCGCAGCACGCGACGCCGTAGGGGTCGAAGCCAATAGAGTCTCCAGTCAGTGTCCGCTCCGATGCGGGAGCGTTGGGTTAACAACTGGCTGGCTGGTCCCTGCGTTGGATCGCGTCGAACGGGAATGGCTTGCCGCAAAAGTTATTGGGAATTGTATAGCAAATGCGAATTCTTCGCATTTGCATCAATGTCGGCGTCGGCGGATCGCTGTTCTGCCGAGGTGACGACTGAATATCCGGGCTATCGCCTGGTTCCGCGGTTGTCAGGACTACAGTTGCCGACGGCGGGCGGGATAGGCCATGAACCATCACCCCATGGTCTACGGCGTCGCCGCGGCCCGCGCTGCGAGCCCGGCTTCGTGCTTCTCGGCCTCAACACGTTCGCGTTCAGTGGCGCGGACATAGGCGGCACGCTGCTTCAGGCGTTCAACGTAGCTTGCGCACGCGTCGCCGGGAAGGTCGAGCCGCGCGGACGTCGCCCAGACGAGGCAATGAAAAACGACAATATCCGCCAGCGAGAACTCGTCTCCTGCGATGTATGGGGATGCGGATAACTGCTTCTCAACGGCCTTTGCCGCGCGGCCGAATTGCCAGATCGACGTCGGCTCCAGTGCCGCAACGCGCTTGTCCTCGGGCAACGCGAAGCGGTGCTGTGCGATGGCCCAGAGGTGCGGTTCGAGCTCGGTCAGCGCGTAGAAAGTCCAGCGATGGACTTCGGCACGGGTGCGCAGATCGCTGGGCAGCAGCCCCGACTGCGGAAATTTCTCGGCGATGTAGTGAAGGATGGCGGCTGATTCGGTAAGGGTCAGATCACCGTCCTGCAATACCGGGATCTTGCCGGCCGCGTTAATGCCCTTGAACCACGGCGCCTGACCTTCGCCCTTCATCATCCACACGCGCTGATATTCGTATGTGGCGCCCGCTTCTTCCAGCGCCCATACGCATCGAAGCGAACGTGAATTACGGCTACCAAAAATCTTCATGCAGTTCTCCCTGATCCCATTGTTACCTATGCGGAGCGACAAGTCGCGGCCTAGAATGGCTCAGCTGTACCCGACTAGAGCGGCGGCAGTGTCAGGAGGGGTAGTGATGCGTGGCAATTTGGTTCGGGCAACCGGCGCGCTGCTCGCGCTGGTGGGGCTTGTTGGATTTGGCGGGCAGGCGGGCAAGCTTGGCGTTCCGAGTTCACAGATCGAGCCGTCGCGCGGTTCGACGCTTCAGCGCCCTGTATTTCAGTGCGGCGCCGGTGCTGACGCGGTGACCGAAGACGGCATGGCAGGCACCGTCACGCTGTTTGAAAGCGGCCCGGTCCGGCCGATTGCGCTGTCGTCCGACGGCATGCGCCTTTACGTGACCAACCGGCCGGCGCATTGCCTTGAGATCTATGCGGTGGATGGCGATACGCTGCGCCTCGCCAGCACCGTCGCGGTAGGCCTTGAGCCGGTGGCGGTGGCCGAGCGCAACGGCAACGAAGTCTGGGTGGTCAATCACCTGTCGGATTCGGTGAGCGTGGTGCGCCTGGACGGCACGCCGCGTGTGCTGCGCACCTTGCAAGTGGTTGACGAGCCGCGCGACATCGTGTTTGCCGGGCCGAACCGCGACCGTGCCTTTGTCACCGCGGCGTTCCGGGGCCAGAACCGCCCCGGCCTCAACGCTGCGAGCCTGACCGCCCGCGGGGCAGGGGCGGGCTGACGTCTGGGTGTTTGATGCCGCCAACCTTGACGACAGCCTTGGCGGCAACCCGTTGACGATCCTCACCTTGTTCGCCGACACCCCGCGCGCGTTGGCCGCGAGCGCCGATGGCGGGACCGTCTTTGCCGCGCCGCTCTTCTCCGGTAATGGCACGACCACACTGCACCGCGATGCAGTGCTCAACCGCAAACCCGCGCCGCTGGCCAGCAGTGACGGGGTGCGCGCGCCGGATACCGGCCTGATCGTCAAATACGACGGGGCGGCGTGGCGCGACGAGGCCCGCGTTAACTGGTCGTCATCGGTGAAGTTTTCGTTGCCGGATTACGATCTATTCGCGATCGATGCCAACGCAGTGACCCCAGCCGTGACGTCGCGCGTCAGTGGCATTGGCACCACCTTGTTCAACCTCGCCGTTCATCCTGGCAACGGCAAGGTGTACGTGAGCAACACCGAGGCCAGAAACGAAATCCGCTTCGAGGGCCCGGGCAATGGCGCCACTACGGTACGCGGCCGTATCGCCGAGAGCCGCATCAGCGTCGTTGACTCGGCAACAGGGTCGGTTGACGCCGTGCACCTCAATTCCCACGTTAACTTTGCCTTACCCCAGGGGCAGGCCATCAGCGCCGCAGACAAGGCGCGTAGCCTGTCGCAGCCCACCGCGATGGTGTTCAGTCCTGGCGGTGAAACCTTGTACGTTGCTGCGCTTGGTTCATCGAAGGTTGCTGCACTGCCGGTTGCGTCTCTGGCGTCATCGACGTTTTCCGCCAACGCGTCGCAGCACATTGGGGTGCCAGACGGCCCCTCAGGGCTGGCGCTGAACGCCTCCGGCAGCCGTTTGTTCGTGTATTCACACATCGCGCACAGCATTAGCGTCATCGACACCGCGAGCAAAGCCGTGCTGACCACCAGGGCGCTGTTCACGCCAGACAGCGTGCGGGTGAAGACCGGGCGACGCATGCTCTACGACGCCAACTTCACATCGAGCAACGGCACCAGCGCCTGTTCCTCGTGCCACACGTTCGCGGACATGGATCATCTGGCGTGGGACCTGGGCAACCCGGATGATGGACCGAAGACCAACAACAACGCCTACGTCAGCAACAGCCCCAAAACTACCCCGCGCTTTCACCCGATGAAAGGACCGATGACGACGCAAACCTTGCGTGGCACGGCAAAGAACGGCCCGACACACTGGCGCGGCGACCGCACTGGCAGCAATCGGCAGACGGTTCGCGGGGCGCTCGAAACCGTTGAAGCGGCGTCGTTCAAGGAGTTCAACCCCGCGTTTGTTGGGCTGGTTGGACGGCAGGCGCCGCTGTCGGAGGCCGAGATGCAGGCATTTGCCGATTTCGCGATGGCGCTGAAAATGCCGCCAAACCCGGTGCGGGCGCTCGACAATTCGTTGTCCCCCGCCGAGCAGGCCGGGCGCGATATTTACTTCAATGCCAACAACATCACCCTGCTTGGCAGTTGCAATCACTGCCACAGTCTTGACCCGGCGTCGGGGCGCTTTGGTACCGGTGGCCTGATGTCGTTCGAGGGTTTTCGCATCACCGAGAACTTCAAGGTGCCGCATCTGCGCAACATGTACCAGAAGGTGGGGA
>Ga0116193_1002118_pt1 | contig 15420 bp, 10 predicted proteins | sample AD_UKC115_MetaG_FD_89892 | JGI IMG/M metagenome (GOLD analysis project Ga0116193, IMG submission 89892) | Active sludge microbial communities of municipal wastewater-treating anaerobic digesters from Hong Kong - AD_UKC115_MetaG | ecosystem: Engineered > Bioreactor > Anaerobic > Digestate... | reverse complement strand
TGGTGGACGGTCTCGACGAAAGCGTTTGGCCCAGACACGGAACCGATCCGATTTGGCTTGAACAAGCGATGCGTCATGCGCGCAACCTCGCGGAAGAAAAAGCGCCGATGCCCCCTGCCGACCCGCAATGACTCAGGCCACTCACCACACCCTCACCCTCGAACCGAACGACGGCGAGCGCCTCGCCAATCTCGCCGGGCCGCTGGATGCGCATTTGCGCCAGATCGAAATGCGCTGCGGTGTGGAGATCGCCAATCGCGGCAATGTGTTTCGTTTGAGCGGCGCGGCGGCGAAAGTGAAGCTTGCCGAACGCGTGCTGCGCGATCTGTTCGAGGCGACGGCGAGCGAGGCGCTCGATGGCGCGCAGGTGGCGTTGCGTCTGTCCGAGTCGGGCCTCGCATCCGCCGACGACAAGGGCTTCGAGGCGCAAGAAGTCACGATCAAGGTCAAGCGCGGTACGGTGCGCGGGCGCGGTGCGAATCAGCAGAAGTATCTGCATGCGATTGCGCGGCACGATATCAACTTCGGCATCGGCCCGGCCGGCACCGGCAAGACCTGGCTCGCGGTCGCGATGGCGGTCGACGCGCTCAACGATGCGCGCGTGCAGCGCCTCGTGCTCGTGCGCCCGGCGGTCGAGGCCGGCGAGAAGCTCGGTTTTCTGCCGGGCGACCTTACGCAGAAAGTCGATCCGTATCTGCGTCCGCTCTACGACGCGCTCTATGAAATGCTCGGCGTCGACCGCGTGGCCAAGCTGGTCGAGCGCAACGTCATCGAAATCGCGCCGCTCGCCTATATGCGTGGGCGCACGCTCAACGACTCGTTCGTGATTCTCGACGAGGCGCAGAACACGACGGTCGAGCAGATGAAGATGTTCCTGACCCGCATCGGCTTCGGCTCGGTCGCGGTCGTCACCGGCGACCTGACCCAGATCGACCTGCCCAAGCCGGTGAAGAGCGGCTTGCGCGACGCGGTCGAGGTGCTCGCCAAGGTCGAAGGCGTCAGCATGACCTTCTTCGAGGCCAAGGACGTCGTGCGCCATCCGCTCGTGCAGCGCATCGTGCGCGCGTACGAGAGCCGCGCATCGGATAGCGAAAATCGGCAGATGGAAAGCCCGCCAACGCAGGAAACGCAATCGCACGCGAAGAACCGGAAACCCTCTGCGACGATGCCATCGTCGACGGAGAAGGTGGGGTGAGGGGCGCTGCTGTGCACCATCATGTGTCGATCAGCTACGGCCTGCCGCGTCGCGGCCTGCCGGCGCCGGCCTCGTTGCGGCGATGGGTCGAGGCCGCTCTCGTCGGCGCACATCGGCGCACATCGGTCGAGCTCGCCATCCGCCTGGTCGATGCGGTGGAAGGCCGCGAATTCAACCGCCGCTATCGCGGCCGCGACTATGCAACGAATGTGCTGTCGTTTGCCGCCGAACTGCCGCGCGGCGTCGCCCTGCCCTTGCTGGGCGACCTCGTGATTTGCGCGCCCATCGTCGCGCGCGAAGCCGCAGAACAAGGCAAGCGCGTGCGCGACCACTACGCGCACATGACCATCCACGGCGTACTGCATCTGCTCGGCCACGATCACGAAAACGATCGGGACGCACACGAAATGGAAGCGCTGGAACGCCACATTTTGGCCGGACTTGGCATCGGCGATCCATACAAATAATTGAATTTGTTAGTTTTATTTTTCTGTCGTAATGTGTCTTGTATACTGTGCGACCGCCCAAACGGGCTTTACGCGCAGTGAAATGAACGAACCCCCGAATTCGGCCCCACCGCGAACGTGGTTGGATCGGATCAGCCAGTTGGTCTCCGGCGAGCCACGCAACATCGACGAACTGCTCGAAGAATTGCGCCACGCCCAGGCCAATGGCCTGCTTTCCAACGACACCTTGTCGATGGTCGAAGGCGCCATTGAAGTGGCCGACCAGCAGGTCGGCGAAGTCATGGTGCCGCGTGCGCAAATGGTCGTTTTGCCCCTGGATGCGCCATTCGACGAGATCCTGCATCGCGTGGTCGAATCCGGCCATTCGCGCTTTCCCGTGCACGGCGAGGATGCGGACGAAATCGTCGGCATCCTGCTGGCAAAAGATTTGTTGAAAGCGCTCGCTGGCAGCAACACAACACCGGATATTCGCCCGTTGCTGCGCCCGGTGGCGATGGTGCCCGAATCGAAACGTCTGGATATCCTGCTCAAGGAATTTCGGCAGTCGCGCAGTCACATGGCGATCGTCATGGACGAATACGGCGGCGTTGCCGGGCTGATCACGATCGAGGATGTGCTCGAAGAAATCGTCGGCGAGATCGACGATGAACACGACGAGGAAGACCCGACGCGCAAGAAGCTCATCCAGCCTCAGGCGGATGGTCGGGTACTGGTCCATGCCTTGACTCCGATCGTCGATTTCAACGAGCGCCTCGGCAGCCGTTTCTCCGACGACGAATTCGACACGATCGGCGGCATGGTCACCAGCGAATTCGGCCATCTGCCGGAAATCGGCGAGGAAATCGCACTGGGCGGATTCCATTTCCATGTGACCCGTACCGACGACCGTCGCGTGCTGCAATTCATCGTGCGGCCGAGCGATGCGTGAGGGAAACCCCGCAAGCGGCCTCGTCACGCCGCGCGCAAAGAGCACAAAAATCGGAATGGTTTCGCGTCGTTGGCGCGCGTGGCGGCCATGCGTTCTCGCCTTGCTGACCCTGCTTTCTTCCGGCGCCGCTTTCGCCCAAGGCGAAAATCTCGGCGTCTCGCTCATCACCTTCGGGCCCGGCGAAGAAATTTGGGAGCGTTTCGGTCACAACGCGATCGAAATCCGCGACGACGCCAGCGGCGCGGCGCGGCTGTACAACTACGGTATGTTCGACTTTGCGCAGGAAAATTTCTTTCTGAACTTCGCACGCGGTCGCATGCTGTATCGCATCGCCGTGACCGACCCGGCCGAAGAATATCCGAACTACATCGCCGAAGGCCGCTGGATCGTGCGCCAGGAATTGAATCTGACGCCTGCGCAGCGCGCAGGACTCGCTCGGTTTCTCGACACCAACGTGCGACCGGAAAACGCGCAATACCGCTACGACTACTTCCGCGACAACTGCGCCACACGCGTACGCGATGCACTCGACGCCGCGCTCGGCGGCGCCATCAAGGCGGCGCTCGTCTCACCCTCGCGCGGTTTCACTTATCGCATGGACGCAGATCGGTTGATGCGTCCGGATACCGCCCTGATGCTGGCGATCGACGCCGGCCTCGGCCCATTCGCCGATCAACGTCTGTCGTACTGGGACGAGAGTTTCGTACCGATGGAATTCATGCGCCATGTCCGCGACATCGTCGTGCACGACGATACGGGCAAGTCGATGCCGCTGGTGGCGAACGAAACCTTGATCAACAAGGGCCACCTGCCCGATCCGCAGGAATTTCCACCGCGTTGGGGCTGGCCCGCGCTAACGACGGGTGTTGCCCTTGCCCTGCTTCTGCTGGGTCTGTCGCGTGCGCGCGAGCGCACACTGGCACGCATCGCATTCGCAACCGGCACGGGCGCGATCGGTTTGCTTTGCGGTATCGGCGGCGTGATCCTGCTCGGCCTGTGGGCGCTGACCGACCATGTCAGCGCCTGGCGCAACGAAAATCTTCTGCTGCTCAACCCGCTCTGCCTGCTGTTGCTGCCCGCGTGGTTCAGCGCCTTGCGGCGACGCTGGCAACCCAGCCGTTTCGCCAGGCGCATCGCCATCACCGTAGCTTTCTGCGCCGTATTCGCCTGGTTCGTCAAAGTACTGCCGGGTTTCGTGCAGGACAACTGGCTGTGGCTCGGCCTGTTGCTGCCGGTGCATGTCGGTAACGCCATGCTGTTGCAACGCATTCCTCACCCGCGACACTGAGCCGTCGCACGCGCGCCGCACTTTTACTACCAATCGCCGGCAACAGCCTGCCAGGCGGCGATCGCTGCGAGCCCTGCCGTCTCGGTACGCAGGATGCGCGGACCAAGACGCAGCCCATGAAAGCCGGCCTGCCGCAGTTGGGCGACATCGTTGCCGGAAAACCCGCCTTCCGGGCCGACGCACAACAAAATCCCGTTTTCCACTTGTGGAATCTGGCGCAACCGCACGTCACCTTCCGGCAACAAGGCAAGACGCAACGCTGGATGCTCGCCAAGATCGCCGAGCCAGCGATCGATGCGCAGCGGCCTGCCAATCTCGGGCAGCCGGGTGCGACCGCTTTGCTCGCAAGCCCCGGCAACGACGCTGCGCCAGTGCGCGACCCGGCGTTCGGCGCGCTCCTCGTCGAGCTTGACCTCGGTGCGCTCGGTGACGAGCGGCACGATGCGCGCGACGCCAAGTTCCGTTGCTTTCTGAAGTATCCAGTCCATCTTCTCGCCACGCGCGACGCCCTGAGCCAGGGTGATGTCGAGCGGCGATTCGCGATCGACGAGGTGCGCGTCGCCGATTTCCGCACTCACGGCGTGCTTGCCCAGTGAAGCCAGCGTCGCTTCGTATTCGCGACCATCGCCATTGAACAAAATCAACGGGTGCCCGCGTTCGAGGCGCAGAACGCGCGCCACATGTTCGCCGGCCTGCTCCGGGAGCAAAACGACGTTACCTGTCCGCAGCGGCTGATCGAGATGGATACGAGGAATGCGCATGCCGCGATTGTAATGCAGCGCCCGGCCCGAAGCGCCGCTACGGCATCGTCGCAAGATCGATGCCCTGCGCCGCAACGTCGACCATGAAATCGATTTCATCCAGGGTGACGACATACGGCGGCATGAAGTAGATGATGTCGCCGAGCGGGCGCAGCAGGGCGCCGTGCGTCAAGGCATGGCGATAAACGCGCAGACCGCGGCGTTCGGCGGATGCGAATGGCGCGCGCGTCGCCTTGTCGCGGACGAGTTCGACGGCGGCGATCATGCCGGTCTGGCGCACTTCGGCAACGTGCGGATGTGCGGCCAATGGCGCAAGCCGTTCATGCAGACGCTGCGTGAGAATGCGATTGCGCTCGATCACCGGTTCGTCGCGAAAAATCGCAAGCGTCTCCAGCGCGGCACGGCAGGCGAGCGCATTGCCGGTATAGCTGTGCGAGTGCAGAAACGCCTTGCCGCTCGCGTACTCAGCGTAGAACGCAGCGTAGACGTGTGCCGTCGTCAGCACCGCCGAGAGCGGCAGGAAACCGCCAGTCAACCCTTTCGACAGACAAAGAAAGTCGGGTGTGATCGCCGCTTGCTCGCAAGCGAACAAGGTGCCGGTACGACCGAAGCCGACCGCGATCTCGTCGGCGATCAAGTGCACGTCGAATTCGTCGCAAAGTTTGCGCAACCCGGAAAGATACGCCGGATGGTACATGCGCATGCCGCCCGCGCATTGCACGAGCGGCTCGACGATGATCGCGCTGACTTCGTGCGCATGCCGTTCGAGCGCGGCACGCATGTCGGCGAGCTTGCGCAACGAATGCGCCTGCCAGCTTTCTCCCGCTTCGCGTTCGTGGCAATCGGGCGAGGACACGAAGATCGGGTCGCCCAGCAGCGGCGCGTAGGTCGCGCGATACAGCGGTACGTCGGTCACGCCGAGTGCGCCGAGGGTTTCGCCGTGATAGCCGCCGCTCAAGGCGATGAAGCGGGTTTTGCCGGCGCGGCCTTCGTTGCGCCAAAAATGAAAACTCATTTTCAGTGCGATTTCGATCGCGCTCGATCCGTTGTCGCCGTAGAACACACGCGCAAGGCCCGGCGGCGCAATGCGCAGCAATTGCTCGGCCAGCTCGATGCCGGGTTCGTGGCTGAAGCCGGCGAAGATGACGTGTTCGAGCTTGTCGAGTTGGTCCTTGATCGCCGCGCCGATGCGGGGATTGGCGTGACCGAACAGATTCGTCCACCACGACGAGATCGCATCGAGATAGCGCTTGCCGTCGTGATCGACCAGCCACGCGCCTTCGCCGCGCGCGATCGGCGTCAACGGCAGACGCGCGCCGTCGACGTCGGCGTGATCCTGCATCTGCGTACACGGATGCCAGAGCACGGCGAGATCTCGCGCGGCCCAGTGGCGGGAATCGGAAGGCAGGTGTTGCAAATCGGATGGCAAAGTCATTTTGCTATGATCGGCTCTCGACCTCACGCACACAAGACTCGCGCGCCATGCCGACCGATGCCTTTCTCGATTCCGCGCTCGATATCGCCAAGCAGGCTGCGCAAGCTGCCGCCAAGGTGATCGCGCGTCACTGGCGCGCCGGCATCGAAGTCGAACTCAAGGCCGACCAGACGCCCGTGACTCTCGCCGACCGCGAAGCCGAGGCGGCGATCAAGCGCGTGTTGCGCGAGGCCTTTCCCGACCATGCGTACTATGGAGAGGAAGAAGGCCATGATGGCGATGGCGACTTCCTCTGGTTGATCGACCCGATCGACGGCACGCGCAGTTTCGTGCGCGGCTATCCGATGTTCTCCACCCAGATCGCGCTGATGCACTGCGGCGAACTCGTGCTCGGTGTGTCGAGCGCTTCGGAATTCGGCGAAATCGCATGGGCGCGTCGCGGTGGCGGCGCCTTTCTCGACGGCAACCCGATTCGCATCGCATCGACCAACGCATTCGATGCGCAAACGGCGATATCGTTCGGTAATGTAAAAACTCTGTCGCGTGGGCCGGGTTGGAACGCATTGGCGGGATTGATCCAGCGTTGCGGACGCACCCGCGGCTACGGCGATTTCTACCACTACCACCTGCTCGCCCGCGGCAGTCTGGATCTCGTGATCGAATCCGACGTCAACATCCTCGATATTGCCGCGCTTGCCGTGATCGTGCGCGAGGCCGGCGGCATCTTTACCGATTTGACCGGTCGTGAACCGACGCTGGCGACGACCAGCGTGCTCGCTGCAACACCGGCCCTGCACGCGCAGGCGTTGACGCTGTGGCTCTGATCGTACGAGCGCGCGCCGCCCGAAACGTCAGCGACGCTCCGTCAAACCAGCGCCGCCACCATCACGCGCTTGCCGTGGCGCAATTGCTCGTAGCCGTCGCTCGGCACCGGCAGCACCCACGCTTCGCGGAAGCCGATCGCACGCAACAGCCAAAGCAACCCTTCGGTGCTCGGCGCAAGACAGACGCCGGTCACGCTCGCCTCCGGCGCGTGCGTCTCGTCGACCTCGTCGATGATGCCGAAACAGCCTTTGAGCGGACGTACGTATTCGTACGATCCCCAATCGACCATGCCCGCCATGTGCGGCACGACCTGGGTTTCGATCACACAGGCCCGTCGCGCGAGCGCGCGCGCAACGCGCAATGCGCCGATCGGGTTTTCGAGGTGATACAGCAGCCCGAACATCAACACGAGGTCATGCGTGCCGTCCACATCCGGCTTCAACGCGAACACATCGCTTTGGCGCGCGCGCATCGCATTCGATTGATAGATGTCCGCGAGCAGTGCGGCATCTTCGACATGTTCGCGTCGCGCATCGACGGCCTCGACGCGACCGAAGCCCGCGCGCGCCAGTTGCAGCGAAAACCAGCCCTGATGACACGCCAAATCGATCGCGCCGAGCGCACTGCGATCGTCCGCGAACCGGTCGGCGAGAAAAGCGTCGAGCATCCGCGCGCGCGTATGATGGATCGCATCGACACGACCGTCGTGCGAACTGGTCAGCTTGCGCCCATCCGGCAAGGTCAGCGGATAGAACCAGTGTTTTGCCAGCGCGCGCGCATACAGCGCATCGCGTTCGGTCGTTGCTGTCGACATGGAGGCTCCAGAAAATGACGGCGCTGCCGCACGCCGCAAGCACACGGCGCGTTCGTCGCGGGGCGAAAATGATAGCAAGGCGCGGCGAGGATGGGCTATTCCATCGCCCGTCGGCTGGCGTACGCAAAACGCCCGCGATTGGCTTCGCTCAAAGATCCAGCGCCTGTGCGATCTTGTTCTCGATCCAGTGCAAATCCGGAATCACGGCCTGATCGCTGCGCACCAGCACGTGTGCGCCGATACCGGACGCCAGTTGTTCGCCATCGTCGGTGCGCACGAGCAAATCGGGTGTGACCATGGTCAGGCGCGGCAAGCCTTGCGAGATGAAACCAATGTGCGGAAGCTTCGAGCGGCCATCGAGCGTACGCAGAACGGCCACGCGCGCCAGCCGCAAATCTTCCTTCGCCCCCGTGCCGGTCAATCCGGAAAACGACACGACCGGAACCTCATGATCGCGCCACGGTATGCGTCCAAGCAACCACGACGGGGCGTTATCGATCGTCTCGATGTTGTCGAGCGATGCGATTTCCGCCACGATCGCATTCGGCAGCAGTACACGGGAGCCGCCGACCGGAATGAGAACGGCGTGAATTTCGCGCGGCGAAGCTGAACTCATGGTATTCCTCGTGGTTTACTGCGCCGCTGCGAGCAGGTCGCGAATGTTTTTGATCAACTCGACATCCTGGTACGGCTTGCCGAGATAGCCCTCGACGCCGATCTCCTTGGCACGTGCGCGGTGCTTCTCGCCGGTACGCGAGGTGACCATGACGATCGGTATCTGACGCGTGCGTGGATCGCCTTTCATGTGCTCGGCGAACTGATAGCCGTCCATGCGCGGCATTTCGATATCGAGCACGACGAGATCGGGCAGGCGATCGGCCAGCTTTTCGATCGCATCGATGCCGTCCTTTGCGGTGACGACATCCATTTCCTCGCGTTCGAGCACGCGCGTGGTCGCCTTGCGCATCGTGATCGAATCGTCGACGACCATGATCAGACGACGACGATGCGCACGGATTGCCGCTGGCGCGACCGCAACAGGAGCGCCCTGCGCGCGCAGTCCGGCGACGCGACGCAGCAGCGGCACAAGATCGAGAATCATGATGACCGAACCGTCGCCCATGATCGTGGCGCCAAGAATCCCCGGCACCGAAGTAACCTGCGGGCCGACCGACTTGACCACGATTTCGCGGGAACCATGCACCGCATCCACACGCACGGCGGCGCGTTGATCGCCGCTGCGCACGATCAGCAACGGCAATGGCACGTCATCCGCAACGACGGGAGAAATTTCGCCGAGCTGCGGGGCGAGATCGATGATCGGATAGGACACGCCGGAATAGACGTACTCGGGCTCCTCCGCCGCCATGCGCGAATCGAGTTCGCTGCGGGTGACGTGCACGGCGCCCTGAACGGCACTCATCGGAATCGCATAGTTCGCATCGCCCAAGCGCACGATGATCGCCTGAGTAACGCCGAGCGTAAACGGCAATCGAGCGGTAAAGGCTGCACCGCGTCCCGGATTGGACTCGATCGAAAGCGAGCCGCCTACTTGCTTGATCTGGTTCGCCACCACATCCATGCCGATACCGCGTCCGGCAACTTGAGTCAGGCTTTCCGCGGTGGAGAAGCCGCTGGTCAGGATGAAGGCGTCGAGTTCCTGATCGGTAACTCTGGCATCCGGCAAAAGCAGCCCGCGCTCGATGGCGCGCCGGCGAATCGCCGCACGATCCAGTCCGCGACCGTCGTCGCTGATGCGCAGCACGATTTCGTTCGCCTCGCGCGCCAGCGAAACGCGCACATTGCCTTCGATCGGCTTGCCTGCGGCCAAGCGCTCCGGCAGGCTTTCCAGGCCATGCGCGACCGCATTGCGCAGCATGTGTTCGATGGGCGCTTTCATGCGCTCCAGCAACGTGCGATCCATCTCGCCGTGCGCGCCTTCGACGCGCAGCACGGCTTCTTTGCCGAGCGAGGAAGCGGTCTGCCGCAACGTCCTTCGCAGTGCCGGCACCAGCGAATCGAATGGCACCATGCGCGTACGCATGAGACTGTCTTGCAGGTCGCCGCTGACGCGAGACTGTTGCATCAGCAAGGATTCGGATTGCCGGGTGAGTTGGTCGAACCCGACCTGGATGGCGACCATGTCCGACATCGATTCGGCCAAACTGCGCGAAAGCTGTTGCAATTGACTGAAGCGATCGAGTTCGAGCGGATCGAAACTGGAGGCATCACCCGCACGCTGGAAGCGCGAGGCCATTTGCGCTTCGGCCTCCAATTCCAGCCGGCGCAACTGTTCGCGCAAGCGCGAAACGGTCGTTTCCATTTCGACCACGTTGGCGCGATAGCTGGCGATCTGCTGCTCCAGTCGCGAGCGATAGATCGCCACTTCGCTGGCGCCATTGACCATGGCGTCCAACTGCGTCGCCCGCACCCGAATGTACTCGGCGCCGACGAACGCCCCTCCCGTTTGCTGAAGCGCGGTGGCGACCGGCTGCGCAGCTTCCGTCAATTTCTCCTCGGCACTGCCTTCCGCGCCATCGCCCTCGCGCGATCGTTCCGATGTCGCGCTTTCGCTTCCCGATACGGCATCGATCGCGGCGACGTTTTCCGTCGCGGGCGAATCGCCTGGGGAAACCGCTTCGGACTCGGCGTGCGACAACGTTTCGATATGCCCTATCAGCGCCGTTGGCATCGTCGTTGGCTGCTGCGCTGCGGTGGCCTGAACCAGCGAATGCAGGGTGTCCAACCCTTGCTCGACCGCCTGCATCATTGCTGTATCGAGCATTTGCCCACGCTCGACGACCCCTTCGAGCAGCGACTCCAGCGCATGACCGAGATCGCCGATCGTCGGCAGTGACGACATGTTTGCGCCACCTTTGATCGTGTGCAGATCGCGACGCAATTCGTCGATCAGACTGCCATCGCCAGGCTCTGCACGCAGGCGCAACATGAGTGCGTCGGAGCGATCGAGAATTTCCTGCGCTTCGAGCACGAACACGTCGAGCAGGTCCTGATCGATTTCCGGCATCGGGTGCACTTCGTCTGCAGATACGGCTTGCGCTCCCGGCGACTCTTGCGGAATCGATTCGTGCGTCATCGATTCGAACCCCGCACTCTGGCTGTACACGACAACCGGTTCCGGTGATTCAGGCACATGCGTCATCGCTTCATCCACATGCGGCTCGAGCGCGAATTCATCCCGTGCAGCCAGTTCGTCGGATATCGGCGCCGTTGGCGTTATCGGAGCTTCGCCCGACGTTGCCGCAACAGGCTCGACCGCCGACGAATGACCGCCGACCGCGTCGCCCGCGCCCTCAGCGGCGGATGTCGACTCTTGCGCAGACTCGAGTGTCTCCGCGGAAACCGGCGAATTCGTCACCCCTGCGGCCGCAGTCGCAGCTTGCGCAAGCAAGACTTCATAGGCAGTGAGCGCCGATTCGGCATCACTCGAGCTCGACGTCTGCGCCGTGTCGACGATGCCTGCCGATTCGGCAATGTGCGTTGTCTGCGGCAAGACCGCATCGAGCGAAGCCTGCGCCACTTCCTCGCTCGTATCAGGCGTATGAGGCGTATGAGGCGATTCATCGGCATGTTCGGATTCAACGACGATCGCTTCGTTGGCCTGCACGCCATCGCGCAGCGCGGAAATGCGCGCGACCAAGGCGGAGGTGTCCGGCAACTCACCCTTCCCTTCCAATGCGGAGAGCGCCTGCTTCACCTGCACGGATACCGCATCAAGCACCCCGACAGCGTCGGAATCGAGCAAGCGGTTGGCGTTGTGCGAACGCGCCAGCCAGCCTTCGAGCGGCGCGAGCAGATGCACCATCGGCGCAACTTCGGCCATCGCGAACGCACCATTTAGCGTATGCACCGCACGAACCAGATTCTCGCGAACCGCGAGCGACTGTTCATGCCCCAGCGCAACTGCGGAATCAAGCACGGCAAGATGCGTTTCGGCCTCGCTGTGCAATACGTCGAGCAGCAAGCGATCGATGTGCGGCGCCTGCCGCCAAGCGTGCTGCGCCTCTTCGCCCGAATCGCCTGCCGCCGATACGACCGGCGCCACGGATTCGACGTGCTGTTCTGCGTCGGCAAAATGAGCGGCGGCAATCTGCGGTTCGACTTCGACGACGGGTTCGGGTTCGGAATCGGCAAGCAACACCGCCGGCTCCATGGATTCGATTTCGATCGGAATTTCGGACTCCAGGATCGGCTCCACCTCGAAGACCGGCGGTGGCTCTATCGCCACCCCGCTTGTGCTCGGCACCGGCACCGTCGTTTCCGCAGCGACAGCTTCACTGGAATGTTCGACTGCCTCATGCGTCCCGGGCGCCTGCATTTCATTCACGGCGGATTCGCCGACTGGCTCTTCGGATGCAGCGGCCTCACTCGTCGCCGGGCCGGCGAACCGAGTCTCGTCGACCGGCGAGGTATCGCCCGCGCAAAGTCGCTCGACCGCCTCGAAAAACCCGTCCATCGACACACTCGAACGCTCATGCCGGCTCAGTTCGCTGCGAAAACGCGGCAAAGCGCCGATCGCATAGGCAACGACTTGCAGCAGCGGCGCGCTCGCCGCAATGCTGCGATCGAGCACGCGATTGAGCATGTTCTCGATTTTCCATGCGAAATCGCCAAGCGCGACAGCACCGACCAGGCGCCCCGAACCCTTGAGCGTATGAAACGAACGACGCACAACTTTGAGATTTTCGGTTTCCTCCGGATCGGCGCGCCAGAGTGGAAAATGCTTGCGCAGATTCGCAATTTCATCGTCCATTTCGTCGAGGAATACCTGGCGCAGTTCTTCGTCGATCATCGGCGTTGAATCGGCAGGCGTCGACGCGACTGCCTGCGCTGGCGCTGCGGACTCCGCACTGCGGGCCGCGGCGCGCTCGGCCGGAGTCTTGATTTCGGGCCAATAGTCGAGCCGCGCAAGGTTTTCGCACGCCAGCTCGAGCACGCGATCGCGATCGCCGCGTTGCTCGCGCACCGCTTCGATGTAGTACTCGATCGAAGCGACCGCATTGGCAAGCGCATCGATTTGATCGCGCTCCGGCACATGCCGGTACTCGAGCAATTCGTTCTGGATGTACAGCCCGATCAGGTTGACCGGCTTGACCGCATCGCGCAGCGCGAGCATGTCGAGCGCTCCGGCAACTTCGGCGAGCAGAGCCGGCGCAGGGTCGATCTGCGAATGATCCCAGGCGCCATCGATGAAAGCGACGATACCCTGCTTGACCTTGGCGATGTTGACCAAAGCCTCCTGCATGAGGACATACAGCAGACGGACGACTTCGACACGCGGCACGATGTTCGTGGTCGGCTCACTCGCACTTTCGTCGGCGATACCCAACCGCGAAATATGATCTTCCAGCGAGGCTTCGACCACGAGCAGGTCGCCGGCGATGTCGAGCAGATTGTCCTCGTTCGCTTCGGCGTCGCCCGAAACGATGCGCTCGATCGCATGCCGCTGCTCGATCACGCGCTGCCTCGGCATACCCATGCCGAGCATGCCGAAGGTATCGGCCAGACCGCCGAGCGTCTCGGCTTGCTGGGCAAGATCGGAAAGATTGCGATTGGGCGAATGCAGGTAGACGTTGAGCGTCTCCTTCACCCGCAACAAATCCTCCCGGATGCTGCCCGCAACCGTATCGAGCAGCGCGCGGTTGTGTCCTGAAATCGAGCCGTGCGCGTGTTCGAGTTCTTCTTGCGTCGGCAGCAGATTATCGAGGCCGTAAAATTTTATTACCGCCTCGATATGCGAACCTCGCGGCTTCGCATGCGCGATGTAATAGAGCAGGTTTCTAACCTGATCCTTGGTTTGCGTTGCGGCAAGCGCGCGTTCGCCGTCATCGGACAGACGCTTGATCTCGCGATCGAGCTTGCCGAAAAGCAGCTTCATCGCAACGCTTGCCTCGATGGCATCGGTTTGCAGCCCTTCGACGGTGGCTCCGGCGACCCACCACAGGCGACGCCCTTCATCGCTTGCGCAGCCCGAATACAAAATGCCGAATATCTGCGCGATGCGCGCAAGCGGCGCCGTCGATGCGGGTTCGCGAATCCAGCGCAACAGCGAATGCTGGTAATCGTTGCGCAAGTTTCTCGCCGTGGTGCGCAATATCTCTGGATGCAGCGGTTGTTCCGCCGGTATCGGCAATGCTGCATCGATGTTCGGCGCAAACAGCACCGCTTCGCTGAGAAGTTTGTCGCCACGCGCAGCGCGCAGGTCGTTGAGCAGCGGCAGCAGAACGATGGGGATGTCCTTGTGGCCGCTTTGCAGACGCTCGAGATAATCGGGCAGCTGCAAAAAGCCGCGCATGAGCACGGAATAGACGTCCTCGCGCGCAGCGATGCTGCCGTCGAGGAGGCCGCGCGCGACGCGCTCCATCTCTTCGACCACCAGCGCCGCGCCATACAATTCGACCATGTGCAGGGTGCCATGGGTCGTGTGCAGGTCGCTCACGCAATCGCGCATCGCCTGTGTATCGGACGAATCGGCGGCGTAACGCTCCAGCGCTTGTCGCGCCTGCGCCAATGTCGAATCGAGCTCGGGCTTGATCCAGCCAAGCGTCGTGAAATCGGTTTCCTGGGGAAGATTCATCGTCCTGCCACCATCAATCCGGCAGCTTGAAGTCGGCGACCGAACGACGCAGGTCGGACGACAACTGAGCGAGGTTACCGACCGACTCGGCGGTGTGACTCGCACCGGAGGCGGTCTGCGCGGTAATGTCGGCAATGACATTCATCGTCGCCGACACGCCGGCGACGTCGCTCGACTGACGCTGGGCGGTAACCGCGATGTTCTTGACCAATTCGGCGAGGTTGCCGGAAACGCTCTCGATTTCGCCGAGCTGCGTACCTGCCTGTTCGGCAAGTCGAGCGCCACTGACCACTTCGCTGGTCGTCTGCTCCATCGAAGAAACCGCTTCGTTGGTATCCACCTGAATCGCGCTGACCAGGGTTTCGATGCGTCGTGTCGCCGCGGACGCTCGCTCGGCGAGTCGCTGCACTTCGTCGGCGACGACTGCAAAACCGCGGCCCGCTTCGCCAGCCGACGCCGCCTGAATCGCCGCGTTGAGCGCGAGAATGTTGGTTTGTTCGGACAGGTCGTTGATGAGTTCGACGATCGTGCCGATTTCCTGCGAGGATTCGCCAAGCCGCTTGATGCGCTTGGATGTGTCCTGAATCTGCTCGCGAATCGAATCCATCCCGGCGATCGTCTGACGCACGATCGAAGCGCCCTTGCCAGCGATACGCGCGGAGTTCTGCGCCACGTCGGCGATGTCCGACGAACTCTTCGACACGTCGCGCGCGGAGGCGGCGATTTCGTTCACCGCGCCCGACGCGCTGGTGATCTGCCGCGCCTGATGCTCGGCCGCGTCGGACAGGTGCAAGGCCGTGGCCTGTGTTTCGTTGGCTGCCGCTGCGACCTGCACCGAGGTTTCATTGATCGTGGTGACGAGCGAGCGCAGGGCGTCGATCGCGTAGTTCACGGCGTCGGCGATGGTGCCGGTGAAATCCTCGGTCACCGTCGCCTTTACCGTCAGGTCGCCGTCGGCAAGCGAACCCATTTCATCGAGCAGGCGCTGAATCGCCGTTTCGTTGCGCTTGTTCACCTCCGCACTCGACGCCAGACGCGCACGCTGGTCACGGAACAGTTTGAGCGCCAGGAACAACACGAGGAAGATCGAAAGCGCGGCGGCAACGAGA
>Ga0116193_1002117_pt1 | contig 15421 bp, 16 predicted proteins | sample AD_UKC115_MetaG_FD_89892 | JGI IMG/M metagenome (GOLD analysis project Ga0116193, IMG submission 89892) | Active sludge microbial communities of municipal wastewater-treating anaerobic digesters from Hong Kong - AD_UKC115_MetaG | ecosystem: Engineered > Bioreactor > Anaerobic > Digestate... | reverse complement strand
ATGAGGGCGGTCAACAGTTTGCTCATTTTCAAATCCTCTATAGAGTTGGTTTTTTGCGCGGCTCACATTGCTGCGAGCTTGAGCCGATAACGAAGACACTTTCCGGTCGGTTGACACAAAAAGTAACAAAAACACAAACCGGAGCTCCCCTGCTTGCGCTTATCTTCGGTGACGAAGTTCTTTTTCTAGCTCAACCTGCAATTCTAGCGTCGTTTTAAGGGAAAACGCTTAGTCCAACGGCTAATTGCGCGAATTCAGACGTTTGGCGGCTGGCTTCCCGGCTCAGTGTTGCGCGCCAGATACTCCCGGAGCAGGGGAACGGTTACCGCCCGTTTGCGCGCGAGTGACAGCGCGTCGATTCCCCGGACGATTTGCCAGAGAGTTGCAACGTCTCGACTTGCGCGGCTCAGGATGTAAGTAAGTACTTCATCGCCAAGCTGGAACCCCCGTCGCGCGGCATGTTCCGCCAGCGCTACGGGTAGCGCATCCTGCGGGATCGATACCACCTCGAAGATCAGCCCACTGCCGAGGCGGGTGCGCAAGTCATCCCTCAACGGCCAGCGAGCTGGCGGTGTGTGACCGCTCACAATCACGGTGCCGCCCAACGGCGCGATGTGATTGAATGCGGTGAACAACCAGCCCTGCTGCTCGGCATTCAGACGGTCGGCATCATCAACGCAAATCATGCGGGCCGGCACGAAAGGGTCGCTCGGAAAGGTGTCACCCGCGGCCAGAGACATTGCAGTTCCGGGTGCCCCTGCGTTCGCTGCCAGTGCGGTGGCGGCGAGCAGATGGCTCTTGCCAACCGACGGCCCGCCCCACAGGGCGAGCGCAGTGGTTGGTTTGTCCTGGGCGGAGGCGTTGGTCAGCGCATAAAGACTTGTGACGAGTTCCGCGTTGTCGCCCACCACAAAGCTTTCGAAGGTGGCGGGCGATGGCGCAAAGAAGTCAAAAGGGATCTGCGGTGGCTGAACCATAGCGGGGGACAACAGTATCGGGGTAGCGTAGCGTCAGGACCGGAGCGTAGTCGCTTCGCCGGCCGCTGCGGTCTGCGCCTCCCGGGCTTCGGCCTCAAGCAATCGCCGCTGCATGACCCGCAGGGCCACCAGCAGCGCGGCGCTGGCGGGCAGCGCCAGTAAAACGCCGACGAAGCCGAACAATTGACCGAACGCCATCAGCGCAAAGATGACCGACAACGGGTGCAGGCCGATACGGTCGCCGACCAGGTAGGGCACCAGTACGAAGCCCTCCAGAATCTGGCCAACCATGAAAACTGCCGCCACCGCGATGATCGGCCCCGGCGTCGTGAATTGGGTCAAGGCGGCCAGCATGCCCAGCATCAGGCCCAGCCCAAAGCCAACGTACGGGATGAAAACCAGCAGCCCGGTCACCAGCCCTACCGGCAGCGCAAACTCGAGTCCTGCGATTTTCAGCGCGATGCAGTAGTACGTGGCGAGGGCCAACATGACCATGCCCTGGCCGCGCAAAAACTCGGACAGCACTGCGTCGATCTCCCGGGCGATATCGCGAACGGTTGGTCGCACCGGCCGCGGCAGCATGCGGTCAATGCCGGCGATCATTTGTGGCCAATCCCGCAGCACGTAGAACATTACGACCGGCACCAGGGTCAAGTTAACGATCAGACCAATAACCACCTGGCCGCCAAACTGCAGGGAACCAGCCAGCTTGGCGGACAATCCTCCGACCGCGCCAGCGTTGTCTTTGGCCAGAGTTTTCAGTTGCGTCAGGTCGAACGAAAAAGCGGTGCCCAGTGTCTGGTTGATCCACGGCAGCCAATCATCCTGAATTTTGGTCAGTAGTTCAGGCATCTTCTCGGCGATTCGTGCGACCTCGGAAGACACCAACGGCGCCACCACCAGCACCATGCCGCCTACGAATGCTGCCATCGCCAGAATTACCAGCACCGCCCCGGCCGCGCGGGGAACGCGACGCGATTCAAGCGCCGCCACGAGCGGCGTGCCGACGTATGACAGGATCGCGCCGAACATGAATGGCGTTAGCACCGGCGCGAGGGCGCCGATCAGATAGCCCACGGCTACCAGTACCGCAATCACCGCCAGTGCCCGGTGTCCGGGGGCCAGCTCGCCCCACCAGCCAGTTCGAGCGACGGCGCTGGCGATGGGGGCGATTGGCCCGGCTGCCGGCGCCCTGGCTACCGCTTGTGCCGCCGTGTCGGCGCTGGCGCCGTGAGTGCTGACGGGTGCCGGGCTAGAATTTTGGTCCGCGCCACAACTGTCGCGCGTCCCGCTGGTAGAGCTCTGCGCGCCAGCGGTACTTACATCCGTTTTGTCGTTGTTCGCGTCTGCGTTCATGGTGGGCGGCATTACAACACGTTCACGCAAGAACCACCTATGTCCACCCCGGCCGCCCCGTCCGCGACACCACCGAACTCTGACGCGCTGACCTACGAGCAGGCGGGCGTCAATTACGATCAGGTCGACCCGATCAAGCTGCTGGCGCAGCAAAGCGCCAAGGCCACGGCGGGGCAATTGGCTGGGCATGGTCTCTCCGAGATCGCGGCGTCGCGTGGTGAATCAGCCTACGTGGTGGACGCTGGCCCGTTTTATATGGCGTCCATCGTGGAGTGCCTCGGCACCAAAATTCTGGTCGCTGATGCGGTGTACCGATCAACGGGCAAAAGCTTCTATGCCGCGATTGCGCAGGACACCATCGCCATGGCGGTCAATGACCTCATCACCGTCGGTGCCACGCCGCTGGTCGTCCAGGCCTACTGGGCTGCTGGTGGCAGCGACTGGTTTGCCGACCGCCGGCGTGCCGCCGATTTGATCGCCGGCTGGAAGGCCGCCTGCGAGGTATGCGGCGTGTCGTGGGGTGGTGGCGAAACGCCGGCGCTTGCTGGCGTAGTCGAAAGCGGCACGATCGATCTGGGTGCCAGCTGCACCGGTATCGTGCAGCCCAAATCGCGGCTGTCGCTGGGGGACCAGCTCGCGGCTGGTGACGCCATCGTGCTGCTGGCGTCCAGCGGTATTCACGCCAATGGCGTCTCGCTCGCCCGCAAGCTGGCGGAGCGGCTGCCGGACGGCTATCAGACCGATGTCGGATCTGGTCAGGCGTTTGGCGAGGCGATTCTCGCCCCGACCGTGCTTTATGCACCGGTGACCGAAGCGCTCGCCAAGGCGGGCGTTGACGTGCACTACTGCGTGAACGTCACCGGGCACGGCTGGCGCAAGCTGCTCCGCCATCCTGGGGAGTTCACCTACCGGATCGATGCCGTGCCGCCGGTGCCGCCGGTGCTGGCGTTCATGCAGCGCGAGGCCCGGCTTGACGCTGCGGAAGCCTACGGCACGCTCAACATGGGCGCGGGCTTTGCCTTCTTTGTGCGCCCCGACCAGGCGGCACAGACGGTCGCAATCGCGCAGCAGTGTGGCATTGATGCCTGGATTGCGGGCCGGGTGGAAGCCGGTGCCAAGCAGGCCATCATCGAGCCTATCGGGGTCACCTACGGCGCCGATGACCTGAAGTTGCGATGAGCTCGAGTGCCAATCCCCGCAAGCGCATTGCCGTTCTGATTTCGGGGCGGGGCTCCAACATGGCCGCGCTGTTGCGCAACGACTGCGGTGGTGATGTGGTTGTGGTGGGCAGCAACAAGGCGGACGCCGGTGGCCTTGACGTCGCGCGCGATGCGGGCCTGGCGACCTTCGCTGTCGGCCACAAGGATTTCGCGAGTCGTGAAGCGTTCGACGCCGCACTGGTTGAGCGGCTGAACGAATACCGGCCCGATGTGGTCGTACTGGCTGGTTTCATGCGCATTCTCACGCCGGTGTTCGTCAATGCCTTTGCTGGTCGTCTGATCAACATTCATCCATCGCTGTTGCCCGCCTTTCCGGGGCTGGATACGCACCAACGTGCGCTGGCTGATGGCGTCAAGCTGCATGGCTGTACGGTGCACTTCGTGACGCCGGAGCTCGATCGCGGTCCCATCATCGCGCAGGCCGCAGTACAAGTGGATGACGATGACACGGCCGACACCCTGGCCGCGAAAGTGCTTGTTCAGGAGCATCAGGTGTTGCCGTTTGCAGTGCGACTTTTCTGTGAGGGGCGACTCTCTGTCGAGGGGTTGCGCGTGCGCACCGGTCCCGCGCGTGGCGGTTAACCCTGTCATCGCGCGATCTGGTGCCGGCGTTTAGCGGCAGCCATGGCCGACGCCACCCCTTCTATTGAGCAAACCAACCCGGCGGTTGCGGAGTCAGCCCGGTTCGACCTCGCCCGTGGCCTCGCACGCCGTCGCGGCTGGCTCGCGACGCCCCGGCGTAAATTGGCCGCGGCGCTGGCGGCATCGCTGCTGATGCATTTGATCATTGGTGCCGCCGCGGACGTGGAGCAACCGGCTGACACCAGCATCACGCTGGCGGCCAAATTGATGCCACTGCCGCCACCGCCGACACCGGTCGCGACACCCCCAGCGCCCACACCGAAGCCCAAGCCGCGCAAGCCAAAACCGGTCGTCGCGGCAGCCGCGCCGGTCGCAGTGGTGGCTGATCCAGTGGCTGAGGCCACACCGGCGGCGCCGGCGGCACCGGAGCCTGCGCCCGAGCCGCAGGTGGCCGCTGCGCCGCCGCCAGCACCGGAGCCGGTGCCGCCCCCGCCGGCGCCTGCCGAGCCGCCCCCGCCGCCGGCGCGGCTGCCGCCGAAAAAGATCAACCTTGGCTATACCGCCTTCCTCGGCGAACAGAAGTTCGAGGTGGGCCCGGTGGTCCTGCAGTTCACGCACGACAATGGGCGCTACAAGTTACGCGTCGTGGGGCGTGGTCGCGGCATTGCGGCGCTGCTTTACCCTGGCACCTTCACCGGCGAGTCGGAAGGACAAATCACCGCCGAGGGCTTGCGGCCGGACAAATTCACCGAGGAGCGTGGCAACCCCGACAAGCGGCGGGAGACGATCTTCGATCATGACAAGCGCCTGCTGCGCATCCCAGACAAAGACCCGATTCCGTTTGAAGGGTCACCGCATGATCCGCTCACCTGGATCGTGCAGTTCTACTTTTCGACGCCAAAGACTGACCGGGTGACGATCAGCGTGGGCACGTCGCGCCGCCTTGATGTGTACACGCTGGAGCGTGCCGGCGAGGAGGAAATTGATCTGCCGACTGGCGATGCCGATCCGGTCACCGGGCAGCGGGCGATCAAAAAGGTGGCAACGCAGGTCTGGAAAGGCTCGCGCAAGCCCGACGCCGACGGCAAGCCCAATGGCAGCGCAACCTTTTGGCTGTCGCCCGAGTGGCACTACATTCCGATGCGGCTGAAAGTCGTCAACGCGCAGGGCCGCAGCGCCTCGTTCGAGCTGACCGCGATCAGGACGGAATAGCTACGGCTATTTTGCGTTAAGCCCATTGGCACTGGGCTCGGCGGTTGTTTTCATCAAAAGTCGACTTCCGATGCAAATGACATTCGCGCCCTGTTTGAATGCCGGTCTCGATTAATAGCTGATACGCTCAGGCCTGTGCCGCGTGGCCGTCGGTCGCTACCCGCCACAGCGCTTCGGCAGTCTCGGACAGCGTGGCCCGAGGCCGGAACAAGCGCACTTCAATCGGCACCGTCCAGGTGCCATCGCCGGCTGCCCGCAGCGCACCGCTGGCCAGCTCCGGTCCGATCAGGCTCGCGGGCAGCCAGGCAACCCCGCGACCTTCGATCGCCATGGTTTTCAGCAGCACGGCATGGTGCGCCGTGAACACGTGGCGTGCGGCCAGACGGCTACACCCTGCTGTTCAATGCGTCGACCTTCACTACCTCGACGCTCGCGCTCAAGTCACCCCCGTACGACACCGTGAAGGACTTCGCGCCCATTGCGATGGTCGCCAACGCGCCCCTTGCCGTCGCCGTCGCCAAGGAATTGCCAGTCACCGACGTCAAGTCGCTGATCGCCCATGCCAAGGCCAATCCCGGCAAACTGTCGTTCGCGATTGGCTCCAACGCATCGGCGGGCCATCTCGCAACCGAGCAACTGCGCCGCGCCGCCGGGCTCGATCTGCTGATCGTCCCGTACAAAGGGTCAACGCCCGCGTACCAGGATTTGCTTGGTAACCGCATTGCCGGGTTCATCGATCCGATCCTCGGGTCCGCCGGCTACGCCAAAGCGGGTCAACTCAAGGTGATCGCTGCGACCTCAGCCAAGCGGGTGCCTTCGATGCCGGACGTGCCGACCGTGGGCGAAACGGTGCCCGGCTATGAGGCATTCAGCTGGTACGGCCTGTGGGCGCCGGCGCGGACCCCGGCGGACATCATTCAAAAGTTGAATGCCGAAACCAGCAAGGCGCTCGCCGGCGAAATGAAAGACCGCCTGCTCGGCAACCGCCTGATCATCGAAGCAGGGTCTCCCGACGACTTCGCCAAGTTCCAGCGCGACGACACCGCGCGCTCGCTGAAGACGATTGCCGACAGCGGCATCAAGTTCGAATAGCACGAGCACCGGACATGCAGCACGCGCTCGTTACCGGTAGCAGCTCCGGCATTGGTCGCGCCATCGCGTCAGCACTGCTCGACGCCGGTTGGCGCGTGACCGGTCTCGACCGTGCCGACGCCGCGATTAGCCACACCGCCTACGCGCATCAATCCGTTGACCTGACCGACAGCGCAGCGCTCACCGCTGCCGCGCAGGAGCACGCGGACGTCAATGCGCTGGTGCACGCGGCGGGCGTGCTGCGCGTGGGCAACGCCGGCGCGCTCGATCACGCGGGTGGCGAACTGATGTGGAAGCTGCACGTCGATGCGGCGTCCCGCCTTGCCGATGTGCTGATCCCAGCGATGGCGGCGCGCGGCAGCGGGCGCGTGGTGTTGATTGGCAGCCGTGTTGCTGCAGGCAAGGCCGGCCGCAGCCAGTACGCCGCGACCAAGGCCGCGCTGATTGCGCTGGCGAAGAGCTGGGCTGCCGAAGTGGCGCCGCAGGGCGTCACAGTCAACGTCGTCTCTCCCGCCGCGACGGCCACCGGGATGCTAGCCGACCCGAAGCGCGCCACCGAAGCCCCCGTGTTGCCGCCCATCGGTCGCCTGATTCAACCGCAGGAAGTTGCGGCGCTGGTGGCCTTCCTGCTGTCACCCAACGCAGCGGCGATCACCGGGCAGGACCTTCAAGTCTGCGGCGGGTCGTCGCTGAACAAGTAGTCCGTAGCCTCGATGCAACGGAGTGGAATCGAGGTTCGTCGGCCACGCTTCCCCCGATTTCGCTTCGCTGCATCGAGGCTACACAAATACTTTCGCTACGGATACACACTGTGAAAATCACCCAAATCCTCGAATCCACGCGCCCAATCAAATCGGCGATTCGCAACGCCTATATCGACTTCAGCAAGATGACGCTGAGCCTGGTCGCCGTCGTGACCGATGTCGTGCGCGATGGCAAACCGGTGATCGGTTACGGCTTCAATTCCAATGGCCGGTATGGCCAAGGCAATCTGATGCGTGAGCGCTTCATCCCGCGTGTAACGGAGGCCGATCCCGCGTCGCTGGTCAACGCAGCCGGCACCAACCTCGACCCGCACAAGGTCTGGGCCTGCATGATGACCAACGAGAAGCCCGGCGGTCACGGCGAGCGCTCGGTAGCCGTTGGCACCATCGATATGGCGGTGTGGGACGCCGTGGCGAAGATCGAGGGCCTGCCACTGCATGAACTGCTCGCGAAGCAATATGGCAACGGCACGGCGAACCCGAAGGTGTTCGTCTACGCCGCCGGTGGCTACTACCATCCCGGCAAAGGCCTCGACGGTCTACGCGGCGAGATGCAGGGCTATCTCGATCGCGGCTATTCGGTCGTCAAGATGAAGATCGGCGGCGCGCCGCTCAAGGACGACATCGAGCGCATCGAAGCCGTGCTCAAGATGCTCAAGCCGGGCCAGCAACTGGCCGTGGACGCCAATGGCCGCTTCGACTTGAAGACCGCGATCGAGTACGGCAAGGCGATGTCGCAGTACCCGCTGTTCTGGTACGAAGAGGCGGGCGACCCGCTCGACTACGAGCTGCAGGCCAAGCTCGGCGAAAGCTACGCCGGCCCGCTCGCCACCGGCGAAAACCTGTTCTCGATGCAGGACGCCAGAAACCTGATCCGCCACGGCGGCATGCGCAAGGATCGTGACTGGCTGCAGTTCGACTGCGCGCTGAGCTACGGCCTCGTCGAATACCTGCGCACGCTGGACATGCTCAAGGAATACGGCTGGTCATCCAGCCGCTGCATCCCGCACGGCGGTCACCAGATGTCGCTCGCCATTGCAGCCGGCTTGGGGCTCGGCGGCAATGAAAGCTACCCGGATTTGTTCCAGCCGTATGGCGGTTTCCCGGATGGCGTGCGCGTGGAGAATGGCTACGTCACATTGCCTTCGCTACCGGGGATCGGGTTTGAGGGCAAGAGTGATTTGATTGCGGAGATGCGGGAGTTGGCGCGGTGAGGTGGGCATTTCGCTCGACGCATCGCTGTCACGGTGACATAGCAGGGACCGTGAGTACTTCAACGATCACTTCAGGCGGAAGGTGCTCCAATCCCGGCAGGACAAGGATGACTTCATCATCCTCCGGAACACTCGGTGCGCAGATTTGAGCAACCACGAACTCGGAAACACCGTGCTGAGCTAGCGCCAATCGGTCGATCTTGAACACGAATCCGCCTGCCTTACCGCTACTGCCGCGAGTGTAGAAGATGGCGCGACTAAGATGCGGCGTTGTGGAGATTCCTGACGTTGGAAAGCCCTCCTGATTCAGTTGATGCCGAATTACTGCGTTTGTCGATGAAGAGCCCCAAGTGCCGCCGCTGTCCCACTTGATCCCAGGTTCACCCCAATGAAATGTGTATCTGAAAGGCCCGGCTGCCTTTGGTTTCAGGCGACCGTTATTAGCAAGGTTGAACGCGTCGGACACGCCTCGAAATAAAAACGAGTCTGTCATCGTCGCGCAGCCACAGTTGTCAACGCGTACCACTGATAGCAACCAGAATAGCCACCGTACCTGCGCAATCTCAAAATGGCAAGTCGAGGCGGTGGCTCCCAAGCGCTACGTTGGATTGCATTCATTCGGGCAGTGTAGCGCTGCAATCGACCAGAGATGTCGTCCTCAGAAAGGTACGGCCAGACCAATCAATGCGCACGGAGGACTGATCCAGTGGCCGTTGTTTTGCGGCCTCGCTTCCCGCTTCTGCGGAAAAGGCAGGTCGAGTCGAGGCTACAAATCTGTCACGGTTTGCCACGGGGCCACGTAATTTGCACCCGGCGATGATTCATCACGCAGTCGCGCAGATAGAGGTTGATCAGACTTTGATAGGGCACACCCGCATCGTTTGCCATGCTCTTGAAGTAATCGACGACATCTTCCGACAGGCGCATCGACACCGGCTTCTTGAGCTTGGCGGCGTATGGATTGGCGCGCGCATTCATTCTGGATAGATCGTATTCAGCTTTCATCATGACCGCCCGTAGTGGGCGCTTTCCTTTCTGGTTGCTTGCCGCGCGGAAATGATGCGAATCACCTCACCTGCACCACGCTCGCAATGACACACGAGGAGAAGGCGGGCGCCGCTGCTCATGCCGAGCAGGAGGAACCGGTCCTCGTCCGATGAATGGGTTTCGTCGTAGAACTGAATGGCAAATTCGTCATAGAAGACAGTTCGCGCTTCCTCAAAAGAAACGTGATGCTTCCTGAGGTTCGCGGCGGCTTTGGCTGAATCCCATTCGAAACGTAGCATCCATACATTGTATAGATGATGTTGGGCTTCCATGTCGCTCTGGATGAAGGGCGAAGCGGGCTGCGCTCCGCGCGTTGCTATCCGCGTACCATTGCGCCATGCCCGACGCCCAACCGCCTTCCACATCGCCCAGTGCGTCGCCGTCCGATTCGTCGCTGACCAACACAATTCGCTGCCGCAATTGCGGCACGCTCGCCCCCGGCAAGTACTGCCCGGAGTGCGGGCAGGAGACGTCGCTGCATCCGCCTTCGGTGCGCGAGTTCGTCGATCACTTTCTGGGCAACTATGTCGCGGTGAAGAGCACGCTGGCGCAGACGCTGTGGGCGCTGGTGTCAAAGCCAGGTCAACTGACGTTGGACTATCTGGCCGGGCGCAAGCGGCGTTATGTGTTGCCGCTGAAGCTTTATCTCACGGTCAGCATCATTTCGCTGCTGCTGATCAGCCTGTTCGGCAACCTGGGCGCAGACGCGCCGCCGCTGCAAGTCAAGCACGACATGAATGGCACCTTTCTCGACGTGAATGGTGCGACGATCAAGTACGAGCAGGGCAAGTTCGTTTGCACTGGCCTGCCCGACCGCGCGTGCAACCACCTGCGCAAGCGCTTCGACCGCAGCCCCGAGGAGCTGCGTGCGGCGTTTGTCGACGTGCCGCAGCGCATGCTCAAGTTCTGGAGCTATGCGATGTTTGTGCTGATTCCGCTCTTCGCGCTGATGTTGCAGCTGGTGTACCGCAACCGCCGGCTCGTGTACGGCGAGCATCTGGTGTTTGCGCTGCATCTGCACACCTTTTGGGTTATCGCGATTGTGGCGCTGGTGGTGTTGCCCGACGCGGTGCCTGCCGTGGTCGGTGCGATGTTGTTCTTCGCGATCCCGACCTATGCGCTGCGTGCGATGCGGCGCGTGTACGGCGGGCGCTGGTGGCCGCGCTGGCTGCGCGCGGCCTTGCTCTCGATGGGCTACTGGGTGCTGATGCTGCTCATGATCGTGGTCGTGACCGGGCTGGCGCTGGTGCTGTGAATGTTCGTTGCGACGGCGGCGCCTTGAGGGGACGCACTCGGGGGCGCAATCAGCGCGTGAGGGGCCGTTGTCGAGGTTCAGCATTGTGACGAAAGCCGCGCTCCGTTTGGGCTTGGCCGCGGAAATGGCACGATGTCGACTTTCTCCGTTTTCCGCCGTTAAGCCAAGTATGAAAGCGGGTTTCACGAAAAAGCCGTAATGCTCGCCTCTACAATGCCATGATGCTTGCCCGACCCTCCGCGCTCAGCGCACTTGCCTTTGCCATCCAGTCCGCTGCGAAGTTTGACTACCCTGCCGATCGCACGCTGTCTTACGTGCTGCGTGAGAAGCGGGTGGGCTCTCAGGATCGTGTCGTCGTCGCCGAGGGCTACTACGCGTGGCTGCGGCACCGCCTCTCGGTCGAGGCCATCGCTGGCGACGGCGCCAAGTTTGACGCGATCGCGTTGGCCGCACTGGCGCGGCAATTCCGCCGTCGCGTCAAGGTCCCTCCGGGCGAGGAAGACCGATACGCAAAATTTCTCAAGGCCGACGAAGCGCTCGGGCCGCATCCGCGCCGCGAGTTGCCTACCTGGTTGTGGGACCGCCTCGGCGCGCAGTACGGCAATGACGACCGACTCGCGCTCGCGGACGCCTTGCTGGAGCCCGCCGCGTTCGATCTGCGCGTCAACACACTGAAGGCCAAGCGCGACGCTATCCTGGCTCGCTTGCAGAAAGAGGGCTTCCCGGACGCGCGCGCCACGCCGCTGTCGCCAGTGGGAATCCGGTTGCCGCACCGCGTGGATATTTCGCATCACCCGCTGTTCGAGGACGGCACGCTCGAAGTGCAAGACGAAGGCAGTCAACTGCTGGCCCACCTCGTCGGCGCCAAGCGCGGCGAAATGGTGATTGACTTCTGCGCAGGTGCCGGCGGCAAGACCCTCGCACTGGCGGCAATGATGGCCAGCACCGGGCGGCTGTACGCCTGCGATGTCAGCGAGCGCCGGCTTGACAACCTCGGCCCGCGACTCGCGCGCAGCGGCGCCAGCAATGTGCAGACCATGCGCATTGAAAGCGAGCACGATAAACGCCTGGACAAATTCATCGGCAAGGCAGATCGGGTGCTGGTCGATGCGCCTTGCTCCGGCCTCGGCACGCTCAAGCGCAACCCGGATCTCAAGTGGCGGCAATCGCCCGCGAGCGTGAAGGAACTGGTCGAGAAACAGAAAAGCATTCTCTCTGCGGCGTCGCGCCTGGTGCGGCCGGGCGGGCGATTGGTCTACGCGACGTGCAGCGTGCTTGCCGAAGAAAACGAACGGATCGCTGACGCATTTCTCGAAGCCAACACAGAGTGGAGTGTTGTGCCCTCGTCGTTGCGTAGCCCGGAGGCGGGCGAGTCACGTTTCGCCCAGCTACTGCCGCATCGCGATGAATGTGATGGTTTCTTTGCTGCGGTGTTTGAGCGCCAGGACCGGTAGCCCGCCGTTACGACGAAGCTATTGGCAGGGCGCGTTCGACGCATCATCGTTACGACTGACCCCGGCGCGACGGCCCGTTGCATCGGCATGAAGGTGCCGCCGGAACGCCGTTTGTCACCCGGACATGTCGTTTTCTATACTGCCGGGCGCCGGTGCGTACTCCCCGCGCCCAGCAGCTTTGATGATTGAGGGAACACGAGAAGTTATGAAGCAAGTTTTACAGGCTTTGGCCGCCGTGGGCGCCATTGCTTTCGTTGGCAACGTAGCAGCGCAATCGACGGTTGGCGAATTGTTGGAGCAGGGCGGCAAGCAGGTCGCCAAGGCAGATTTTTTGAGTCTCGTTCCCGTGCGTATCGAGTCGAAGTGGCCGAACCGGCAGGGCGAAGAAACGCTGTTGCTTTCCGCCGACGGCAAGATATCGGGCACCGGCTATCACTACGGCAGCCGGAGCGAATCTCCAGCAGCCGGAACGTGGAAGGTCGAGGATGACGGTCAAATCTGCACCCCCAAAACCTTCTCCGCCTGGAACAACAGTACTAACCTTTGCTGGTACGCCTTCAAGAAGGGCGATGACTATTTCACCAGCGCCAAAATCGACAAGGACAGCAAAGTCTCCCGCGTCGGTTCCGTTAAGCCGATGGGCGAAGCGAAGCCGTAGCGGCGGCAACTCGCCAGATTCGCCCGTGCCGGCGCCGGCCCCAGTGCACCGGGCCCGGCGGGCAATCGCCCCAGGCGTCACGCGTGAATTTGGAGCATCTTTGACTGCGTCTGATCGCCTGCCCGGGCTCGACCTCCTGCGCAGCATCGCCATTGTGTGGGTGATGCTGTTCCACTCATTCGTCGTCGGTGGTCTTGGGCCGTCGTGGTCGTGGCTCTCGCGCTATGGCTGGATGGGGGTGGATCTCTTCTTCGTATTGAGCGGGTTTTTGATTGGCTCGCAAGTACTGAAACCGCTGGCACGCGGCGAGCGCTTGTCGTTCGCCGACTTCTACTGGCGACGGGCGTTTCGCATCCTGCCGGCGTATTGGGCGGTACTGTTGATTTACCTGTTGTGGCCGGCCTTCCGCGAAGCGCCCGGCATGGAACCATGGTGGAAGTTTGTCACTTTCACCATGAACCTGAGCATTGACTATTTGCAGAACACCGCTTTCTCGCACGCATGGTCGCTTTGCGTTGAGGAGCACTTCTACTGGCTCTTCCCGGTGTTAGCCGTGGCGTTGATGCGACGGTCCGCCGCATGGAAGTTCGCGCTGTTCGCCGGCGCGCTGGTGGTGATGGGCGTCGCGCTACGCACATGGGCGTGGCAACACAACATGGCGATCGACCCGCAGATGGAAGCCCGCAACTGGTTTGTCGAGGACATCTACTACCCGACCTGGGCGCGGCTCGATGGCCTGCTGTGTGGCGTGGCTCTCGCCGCATGGAAGACGATGCGCCCAGCGCAGTGGGAGCGGGCGCAGCGCCACGCCAACGTCGCCCTGCTTGCTGGTGTCGTCCTGATGGCAGTCTCGTTTGCATTGTTCGCCAACCGCACCGGGCTGGTCGCCAATGCCATCGGCTGGCCGGTGCTGTCTGTGGCTCTTGCGTTTCTGGTGTTTGCCGGGGCCGGGCGCGAGGGCCTGCTTGGCGCAAAGGCAGTGCCGGGGGCTGGCTGGCTGGCGGCGATCTCGTACAGCCTGTACCTCGTGCACAAGGCGCTGTACCACGTTGTTCAGTCGAACTGGGGCGAGCAACTACAGGGCACGGGCGTAGTTGCGTTCGCGGTGTATGGCGCAACCGCAATCGCCGCGGGTGCTGCGTTGCACTATGCGGTTGAGCGGCCCTTTCTTCGATTGCGCGATCGCTTGCCATTCGTGGCGCATCGAGATTCAGCGTCCGGCGTCGGTCGCTAATGTCCTGAGCTAAACATTCGCTGGTGAAACTGTGCGGATTGGGACGCAATTCTGCGTCGCCGGTCCTCGCCATCGCTGCGGCTATGACTTCGGCTGGCGCCTTGCCTGACCTTGTTGTCGGTCGACGTCATGTCCAACGAATTGCTACCTCGGCACACGAGCGCTGGGCATATTGACCAGTGATCGCAGGCGCGGCGCTGCCGGTGCTTGCGGTACGCTTGACGCTCATCTCCAGGCCAGAGTGACGAAAAATGAGCGCGTCTACCTTGCTGCTGTCGTTGTTCAAGTACAAAGCCTGGGCCAACGAGGAGGTCTTCGTCGAGCTCTCGAAGGTTGACGCTGAGCTTCACAAGGCGGAACGGCATACAGCGATCCGCCTGTTGAACCACATCTACGTGGTCGATCGCATCTTTGTTAGCCACCTCTCGGGTGTTCCGCATGGCTACGAAAGCACCAATACGCCGGAGACTCCCACGCTGAATGCACTGCACGACGCGGTGCGAGAGACCGATCACTGGTACACACAGTATGTGGCGTCCCTGTCGCCAGAAAAATTTGCCGAGACGGTGTCGTTCAAGTTCACCGACGGCCTCGGCGCGTGCATGTCGCGTGAAGAGATGCTCGCGCACGTCTCCGCGCATGGCGCCTATCATCGGGGCGCGGTCGGGCGGATCATGGCGCAGATTGGAACGCCGCCGCCGCGTGATCTTTACACCCGCTTTCTACACGGCACTGAGCCGGCCCGTCGCAAGGTCGTCTGACGCGCGGGGGCAGCACGCGCCTCCGTAGGTCGTCCGCGTTTTCTGTGATTCGTCACGCGGCGGTTCCGGCAAGGCTTGCGACTGCCTGGCATGCGCTCATGTACCCAGCTTCTCTATTCCACCGAAGCCACAGGCGTCTGGCTGCCGTGGGGTGGTCCAGTCCGTTGCTGTGCGCGTTGTTTGTCGCACACGTGGTGGGCACCCTTCGGCCGGGCAAAGTCGGCGTTGATCATGATCAGGACGCGGCAAACGTACTAACCCGCAGCCGGTCTATGGTGCATTGCGGAGGGGACGCAGCCTAAATCAATCGTCCATCGATTCGATGAACTGGAAATGCGCACCGGGCAGTTGTTGCAGCAGGGTAACAAACTCCGCGAGGTCGCGGGAGTGCTCGCGGGGCGACCAGTTTCGCGCCGCCGAGAGCGTACCAATCACGATCTGGTCTGTGCCGGGCCCCCGTGCAGGAAGCGTGTGTTGCCAACAACAGCGTGCCGGCGCATCGTGATGGAAGACGACTGTGTCGGTTTTGCTCGACGCGCCCCAGCAGCGTTTTTGCTTTGAACGCCAGATCCAGAAGCCTTTGCCATCATCGAGT
>Ga0116193_1002116_pt1 | contig 15422 bp, 18 predicted proteins | sample AD_UKC115_MetaG_FD_89892 | JGI IMG/M metagenome (GOLD analysis project Ga0116193, IMG submission 89892) | Active sludge microbial communities of municipal wastewater-treating anaerobic digesters from Hong Kong - AD_UKC115_MetaG | ecosystem: Engineered > Bioreactor > Anaerobic > Digestate... | reverse complement strand
GTCCAGATCAGAAAAATTAGATACCGAAGCCATCTCGATGATCACCACGGAATTCTCTGTGTCAAAAGCTGATTCTCTTTTTAATCAGTGGAAAGCTCTCGATAAATATCTACTTGTGAAATACATAGATGGAAATACCAAAAAACAAAATCCGGACGGAAGTTTCATGAACAACGGCTACAACAATAATATTCCACCATCTCCCGATTTTCCAGGATACACAGACCTTTGGAAAAGAGCAGTAAAGGAAAATGCCGGAGTAAAACTTACTCTTTGATATTTAAACTCTTGTCATTTATATACTTCAAACCCAACCTTCCTTAGGCAAGTCAATGCACTTTTGTTTCTGGCACCACTTTGGCATACTGTGATTACAGGCTTGCTTTTGTCTAGTTTAGAAATTTTACCTGAAAGCTCGTCAAGCGGAATATTGACAGATCCCTTAGAATTCCGTCATATTACTTTTGTGTTTTATTTTGTTGATTTTGTTTCTCACTTCTGAACAAACCTCCGGCAAGCGCACCAATAAGTGCACCATAAAGAGTACTGTTCAATGGTGACGAGGTTATAGGACAAGTTCCTGAATCGCATCCAACAAATCTCCAGTAGAGATATCCGGCTATCGCTCCGACAACCATCCCGATTATGTAAGAGATATATTTTTTTATGTAAATTTTCATCTTTGCAACATTTGAGAGTGCAAAGATAATATTTGTTTTCTTTTGGAATATATTTCTTTTAGAAATTTGGTGCAAATTGCAGAATTTTCTTCAATTCTGAGTTGATTGTGGAGGTTAATTAAATTAATATAAAGTCAGTGATTATTTGGATACAAATGCAGGTATATGATTTGGCAGAGTTGTAAATTCGGTATAAGTCAACCTTTGAATTGATATTAAATATTTCTCATAGACCTCAATAATGAAGCTGCCCACCAAAAAATATTGTGTTTAAGGATTTCTTGTCTCATCGGTTCCATCCTCGCATGCTGATCGTCAGAAGACATCTCCAGTGCATTCTTTATAGCTTCAGCCATCTCTTCGGTATCGTATGGATTAACAATTAATGCCCCTTTAAGTTCATGCGCAGCCCCAGCAAAGCGACTTAGAATCAAAACGCCATCATTTTGAGTTCGTGCAGCTATAAATTCTTTAGCCACTAGATTCATTCCATCATGCAAAGATGAAACCATACAGAAATTTGAAGATGAATAGTATGGTTTTATTTCTTCGTGAGAATGGTGCCTGGCCAAAAATAAAATTGCTTTCCAATTTCTTTGCTTAAAACGAAGATTTATTCTTTCAGCCTCTTTTTCCAAAGTTTCTGTCATGTCAGTGTAGCTTTTCAGGAATGTCCTGCTAGGCGCTCCTATTTGTACAAAGGTAAATTTACCAATATATGAAGGATTCATTTCAAAAAACCTCTCTATCGCCAGAAATTTCTCTTTTAAACCTTTTGCATAATCAATCCTGTCTACTCCTACACCTACATATTGTGCTGCTATACCGTAGGTTTCAAGAAGCTTTGAAAGGTTTTCCTTCTTTTCAATCACCTCAAAATCTTTTAAAGACACATCTATGCCAATAGGGAAAGGTTTAACTAAAGTTGTATGGCCAGCTCTCTTGACAGAGAAATTAGCCCACTGAACTCTCGACTCCAATGCACTATTTACCGTTTCAAGAAAATTATTGCAATGGTATTGTGTATGAAATCCTATCAAATCAGCACCAAGCATACCCTTTAATATCTCGTTCTGCCACGGGCATATCCCGAAAGATTCAGGATTAGGCCAGGGAATATGCCAAAAAATTGCAATTCTGGCCTCAGGTTTTATCTTTCTTATCATTTCTGGTAACAGAGCAAAATGATAATCTTGAATTAAAATAAACGGAAAATCCTCATTTTTTGTCTCTTCCACTACTGCCTTAGCAAAGCGCCCATTAACTTGTTTATAATAATGCCAGTCCTCAATTCTGAATATCGGGCGAGTATGAGCTATCAAACATAACGGATAAATTCCTTCATTGGAAAAACCATAATAAAAATGAACATCCTCTTCTTTAGAAAGCCATATTCTTTTTAAAGTGTATTTTGGTTCTTCCGGAGGTACCTGAATTTTATCATTATCATCTACGGTATCCTTGTCTGCGTCACCTGTTCCTGATGCTATCCATAATCCTCCACAAGCCTTAAGAATAGGTTCCATAGCCGTAATCAGACCACTGGCCGGCGTAATGCAATTAATTTGCTTCCCGTATCTAACATGAATATATGGTTCTCGATTAGAAACAACAATCAATTGTTTATTTTGTAAAATAACCTTTATTTCCTCTTTTAAGCGGCCCGAAGTCCATATTGCATTATTACTGATTCTCGCCTTTACTTCTTCCTGCGCTTTTGTTCTCGCTTCAAACATTGCATTAGCAACCTGAATTATCTCTCTTTGCAATGGAAGAAGAAATTTTGTATTTGGCTGTCTATTTAACGAATCCACATCCCCTGATCTTGCAGCCTTCAACCAACTTATTGTTTTGTTTATTGGAATTAAAATGCCATAACGAATTATAATTGTTGTAATAAGAGAAATTATCAATACCTGAAGAAACCATCTGAGAAAATTCCTGAACCATATTTTACTTATTATATTATCAATGTATTCAGCATCTACATAATAAATTACTGCACAATAGGATATATTATCTAATAATAAGGGTTTTATAAATTGATAAATACTTTTTTTGTCAACATTAATGAAATTACTGACAATTTTTTTATTAACAACAGACATTGAAATGTCATCGAGAGAATAATTAATATATTTACGGGTAGAATTACTGCATATAATACTATCATTGGAAAAATAAATTGCTATCCCCAATAAATTATAGCGATATTGTATACTGTCAATAAGAGATTCCACCTCATTTTGTGTTGTTTTAGCGCAGAAAATGTCATAATCAGCCAGTTCTCCGGCAACCTCAGCAACTCTCATCTCCAGTTCACTATTCAAGTCGGAACGTTCAACGGTTATCTGATAGTAAGTAAAGACAAAAGCGACTATACCAACAGCAATGATAATAGAAATAATAAGTGCAATATTAAGTCTCATAATGATAATGTTTTCAGTAATAAGACAACTTCTGAAACATCTTTAAACTTATATTTTGCAAAAGTATCTCCTTCTCCTACCTTAATTGTATATGCGTCAAGATTATCCATAAGAACTTCAAACATCTCTTCATCTGTTGTCTCGTCACCTATTGATAAAATAAAATCATATCGGTTCTGTCTTATAATTTCCAGAACGGCCTGTCCTTTACCTATTTTTCTCGGTAGGATTTCAACATTTTTTGAGCCTGCATGTATTTTAAGATCATATAACTGCAATAGCCCATCATCTTCCAGTCTGTAAATAATTTCTCTTGATTTTAAAGATCCCAACTCAGAATTAGAGTATCTATAATCCCAATTTAAAGAAAAGCGCTTTTCTTCAATATATGACCCGCTACAAGCTCTCGTAATTTCATCCAATATAGAAATAACACTTTTTTTCCATATAAAGCTTTCATCTATCACATTATGCCATCCACTACTAGATTTGATCACAGCTCCATGCTCGGCTATCATCTTAACCGACAGTTTACCAAGCAATTTGTCCAAATCATCGTTGCTTCTGCCAGAAATAATAATAACTGTCGTGTATTTATTATTATCCAATTTTTCTAGGATATTAAGCAGCTCTTCAGAAGGTACTGAATTAATTGGTATTGACGAAAACGGGACTAAAGTTCCATCATAGTCAAGGAGCAACAGTCTTTTTTGGGAGTTTCTGTATTTATCAATAATATCCTTCACTCTTTATTGAAAATTATTATGGAAAAGAGAAAGCACACGCCTGAACAATAGTAGTTTTCAGCTTAGTATTCTAACTTCACTTTGTTAAATATACATATTTTTTTAAAAACAACAAGATAAAATTTTGGATTATCAACTGCATAGCCCAGTGTGCATATCTCTGCTACAATCATATAGGAAAATAGTGTCAAATTGAGTTATATAAAAAATCGTCTAATATCACAAATCTCGTTAACTATATCTATAATAATAAAATAATATATTATCTTTAAAAGAAAAGATATGAAATGCAATTTGGAATAAGTTTTGATTTAATCCCAGCTGAAAGAGGTGTTTTATTACCATTGAGCTACAAATATGAACTAAGTTCCTGACTGTATAAGGTTTTGAATTACGGAGATCCCATTTTCTCCGAATGGCTACACACCATGGGATATAAATCCAAGGACAAGCCATTCAAATTATTTACTTTCTAAAATCTCTATATCCCCGCATTTCAACTAAATGGAGACCTATTGAAAATAGATACAAACGAGATAAAATATAATACTACCTCAAATTCAGACTGCTTGCAGTGCAGTCTTTAAGGCACAAGTAGCTATTGAGATTATCAGGCTTTGTATGAAATAATTATAAAGAAAGATTCTGGAGAACACTCGAATACGAAAGAGTACCTGAATTACTACAATTATCGGTGTTTACATTTAAAAACTACCCACCTTTTTGGAAATGCAATATTACAGCAAAAATGTGCTATCTCGGAAACCGCTTTTATGCTGCATAGGTATGCCGTTTCAGGGCATTTGTTTCTCGCAGTTGCAGCCATAAGTCTTAAAGACCTTGGTTTTTTAGTGATTTTATGAGTGTTTTCCGAAATAGGGCGAGAATGTCTGACGACCGAAGGGAGGAGTTTCGGAGCCCAGGAAAAACACGAAATCAAATCACGTTAAGAAAAACCAAGGTCTTTAAGACTTATGGCTGCAACTGCTCCTGATTCCCTACTTCGGCTCAAAATTTCCCTGATCAGGTACATTTCCGCTAACATTAAAGCGGCTACTAAGTATTTATTATATCTATTTTGTGCCACATAAAATTTTCCTACCTTTGTTTTCGAGATTTACCGAAATGATTCTATGTTTTAGAATGGCGAAGAAGAAATTTTATACACAATATCAGGAGAAGGTAGCAAGATATGCAAAGGCTATGTCCCATCCGGCAAGAGTCTTTATCCTTGACTATCTGGCCAACAACCTTGACAAGTGTTGTTACAGCGGAGATATGGCCGAAGAGCTTCCTATAGCAAGGTCAACACTTTCAGAACATCTTAAGGAGCTTAAGGCTGCCGGACTGATTCAGGGAGAGATAAACCCTCCATATATCAAATATTGCATAAACAGAGAAAATTGGGAAGAGGCAAAGGCTTTGATGTCGGACTTTTTTAACAGATAATTTTTTTGACCATATATTTCGGATTTCTACGAAATCGGAAATGATGAAAAATACAGAGAGAACATTTATAATTTAAAAATTTAAATATGGAAATTAAGATTTTAGGCACCGGGTGCCCTAAGTGCAAGACATTGGAAAAGATTACCCGTGAAGTTGTTGAACAAAACGGTTTTGATGCCACCATTACAAAAGTTGAGGATATCATGGACATTATGAATTACAACGTTATGTCCACACCTGCGTTGGTTGTAAATGAAAAGGTAGAGATAAAGGGAAGAATTCCATCAGCTGAGGAGATTAAGCAAGTATTGAGTAAATATTAGAAAATCAATTAATAATGAAGACAATTTCTATTTGGATTGCACTAATCCTCACCCTTGCAGTTGTTCCTTGTAATGCCCAAAATACAACAAAAAAAGGTGTTCCTTCTGCAAAAATTTCAGGCACTTCTGTTAATACTGAAAAAGTAGAGGCATATTATTTTCACCTCACCTCACGCTGTCCGACCTGCCTTGCGGTTGAATCTGTCGCTAAAAGGGCTATAGAAAGCCTCTACGCAGGAAAGGTCTCATTCAAATCCATCAATCTGGATGATGCTTCAAGCAAGACCATCGCAGAAAAGCTAAAAGTTCCGGGACAGGCTCTTCTTATAGTAAAGGGTGGCAAACAAGTGAATCTTACAAACGAGGGTTTCATGTATGCAAAGAAGGATCCGGGAAAATTCAAGTCTATTATTAAAGAGAAGGTTGATGCACTTTTATTGTAATAGAAGATGGATTTATTAAACAGCATCCTGGAAAACAGCACAATGCCGTGGATTACGGCATTTGTACTTGGACTTATGACAGCCATAAGTCCATGTCCATTAGCTACAAATATTACAGCCGTCGGTTTTATTAGCAAGGATCTCAACAACCGCAACAAAGTATTCATTAAAGGATTGCTCTACACTTTAGGCCGTGGAATCTCATATACTGCAATTGCTTTTATTCTGTACCTTGGTGCAGATCAATTTAAGTTTTCCGGATTTTTTCAGCAATATGGAGAGAAGATTCTTGGACCGCTTCTGATCATAATCGGGTTCTCCATGCTGGATGTGGTAAAGATTAAATTTCCGGGGCTAAGCGGTCTTACTTCAAAGATGGAGGAAAAGAGTGGATGGGGATATTTTGATGCAATCTTACTAGGAATCATATTTGCCCTTGCATTTTGTCCCTACAGCGGAGTCCTTTACTTTGGCATGCTAGTACCTATGACAATAAGCAGCGCCTCAGGACTCTATCTTCCCCTGATTTTTGCAATAGCAACCGGAATCCCGGTAATTATCTTCTCCTGGTTACTTGCATACACATTGTCAGGAATAGGAGGAGTATACAACAAGGTCAAATCTTTTGAAAAGTGGTTCAGGAAAGTGATAGCTGTCCTGTTCATCCTTGTTGGCATTTACTACCTTATTAGAGTTTTCTGATTTTTCTTGATTTAGCAATTCTTCGTTTTACGGAAAATTTATTTTAAAATGGAAAATAAAAAAGAGTTAAAAATTCTCTTTTCAATAATAGTGCTGTTTGCTGCGGCATTCTTCCTCCCGATAGAGAGTACAAGGTTCACCACAGCAATTGCCGCAACTCTGGATCTTGTAAAATGGTATGCGCGGGAACATGTTGTCTTGTGCCTCCTGCCTGCATTCTTCATTGCAGGTGTTATATCTGTATTTGTAAGTCAGGGTTCTGTCCTGAGATATTTTGGCGCTAATGCAAAGAAGTGGCTTGCATATAGTGTCGCCGCTGTTTCGGGGACAATTCTTGCCGTTTGCTCCTGTACCATTCTTCCCCTTTTCTCAAGCATACATAAACGCGGTGCCGGCCTTGGTCCTGCTATTGCTTTCCTCTACTCGGGACCTGCAATTAACATCCTGGCAATAATTCTAACAGCCAGAATAATGGGATTTGAGATGGGTGTAGCACGTACTGTCGGAGCAGTCTTGTTCAGTGTAATTATTGGAATGATAATGGCCTTTATCTACCGTAAAGAGGAGAGGATCAAAAAGGAGGAGCAGATGAACATTGCTCTTCAGCCGGAAAAAAGGCCAATGTGGCAGACAGTTTTTCACTTCTTCACCCTTGTCCTGATTCTTGTATTTGCAAACTGGGGAAAACCTGCTGCAGGAGATACTGCAAGTACCTGGTACTATATATGGGCCTACAAATGGTATATAACCGGATTTTTCTCGCTTATGCTGGGCTACTCCCTTATAAGGATCCTGAAGATTAAGTGGCAATGGGTAGCTGCAGCAGCCATAGTAACTGCAGCATCAGCTATCCTTTCAAACAATTTTATAGAGAACGCCAAACTCAGTCCGCTTGTACCTATGATGGTAGGTATCGCTGCATTAAGTGTAATCACTCTTTTCGACAAGAGGGACGAGGATAACAAGGAGTGGACTATGTCGGCGTGGGGTTTTGCAAAACAGATTCTTCCCCTTTTGGCTTTTGGTGTCGTTACTGCCGGGTTTTTTCTGGGCTCGACCCATGATGGCAAGACAATCGCCGGGGTTATTCCAAATGAGTGGATAGAGTGGATGGTCGGAGGGAATTCAATCTTCTCAAACTTCTTCGCATCTATCGTTGGCGCCTTCATGTATTTTGCAACTCTTACCGAGGTTCCTATAGTTCAGGGGCTGCTTGCCGCAGGTATGGGCAAGGGGCCGGCGTTGGCATTACTTCTTGCCGGCCCGTCACTCTCTTTGCCGAACATGCTGGTTATCCGCAAAGTTATAGGAACAGAAAAGACGATCGTCTACGTCTCTCTGGTTATTGTAATGGCTACAATATCAGGTCTCATTTACGGAAGTATATTATGAAAATACTGATTCTATGTACAGGAAACAGCTGCCGCAGCCAGATGGCTCACGGGTTTCTGCAATCATTTGACAATAACATCTCTGTATGTTCGGCCGGTACTGAACCTGCAAAAGAGGTTAGCCAGAAAGCTGTTCAGGTTATGAGGGAAGCCGGTGTTGATATAAGCAAACACTATCCGAAGCTCGTTGATCAGTATCTTAATGAAGAGTGGGATTATGTGATTACTGTCTGTGATCATGCAAATGAAAGTTGTCCGGCCTTTAATGGTAAGGTTAAGTCAAGGATTCACATAGGTTTTGAGGATCCTTCTCATGCAACAGGTTCCCCGGAATTCATCATGGATGAATTCAGAAGGGTAAGAGATGAAATTCGTGAGAGGTTTTTAAGGTTTTATTTAGAAAAAATCAAGACCCAACTATGAAAGCAAAAGATTTAAAGTTAATTGTAAAAGAGAAATATGGCAAAATAGCAAAAGAGAATCAGGGAGATGTCAAATCTTCATGTTGTGGTACATCTTCTTGCTGTTCGGATTCAGGGTTTATAAGTATGATCGGTGATGACTACTCAACACTTGATGGATATAATCCTGATGCAGACATGGGGCTAGGATGCGGTATTCCTACACATTTTGCTGGTATTAAAAAGGGGCACAGCGTTCTTGACCTGGGGAGCGGCGCGGGCAATGACTGTTTTGTCGCCCGCGCCGCCGTCGGACCAAATGGCCATGTAACCGGTCTGGACTTTACCGAAGAGATGATTGATAAGGCAAGGCAGAATGCTCTCAAGCTTGGCTTTACAAATGTGGATTTTGTTTACGGAGATATTGAGGACATGCCTCTTTCCGAAAATACATTTGATGTTGTTGTCTCTAACTGCGTACTTAACCTTGTACCTGACAAGTCAAGGGCTTTCTCTCAGATTATGAGGGTTTTGAAATCTGGAGGGCATTTTTGTGTTTCGGATGTGGTTCTAAAAGGTGAACTTACAGAAAGAGCCCGCAAAGATGCCGAGTTGTATGCAGGTTGTGTCTCCGGTGCCCTCCAAATGTCCGAGTATTTGTCAATCATAGAAAAGGCCGGATTTACCAACATCACCATCCACAAGGAGAGAAGAATAGAACTCCCGGACGGCATAATAGCATCAGAAAATAACGAAAACGGCATATTCAGCATCACCGTCTCTGGGTATAAAATTTAGAATAGCGAAAAGAAATTTAATATGGCAAAAACAAGACTAAAATTCTTAGACAGATATCTTACTCTATGGATATTTCTGGCAATGTTCATAGGAGTTTTTGCAGGATGGTCGTCACCAGATGTAGCCGAATTCTGGAACAGCATGTCCTCCGGTACAACCAATATTCCTATCGCTATAGGGCTTATATCCGCCCCTTGCCAAGGTAAAATATGAAGAGCTGGGAGATGTATTCCGCATTGACTATATGTACGGCCTTATATTGATCGGCCTTGCCAGATGTATAGCGATGGTTATAGTCTGGAATGACCTGGCTAAAGGTGACACCCAATATGCAGCTGGTCTTGTGGCATTTAACTCTATATTTCAGGTGCTCTTCTTCTCTGTGTATGCATATATCTTTATTGCAGTCCTTCCCGGCTGGTTCGGCCTTCCGGTAAATGATGCAGTCTCACAGATAACAATCGGACAAATAGCGAAGAGCGTCTTTATCTATTTGGGCATACCTTTCATAGCCGGCTTCCTGACACGTTTCATTCTTATAAGAGTCAAAAGCAAAGAGTGGTATAATAATAAATTTGTACCTAAAATCAGCCCGCTTACCCTGATTGCCCTCCTCTTCACTATCATTGTAATGTTCTCTTTGAAAGGAGAATATATAGTAAAAATCCCTTTGGATGTTGTAAGAATATCTATACCACTGATTATTTATTTTATTACAATGTTTGTGGTTTCGTTTTTCATGAGCAAATGCATAGGTGCAACCTATGAACAGGCGACTACTCTCTCTTTCACTGCAGCAAGCAATAACTTCGAACTTGGCATTGCTGTAGCGATAGCCGTTTTCGGGATCAACTCGGGAGAAGCTTTCACCGCAGTTATCGGTCCGCTTGTTGAGGTTCCTGTAATGATAGCTCTTGTGAATGTTGCATTTTGGTTTAAGAAAACTTATAACAAAAAGATTATATAAATTTGTGTGGCACTGATTTTTCTAAATCAAAGAAAATCATGTCATTGTAAAATGCAGTAAAACAGGAGCATTATACCCCAGTTTGCTAGATGCCTTAATAATTGTGATTTAGAAAAATCAGTGCCACTAAAAAACAAATAATGAACTGGACAAAAGCTGATATTCCAAACCTGGAGAATAAACTTGTAATAGTTACCGGAGGGTCAAGCGGAATCGGGTTTGAGACCGCAAAGGAACTTGCCTCCAAGGGTGCAAAGGTGATTCTTGCCGTAAGGAATCTTAATAAAGGTGAAATTGCCCGGAAAAGTATAATTGAGGAGTTCCCTTTTGCTGATGTTGAGCTGATGCAACTTGACCTGAGTGATCTAAGAAGCATCAAAGAGTTTGCTGACAAATTCCTGGAGAAACATGAGCACCTTGACCTGTTGATAAACAATGCTGGTGTCTTTTGTCCTCCTCATAAATTTACCAAAGACGGATTTGAGCTTCAGTTCGGCACAAACTACCTTGGCCATTTTGCGCTCACCGGTCAAATACTTCGTGTCCTTCTTGCAACTCCTGAGTCAAGAGTGGTAAATATCAGCAGCATTGCCACACGAAGTGGCAAAATATACTTTGACAACCTAGACGGCAAAAAAGGATATCATCGGATGAAATATTACAGGCAAAGCAAATTAGCCAACCTTCTCTTTGCCGTTGAACTTAACAACCGGCTCAAAAAGGCCGGGGCATCAACCATCAGTCTTGCCTGTCATCCCGGAGTTACCGTGACTAATCTCGCCTCAATGGGATCGGGTAAGAAAAGCAGTTTTTTAGTAAGAATGATTTTCAAAATGGTCGGTCAACCGACAGAAATGGGTGCCCTCCCTACACTTTTTGCCGCAATTGAACCATCTCTGAAGGGTGGTGAGTATATCGGGCCCGATGGAAAGGTGAATAAAAAGGGTTATCCCGCTATCAGTGATGAAGTCAATATACTTTTCAATAAAGATGTCGCACAAAGATTATGGGATGTATCTGAAAAGCTCACTGGAATTGTTTTTCCTCTTTGAGCGTTTCTGCCATAAGTCTTAAAGACGCTGGTTTTTCTTAACGTTAAAGGTCTTTAAGACTTATGGCTGCAACTGCGAGGGACATCTCTGGCAAGGCTCTCTTTATTAACCAAAAAGAGCATCTGTTTCCGTACAATTTTATATTTTTGCATTATGTATTACAGACGGAAAATATTATTGGCCTTACTAGAAATTTTTGATGACAGGCTTGAAAAGATAAGCCTTCAGAAATTTCTGATGCTTGTTAGCTCACTCCAGGACAAACCGGATTTTCATTTTGTCCCATATAAGTACGGCTGTTTTTCGTTCCAGGCAAATGCGGATCTTGCTACGATGAGTAAGTACAATCAGGTTAAAATAGATGGTAATTACTGGATAAAAACAGATGGTGCCAATTATCTGTCAAGCCTTAAAGAGAGAGACCGTCAGGCAATTCGCTATATCAAACATCAACATGGCAACAAAAATGCCGATGAGCTAATCAGGCTCACATATACAAGATTCCCCTTTTTTGCCCTTAATAGCACTATTGCCAAGGAGAGGCTAACAAAGGAAGAGTATCAACAAGTATTGGACACTAGACCAAAAGTTGATAAAACAATCTTATATACTATTGGTTATGAAGGCATAAGCCTTGAAGAATATCTAAACAAACTAATAATAAACGACGTTAAATTGCTGTGTGATGTTCGAAAAAACTCCATAAGCATGAAATATGGATTCAGTAAGTCTCAATTAGAAAAGGCTTGTGAAGCTGTTGGTGTAAAATATGTTCATATACCTGAACTTGGTATAGAATCGGACAAGCGACAAGTATTAAATACACAAAACGATTACGATAAGTTATTTGCGTTATATCGCAATGATATTTTGCCCCGGACAATTGATATTCAGAACAGTATTCTTGCAATGTTAAAGGATAATGAACGTATTGCTTTAACATGTTTTGAGGCCAATATAAATCAATGTCATAGAAAGCATCTGGCATACGCAATTACCAAGCTTCCAGGATTCGATTATGAATTGAAACACATATAAATGGCACTTGCAAAAGTCCTTATTACTGTTAAAACTTATCCTGCTATCTCAAAAAAATACGAAGAACTTGTATGTACTGCAGGTTTTCGTGAAGATGGCACTTGGATTCGTATTTATCCAATTCAGTTCCGTAAAAAATCATATCACGAACAATATTCAAAATATGAATGGATAGAATTGGATTTGGTAAAAAACACCAAAGATGCACGCCCGGAAAGCTATAGACCAGTCTCTCATGATACTACTATAAAAGTTCTAGGGGAAATTCCTCCAGATGGTAAAACATGGGCAGAACGTAGGAAATACGTACTGAACAAGGTATATACAGATATGTCTTTACTTATAGCTGAGGCTAAAAACAGAGCTATTTGTACCTCATTGGCTGTCTTCAAGCCGACAAGAATCATCGATTTTATATGGAAAGAAGTTGACCGCGAATGGTCTGACGACAAACTGGCTGTCTTTAACTGAAAACGGTTGACTCACAAAAGAGCCAACAATGTCAGGTTACAAAGAACAAAGAGAAAAGTATCTTACGAAGGTACTCGCACTTCACCGCGCAGGAGTAACGAAAGGAGAGATTCTAAAAGAAATACCTATTCAACGACGAACAATGGATCGCTGGATAGATCAGTTTGCTTTGGAAAAACATCCATCAAAGAAGTATAATTCAAAGAAAAGAGAGCAATATTATGAGAGAGCAATTCAGCTTCACTTCGAGGAGGGATATGGAGAAGCAACAATAGCGAAGTTTATTCCTGTTGGTCATACTACAATTGGCAGATGGATTGCTAACTTTGTAGGCAATAATGGTAATAACTACCCATCGGCTATGAAGAAAGAACCAAGAGCAGAGTCTGATATTCAAGAAGATGTAGCTGCCCTCAAACAGAAAATCGCCGAATTGGAGAGCCAGTTAAACTATCAAAAGTTGCGTGCTGAGGCATATGATACAATGATTGACATTGCGGAAAAGAAGTTCAGCATCCCAATAAGAAAAAAATCTGGCGCCAAACGGTAAATGACTTGCACGTGAAGAATGCCAGAAGCCACACAATGGCAGATCTTTGCGGGCTGTTTGGTGTAAGCAAGCAGGCTTATTATAAGTACAACGAGGATCAGGCTCTCGCCAAGGCAGATAGAGTAGGCTTCGCTCTTCAATATGCGCGAGGAATAAGAGAACTCGCGCCTGGTATGGGGAGTGTCAAGATCTGGCATATGTACAATGACGACTTCAGAGATGAAGTGACTATAGGGAGAGACACCTTCTGCAATATTCTTAACGACAACGGGATGAAGTTGCGAGCTCGAATTATGGAGGACAACATACACTATCACTTCAACTATCTATCACTAATCCTTGATGCATACTCTGAAGAGATAGTTGGATGGAATGTCGGCCCAGCACTTGATGCAACTTATCCAATAGAGGCTCTAAAGATGTCACTCAAGCGCATAGAAGGCAAGAATGTTAGTCTTATCCATCACTCAGACAGAGGATGCCAATATGCTAGCCGAGAGTATGTAAACATGCTAAAGGAAAGAGGGATACAGGTCAGTATGACCGAGTCTGGAGACCCGAAGGACAATGCCCAAGCTGAGAGGATAAACAACACGATGAAGAACGAACTTCTTAAAGACAAAATCTTCTGGAGCCTCGATGAAGTGGTAGCAGCTGTTGCTGTTGCAGTGGACTTCTACAATAACAGAAGACCTCATATGAGCATCGGAATGATGACTCCAGCACAAACTGCTGAATCAACCGGAGATAGGGATATGAGATGGAGGAGCTTCAGGATGGAGGCAATAAAAAGCAGTGATAACTTGAATATCCCTGAAAGCTGTTTACCTTTGAGTCAATGTCACGGCTCGGCAGTTTAAGTCAACCTATGACAGTGATAAGACTCGGATGGTAAACACAGCTCAGGGATAACGACCAAAAGTCAACTTATACCAGTAATAATCTATAAACCCGAGTCAACCAAAATCAGGAAAGGACACAAGCGAATTTCAGAAATTGATGATAATTCAATAATGACTATTGATGAATTAAAAAAATTGCTAATTGAATAAAATACGGCAACCTTCACTCAATGTACCTGAAAGTTATTTTTACATCGTGTTTAATGAAATCATTCTTACTGATTTTGAACCCATGTTTTTCTTTATCACCTGATTTGACCACAACTGTAACCGAGTCACTCCATTGTTGAAGGTTAACAAGAGAGGAAATATCGCACGACACAGTCCCGTAATCATTACTTGTAATCGACCAATTATCAGGTATTCTAGGATTGTAACAGAGTTGTAACCGCAGGGTATCGGGTATTTGCTCTTCAGGATCGTACACCATATTCAATTCGGCACGGATTTTTTCTCCATTTTCCCTATTTATAATAGAAGTTCCTAAATTTAAATCGAAATAGCCTCGATATCCGCGATCTACAGACAAAAATGAGGGTAACTGACAACTATCCTTATCGGTAATATGCTTCGCCTCGGCTTCCGCTTTGCTGATAGGTTGAATTATATCATATACCGACCATCCAGAGATATGCGCATTGTCGATAAACTTTACGCCGTCTGCCGATGTTGTCCAATCACTCTCCTTGTAGTGAAAACCGAAATAACCTCTCTCAACACCGGCAAGTGCTCGGTCGTGAGAAATTACCAATCCTCCACCATCAAGATAGCAGTAGTAGCCATTTATCGAATCGCCTATAATTGTGGCTTTACTCATAAAACCCCTGAAACCATCTTCTTCATCGTCGTTACAACTTGTATGGCTTATCATACACGTAAACAAGGCAAGGATGACTAGTATATTCCGATTCCTATTTCTTCTTATTTTGTGATTCATCATTTCAGTGTTTTTTACGTCAGTGCATCTTTTTACAGATTTTATGATGATGCGCGATTGCTTGCTATTTTTAAATAATAATATAGAGACAAGTTTCACAATGTTGATTTGTGAGAAACTGCACTTTCTATAGACTGCAAAAT
>Ga0116193_1002115_pt1 | contig 15424 bp, 11 predicted proteins | sample AD_UKC115_MetaG_FD_89892 | JGI IMG/M metagenome (GOLD analysis project Ga0116193, IMG submission 89892) | Active sludge microbial communities of municipal wastewater-treating anaerobic digesters from Hong Kong - AD_UKC115_MetaG | ecosystem: Engineered > Bioreactor > Anaerobic > Digestate... | reverse complement strand
CAAGCACACCATGTTCTCGAAAGAAAAAAGGGTGCAAATGATTCAGGAGTTGTATAAGGATAACCCACGAGTCAGTGTAGAAGCTTTTGAAGAAATCACCACGGACTTTGCCAAAAAGAAAAATGCAGGGTTCATCATCCGAGGGATTCGTACGGCAGATGATTTTCAATATGAAGATACGGTGGCTTATGTCTATCGTCAAATCAGTGGAATAGAAACTATTCTGTTGTTTACAGAGCCTGATCTCATCCATGTCAGTTCCACCATTGTCCGCGAATTGCTGCGTTACCACAAAGATGTTTCCCAATTCCTTCCGGAAGGCATGAAAATAGATTAAAACAAATTGCAAATACTTTTATAATGACAAAAAAAATCATTGCTGTCGCACTTTTGCTTTTATTGACCGGATATGCGACGGCCCAAAACAATCGATTAAGTGATTCTCCCATAAGAAAACTTCAGATGGCTGAATTCGCAATCAGCAATCTGTATGTAGATACAGTAAATGAAAAGAAACTGGTAGAAGATGCCATTGAAGGAATGTTGGGACAACTCGATCCGCATTCCACATACTCAACGGCAGAAGAAGTTAAAAAATTAAACGAGCCCTTGCAAGGAAACTTTGAAGGCATTGGCGTCCAGTTCAATATGTCTCAGGATACTTTGCTCATCATTCAACCTGTAAGCAACGGTCCTTCGGAGAAAGTCGGTATTATGGCAGGAGATCGTATCATCACCGTCAATGATTCTACTATAGCCGGAGTCAAGATGAGCACAGAAGAAATTATGCGCCGTCTTCGTGGAGCCAAGGGTACAAAAGTAAAATTGGGAATCATCAGAAGAGGAATCAAAGACCTTCTTTTCTTCACGGTGGTTCGAGACAAAATTCCTGTACACAGTATAGATGCTTCTTACATTATCAGACCGGGAATAGGATATATCCGGGTAAATAGTTTTGGAGCAACAACATCAAATGAATTCAATCAGGCCGTTTTTCTATTGCAGAAAAAAGGGATGAATGATTTGATTCTTGACTTACAGGGCAATGGCGGCGGCTATCTGAATGCAGCTATCGATCTGGCAAATGAATTTCTACCCCAACATTCCCTGATTGTCTACACAGAAGGTTCGAAAAGTCCGAGAAGCGAGTTCTTTGCTCAAGGTAATGGGCATTTGCTGAAAGGCAGAGTAATTGTATTAGCTGATGACTACACGGCTTCGGCTGCAGAAATCGTTACCGGAGCCATACAAGACTGGGACAGAGGATTGGTTGTCGGACGCAGAACATTTGGAAAAGGTCTCGTACAGCGTCCTATCGACTTGCCTGACGGCTCCATGATACGACTGACGGTAGCCCGCTATTATACACCTAGCGGTCGCTGCATTCAAAAGCCCTACGTAAAAGGAAAGGAACGAGATTATGAAATGGACCTCATCAACCGTTACAACAGTGGCCAGATGATTCATGCAGACAGTATACATTTTCCCGATTCATTGAAATATACCACCAAGCGCCTTCACAGAAGCGTATATGGCGGAGGAGGTATCATGCCCGACTACTTTGTTCCCTTGGATACCACCCGATACAGTGATTACCATCGCCAGCTTGTAGCAAAAGGTGCAGTCATACAAACCAATCTGAAGTATGTAGATGCTCATCGCAAACAACTGAAAGAAAAATACAATAGTTTCGACAGTTTCTACAAGAACTTCACGGTTCCGGAAGAAATGATGAAACAACTCGTAAAAAGTGGGGAGGAAAGCGGAGTAAAATATAATGAAAAAGAATTCAACTCATCGAAAAAAATGCTTGAAGTCCAATTGAAAGGTTTAGTTGCCAGGGATTTGTGGGATATGAGTGAATACTTCCAAATCATTAATGAAGAAGACCCTAGCATCCAGAAAGCCCTCGAGCTGATTCAGCGGAACGACTTTGACAAACTAGGTACAAAAGCAAAATAGGAAAAGAAATCTCAACTTGTAAAAAAGATAAAAAGTAAAGAAGATTTAGCCATTTTTTAAATGTCCGTTATTTGTTTTTCAAAGAAAGATGTCATATCTTAGCCGACGTAGATTTCAGAGGAATAATAACAAATTTATTAAACTTTGAGTTATGAGAGCAAAAGAACAAAACCCAAACGCTCATTGGCTATCTGACGAAGATCTTGCATCTCCGTCATGCGCGAAACCGGAAGAGGTGGGAAAAAAGCCAAAGGGAAAAGATCCTCTAATAATTCTGGCGTGGAATATCTTGGATGATTTACGTGAAAAAGTCAAGATGGTGAACAAAATGTCAAAAGAAGACACGGGGGATTTCTGGTATTAATGATTCTATACAATATAGGGGTTGCCTGCAAACGGCAACCCTTTTTGTTTATTTACGCAAAGCTAATGCCTTGTTCTCTGCATCTTCCATTCCGGCTCTTTCCCCCGGTCCCTTATCATTCAGTCCGCAAAGATGAAGAATGCCATGTATAATAACGCGATGTAATTCATCATCATAGTTCAGGCCAAGTTGCTGAGCATTGCTTTTTACCGTATCCAAACTGATGAAGATGTCACCGCTTATCGTACTTTCTTCACTGTAATCGAAAGTGATGATATCCGTAAAGTAGTCATGATGAAGATACTGCTTGTTTACTTCCAATATTTTCTCGTCATTGCAAAATATATAGGCTATTTCACCTATTTTCTTGGAATATTGGGCCGCAACTTCCTTTATCCAACCATTGTTTTCACGATGCTTCAATGTCGGTAATTTCACTCCTTCTGTCTGATAACTAATCATAGGCTTCTAAATTTATTAATACAAAGATAGTTCTATTTCATTAGAAAATTGTAATTTTGCTCTGAAAAATTATTGGAGCATGGTTCTGAACTACATTTGGATAGCTTTCTTTATCATCGCCTTTATCGTGGCTTTGGTAAAATTAATATTTTGGGGTGACATACAAGTGTTTCCTGATATGATGAATTCCACATTTTCATCGGCTAAAACAGCCTTCGAGATTTCTTTAGGACTTACCGGAGTCCTCTCGCTTTGGCTTGGTGTCATGAAAATAGGAGAAAAAGGAGGAGTAGTCAATGCCTTGGGACGTTTTCTGAGTCCATTGTTCAGCAAGCTGTTCCCTGACATACCCAAAGGCCATCCGGTTATGGGCAATATTTTCATGAATATCGCCGCCAACATGTTAGGATTGGATAATGCAGCCACTCCACTGGGATTGAAAGCCATGGAAGGACTACAGGAACTGAATGTAAAAAAGGATACGGCAACCAATCCCATGATTATGTTTCTTGTACTGAATACTTCGGGTCTTACCATTATCCCCATCAGCATTATGGTATACCGTGCACAATTAGGAGCCGCACAACCTACCGATATATTTGTACCTATATTGCTTGCCACATTCTTTTCTACTTTGGCAGGAATCATTTGCGTAAGCCTTTATCAGAAAATCAATTTGTTCAACCGTGTCATTCTGTTTACTTTAGGAGGGATGTGCCTTTTTACCGCTGCCATCATCTGGGGGTGCAGCCAAATGGACAAAGACACACTGAACACCCTAAGCACCTCAGTAGCCAATATACTTCTGTTTCTCATCATTATAGCCTTTATCATCGCCGGATTCAGAAAGAAAATCAATGTCTACGACAGCTTCATCGAAGGAGCAAAAGAAGGCTTCACCACTGCAGTGAGAATCATCCCCTACCTTGTAGCCATACTAGTGGCAATAGGAGTGTTCAGAGCCTCGGGTGCAATGGATTTGATGATTGATGGAGTAAGCCGGTCTTTTTCCTGGATGGGATTCAACACCGACTTCATCGGAGCTCTGCCGACAGCTTTCATGAAACCTTTGAGTGGCAGCGGTGCCAGAGGCCTTATGGTAGACGCCATGACAACATACGGAGCCGATTCATTTATCGGACGGCTCTCTTGCGTATTCCAAGGTTCTACCGATACGACATTCTACATATTGGCTGTATATTTCGGTTCTGTAGGCATTAAAAACACACGTCATGCCATCCCTTGTGGTTTGCTGGCCGATCTTGCCGGTGTGATTGCAGCTATCTTTATTTGTTATCTTTTTTTCCATTAATAAGCCGATAAAATTAGTTAATTAATGGATAATATGGGAATAACAATCATTATTTGAGTATTTTTGCAAGAAATTTTCTTAATAACGTTATAAAATGACATCGCATATGGTGAAACTGCTGTTTTATATTAAATATTCCATTCTTTTATGTCTTCCTCTTTTAATCTTTACTTCATGCAACAAAGATGACGAAGACATTGTATATACTTATAACTTGACCGCCAGCGTTCCATCCATAAATGGTGTTTCGGGAACCGGCGATATTCTTTCAGGCACTTGGGAAAGCGGGACTGAAGTGGCGTCACTGAATCTTACAACGGCGAAAAAGAAAGTCATATATACCAATTCATCTACCGGCTCGACCAGTTTCAATAGCTCGTCCACAGCATCTTACGCCAACAGTTCCAAGGTATCATTCTTTTACCCTGCTTCTGCTCTGACCATGGCAACGAGTGATACCATCACACAGGTGCTCACTGTATCGGGACAAGATGGAACAATTAAAAATGCGGCTAAGTTCGCATATGCATGCGGGGCAGATACGGTAGCTGCAAGCAACAACAACAGGTCTTCCGTTGTGAAAATGTCTCAGCTAATGGCGTTGGGGAAATTCTCTTTCATGACAAACGGCAGCCCCTTGCAGAATATTATCAAAATAGCAGTTTCGGCCACAGAAGGATCTTTCTACTCAGAGAGAGTCTATAACCTGAAAAAACAATATTTTACCAGTGACTACGTCGGTTCGAATATGATTATCAGTAACACATCCGGACTTTCAGGCTCAGCTACAGTAGCTCTATTTCCTTGCAACGATGTCAAACTCAGATTTCTTGTCACGACTCAAAGCGGAAAGGTCTATGAATCTGAATCCAACAGTACTCTCACATTCTCTGCCGGTCAATATACAGATGCCGGATCATTCAACTGCACGGAAATAAATACATTGGCCAAGATTGGAGACTATTTTTACGATGATGATACGTGGAGCAGCACCTACGATTCAAGTCGCAAGTGCGTAGGTATTATCTTTGCCCTTTGCAATTCAAAAGGTGATGTAGACAAATCTCTTTCATCATCAGCATTTGGTAAAGTCATCGGCATCTATGACGCCAACAGCAGCAATACAGTTTCCTGGTCATCAGTCAGTGAAGCCGTTACAGGCAGAGACTCCATCCAGACAGTAGATGGAAGTACCACTCAAGCAAATCTAATTTATGGCACCGAATCCAAATACCTGACAACAGCCACGATTGACAAAACAAGCGGACAGATCACTGCCTGGCCATCTTCAGGTGCTCTTTCCGATTTCAAAGGTTTACCCATAGATTCCAGATATATTTCGACTTATTACAAAGCATCTCACGCCTGCTACTATTATCGGATTGGAAAAGTAGGATATGGGAGATGGAGATTACCTTCTGCCGGTGAATTGGCAATGGTTTTCGAACTGTACAAGTCAGGCTTTATGAATGCCGACAAGCACAAGACTTTCAACAATTTCATAGCTGGCGCCTATTGGAGTTCAACGATTTACGGCTATCATAAGGCTTGGGCCATCAATTTCATAAGCGGTGCAATTTTTGCAAACAGTAAGGCTAGTTCATACTATGTCCGTCCTATTACAACATTCTAAGGAAACAGAAATTGGAAAATGAATGAGGATTTCGATATACGGGAGCAGCAATTCAACAAAGAAAGTGATTTCGACAATGCCTTAAGACCTCTTCGGTTCGAAGACTTCAAAGGACAAGAAAAAGTCGTTGAAAATTTACGTATTTTTGTAAAAGCTGCAAGTTTGCGAGGAGAATCCTTGGATCATACCCTCCTTCACGGACCTCCCGGATTAGGAAAGACCACCCTTAGCAATATCATAGCCAATGAATTGGGAGTCGGATTCAAAATCACATCAGGTCCGGTACTTGACAAGCCGGGCGACTTGGCCGGTCTGTTAACGTCCCTTGAGCCTAATGATGTTCTTTTCATCGATGAAATTCATCGACTAAGTCCCGTTGTGGAAGAATACCTTTATTCGGCCATGGAAGACTTCCGAATTGATATCATGATAGACAAAGGCCCTTCGGCCCGCAGCATACAATTGGACTTAAATCCATTCACATTGATTGGTGCCACAACTCGAAGCGGTATGCTGACAGCACCTTTGAGAGCACGATTCGGAATAAATCTTCATTTGGAATACTACGATGAGGATGTTCTCGCAAGCATCATCTGCCGTTCCGCCAATATACTCCATATAGCGTGTGACGCCAAAGCTGCCGGTGAAATAGCTCGCCGAAGCCGCGGTACGCCGCGAATAGCCAATGCATTGCTCAGAAGAGTCCGTGACTTTGCCCAAGTGAAAGGTTCTGGAAAAATTGATACCGAAATCGCTCGATTTGCATTGGAAGCACTCAATATAGATAAATACGGTCTTGACGAGATAGACAATAAGATTCTTTGCACCATCATAGACAAATTCAAGGGAGGTCCTGTAGGACTCTCGACAATTGCGACTGCCATCAGTGAAGATACCGGAACGATAGAAGAAGTCTATGAGCCGTTCCTCATCAAGGAAGGATTCATTAAAAGAACTCCGCGGGGACGTGAGGTCACAGAATTAGCTTATAAGCATTTGGGGAAAAATAAATACGACAGCAACCAGCAACGGTCGCTTTTTGACAATTAAGTAAGAGACAGATAAAATGACCAATCTGAAATCGTTAGCCAAAGACACGGCTATTTATGGGATGAGCAGTATTATCGGGCGATTCCTGAATTATTTGTTAGTACCGCTTTATACAGCAAAACTCAGTGCTGCATCAGGAGGATATGGAATCATTACGAACGTATATGCCTATACAGCCCTTTTATTGGTTCTGCTTACATACGGAATGGAAACGACATTCTTCCGCTATGCCAATAAAGAAGAGGAAAAGCCCATGCAGGTATATTCTACAACCCTCATCATGGTGGGATTCACCTCCCTGCTGTTTATCGCCTGTGTACTTGGTTTCTTATCGCCGATTGCTTCATTTTTAGGGTATAGCCAGCACCCCGAATACATTGGCATTATGGCCGTATGCGTTGCCATCGATGCTTTTCAATGCATCCCTTTTGCGTACTTGAGATACAAGAAGAGACCCATCAAGTTTGCTTCACTGAAAATTCTGTTCATTGTAATGAACATATTCCTGAATGTACTCTATTTCGTATGGCTCCCGACCCTCTATAAGAGTTATCCGGATATCATCGGACACTTTTACAATCCACAAGTAGGAGTAGGTTATGCATTCGGTCTTAATCTGGTATGTACAGCCAGCATCACTGTTTTCTTCTGGCCGGAACTTACAGGATTCAAATATGTATTCGACAAACAATTGATGAAAAGAATGCTCAGCTACAGCTGGCCCATTCTCGTCCTCGGTATAGCCGGCATCCTAAACCAAACCATTGATAAGATTATTTTTCCGTTAGTCTATCAAGGTGATCCCACAGGACTCAACAGCGCCCAGGGACAATTAGGAATATATGGTGCATGTGTGAAAGTCGCTATGATTATGGCTATGATTACTCAGGCATTCAGATATGCTTACGAGCCGTTCGTCTTCGGTAAAAGCAAGGATAAAGACAGTAAGCAGACTTACGCCGTAGCCATGAAATACTTTGTTATCTTCACCCTTTTTGCATTTTTGATTGTAATGTTCTACATAGACCTGCTAAAAATAGTGATTATCCGCGACCCGGATTATTGGGTAGGCCTACGAGTAGTACCTATTGTCATGGCTGCTGAAATCATGATGGGTATCTATTTCAATCTTTCTTTCTGGTACAAACTTATCGACAAAACCATTTGGGGAGCATGGTTCTCCGGAGCTGGCTGTCTGGTATTGATTACCATCAATCTTTTGTTCATTCCGCGTTTCAGCTATATGGCATGCGCATGGGCAGGATTTGCGGGTTATGCCACAGCAATGCTTCTATCATATTTCGTCGGTCAGAAAAAATTTCCAATTCATTATGATTTGGCAGGCATTGGAAAATATATCTTATTGGCCGGAATTCTATATGCCTTATCCTGCAACGTTCCTAACTGGGGTTTAGCAGTTAGACTAGGCATTAATACTATCCTTCTGTTTGTATTCATGGCCTACATCATAAAAAAAGACTTTCCATTGAGTCAGATACCTGTTATCGGACGATATTTCAACAAAAGAAAATAAACTGTGCAATGAAGAACAAACTGTTTTTACTTATCGCTCTGATATTGACTCTCGGAAAAATTTCCGTCCATGCAGGAGAAGGAATGTGGATTTTAGGTAATTTGGATAAAAGAACAATCCTGCAAATGAAGGCATTAGGTCTTGAATTAACTTCCAAAGAGTTATACAATACGAATGGTAACTCTCTCAAGGATGCGGTTGTCAGTTTCGGAGGCTTTTGCACAGGAGTAGTCGTATCACCTGACGGGCTTGTTTTTACCAACCATCATTGCGGATTCGAAAGCATACAGTCACACAGCACTGTAAAAAATGATTATATTAAAAACGGCTTTTTTGCTGCCTCACGTAAAGAAGAACTTCCCAATCCTGAATTGTACGTCAGTTTCCTTCTACGTACCGAAAACGTAACAAAAAAAGTCTTCTCTGCCGTCAAGGAAAAGATGAGTGAAACCGAACGTAAAAATGCCATTGATTCCATCTGTTCTTTGATAGAAAACAAGACAGTAAAAAAAGACTCTACGCTGACAGCCATTGTCTCCCCCTATGCCGGCGGAAACGAATACTATTTGTCTATATATCGTGATTACAAAGATGTAAGACTCGTTTTTGCGCCTCCTTCTTCTATAGGCAAATTCGGAGGAGAGACCGATAATTGGGTTTGGCCACGCCACACAGGTGATTTTTCCGTTTTCAGAATCTATGCAGGTAAAGACAATCTTCCTGCAGCATATTCGGAAGATAATGTGCCCTACCGCCCTACCAAATATGCCCCTATTTCCTTGCAAGGATATCAGGAAGGTTCTTTCTGTATGACCATCGGTTATCCGGGAGAAACGGAACGCTTCCTTTCATCGTATGGCATTGAAGAAAGAATCCATACGTCAAATGAAGCAATGATACAAGTGCGTGCCATCAAACAAAGAATATGGAAAGAAGCCATGAATGCCAATGACTCCATTCGGATTAAATATGCCGCTAAATACGATGAAAGCGCCAATTATTACAAAAACAGTATGGGAATGAACGAGTCCGTAAAGCGACTCGACATTCTTAATCGTAAAAAAGAATTGGAGAACAAAGTTGTAAACTGGGCCAAGGCTGACCTGAAAAACAGGTCACAATACATTCATCTCTTCACTGATTTGGAACTCGCCTACAAAAACCGCTTCCCTGAAAAAAGAGCTTTTTCTTATTTGGCAGAATCTTTTGCTTATTCTTCTGACTTGCTTAAACTTGCGCTTACACTGCTGAATACAGACTTTTCCAAGGAAAATTCCAATTTGGACAAGACCATGAAAGATATTGTAGATACCTATGCAAATACAGATATGGACTTGGACAAGAAAGTTTTCACTGCCATGTTGGATAATTACAAAAAAGAGGTTCCCGATTCAGCCTTTCAACCCGAATTCTATCGTACGATAAAAGAAAAATACCATAACGACATCACTGAATTTGCAGACTCCATCTATAAGCGAACACAGATAAAGACGCCTAAGGAACTGATGACATTATTAAAGAATGATTCCACTCAAATCATATTTCAGGACCCGGCCATCTCTATGGCAGTCGATATTATGACAAAACTGTACGAGTTGCAAACTGCCAAAGGAGATGATTCATCAATCATCGAGCGCAATGAGCGCATGCTGACAGAAGCTGTTAAGGAAATGGAACAAGACCAACCCTTCTATTCAGATGCCAATAGTACCCAACGCTTGAGCTTTGGGAATATATGCAATTACGAACCCAAGGATGGTATTCGATTCAACTATTTTACCACAACAAAAGGTATTCTTGAGAAGATGAATGAAAATAAAGACAACCGGGACTTCGAAATACCTCAAAAAGTCAAGGACATTCTCCAGAATAAAGACTTCGGCAAATACGGCGATAGGAATGGTGATATGCATACATGTTTCATTTCTAATAATGATATAACGGGAGGAAATTCAGGTAGTCCTATGTTCAACGGCAAAGGTGAACTCTTAGGTCTGGCCTTCGACGGTAATTGGGAAGCAATGAGCAGTGATTTGTCTTTTGAACCAAACCTCCAACGTTGCATCGGTGTGGATATCCGTTATGTGCTATACGTCATTGAAAAATTAAGCGGTAGCAACAGACTTACTGAAGAGGTTACAATGCACTAATACTCAGTTTCCTCCAAATCTACACAAGATGGAAAGAAGTCTATTTTATGTTAAATGACTTTGTATTAATTAATGTAGGATAGTATATTTGCACATTCAAAATGATTTTTAAAGAAAGAATAAAAATGAGATGGAATTTAGGTAAACACAAGAGAATCATCACCGGCACACTGATGATGAGCTGTCTTTGCATATTGTTATGCAGCGCTACAAAAGTGAAATGGGGAAATGGAGTCTGGGAAGGTGAAGGAAAAGGTTTTCAAGGTCCAGTTCACGTAGCGGTAACAGTCAAAAAACATGCTATTACCAAAATAAAAATCGTTGATTCTAAAGACGATCAGCCTTATTTTGGAAAAGCGACTAAAATAATTCCTGAAATAATTAAAAGCCAAAGTACAGATGTTGATGGCATCACGGGTGCCACATTCAGTTCAAAAGGAATTAAAAAAGCGGTTGCTGACGCTTTGAAGAAAGCGGAGAAATAATAACATGACAGGCAAATAAAAAGAAACCGGACAAATACTTGCCCGGTTTCTTTTTTGTAATTATTTTAAAGTGAGTTTGTCTAATTGTTTGTCAGGAGCCATTACATTATGGCATGCTACCTTATTTTTGGAAACCTTGAAAGGCACAGTCAGTTTGATTTCATCGACAGAGGTCCCGAATTTCGCCTGATAAGTTCCCGCATCAGTAACCCATGCTTGCTGAGCTTCATCATAAGAAGCCAAGTCATAGTTAGAAAAAGATAGCTTCAGTGTCTGCATCTCTCCAGGTTGCAATTCTTTTGTCTTGGCAAAAGCCTTCAATTCACAAAACGGTTTTTCGAGAGCTCCTTTTGGAGCAGTCACATAAAGCTCTATCACCTCTTTGCCAACCGTACTGCCTGTATTCTTTACCGTTACCGTTGCGATAAAATTCTTTCCGCTTCCGGATATTTTTGCCTTCAAATAATCGAAAGCCGTATATGACAAACCATAACCAAATGGATAGGATACAGCTTTATTGGCACTTTCAAAATAACGATAACCTACATAAATACCCTCATTGTAAAGTGTGGTACCTACATTCGGCATGACATCCTTTTCCGCCTGTTTCATCGTCCAGTCATTCTCGAAACTATAATTCGTAGGGAAATTGGCTGAAGAAGGATGATCGGCAAAATGAACAGGGAATGTCATCGGAAGTTTTCCTGATGGATAAGCCGTACCTTTCAGAACGTCTGCTACAGAATTACCACCTTCCTGACCAGGCTGCCAGACTAATAAAATGGCGTCCGGTTGTGCTTTCCAAGAAGCTGTTTCTATCACACCGCCGATATTCAAGATGACAATCACTTTCTTATTGACAGCATGAAAAGCGTCACAAGTCCTCTTTATCACGTTTTGCTCTTGCTCCGTGAGATTGAAGTCACCATCTACCACCCGATCTGCTCCTTCACCTGAAATACGCCCGATAGTAATGACTGCGATATCCTCCTGAGCTGCCATTTTCTTATACAACTTATCTGACAAATCAGGTTCTGTTATGCATGGCTTGCAATAAAAATCTAAATCTGCAAGTTTCCCTAATTCTACATTACGTGCTGCAACACCGAATGTTGCATACTTCGTATAAAGATCGGTAAGCTTTGGATTCAATTCATAGCCTGCGTTTGTCAATCCTTCCTTCAAATCCACCACATAGGCTTTGTTCACATCACCAGATCCGCCTCCTCCTGCAATGAAACTATATGAAGTAACACCAAACAAAGCCACTTTCTTGACTGATGCCATAGGTAAGGTTTGTCCCTCGTTCTTCAACAGCACCATTCCTTCCGTCGCGGATTTACGGGTCACTAGTGCATGGGCTTTCAAATCAGGTTGGTTCGAAAACTTATAGCCCTTAAAATGCGGTGTCTTGACAATATATTCCAAAATCCGTTTTGCACAAAGATTTACATCACTTTCTGCCAATTCGCCACCCTTCACCTTGGAAATGATTTCATCTATCTGTGCCTTTCTACCCGGCATCATCAAATCATTTCCGGCATGTACTTGAGCCTTTGTATTGCGGGTATCCGTCCAGTCTGTCATTACAATTCCCTTGAATCCCCATTCGTCACGCAAAATTGTTGTTAGTAAATCACGGTTCTCCTGAGTAAAAGGACCATTCAGTCTGTTATAAGATGACATTATGGTCCATGGATTTGCTTCGCGCACTGCTATCTCAAAGCCTTTCAAGTATATTTCACGAAGGGCGCGCTGGCTGATTACAGCATCATCTCCTATTCGGTTGCTTTCCTGGTTATTGGCTGCAAAGTGTTTTACACTTACTCCAACCCCGTTGCTTTGAACTCCTTTGACATAGGCTGCCGATATTTTTCCTGCCAGAACAGGATCCTCAGAAAAATATTCAAAGTTACGGCCGCAAAGCGGATTCCGATGAATGTTCATTCCCGGAGCAAGAAGGACGTCAATGCCATATTCCAAAACTTCATTACCTATGGCAGCTCCTACATGATGGACCAAATCCGTGTTCCAGGAAGAAGCCAGACATGTACCAACCGGAAAACCCGTGCAATAATAGGTATGACTATCCCCTTTGCGCTTAGGCTGGATTCTCACTCCGGCCGGACCATCGGAAAGGACTGTACGAGGAATCCCCAAACGGGCAATCGGCGTTGTTTGTCCTGCGGCTCCAGACACCAATTCATTAGTATTCTGTGACGCTGCAGAAGGCAAGCCGAAATAAGCATTGTCTTGAAGGAATCCTACCAGCAAGGCTGCTTTTTCTTCCAATGTCATCGCCTTGATTATGGCATCTGTATTATTTGACTGCAACTTTGGTTGCGCACTTATCGTGGCTGATAGGAACAAAAATCCAGCCAACAGCATAAGAGAAATCTCTTTTTTTCTCATAGTGATTAATTTAAAAGATTAAGTCAAGCGAAATTAAACAATACTCTTGAATGTTGCAACTTAATTTATAAAAAAATTCCGACGCCTGAATGGTGCCGGAATTTTTTAAATTTATAATATCTATAAAGATCAATCTTTCAGCTTAGCCGAAATATATTCACGATTCAGACGAGCTATGTTGCTTATCGAAACGCATTTCGGACATTCGGCTTCACAAGCGCGGGTATTGGTACAGTTACCGAATCCCAATTCATCCATTTTGGAGAGCATGGCTTTAGCACGACGGGCTGCCTCTACCTTACCTTGAGGAAGAAGAGCCAGCTGACTTACTTTAGCCGATACAAACAACATAGCCGATCCATTCTTGCAGGCAGCAACGCAAGCGCCACAGCCGATGCAGGATGCAGCATCCATAGCCTCATCAGCATCTTTCTTAGGAATCAAAACATTATTGGCATCTTCAGCAGAACCTGTACGTACACTAACGTAACCTCCAGCCTGCATGATCTTGTCAAATGCACCACGGTCAACCATCAAATCCTTGAGAACCGGGAATGCGGCCGAACGCCATGGTTCAACAGTGATAGTCTCGCCATCATGAAAACGACGCATATACATCTGACAGGTTGTAGCACTTGTTGCAGGTCCGTGTGGATGACCATTGATATATAACGAACACATACCACAGATACCTTCGCGACAGTCATGGTCGAATACGACAGGCTCTTTGCCTTCTTCAATAAGCTGTTCGTTCAGAATATCCAACATTTCCAGAAAAGAAGTATCACCTGGGATATCCTTCATCTGGAACGTATCGAAATGACCTTTTTCTTTAGGTCCGTTCTGACGCCAAATCTTCAGCGTAAAACTTATATTTTTATCCATTTTCGTAATTCTTTAATTGTTTAACTTCACGATTAGCTCTTGTAGTTACGAGTCTGTACCTTGATAGCCTCATAATGCAACGGTTCCTTGATTAATTCAGGTTCCTTCTCGTCTGCACCTTGGTACTTCCAGCATCCTACATAGAAGAAGTTCTCGTCATCACGTTTTGCTTCTCCTTCTTCCGTCTGATATTCTTCACGGAAGTGACCGCCGCAGCTTTCGTTACGACTTAAAGCATCATGAGCAATCAGTTCACCCATTGTAAGGAAATCTTTCAAGCGAAGAGCTTTGTCGAGTTCAACATTCATACCTTCCTTGCTTCCAGGGATAAAGAGGTTGGATTCAAATTCCTTACGGAGTTTGCCTATTTCCTCAATACCTTGCTTCAAGCCTTCAGCTGTACGTCCCATACCGACATATTCCCACATCAAGCGGCCCAGTTTCTTATGGATGGAATCAACTGATTCCTTACCTTTGATGTTCATAAGTTGATCTATCTTGTCGCTTACAGCCTTCTCTGCTTCTGCAAATTCAGGAAGATCCGTTGAAAAACGAGGAACTGTAATCTGATCTGACAAATAGTTCTGGATTGTGTAAGGCAATACGAAATAACCGTCGGCCAAACCCTGCATTAATGCAGAAGCTCCCAAGCGATTGGCTCCGTGATCGGAGAAATTACATTCACCGATGGCAAACAAACCGCGAATGGATGTCTGAAGTTCATAATCAACCCAAATACCACCCATCGTATAGTGAATGGCCGGATAAATCATCATCGGGTTCTCGTATGGATTCACGTCAGTGATTTCCTCATACATATCAAACAAGTTGCCATAGCGTGCGCGAACTACATCTTCACCCAAACGGTTGATGGCTTCACTGAAATCCAAGAATACGGCAAGACCTGTATTGTTCACACCGAAACCTTTGTCGCAACGTTCTTTAGCTGCACGAGAAGCAACATCGCGAGGAACCAAGTTACCAAATGCCGGATAACGACGTTCCAAATAATAGTCACGGTCAGCCTCAGGAATATCCTTTCCTTTAAGAGTACCGGCCTGAAGTTTCTTTGCATCTTCCAGATTCTTGGGAACCCAGATACGTCCGTCATTACGAAGAGACTCTGACATCAAAGTCAGCTTGCTCTGCTTGTCACCGTGAACCGGAATACAAGT
>Ga0116193_1002109_pt1 | contig 15438 bp, 19 predicted proteins | sample AD_UKC115_MetaG_FD_89892 | JGI IMG/M metagenome (GOLD analysis project Ga0116193, IMG submission 89892) | Active sludge microbial communities of municipal wastewater-treating anaerobic digesters from Hong Kong - AD_UKC115_MetaG | ecosystem: Engineered > Bioreactor > Anaerobic > Digestate... | reverse complement strand
GTAAGTGAAGGAGAAATCTTAGCATTCGAAGGAACACCATACCTAGAAAAAGCTGAAAAGATAGTTCAAGAAGAAAATATCTACATAAACATTAATCTTTTCCAAGGAAAAGCTTCAGCTACAACTTATGGTTGTGATTTAACATATGATTATGTTAAAATCAATGCAGAATACACAACCTAAAAAAAATCTTCACATTACCACTTTTTTTTTTTAATTTGACATCCAACTACCTATTATTGGAATATTACGAGTCCAAGTACTTTCACTATAACCATAACCTTCATCATAACCTTCATCATATGCATCATCTAAAGCATACTCTTCTTGTTTATCCTGTTTATAAATCTCAACACTTTCATTTATAGTATTATGAAGAGTATCTGCACTAAACAATGAAGGAGGAGTGCTACTAATAATACTTTCAGCCTCAGGACTTATACTAGTACTATGTGGAATATATAATCTAACCATACTACCATTAGATTCAAAAATATAAACAGTATAATTTTTCATATAATTATTATAAGAATAACACACATAACAAGGATGACCACCAATATTAGTTTCTTCCAGCTTATTACAATTACCACTATCTATATCAAAACCAACCATATCTACAAAGTATTTAGAATCATTATGGACAGTAATACGGAAAACATTACTACTATCATCAGCAATATCATAAATACTAGCATCAGAATAATTAACCCATCTACCTCCCTGATAAGCAGAAGGAATATCCACACTCACATTACCCATTTGAAGATGTGACTGTTTACAATTTTCGATTTCACCAAGAGTATCTGCACTAACAACACTAATTATAGAAGTTAAACAAATTAAACCTACAACCATTATTATAAAAATAAAATAAACTTTTTTCATACTAGTTAATTCCCCTTAAATTTTATAATATAATTATTATAACTATTGAGAGTTAATATTATTTAGATTTTATTAACCCCGATTTTATTATAATAATTAAGTAGGGTTAAGTTTATATGTCTTAAAAAGTAAAATTACAATATTAAGTTTTTTATACATAGAAGCTTATTTTTTTAATTATTTTTTTATAAAAATAAAATCCCTATCAAAAAGAATGGATTATAGATTTTATTTATTATAATAACAAAAAATTTTTTATATTTAACAAAAAGGAATGATTATACATGGCAAAAGTCAAAGGAACTAATAAAAGAACCAGACCAAAAGCACACTACAAAAAACCAGGTAGTAAAAGAGGAAGAGCAGCAAAACAATCTTGGAAAAACAAAAACTAAGAAGTTTTAAACTCTTACTTAATAATCTTATTATAATATCAAATTTTATTAATAATAAGATTCTTATCAAAATTACGATTCCCAAAAAAAATAATAATAAATTTTGGGGAAAAACCACCTATTTTTTTTATATATTAAAAAAACACCAAAAAATAAAATAAATTAATTTTAGGGAGTTAAAATATTTTGCCTAATCAAGAACATACATTATATCCAGCAAAAAATAAATCTCAACCACCTAAACGAAGAATTACCATAATAATAATTTTATTAATGGTAGTTGCAGGAATGGCAGTTTTATGGGCAGATAATATATTCACACCAACAAATACAGCAACAGTAGTTCAAAATACAACAAATACAATTGCTGACAAATCATACAACTCACAAGACACTGGAATATTAGCACCAATAATCAACTTATTCACAACAACAGATAATAAACCTGTAGTGAATTCAACATTACTTGGAACAGCTGAAGAAGGTTCCGTCTCTATTGAAGGTCCAATTGGGAATCAATCCTCAAATGTAACAATAGCATACATTATAGGACAACACCCTCGTGAATCAGATTCACACCAAGCAATAGAAGGAGCTTTAATAAATCAATCAGAAAGTCTTCATTACAAATATTACATTTACAAAATCAATGTAACAAAAGATCCTACAGATTTCACAAAAGGTAGAATGAACGGACAATTACTAGCACAACAATTCGTTGTACCGGATGTACAAAGCAAACATTATCGTTTAGTATGTGATGTACACAGTTCAAATGGATTCTACTATCAAGATCCATACATATTCACACCTGGAAGTAGTGATACAGTAAGTAAAGAAATTGCAAATAATATTGTGAAAGCAAATAGTTGGTTATACTACTATGAACCTCCAGAGTATTCAAGTCCGAAATATTGTACAGAACCAATAGTACAAAATGGAACACCTGCAGTAATATTTGAAGCACATGGACAACCAGGTATTGGATTATCAGATCAAATAAACCAATTAGTAAAAAGTATCGATAACCTTAAATCTTAAAAGCATACATAAACACAACCATATAAATAATTAATATATGGGGAGTTAATTAGATGGAAATGCGAGAAGTAGATGGATACTGTCCAGATTGTGGAATGAACAGAATAATGGTAGTTGTAGATGATCTTGGAAACATTGAAGATGAATACTGTGCTATATGTGGATATGCTGGTGTAGGCATAGAAGTATATGAAGATGTCACTCCAAATGGGTATTAAAAAAATGATACGCCATATAAGAGACCTACCTGACGGAACAGAAGAAATCAACATCACAGGAGACTGTGACTGCACTAACTGTGGACAAGATGATGTAAACGCAATTATCGACAGTTATGGAAACTTAATAGATTACTATTGTAATATTTGCATGGAATCAGGGGTAGGTATAATAATAAATGCAAATATTCGTGAATATAAAAGAAAAAGAAATTTAGGCCAAATATAAATGGCCTATTTTTTTTTAATTATTTTTCGAAAATAAGTAAATAATGGGATTTACCTTCAGGAATATCTTCACCCACTTCATTATCTTCACTAATAAATTTAAAACCATTATCAACGAATGCTTTTTTCACATCCTCACTATCCACTCTCATTTGATAAGGAGGCCCATGTCTAACTTCTTGTTTTTTATAATCCATTACACAAACACGACCACCAGGTTTAGTTATACGTTTAATTTCACTAAGTGCTTCATCAACCTTACGTGCAGCATTAAAATGATGATATACATTTAACATTAACATTACATCAACAGAATCATCATCTAACTCAGTTTTACTTGTAATATCTCCAAGAATAGGTATTAAATTCTCAATATCTTGTTCATCAACATCTTTATGTAAATCAATAATACTAGGTTTATACATATCCATAGCTATAACTGTAGCATCATCATTTAACATTTCAACAGCTTCCATAGCTATATGTCCATCTCCACATCCAAGATCCATAAATACTTCACTGCCCTCTAAATTTAGGCTTTCTAAAAGTTCTTTTGCATCAATAAATGTTTCACTTGAGAATCCTTGTATTCTGTGTCCATTTTTAGGAACCATATTTGGTTTTGGCATTTTTAATCACAACTTTAATTTTTTATTAATATATTTTTTATAATTATATTTTTAGTCGTTAGTATTTAATATTCATTTCGAAAACTCTCCCATTTAACATTAATAAACTACTGTTTTAATTTTAAAAAATATTAAAGAAACAAACAAATAAAACAACAAAAAAACAATAAAACCCTACTTTAATAAATCAAAATTTTAAAATAAACAAAACAACACCTAAAAACCTAAAAACAAAACACTAACATACACACCTACAAAGCATATTTTAACTAAAACCTATAAAAAAATTCAAATCTAAAACTTAAAATTTTAAATAATAAATCAAACAAAATAAACAAATGATATAAAATTTATCGAATTTTAACACTAATTTAATAATTAATTCAATAAATAAAAATTTTTCAAAATAATAGATGATTATAATGCAAGAAGTTAATATTTTAATAGAAGCACTTCCATACATCAAAAAATTCCACAAAAAGAAAATCATGATAAAGTATGGTGGACATGCAATGATAGATGAAATAGCAATGGCCTCAACAGCACGAGACACAGTACTACTCAAATATGTAGGAATGGAACCAATAGTAGTACACGGTGGAGGACCAGAAATCACAAGAAGCATGAACAAACTAGGAAAAGAACCAAAATTCATCAAAGGATTAAGAGTAACAGATGAAGAAACAATGGAAATCGTGAAAATGGTTCTAGTAGGAAACATAAATACAAACATAGTAAGTAAAATATGCCTACACGATGGAAAAGGAGTAGGAATCAGTGGAAAAGACAACAAACTAATCGAAGCAGGTAAAAAACTCCACAAATACCAAAATGAAGAAACCGGTGAAATAGAAGAAATCGACCTAGGATTAGTAGGAGAAATCAAAAAAATCAACCCAGATATCATAAACCTTTTCACTGCAAACAATTACATCCCAGTAGTATCACCAATAGGCATAGCAGAAAACGGAGCAACCCTAAACCTAAACGCAGATACTGTAGCTGGAGGAATAGCAAGTTCAATAGGTGCAGAAAAACTCATAATACTCACAGATGTACCTGGAGTATTAAGAGACCCTAAAGATCCATCAAGCTTAATTCAAAAAATAAAAGTAGAAGAAGTACCTGAATTAATCAAAGAAGGAATAATTACAGGCGGAATGATTCCAAAAGTCGAAACATGTGTAAAAGCAATAAATAATGGTGTTAAATCAGCACACATCATAGATGGTAGATTAAAACACTCATTACTCCTAGAAATATTCACAACCGACGGTATCGGAACCATGATATACTAAAAATTTAAAATTATTTTAAAATCTTTTTTTTCTTATTTTTCAATCTTATCAGGAGCAAACATATTAATCAACTCCTTACGTAACAATTTCCAACCATTAACACGAGGAAGTTCTTTTGTAGAATAAATTTCACGAGGAACCTTATAACCTGCTAAATTCTCACGAGCAAAATCTAATAAACCTTCCTTATCCTCATTATCTTTCCAAATTACAGCAGCTACAGGTAATTCGCCACGATGACAATCAGGAATACTGAAAACAGCTATATCCTCAACACTAGGATAATGGATAAGAGTTTCCTCAACCTCAGTAGGATAAATCTTCCAACCACTCATTACAATCATATCTTTCTTACGATCAGTAATGAACAAACGATTATCCTCATCAATATAACCAATATCCCCAGTTAAAAACCAACCTTCAGGTAAAAAACTTTCACGAGATTCTCTTTCCATATTCCAATAACCTTTAGCAACAGCAGGTCCACGTAAAGCTATTTCCCCATTCTCATAATGATCTAAAGTAATATATGGATCATTTTCATCCACAATTTTACATTCACTAAAACAAACTGGATGACCTACACTTTCAAAACGATCAGCTGCAATATAATCTTCTGGTCTAATAACTGTACCAGTTCCAATAACTATTGTTTCACTTAATCCATAAGCATTAATAATTGGGATACTATACTCTTCTGTGAATTTTTTCCAAATTTTTTTATGTATTGGTCCACCACCACTAATAATTTCACGAACAGTATCTAATTTAGAAACATAAGAATTATCTAAGTTAGTTAAAGTATGTATAACTGGAGGCATACCTGCAAGAACAGTAACTCCTTCATTTTCAATTAATTCTAAATATTTATCGATTTGGTAACGTTCCATCATAATATATAATGCACCTGCACGTAGGGCTGAAATACCCCAACTTAAACCTACATGTGCCATTGGATAAATTCCAAGGTAAACATCATTTTGTTTAAGAGTTAAAACATCACATTCATTATGAATACTTGTAAACCAGTTTCCATGAGTTAACATACTTCCTTTTGGTCTACCAGTAGTTCCTGAAGTATATTGTAATTGACAAAGCTCATCCCAATCAGTAGTTTCTGCAGGTAAGATTTCAGCATCTCTATATTTTTCAATATCCTCAGGGACATAACTAGAGATTCCAATTTCTTCCGCTACTTCTGTTCCTTCTTCATCAGTAATTATTAATCTTGCTTCTGAGTTTTTAACCATGTATTCAATTTCATTTTTCTTATAAACTCTGTTGGTTGGTATGCTTATAGCACCAATTCTCCATAATGCAAACATGCTGAATAAGTATTCTGGTGAACTTTTTAAGTATATGAGTACACGATCTCCACGACCTATTCCTAAATCTTTCAATTTTCTTCCTAATTCTGATACGATACCTAATATTTCTCGTGAATTGTATTTAAGTTCTCTTTCTGGACAGTAAAAAACATCTTTATCCAGTCTTAAGGCATTTGCATCTAGAAATGTTGTTATGTTAAGCAAATTTTTTTCCTCCAAATTTAATTATTTTTTCTTTTATAATATTTCTTGTAATTTTTTATTAATTTCTTCGGCTACATCCATTGTCTTGTTTGTACCACCTAAATCTGGGGTTTTCACTTTACCTTCTTTTAAGACTATGGTTGTTGCTTCTTTTAATTTTTCTGCATAGTAATCTTCATTTAAGTATTGTAGCATCATGCTTATGGTTAAAATCATACTTATTGGATTGCTGATTCTTTGGCCTGCTATGTCTGGTGCTGAACCATGTACTGGTTCGAATAATCCATTATGCTCTCCAATATTTCCAGAAGGTGCTATTCCTAATCCTCCAACTAATCCTGCTCCTTCATCTGATAGTATGTCTCCAAAAAGGTTAGTTGTGACAATTACATCAAATCTTTGAGGATTTGTTAATAAGTACATTGCTGTTGCATCTACATAAAAGTCATTAGTTTTTATTTCTGGATAGTTTTCTGCTACTTCATAGAATATCTTTTTAAATAGTCCATCAGTTGTTTTGAGTACATTAGCTTTGTGTACACATGTGACTTTTTCTCGGTTTTCTTTTATTGCTTGTTGAAATGCTAAATCACAGATTCTTTGGCTTGCTTTTGTGGTTATTACTCTTTTTGCTGTTGCACAATCTTCTGTTGCTTCTTCTATTTGTGAGTATAATCCTTCTGAGTTTTCTCTTACTATTAAGAAGTCTACATCATCGTAGATTCCTTTTACTCCGGGGTATGATTTTATTGGTCTTAAGTTTGCATATACATCTAGTGCTTTTCTTAGTTCGATTATTGCACTTTTTTCTCCTGGTACTGAGGTTACTGCTCCAAATAGTGTTGCGTCAGTTTTTTTTGCTGAGTGTATTGTTTCATTTGGTAGGTTATTGCCTGTTTTTTGGTATAGTTCGTAGCCTGCTTCTTGGGGTTTGTATTCTATGTTTAGGTTTAGGTTGTCTAGTATGTAGAGGCCTGCTGCCATTACTTCTTTGCCTATGCCGTCTCCAGGGATTGTTGTTATTGTTTTCATTTTATTTTTTTACCTATTTTTTTTGTTTTAATTAATTTTTTTATTCTGTATGTTTAAGTATTTTGTTGTATTATAATAACACATTGTTCGTAGATTATCGAAAGGTTTAAATAGCTACATATTATATAATAATACTTAACAATCAAATACTATATTAATTTGAATAAAAAAATCCTAAAAACAAAAAGAAGGTAATCATTATGGAAAAAACAATAGAAGAACTAATTCAAGATTTAAAATCAACAGATGAATTTGTTAAAGAAGAAGCAGTAGGATTATTAGAATTCAACTCTAAAGAAGCCATAGACCCACTTATAAAAGCATTATCCGATTCAGATAAAGAAATCAGAAAAGGAGCAGCACATGTACTAGGAATAATCAAAGACCCAAAAGCAATAGACCCATTAATAAATACATTATCTGATAAAAACAAATTAGTTAGAAGAGAAGCATCAACAGCACTTTCACACATGGGTGAAGTAGCAGTAGATCCATTAATGGATACATTAAACAGTCCAGATTGGAAAGTTCGTGGAGCTGCAGTATGGGCTTTAGGAGCAATTGGAGATTCTAGAGCTGTTACTTCAATAGAAAAATTATTAAATGATGATAAGAACTTTGTAGTTGTCGGTGCTAAATACGCATTAGATGCTATAAAAAATCCTAAAAAATAAACTTTTTAAACTATTTTTTCTCTTTTTTTCATTTTCAACAATTTTTAGACATTTTTATAAAACAAAATATGTCGGAATGCTTTTTCCGCCATGTTTATATATTAACAAAAATAAATTAAATTTCATAGATGAATAATATATTAACAATCATCTCAAAATAAAAATATTCCTACAAAAAATCACTAAATATTATAAGAATAAATAAACATAATATTAAAACATAAAATAATAATCTATTTTTTTAATATTATACAAAAAAAACAAAAATAAAATTACGTGATTAAATGTTAACAATAGGAATACTCAATCTACAAGGCGCAGTATCAGAACACTACTCAATAACAAAAAAAGCTATCAAAAACATGAACATAAACGCAGAAGCAAAAACAGTAAGATACGCAGAAGACGTCTCAGAATGTAACGGAATAATAATCTCCGGAGGCGAATCAACAGTAATTGGGAAAATCCTATTCGAAAGAGGAATAGACCAAATAATAAAAAACGAGAAAATACCAGTCTTCGGAACATGTGCAGGAATGGTACTACTCGGCAAAAAAACAAATTACGAACAACCATTACTAGGTCTAATGGACATAGAAGTCGTAAGAAACAGTTTTGGACGACAAAAAGACTCATTTGAAACAGAACTACAAATACTAGGAGAAACCTACCCAGGAGTCTTTATAAGAGCACCAACACTCAAATCATACGACAAAACAAAAAAAGACATAAAAGTCTTATGCAAAGTAAACAACACAATAGTAGCAATACAACAAAACCACAACCTAGCAATGAGCTTCCATCCAGAATTAACAAACGATACAAGATTACATGAATACTTTATACAAGAGGTTTCAAAATGTGTGGAATAGCAGGAATAGTATACAAAGACAAAAAAATACATGAAGTTGGAAATGACATGACAAACATGCTCAACGCACTCCAACACAGAGGACCAGACTCAGCAGGATTCGCAATATACGGAGGATTAGGACTCAAAGAAGGAGAATATATCTTAAACGTCCAAGTAGATGACGATAACATGATAGATGATGTTAAAAACACAATAACATCAAAAACCCCAATATCCCAAGATCAAATAATCCCCTCTGTAGATGAAACCGTAATATACAAATGTCACATAAACCTAAACAAATTCAATCAACTCAAACCATTAATCGGTAAAGTAGACCAACTCGAAGATGTAATAGTCCTAAACGGATCACACTCATTTGAAATGATAAAAGATGTAGGATCCGTACTAGAAATTGCAGAAAGATACGACACAAGAAGCATACTCGGAACACATGCAATAGGACACACAAGATTCTCAACAGAAAGTGGAGTCGACAGATTCCACGCACACCCATTCCAAACATACATCTCAGAAGATGTAACAGTAGTACACAATGGACAAATAACAAACTACTGGAATATAAGAGACCCACTTGAACGTAAAGGACACATATTCGAAACATTCAACGACACAGAATGTTTAGTCCACTACATAGCAGATAAACTAATCACAGGATACTCCCTAGAAGAAGCACTAGAAGGAGCAGTAGAAGACATGGACGGACCATTCAGTTTCATAATAGGAACACCAAATGGTATAGGAATAGCAAAAGACAAACTAGGACTAAGACCAGGAGTAATAGCAGAAAACGATGAAAAATTCGCAATAGCCTCCGAAGAAGTAAGCCTCCGCCAAGTAATAGACACACATAATGTTGAACAAATCTTACCAGGAGAAGTAAGAGTATACGAAATATAAAAAAAATTACAAAAATTAAGGATAGATAAAATGAAGGAACAAAAAATCACAATAGACGTATCAAAACTTACTCCTCGACAAACCAATACCAAAATCCGAAATGCAATAGATAAAGATAAAATAGACACAATCATCCTAGAAAATCCAAACGCAATGCATTATCTCGTAAGCGGAATAGTAGGAGAAGGAAACATAATAATAGAGGGATCAGCAGGATACTTCGCAGGAACCATGATAGACAATCCACACATTAAAATAAATGGAAATGCCGGATGGTTCGTAGGAGACAACATGACAAATGGAGAAGTCATAGTAGAAGGATCAGCAGGAGACGGAGCAGGTCAAGGAATCTACGGAGGAACAGTAGTAGTTCGAAAAAGTGTAGGTTCAAGAACCGGAGAAATCATGAAAAACGGAACCATCATAGTAGGAGGAGACTCTGGATTCATGTCAGGAATATTCATGATGGGAGGAAAAATAATAATCCTCGGAAACGTTGGAGAAGATGCAGCAGAATCCATAGTAAATGGAGAAATCTATGTTCTAGGAAAAATAGAAAGCCTCGGAAAAAATGCATACCAAATGAAACCAACCCCTGAAGACCTAAAAGAACTAAAAGAAACTCTAACCAAATATGATTTTAACCTACCTGATGAAGATTACGAAAAATTCAAAAAAATCATACCACACAGTAAAAGACCATTTTTCCATAAAAAGAAATAAAAAAGGAGGGAAATAAAAAATGCCATTCAATGTAATAAGAGATCCACTAATATGTAAAAGAGACTTTGAAAGACCAGGATGCTGCTGGTACATGTGTGACGACCGTGACGAAGATATCTGCGGAAAATGTTTCAGTTGTGTAAATAACTGCCCACATGATGTATATGAAATAGTGAGAGGAGAACCACAACCCTTACACCAAGCAAGATGTGTAGGATGCAGAATATGTGCCGAAATGTGCCCACACGGAGCAATAAAAGTACTAGCAATGCCAGAAGACCAAAGATTAGGCTGGAAATACCCAGATATTCTTGAAATAGAAAGAAAAACAAAAACAGCATCATACAAAATCAGAAGTACAGGTGCAACAAGAAGCCTACCAACCTTCGATGATCTAGTAATAACACCAGCACAAGTAAGCCGACCTCCACTAGATAACTACCGAGAACCATGTGGAACAGACGTAACAATCGGAGACAGATATGCTGAAAACCCATTACACATAGACACCCCAATAATGATAGGAGCAATGAGTTTCGGAGCACTAAGTAAAGAAGCAAAAATGGCACTAGCACTAGGATCAACACTAGCAGGAACAGTAGCAAACACTGGAGAAGGAGGAATGCTCCCAGAAGAAAGAGCACTATCCAGCAAACTAATCGCACAATACGCCTCAGGAAGATTCGGAGTATCCGCAGAATACCTTAACAATGCAGATGCAATAGAAATAAAAATAGGACAAGGAGCAAAAAGTGGTATGGGAGGACACTTACTCGGGGAAAAAGTAACAGCAGAAGTAAGTAAAATCAGAAAAATACCAGAAGGAGCAGATGCACTCTCACCAGCAAGACACATGGACATAGTTGGACCAGAAGATTTAAGTATGAAAATCAGCCAACTACGAGAAATCACCGATTGGCAAGTACCAATCATGGTAAAATTCGCAGCAGGAAGAGTTGCAAGTGACGTAAAAATCGCAGCAAAAGGTGGAGCAGACGCAATCGTAGTAGACGGAATGCAAGGAGGAACCGGAGCAGGACCAGACATAATCATGGAACAAGCAGGAATACCATCCCTCGCAGCTATTGTAGAAGCAGATGCAGCACTAAAAGACGCAAACCTCCGTGAAGAAGTAAGCTTAATTGCAGCAGGAGGAATAAGAACTGGTGTAGATGTCCTTAAAGCAATGGCATTAGGAGCAGACGCATGTTATGTTGCAACCGGAGCAATCGTAGCACTAGGATGCAGAGTTTGCCAAGTATGTTACAGTGGAACATGTAGAAAAGGAATAGCAACACAAGATTTAGAATTAAGACATCGTCTAGATTACAAAGAAGGTGCAAAAAATGTTGCAAACTACATAAAAGCAATGACCGATGAAGCATGCATGCTAGCACAACAAGCAGGAAACTCACACTTAGCAAAACTAGAAAAAGAAAATCTTAAAGCATTAACCTTTGAAGCATCAATGTTAACTGGTGTTCCAATGGCAGGGGAAATGGGATTATCCTCAAAAATATAAACACAATCCCCAAACCTTTTTTTTACTTTTTTTTATAACTCCTGTTGTTTACTAATACACAAATTACAAAGAGCATTAGGATTATTAGACTGTTTATCTTTCACAGGGCAAAAATAATCATCACCAACCTTTAAAAGCTTTAATTTTCCAGGAAATGGTGTGCCTACAGGATGAATAGGTTCATCCTTAATAAAAGTAGTGTAAAAACTAATCAAAGTTAAAATCAACGGATATTTATTATTAGAACTACTATCCCTATATTCTTTAAACTGCTCTTTACTCAAATCAAGGTACTCATGAAATTTATCTTTATCTACACTTTCATGATAATTCTCATTATCATTTAAAATCTCTTTTATCCGTTTAAAAAAATATTTAATATAAACCTCAAGATACTCTTCACGAATATCTTTCTGCATATACTTACAATCATCACGAATAATACCAGTAGCACGCATCTCGTCAAAAACACTAATAGTTTTAGCATAATCCTTTAAAATATCCCGTAAACAGTTAACAGGTATAGGATTCTCTTTATCTAAATCTTCAAGTTCACTAAAAATTGTAATATAAACCACATCAAAAATAAATAATTATATTAATATTATAAAAAATTTTTTTCACTTACTTAATAATTAAATTATAATAATATAAAAACTATAATAATAATTATAAAATATATTATAAAAATTATTTTTTCAAAAGGAATTAAAATATCATGGTAACTATAACTAGAAAAGAAGAAATTGTATTAGAAAGAATCAGAGTCTTTGACCCAGAATTTGAAGATGGAATACCAATGAAAGTTCTTCAAGATGATTTAGACATTCATGAACATAACTTACATGATATTTTAAAAGCATTAGCAGTTAAAGAATTAGTCAAATATGAAAACAAAACTGTTAAACTAATTAATGCAGATATAGAAGTTAACTCAGTAGCTACAAAATCAGATGTTAGATCCCTAGAATTAGATCAAAAAGAAGCTAATGCACTAAAAATAATCGAAGGTATCGTAGATGATAAAAACTTAGTACCTAAATATGTTCTAGAAGGACACCTACTATACGGATCTGAAAAATTATCTAATTTTAGAATGTATCATATAATATTATCATTAGAAATCAAAGGAATACTTAAAAAGATTAAAAAAAGAGATGGAAGATACTATTTACTAGTACAAGATTAATATTTAATTTTCAATAAATTCATCTACTAATTCCCGTATCTTATTAATATTACTTGGTATGAGAATATTATGTTTAGTATTTTCAAGGAAAACAAGCTTTGAATCAGGAATTTCATTATTAATTTTAATCATTAATTCATTAGGAGTTAAACAATCATCTTTACCGCCTATAATCAATGTAGGTTGAGTAATATTCTTTAATTTATCTGTTACATCAAATTCTAATCCTGCGATTATAGATTCTTTAATACCTTCTTGATTTTTTGTAAGACACTTTTCCCTACCATGTTCTAATGCATCTTCATACTTACAAATAACATCTTCAGGAAGTACTAATGGAATCATTGCATCATAAAATTCCCCTAATCCTTTATCTAAATCACAGTAAATATCCCCAAATTGTTCTCTAAGTTCAGGACTAGTTTTAGAAAAACTACTCATTAAAATTAATTTCTCTACCATTTCAGGATGGTGAATTGTAAAGGATAAAGATATATTCCCACCCATACTAAAACCTATAAGAATGACTTTTTTAATCTTTAAATATTGGAGTAATTGATAAATATCCTCTTGAAGTTGGGGCATACTAATAGTACCATTTTTATAAGTGGTTTTACCATGTCCACGATTATCTATAGCTATTGTGGTGTAATTTTTTTCATAATAACTAGTTAAAGGTTTCCAGAAGTTTAAATCATCACTTAATCCATGAACAAAAACTATTACAGGACCTTTACCATTCTTCTCATAATTTAAATTACAGTCAGTAAGTTTTACCATAATCTTATATTTATGTTATCAACTTTTTATAAATTTTTTAGTTATCAAGTTAAAGTAATAAATTATATATAACATAATTTACTACTTAATTAATAACGAATAATACTTTTAGTAATAAAAGTTTACGAATACAAAAACAAACATGATTCTTTTTATAGCAAGGGTTTAATTATATAGAAGGTTTTAAAAAATGATGAGAATAAGTATGTCTTTACCTAAGAAACTTCTAGCAGATTTCGATGAAGTTTTAAAAGATAGAGGTTACCAATCACGGTCAAAAGGAATAAGAGACGCATTAAAAGATTATATTGTCCGATACCAATGGATGAACGAAATGGAAGGACAAAGAATAGGCGTAATAACTGTAATCTATGATCATTTCTTCACAGGTGTAATGGAAAACTTAGCAGAAATACAACACGATTTCAGGGACGAAATCAATGCAAGTATGCACATTCACATGACAAACAAATACTGTATGGAAGTAATAGTAGTAAACGGTGATGTTAACAAAATAAGAGAACTAACCGAACGAATGATGAGACTCAAAGGAGTAGATCACGTAAAACTCACAAGTACAGCAAATGGAGAAAACTTAGACCCAGATTAAATCTAAAAAAATTCTCCAACTTTTAACTTTTTTTCCAATAATACTAAAAAAAAATTCTTTTTTTTCAATAAACTTAAAAATAATACTAATTACATACTTTTTTTCTCATGGATTAACAAAAAAACCCTATTTTTTCTTTTAAACTTATTATTTTCAATAACCCACTTTTAAGAAATATTTTTAATGTTTGATTAATATACCATAAAATATGGATTCTAAAACTAGATGTCAATGGTATTATGAATATGATGATTTAATAAAAAAATATCACGACGAAGAATACGGGATACTTAATTCTAAAGATGATTATCTCTTTGAAATTTTAGTTTTAGTTAACTTTCAATCAGGTTTATCATGGGAAACAATTCTAAGAAAAAGAGAATATTTCAGACAAGCCTATGATAGTTTCGATATCGATAAAATAAGTAACTATAATGAAGAAAAAATAGAAGAATTAATGACAAATGAAAAAATAATAAGAAATAGAAAAAAAATTAATGCAGTTATAAATAATGCAAATGTATTTAAAACTATTCAAAATGAATATGGAAGCTTTTATAAGTATATAAAAACATTCACAAATGGTCAAATATTCCATGAGCACGATTTAACTGAATCTGAACTTTCTAAAAATCTTGCAAAAGATTTGAAAAAAAGAGGAATAAAATATATTGGTTCTATCACTATGTATTCCTATCTTCAAACTGTTGGAGTTATAAACTCCCATGAAAAAAACTGTTTTTTATACTAAAAATAGATTTTATACAAAAACCCTTTTTTAAATAAAAATTTTAATTAGAAAAAACTATGAAATTACATACAACACATTATCATTTCAACCTATTAAAAGATACAGAAAGATTATCTGCATTTTATGAAGCAATAAAAAAGAAAGGGGAAAACCC
>Ga0116193_1002108_pt1 | contig 15438 bp, 16 predicted proteins | sample AD_UKC115_MetaG_FD_89892 | JGI IMG/M metagenome (GOLD analysis project Ga0116193, IMG submission 89892) | Active sludge microbial communities of municipal wastewater-treating anaerobic digesters from Hong Kong - AD_UKC115_MetaG | ecosystem: Engineered > Bioreactor > Anaerobic > Digestate... | reverse complement strand
TCCGCGGGGGCGTCCTTTTTAACATCAATCATTTTTTTACTTGGCATCTTTTTCCTTTGCGGCCTCTAGGGCATGGGCTTTAGAAACGATTTGGGCAAACTGTTGGTAGTTTAGGCTAGCGCCGCCAACCAGGAAGCCGTCTACATTATCAATGCTTAAAATGTTGGTTACATAATCTGGCTCTACGCTGCCGCCGTACAAGATGCGGACGGAGTCGGCCACTTTTTTACCAAACTGCCCTTCCACAATCAACCGTATGTAGGCCACTGACTCTGCGATTGCGGCAGCCGAAGCTGGACGGCCAGCACCGATCGCCCAGACAGGTTCGTAGGCAATAACTACTTCTGCCGCCTCTGGGCCGGTTAAATCGCGCAGGGCGGTGACTACTTGCTCGCGCACCACCTGTTTGGTTTCGTGATTGGTTCGTTCTACCCGCGTCTCTCCCACGCAAATAATTGGGGTAATCTCATTTCTGACTGCCGCCGCAACTTTGGCGCGGACATCCTTGTTGGTTTCCGCAAAATATTTGCGACGTTCCGAATGACCAATGATGCCGTAGTGCACCAATCCGGACAGCATGGCAAAGCTGACTTCTCCCGTCAGCGCGCCTAAGTCTTGCGCGTTGGCGTTCTGCGCTGCCAGTCTAAACTTGCGCCGATCCACTTCTAAACTAATTGGCTGCAGTGTCAACATGCTGGGTGCCAAAACCGTTTCTATATCCCGATGCTGCGGCACGCGCTCACCCAAGCGGCGCACCAGTAAACTGGCCTGCTGCGTGTTTAGATGCATTTTCCAGTTGCCAACAATCAGTGTTTTTTTCATTTGTCCTCCAGGGCTGTTATGCCCGGTAATTTGCGGCCGGCCATGAGCTCTAGGCTGGCTCCGCCGCCGGTTGATACATGGTTAAAACTATCTGTTAATCCGCGGCTTTGCACATAGGCTACAGTGTCGCCGCCGCCTACTACGCTAAATGGTTTGTGGCCAAAATCGCCCAGCATGCCTTCCATAATTAGCTCTGTGCCATGCGCGTATGGGCCCACCGGTCCTTGCGTGCCAGCTACTTCTGCCATGCCCATGGTGCCGTTCCAAATAACCGTACCGGCCAGCTGCAAACTGCCAGCAATAAATGCGCCGCTAAACGGTCCGATGTCTAGAATTTTCTCATTGGCGGCCACTTTAGAGGCGGAGGCTGGCACGCGTTTGGGGTAATGCTCAATATCGGCCACGGCCAACGCGCCCCAGTCCACAATTCTTGTAGGCGTGTTCTTGTCCGCTTTTTGGGCCACCACGCCGTCGCGCGGCAAGAAGAAGACAAAATCGCGCTCTTTGGCTTCTGATTGCGCCTGCGCCATGATGTCTTTGGCTATCTGGAGCTCACCGTCGTCTACTAAACTCTTGGCAACATCTACGCCAGTGGCCTTGAGGAAGGTATTGGCCATGGCGCCGCCAATGGCGACCATGTCCGCCATTTCTATAAACTTTTTAAGAATATCTATTTTATCGGCGATTTTAGCCCCGCCAACCACCGCCACCATGGGCCGCTCCGGCTCACGCATGACTTTGGTAATGGTGTCTACCTCTTTAGCCAGCAACAGCCCAGCCGCCGATGGTAGCAACGTAGGTAGCCCCGACACACTCACAGCACCGTGATGCACTACGCCAAAGGCGTCCTGCACAAACATGTCCGCCAGCGCCGCCAACTCTTTGGCAAATTTTTTATCATTCGCCTCTTCTTCTGGATGAAAGCGCACGTTTTCCAGGAGCAAAATCTGGCCCGGTTTGAGCGCTTGGGCTTTCTCTAGCGTTTCTGGGCCTACGCAATCGTTTGCAAATTCTACCGGCAGCTTTAGAAGTTCGTGCAGCCGCTTGGCAACTGGCCCTAGGCTCATAGACGGCACAACTTTGCCTTCCGGCCGCCCCAGGTGAGAGCACAAAATAATCGCCGCGCCCTTGTCTAGCAGATACTGCAACGTGGGCAACGATTGGGTGATGCGGTAATCGTCTTCTATCTTGCCGCCACTGGTCAGGGGCACGTTATAGTCAACCCGGACAAGTACTCGCTTGCCCTTTACATTCAGGTCTTTGACGGTTTTTTTGGTAAACATCCCACCTACTCGGTTTTGCTTATGTTTTAACTATAGCGCAGCCGGGCTGCTTCCGCTAGTAGTACGCTCTACCTTTTGTGTAAATGTGTACAAAAGGTAGAGTCTACTTATTCTAAGACACGAACTTTGATAGTATCAGTGGTGCCCACCCGGCCCGGGTATTTGCCAGAAACTGTCACTACCGTGTCATTTTTGTGCAGGATTTTGTGGCGCAGTAGCCAGTCTGTCAGGCGCTGGGCAGCTTCTGCATGAGCTGGACGCACGTACGATTTTACACCGTAGACTAGGGCGAGTTGCTGAGCGGTGCGGTCATCGCTGGTTACGGCAATCACCGGTACGTCTGGCCGGTAGGAAGAAATTTGCTGAGCGGTGGCGCCGGATTTGGTTTCTGCCACCACGGCCACGGCGTCGATATTTTCTGCCAGGCTTAGGATAGCTTTAGAAATGGCGACCTGGCGGGTGTGCTCCGGCTGGTAGGCTGGGTAGTGCACCTCTACGGGGCGAGTCGCCTCTGAGTACATAATGACGTCTTTCATAGTTGTTACCGCCTCTAGCGGGTACTGGCCGGCGGCAGTTTCTTCGCTGAGCATGACACAGTCTGTGCCCAGCATAACGGCCGTGGCAACATCGGAAATTTCTGCGCGGGTGGGCGTGGGAGAATCGGTCATGCTAAACAACATTTGGGTGGCCACAATGACTGGCTTGGCGTAGCGCTGACAGAGGCCGATTAGCTGGCGCTGAATAATGGGCACGGCTTCTGGCAGGACTTCTACGGCCATATCGCCGCGGGCTACCATTATGGCGTCGGACTCCAAAACAATCCCTTCCATGTCTTCTACTGCGGCCTTGGTTTCAAACTTGGTGATTAAGTGGGCAGACATGTTTAGGTTGCGCATCAGGCGGCGCATGGCCCGGACGTCTGCGGCAGTCTGCACAAAGCTTTGGGCCACGTAGTCTATGTCCTGGGTAGAGCCAAAGACTAAGTCGGCTTTGTCTTTGGCGGTAATGACATCGCCGCCAAAATCGGTATCTGGCAGGTTAATGCCTTTGCGCTGCATGAGCTTACCGTTGTTTTCTGCTTTGGCGTAGACAACGCCATCTTTTATGCTGGTAACTACGGTGCGGACTTTGCCGTCCCAGAGATAAAGCCGTTCGCCGCGCTTCATTTTTTTAGCTAGGTCGTACTGGATTGGAATGCTGCCATCCGCGGGTTTGTAGGCAAACTTTAGGGTCTGACCTTTGGTGACTTCTATGGTTTCTACAAAATCACCCAAGCGAATTTTAGGTCCCTGCAGGTCCTGAATAATGGCCACGGGCTTGTCCAGCGCTTTAGAAGCTTTTCTAATCCACTCAATGCGGCGGGCGTGCTCTGCATGATCACCATGACTAAAATTGAGCCTAAGCCCGTTAGCGCCGGCGGCAATCAGGTCGTGCACGGCCTCATATGAGTCAGTGGCCGGCCCAACGGTTGCAATAATCTTAGTGTGTTTGTAAGCTTCTAAACTAACTGGTTTTGCTGGTGCCATACCCATCCCCTATCTATTACTATGCTATTTTTGTTCCAAAAAATTGACCGATATAGTACGTAATTGCCATGGCGATCAAACCGCCTAAAACGACTCTGGCCATTGCCCGTCCATGCGAAGCGCCGCCGACTCTTGCGCTACCGTAGCCGGTAAGCAGCAGGGCTAAAAATACCGCAATAATGGTTGCTGGGATACGTTTACTGGTTGGAGCTAATAGCATAGCCAAGAACGGAATGAGGCCGCCAGCAGTGAATGATATAAACGATGCCACCGCCGCGTGCATAGGGTTAACCACGTCTTCTTCATCCAGCTGAAATTCCATGGCCAAGTGCGCCTTAACGGGGTCTATGGCGGTTAGCTCCTTGGCAACTAAGTGAGCGGTTTTACGGCTCAGACCCTTGGCCTCGTAGCCGGCGGTTAACTCCTCTAATTCTGCCGCTGGGTTTTCTCTAAGTTCGCGCTTTTCTTTATCAATATATGCTTTTTCTGCATCTGACTGGCTGCTGACAGATACGTATTCTCCAACTGCCATACTAAGCGCGCCGGCCACGAGGGCAGCTAGACCGGCAGTGACAATTGCGCCGTGGCTGGCGTTGGCGCCGGCCACACCCATGAGGATACTGGAAATAGACACCACACCGTCGTTAGCACCTAAAACCGCGGCGCGTAGTTTGTTGAGCGTTTGGTTGGAGTTTGTGTTGTCTGAGGAGTGGACTGTATCTGTCATTGTGGGTTTATTGTAGCACGATTATGAACTTTCAGTTGATCAGGCCTTTGGCCTGGCGGCCCGCAGCCATACTCGGAGCAAGCTCCTGCGTGTGGCTTTGCCCTTCGAACCCCTTCGGGGTTCTCATTTCGCTTCGCGAAATGACCAACAAAAAAGACCCACCTTTGGGTGAGTCTTTTTTGTTGGTGACCCATTTGGGGGGCACCTGGAACGCTGTTATTGAGGATTTAATACGACTTAGTGAGCTATTGGACGATGAGGAGGCTGACAATGTTTAGCCTATTTCGTCGAGCTAATGTCGAGCTGCTGTATTCTGATTTGTATGACGAGGTAAGTTTTTATCCGCGCTTCTTTAAGGATATAAAGCAAGCGAGAAAATCCGTTTTAATCGAAAGCCCGTACCTAACCATTCGGCGAGCCGAGCAATTTGCGGCCGTTGCCGCAAAAGTCTCGCGCAAAGGCGTCAGCATCAAGGTGTTTACGCGGTATCCTGGCCATCATACACCCAGGTTACGTACTGAAGCCGAGGAAGCGATTGGAATATTACAAAATGCAGGCATACGAGTTTTTATATCACACGATTTACGCCACCGTAAAATCGCCATCATAGATAATACGGTTCTGTACGAAGGTAGCCTGAACATTTTAAGCCAATCGAAAAGTCGTGAGGTTATGCGGCGTACGATATCGCGTAGACTGTGCAAGCAAATGCTCGCATTCACAATGCCCCATAAGTAGGAGGTGCTACAATATGAGTAATATGACAGATGATATTGGTTACCAAGTTACTGACGAAGATGTTGCCGCAGTTATACACTGGCTTGAAATTAACGATCCAGAGAACGCTAACGAAAAAGTCGCTCGTGAGATGCTAATAGGCGCACGCGATATGTGGCGCGACATGGGCCGAGTTGATATTGATTTACTTTATAAAGCACGCGAAGATTACAAGAAAAAAGACGACTAAAACGGTAGGATATCTGACGATTTTACGCCGAGCACCTTAAGTATTTTTTCAAGGGTTTCTAACTGTGGCGTTTGTTTGCCTTGCTCAACCTTGGCGTAGGCGTTTGGATTCATATCAGCCTTATCGGCAAGCTCACGCTGAGTTAGCTTTTTGCCGCGCCGAAGAATCTTAAGTTTTTGCCCGATATGTTTAGATAATTCAGTGGCGGCCATAATAGGCATATCATACCATATTTCAGTGCAATGCCTAAACCTATGAACCTATACCGCGCACGATACGGGTTGAGGCGAGCACCAAGCCAACCGTAAGCCGCTTAAAATACTGTTATGATGGCACTATTGCCCATAAACTCCGCAAAAAACTCCATAAAACCCTTACGCTATCTGGTCTGCTCTATTCGTGTCAGCGTGCCAGTCGCGGCAAGTTCAACCGCATAGAGATATTACGATTAAATCAGTCAAAACTCTTTGGCCTCAGTCGCATCTATACCACGCTCAGCCAAAACGCCTACACACCAAGCCCGTACAACCACTTTTACATCAACGACCCCAAGCCACGCAGTATCATGTCGCTCCCCTTTACCGACCGCATCATCCACCAATGGGTTGTCGAGGAGCTGATCAAGCCATATTACGTTCCACGCTTTATCGCCCAAACCTACGCTTGCATTCCTGGCCGTGGTACTCACGCCGCTGTGCGCCAGGCGCAGACCTACTTGTGTCGTTCGCTCCAGGTATACCGAACACCGTACATCATCAAACTTGACGTCGCAAAGTTTTTCCATAGCATCGACCCGCCGACGCTGTTCGCCATCTTGCGGCGGGATATTGATGACCCTGAACTGCTAGCACTCCTCCATACCATCATATTTAACGGCGTTACCGACGCGGGGCTACCGATTGGCAACTACACCTCACAGTATTTCGCCAACATTTACTTAAACGAGCTTGACCAGTACATCAAGCGGACACTGCACATCAACATGTACGTCCGGTATATGGATGATTTTTTGTGCTTTGTTGACTCCAAGTCGGAGGCCAAACGAATATACCGAGCAATCGAGCGATTTTTACATGACGAGCTGCGGCTCCAGCTCAACCCAAAGAGCCGGTATTTTCCGGCCCATCACAGCCTGGATTTTTGCGGCTACAAAATCTACCCACACTACATGCTACTACGCGATCGTAGCAAGCGGCGGTTATGCCAAATCATTGAGGATTTTGAACAAGACCTGGATAGCGAGGAGCGGTTTGAGTGCCGCGTCAACGCCTGGCTTGGCCATGCGCTCCACGCTAGCAGCTACCACTACGCCACCAAAAAACTGGGGCCGTATGCTACTCGTTTTGACCGCTTGGCACCCACACAAAAAAAGTAGCCCCTGATGTTCGGCTATAAAAACAACCTACCAATAAGGAGCTACCTGTATGAGTGTTTATTCCCTCTGGACAAAACGTTTCCGCCTTGCCCACAGCAGAAAAGGACTAGCTCCTGAGTGTATGCGTGCACGTTCTTCGCCTCCGTAAAGGACGTCATGAACGCTTGTTTGCTACACGCTGGACGGCACGAAACCCGATGTTGTTGTTGGCATTGCCATTGTTGTTGTTCGTCGCGAACAACCCAGCGTTCGAACCATTGTTCGAATTGCCGCCGCGGATAAACCACGGGTTGTCTGCATTCACAAAGTTCGAGTTATCTGAACCCCACGACTGGTCGTTACTGGTCACGGACTGAACTGACGTGCGTTTAACGGAGCGAGCCCTCGGTACGCGTAAGCCTGTGAGCTTAGCTACCTAGCTTTAATTGTACCGCTTTTTGCCTGCTTGGCTATGTTCATCGCCCAAGTTATGACTTCGTCGTCGAGTGTGCACAGTTTGTTTGCCCACGCCGTGAGGTTTTGGTCGGTGATGTAGCGCTTTTTGTAGGCGTATTCTACCAAAACAGCAATCATCTTTAGCTGTATATCGGTTGTACGCAGCAGCGCCTCGCGGTTTTTGTCTTTGCTGTAAAAACTCACCGCTTCGAGCACCAGCTCCACCACGTCTTCGGTGCGCCGGCGGATGTCGTGCGCGAGAGCCAATTTTTCACTCTTGGGGAACTTCTCAATTAGTCGGTAGGTGTATTCTAGCAGCGACACTGCCGAGCGATACAGTGTGTAGTGCGTCGGCGGTAGCTTGCGGATACGCTGACGCATCCGGTTGACTGGTATTTTTTTCAATTTTTCGCTTGGCTTCGCCGCTGGCGAAGCCACCGGCTCTTCCGCCCCGCGCCGGGGCGGAAGAGCAAGTCCAAGGCTAGTTTGTTTGGTGAGTTTTTGTGGCATACGGAGAGTAAGGAGTTATTGCGAATGAATTTTTTGTTAAAAATTACATTCGACTCTGGACGGCACGAAACCCGACGCCGCCGAAGGCAGAGCCATTGCTGAAGACCGTCGCGAACAACCCAGCGTACGAACCATAGCTCGAAATGCCGCCGCGGACAAACCACGGGTCGTCTGCAGACACAAAGTACGAGAGATCTGAACCCCACGACTGGTCGTAACTGGCCACGGACTGAACTGTTTTAGTTTCGTGCAGGGCTCGTCCGCCGCAGGTCGCCCAGGTGCAGAGGTTGTTGTTGGTGTAGTAGGTGCCAGTAAATGGTGGGTTCGGGTAGATATCGAGATATTTGGAGCTCGGGAAGTTGGCCTCGCTCCCAAAGCCGTCGTAGTCACCATAGCTACTCTGCTGGTGGTTGAGGTTACCCAGGGTGTATTCCCAGTTACCGCCACTCATGTCGTAGAGGCCAGTTGGGTTGCCGGTGGTGCTGGCTTGTTGGCCAACGGCGGTATAGTAAGCGCCGGAGTCGTTGGTGCCAGGTACGCAGTCGTCAGTATTGATAGCGCCAGCCGTGGCGCCGCTCCAGCCAGTTCGTTTGTTGAGGTTTGTCCAAGTACTTGTGTCGCCACAGTTATTTATATACACCGAACTTGCGGCACCCTTGCCGTAAGTGCTGGTTGCGAGGTAGGTAGCAGCGCCCCAGTCGGCGTCTCGGGCCATACGCGTGTCTGTCGTGGTGTTGCTCAAGCCCTGGAAGTTTGGTGACGTTGGGTTAGTGAAGCTTTGGACGGTGGCAAACTGGGTTGCGATGTTTTGGAAATTGAGGCCGTTTTGGTTCGGTTTAATGCGTACCGTGCCGTTGGTGACGGCTGCGGCAGCTGCGACCGTGCTGTTAATGGTGTCGGGGCTACTGGTTTCGTATTTACCCACCCAAATGCCCGCCAGGTCGGTAGTGCCAAAGGTAAAGGCCGGGTGCGTGGCCCAACCGCCAATGGTGGTGCCGTTATAGGCGGTGGTTTGGTTTGGTTTTTGGAACCGTATGTTGAAGTCGTAGGGCGTCGTAGTGCTACTTGGGCACCCCGCGGCGGCGATGCCGGTAACGAGGTCGCTAGCGTTAGGGCGACAGACTTGGTACTCGTAACGGGGGATGTAGGCGTAGTACGCCAAAACGTCGGCTTCGCTAATGACCGTGCCAGCGGGAGCGGCCTGGTAGCTTGCCAGGCTCGCGCCACTGACCGTGACGGCGTTGGCCCACTGCTTGGCGCTGTAGTCATACCAACCACCAGGAGTAGTGGTGTCGGCTTTGCTCCACTGCGCACCAGCTACGGAGCCGGTGTAGGCAACCGGGATCATGGCAGCGTCCATATCTACCTGGCACCCACTGGTTGGATCGCCGCTGCGGCAGGTGGCTTGGTTGATAACAACCGGCACTATGTTGTCGGTGGCTTTGTAGGCGAGTTTGAGCTGCTTGGTACCAGCCGTGACTGTGCCGTCAATAGTAAACGTCAATGTAATGTCGGTGGCGTCACCAGCGGTAGCGGCGGCAGTTTGCTTGACACCTAAAGGCGCAGCGCCAACCGTCAGGGCGGTAGCAGCCGATACGTTGCCACCACTCAGGCTAATGCCAATACCAGGTTCGGTCTCTTTGAGTTCGGCGGCTAGGCTATAGCCAGTGCTGTTGGCAGTATTGACGGTGACTGTAGTCGTAGCCGTGGCAGTACCGCTACCTTGGGGTACGGAGATTTGTAGGTTAGTTTGGTTGGCGCCAACACTGAGCATTGGTGCGGCCAGTACGCTCACGTTGCCCGTACCAGCCACAATCCCAAACGCTAGCATAAACATGAGCGTGCGCCGACCATGTATCGCTAGAGCGTGGCGGTAGGCCGGACGGCGTTTTGTAAATACTAAAATAGCGATGGCTACGACCACGAGCAGTAGAGCTAAGCCCGTGATAAGGATAAGCGGTGCGCCGGTGTTAGCGAGCGCCCCACCAGCACTACCCGTAGAGCCGCCACTAGTTGGTATGACAATACTAACAGTTTGTTCAAGCGTTTGTTCCATTTTTGCCTCATTTTTAATCTCTTTTGGCGTTCTCTCAATTACCTAACGCGGATTATACACCAAAGCAAGCATGAGCGCAATAAGGAGTTTTTGATACTTACTGGAGGTTTACGTGCTATCTGAGTGCGCACAATGGCTCGCTATGAGCTTGTCGTTGTAGCTGATTTTGGCTGTTTATTCCTCACGCTTCAGGCTTGGCCTAGGTCGTCCACGCGCATGGGAAGCAATTGCTCCGACTCCATCTGATCAAGTACGAGCCGAGTTAGCTTGTTGTCAATAAAGTTGATGCTATATTCACGCCCGCCCTCTTTGGTTGCTATGAGATAACCAGCCTCGCGCATTTTTTTAATCTGGTTTGCAATTGCCGATGAACCAACCTTTTTGTTCCATAAGTCGGCAATGTCGCCTGCCTTGATAGCTGTTTTGCGTACAGCTCGCTCGATGATACTGCTCTCAAGTTTTGTAATAACGCCAGCACTACCAAGCCTAGCGACTGCTGGCAATAAAAGCGCATTGTTCACGTATGCTCCATCCGCTAACCGGAGAGTTTTTTCTGTTTCGTCTTTGATGCCAACAAGGAAATATTCACACCAAGCCAGTAGACCATCATTGTCACCCTTGTCAGCTCGCTCGAGCATATCGTAATATTTGTGACGGTCACCCGCGAAGACTGCCGTAGGATTGAAAAGACGCAGTGCATTTGGCTCGATATAGCCTTTTTTGCACAGCATGGCATAGGTCAGCAGGCGTACAGTGCGACCATTCCCGTTGCTAAACGGATGAATCCAGACAAACCGATGATGCGCCAGCGCTATTCTCAATAATTCATCGCGGCTATTCGTCTTGTCGTTGATGTAACTGAACAGCTCTCGCATGAGATCTGCCACGTCAAAATGCGACGGTGGTATATGGCTTGAGCTAGCGATAACTACATTTTTATCACGCCATTCACCCGTTCGCTTGTCCCCCTCGCGCGTTAAGCCATCCACGACGATTTTATGTAGCTCGAGTATAAAGTCGCGGTCGATACGCGTATTTGTGATATGCGTATCGATAAAATCGAGAGCCCTCATGAGATTGACGATTTCCTTCATACTCTCATCTGCGTTAGTGCCCGTAGCGCGCTTTTCAACGAACCCAGCTAGTGTCGTATGGTTACCTTCAATACGTGCGCTAGAAAGTGCCTCGATAATATGAAACAGGTTTTTGAGCTGTATAAACGTTTGAGGACTTGTCCCCCCTGACACGTTGCGACCCCTGAGATGTTCAAGCTGGATAATGATATCTGTGAGATTAGATGCATAGTCTGGTTCGGGCGTAGTAATCATATGCATAGTATAGCACAGTATCTCACTAGGCGCCTTAACAACATCTCACTTAGTTCTTCAATTAACAGGGGTAGTATCTCATTTATGATTCTGCAACATCTCACTCCTACACCTTAAATTAATCGCTCTCATGCTGCTGTTTTAGTCATCAAACTTCAGAGGCAGGCTGTAAAAAATCAACGGATCATCCCAGTCCACTTCGTACGGTTTGAGCCATACCTTTTTGTCACCCGTCAGCAGCCGTTCGGTTGTCGTGGTGAATATCTCGAAGTCCGGTAGCATATTGGCCGTGAGTCTCACGACTCGCTTTTCCGTACTGTTGTTACCGCAAACCAGTAAAAGGTGTGGGTGGGTCACGTCACCATGCTCATCAGCGTAGTCGTAGTGTTGGTTGACTCGTTTGCGTATCTTCCAGCTCTGGTGGTAGGCTGGAAAATACTCCATGAAGTAATCTGGTATTGAATCCGTTTTGCCGACGAGCTTAGCGTATGGTGGTGGCATCAGGCAGAAATCGTGGCTACGCTGGAAGTATTTGGTGTATGAGTTAAGCTTGCCTTCGTATTGCTTCGCTATCGTCCGTACAAGGCTCGTGAGTAGCATCTGTTCGTCTATTTGGTCATCGGTGTAGTCTTTGTTCTTGTAATGCAACTGCGTGCGCTCGTAGCCCCGATGTTTCATGTACCGTATACCGAGTGGTGCTAAATAGTAGATAACAGGCCGTTGTCTAAAACGATATGTCTTGTCATATAACTTCACAACATAACCTTGATCTACTAATACACTTAATCGTTCATAAATTGTCGATCTATCTTTACCTATAATATCTGCTATTAAATCACTACTAACAAACCTATACTTCAACATGTATAACAATAACAACTCTTGATTACTGGAAATCTTATACCTAGTCTTTGGCACGTATCGCTTCATCTATTTTTCCTTATATGTATATATAAATAGAGGAGAGAAAAAAGAAAAGAGCTAACAGGGGTAAAAAAGCGGATAAATACCAAACATGCATAGTGGGGATTTTATGTGGCATTTTTGGGTATAAAAGTATTGCAATTATCCCACTAGGGATAGTATAATTATCCCAGAAAGGTTAGTAAATATTCATATCGAGGGTAGCTATGAGTAGACAGCTAGGTTCAAAAAATAAAGAAGAGGTCCCGCCTGAGTTGGCGATGAGCGAAGCGGAGCGACTTGATTATATCGCCGCGCTGATCATTGAGCTGCTAGAGGATGAAGTGGCACAGGAGGAGGCGCAGCATGCAACCGCTAGCAAGTAAAAGTGCCGTAGCTGCTATACGAGTCTCCACTGCCAAACAGGGCACCGACGGGGACTCCCCTGACGCCCAAAAAGAGCAGATCGAACGGTTCGCAGCTGATCGAGGCATAATCATCAAGAAGTTCTTCGTTTTCCTAGAATCAGCCAGCAAAGAACAGCAGCCGATGCAAGAAGCCGTTGATTACTGTACGGACGCTAAAAATGGCATAGACTTATTTATCATAAAGTCGATTGACCGCTTTACCCGTGGCGGTTCGCTTAGCTACGACATACTCAAAAACCAACTTGAAGCGAGCAAAGTGCAGCTCGTCGACATATACGGCGTTATCAGCTCCCAACAGGTAAATACCCTCGACCACCTTGGATTTGAATACAACTGGAGTGTCTACAGTCCGAGCAAGAAATCTGAAATACTGGAAGCCGAGCGCTCAAAAGACGAATTGCGCGACATTATGAGCCGTATGATTGGCGCAGAGATCCGCTATACCCAGAACGGATACTGGATGCGCCAAGCCCCTATCGGGTACATTAGCGAGAAGATTGAGACAAAACACGGTAAGCGCTGTGTGCTGCGACCCCACCCAGCCGAAGCTAAGCATATTACGCGTATCTTTGAGTTGCGGGCCGAAGGACTATTAACAGACAAGCAAATTACTGAAACGATTAATGCGCTCGGCTTTAAAACTAGAGTGCGCTACAAACGCGACAACAATGACCGTACACGCGTTATCAAACAAATGGGCGATGCTAAGCTGACCGAAAAGAATTTGCAAAAGATTGTATCAAACCCCATTTATGCCGGTATTAACGTTGAGAAGTGGACGAACTATCAAGCTGTTAAGTGCGCCTTTGATGGCCTAGTATCTATTGATCTGTTTAATCGCGCCAATCGCGGCAAAAAGTATATATCAGTTGAAGGCGGTGAATATAAGATATTGCGACAGAAGCCCAAGCCGCATTTGGAAAACAAAGCTCAACATAACCCAAAGTTTGCCTTCCGTAAGTTTGTGCTGTGTCCTGAATGCTCTAGACCGCTCCTTGGCAGCGCTAGTCGTGGCAAGACGGGTAAGTATTACCCGGCCTATCATTGCAGTAATCACGGCCATTATTTCCGTGTACCTAAAGATGAAATGGAGGAGCGAATCATGCTGTTCGTAAAACAACTAAAGATGGAGGATGCAAATATTGAAGCATTGATGCAAGCGGTGCGCGACGAGTATGAGCGAAGGCTCAAGACTCAGGGCGGTGATGCCAAACAGATTGACGCACAAATTGCGGCGCTGCGTGGAGAAATCAGCGTCACGCTCAGCAAAATTAAGTTCCTAAGCAGTCCTTCAGCGATTGCATACATAGAAAGTGATGTAGAGGCCATGGAAAAGAAGATACAGCAGCTAGAGCAGGAGAAAAGCCAAATGACCAAGCAAAAACCTTTGGATATTGAGGCTATTTTAAAAAAGGTCCGCTACCTCCTGGAACATATCGATGAACTACTGTTAAAGCAAGCAAACCCGGTGCGCAAAGCCCAACTTTTTGGCGCTTTATTTAACCAGTTACCTACCTATGACGATTTAGATTCTGGAACTCAAAAAACACCCCTTTTTACAGGGGTGAATTCCGTTTTCCGACTCGCGTCGTTTGAAAAATCTCTTATGGTGACCCCGCGGGGAATCGAACCCCGGTTGCTGGGATGAAAACCCAGTGTCCTAACCGTTAGACGACGGGGCCAAACCGCAGGAAAGCACAAAATGTGTTTACATATTTTTGCTTTCCGAAGATTTGGCTTAGCGATTGCGAAGCAATCGTGGGGCCAATCGCTACCGTTATGCATATCGCAAAACAGCTCTAAAATCATACCACAACAGAGGCCAAAAGAAAAGACCCCGGAGGCGGTGCCGGGGTCTTTAAAGACTACTTAGGTCCTACTCTTTGTCGTCACTCACAGTAATGTGCTTGACTTCAGGAGCTGTGGTAGCTGAATCAGCAACATCTGTCTTGGAGCTTAGGCTCTCTACCATCTCATCGGTGTGGTCTGGGCCGGATGGTTCAGCCACGTCCGTTAGGCTGTGTTGGCCAAGCATAGCGGCAGCCATAGCGGTACGCTTGCGCTTGTAGACAAACTGGCGGTACAAGAATGCCCCAAGGGCGGCTACACCAGCCACAATAGCTGCGATACTGCCTGGGCCAGTATTAACCAGGGTACCGGCAACCGGTGCTTTACAGTCCGGAGAGTCAGGAGGCAATTGTGGGTTGTACTGACAGACGGGCTTCTTACAGTCTGGGGAATCAGCTGGCAGCTGAGGGTTGAATTCACAGACGGGCTTCTTACAATTGGGTGAGTCTTTTGGCAAGGTGGCATCGTATGGGCAAAGTGGTGCAAGCGTCACGAGTGTTTTACATTCAATCGATTTTGCCACGCCACCGGCGTCAAAGTTCAGTGTTGCGGTTGCCAAGTAATCTCCATCTTTGGGGTACACGTGGCTGGCCACTGCGGTCATGCCGGTAGGGACAACTGCTTTCTGAGATGTGCCATCGCCAAACGTAAAGTCTGCGCTACTGAATTTAGCATTACCGCCTACTTTAGCTGTTACCGTAAATTTGTAACTAAACTTGGCCTTGTCCACTACCTCGTATGCCAGCTTGACACACTCGTAGGTGGCGGCAATGACATCTACGGTAGTAGCGCAACCGGCAGCTGTTACTTCTTTTGTCTGCGCGCCTGGCAGGCTAACCACAACCCTAACACTCACTTTGTACGATGTGGTTTTGGCGTTGGAGAAAGTGTGTGTAACCGCAGCTGCAGGATTAGATTCAGATACTTCTGGAGTGCCATCACCAAAGTTGTAAATTACTTTAGCAATTTTTGCATTGCCAGATACCGATGCGCTAGTAGTAAAGCTATAGGTATTTGCCTTACCTGGAACGGCTGTTTTGTTAATGGCATTACAAGAGCCAGAAGATCGCACGGGATTAAAGGTGACCGGGTTGCCACAGTCACGCAGCACTACCACCCAGGTAGTACCGTCGTTATCAAACATAGCATCTACTGGTAAGGAGGACAGGCTGGGGCTAAAGGTACGTGAAGGAGTGTTGCCGTAAATACCCCCCTGTACCAGCATGCCCG
>Ga0116193_1002104_pt1 | contig 15448 bp, 10 predicted proteins | sample AD_UKC115_MetaG_FD_89892 | JGI IMG/M metagenome (GOLD analysis project Ga0116193, IMG submission 89892) | Active sludge microbial communities of municipal wastewater-treating anaerobic digesters from Hong Kong - AD_UKC115_MetaG | ecosystem: Engineered > Bioreactor > Anaerobic > Digestate... | reverse complement strand
AGACCGACGTGCCGGAGTCGGCCGACTGGTACAACTCGACCTACATCATCGCCTGGGGTTCGAACGTTCCGCAGACGCGGACACCAGATGCACACTTCTTCACCGAGGTTCGCTACAAGGGCGCCAAGACGGTGGCGGTAACCCCGGATTACGCCGAAATTTCAAAACTCTGCGACCTGTGGCTGCATCCGAAGCAGGGCACCGATGCCGCGCTGGCGATGGCGATGGGGCACGTGATCCTGAAAGAGTTTTACGTCGACAAACGTTCGGCGTACTTCGACGACTACGCCCGACGCTATACCGATCTGCCGTTGCTGGTGATGCTCAAGGAGCACACGCTGGCCAGCGGTGAGACAGTGCTGGTACCGGACCGCTACGTGCGTGCTTCGGACTTCAACGGCAAGCTCGGACAGGCGAACAATTCGGAATGGAAGACCGTAGCCTTCGATCAGGACGGCAAGGTGGTGCTGCCGAACGGTTCCATCGGCTTCCGCTGGGGCCCCGAAGGTCGCGCCGATCTCGGCCAATGGAACCTTGAGGCAAAGGAAGCGCGCCACGGCAATGACGTGAAGCTGCAGCTCTCGGTGCTGGAAGGCGATACGCCAAGCGAGCAGACCGCCCAGGTGGGATTCCCGTATTTTGGTGGCATCGAGAGTGAGCACTTCCCGCATCAACCGGGTAACGACGTCTCGGTACGTACGGTTCCGGTGCGCCGTATCACCCTCGGCAAGGAGGGCGAAAAGCGTGATGCACTGGTCGCCACTGTATTCGACCTCCAGCTCGCCAACTATGGTGTAGCCCGTGGCCTCGCCGGCGAACAGGCCGCACAGAGTTACGACGACAATGCACCCTACACCCCGGCTTGGCAGGAGGCAATCACGGGCGTGCCGCGCGCACAGGTGATAACGGTGGCACGCCAGTTTGCCGACAACGCAGACAAGACGCACGGAAAGTCGATGGTCATCATCGGCGCTGCCATGAACCACTGGTATCACTGCGACATGAACTATCGCGGCATCATCAACATGCTGATGATGTGTGGCTGTATCGGTCAAAGTGGCGGTGGCTGGGCTCACTACGTAGGTCAGGAAAAACTGCGTCCGCAGACGGGCTGGACCGCGCTCGCGTTCGCACTCGACTGGATCCGTCCGCCGCGGCAGCAGAACAGCACCAGCTTCTTCTATGCGCATACCGATCAGTGGCGCTACGAGAAACTCGGCATGGAAGAGGTGCTGTCACCGCTCGCCGAGAAGTCAAAGTTCGGCGGCAGCATGATCGACTACAACGTTCGTGCCGAGCGCATGGGCTGGCTGCCCAGCGCGCCACAGTTGCAAACCAATCCGATGCAGGTGGTGCGCGATGCGACGGCCGCAGGCGCTGATCCCAAGGTCTGGGCAACGCAGGCGTTGAAGGAAGGGCGGCTCAAGATGAGCTGCGAGGACCCGGACGCGCCGGAGAACTGGCCGCGCAACATGTTTGTGTGGCGCTCGAATCTGCTCGGCTCGAGCGGCAAGGGGCATGAGTACTTCCTCAAGCATCTGCTTGGCACCAGCAACGGCGTGCAGGGCAAGGATCTTGGGCGCGACGAAGCCAAGCCGCAGGAAGTGACCTGGCATGAGCAGGCGCCGGAGGGCAAGCTCGACTTGCTGGTGACACTGGACTTCCGCATGAGTACCACCTGTCTGTACTCCGACATCGTGCTGCCGACCGCGTCGTGGTACGAGAAGAACGATCTCAATACGTCCGACATGCACCCGTTCATTCACCCGCTGTCGACGGCGGTGGATCCGGTGTGGCAATCGCGCAGCGACTGGGAGATCTACAAGGGCTTTGCCAAAAAGTTCAGCGAAGTCTGTGTCGGTCATCTGGGCGTCGAAAAGGAACTGGTGCTCACTCCACTGATGCACGACAGCCCCGCGGAGTTGGCTCAGCCGTTCGACGTCAAGGAATGGAAAAAGGGCGAATGCGACCTGATTCCGGGCAAGACGGCGCCGCAAATGACGGTGGTCGAACGCGACTACCCGAACGTCTACAAGCGCTTTACTGCCCTGGGCCCCTTGATGAACAAGGTTGGCAATGGTGGCAAGGGCATCGCCTGGAACACTCAGGACGAAGTGAAGCAACTAGCAGAACTCAATGGCGAAGTGACAGCCGAGGGTGTTACCTGCGGCATGCCGAAAATCGAAAGCGACATCGACGCCTGCGAGGTGATCCTGCAATTGGCACCGGAAACCAACGGCCATGTGGCGGTGAAGGCGTGGGATGCGCTCGGCAAGCAGACCGGTCTCGATCACACCCACCTCGCGTTGCACCGCGAGGATGAGAAGATCCGCTTCCGCGACATTCAGGCGCAGCCGCGCAAGATCATCAGTTCGCCCACCTGGTCAGGACTGGAGAGCGAAAAGGTCAGCTACAACGCGGGTTACACCAACGTGCATGAGCTGATTCCGTGGCGCACGCTGACGGGTCGCCAGCAGTTCTACCAGGATCATCCGTGGATGCTGGCGTTCGGCGAAGGCTTTACCAGCTACCGGCCGCCGGTGGACCTGAAAACGACGGCGGGGATTCACAACATCAAGCCGAACGGCAACGCGGAGATTCTGCTCAACTTCATCACGCCGCACCAGAAATGGGGTATTCACAGCACCTATAGCGACAACCTGCACATGCTGACCCTCAATCGTGGCGGCACGGTGATCTGGTTGTCGGAGGACGACGCGAAGAAGGCCGGCATCGTTGACAACGATTGGGTCGAACTCTTTAACGTGAACGGCGCCATCGCGGCGCGCGCGGTGGTGAGCCAGCGCGTGAACCCCGGCATGACGCTGATGTATCACGCACAGGAGAAGATTGTGAACACTCCGGGGTCCGAGATCACCGGCATCCGTGGCGGTATTCACAACTCGGTCACCCGCATTGTGCTGAAACCGACACACATGATCGGCGGCTACGCGCAGTTGTCCTACGGTTTCAACTACTACGGCACGATCGGCACCAACCGCGATGAGTTCGTGGTGGTCCGCAAGATGAACAAGGTGGACTGGCTGGACACGCCGGCAGACACCGCTCAGTCACTGCAACACGCCTGAGGAGCAATCAACCATGAAAATTCGTGCGCAAATCGGCATGGTGCTGAACCTCGACAAATGCATCGGCTGCCACACCTGTTCGGTCACCTGCAAGAACGTGTGGACGAGCCGGCCAGGCGTGGAGTACGCGTGGTTCAACAACGTCGAGACCAAACCTGGTATCGGCTACCCGAAGGAGTGGGAGAACCAGGACAAGTGGAACGGTGGCTGGACCCGCAAGAGTGATGGCTCAATTGAGCCGCGTCAGGGAGGCAAGTGGAAACTCCTGATGCGCATCTTCGCCAATCCCAACCTGCCCCAGATTGACGACTACTACGAGCCGTTCACTTTCGACTACGAGCATCTGCACAATGCGCCTGAAATGAAGACGGCGCCGACGGCACGGCCGCGCAGCCTGATCACAGGCAAGCGCATGGAAAAGATCGAATGGGGTCCGAACTGGGAAGAAATTCTCGGCGGCGAATTTGCCAAGCGCAGTGCCGACAAGAATTTCGACGATGTGCAGAAGGACATCTACGGTCAGTTCGAGAACACCTTCATGATGTACCTGCCCAGGTTGTGCGAGCACTGCCTGAACCCGGCCTGTGTGGCCAGTTGCCCATCTGGTTCGATCTACAAGCGCGAGGAAGACGGTATCGTGCTGATCGATCAGGACAAATGCCGCGGCTGGCGGATGTGCGTCTCCGGCTGCCCATACAAGAAGATTTACTACAACTGGCAGACTGGCAAAGCCGAAAAGTGCATCTTCTGTTACCCGCGCATTGAGGCCGGTCAACCTACCGTATGTTCGGAGACCTGCGTCGGCCGTATCCGATACCTCGGCGTGCTGCTTTACGACGCCGATCGCATCGAGCAGGCGGCGAGTACCGAGCATGATCGCGATCTCTATCAGGCGCAGCTCGACATCTTCCTTGATCCCAGCGATCCCAAGGTGATTGCGCAGGCCCGCGCCGATGGCATTCCCGATGCATGGCTGGAAGCGGCGCGCCGGAGCCCGGTTTATAAGATGGCGGTCGACTGGAAGGTGGCGCTTCCGCTGCACCCGGAATACCGTACGTTACCGATGGTCTGGTACGTTCCGCCACTGTCGCCGATTACGGCAGCGGCCAACGCCGGTCATGTTGGCACCAATGGCGAGATTCCCGACGTGAATCAGCTGCGCATTCCTGTGAAGTATCTGGCCAACCTGCTGACCGCCGGCGATACCCAGCCGGTCGTGCGTGCGTTGGAGCGGATGCTGGCGATGCGCGCCTATCAGCGCGGCAAACATGTCGAAGGGGTCACCAACACGAAGGCCTTGCAGCAGGTCAACCTGACCGAGGCGGATGTGGCCGAGATGTATCACGTGATGGCGATCGCCAACTACGAAGACCGTTTCGTAATACCGACTACGCATCGGGAATATGCCGAAAACGCGTTCGACGTCCGCGGCGGCTGCGGCTTCTCGTTCGGTAACGGCTGCTCGGATGGCGCCAGCAATGCCAGCCTGTTCGGCGGCAGCAAACGCCGCACCATTCCGATCAAGGTGGAGGCCTAGGTGATGGCTGCGATCTCTATCTCAAGAAGCCTTCGCGTGCTTGCGCACTTGCTGGCCTATCCAACGCCAGCGCTGCGGCAGCATCTGCCGGAACTGCGTCGGGCGCTGATCGACGAGGGGGCGGTTCGCGGTCGCCGGCTCGACGAACTGACGGCGTTCGTCGATGCACTCGACCGTCTGCCTGCGCTGGATGCGGAGGCAGCCTACGTGGAGCTTTTCGACCGTGGGCGGGCAACTTCGCTGCACCTCTTCGAACATGTGCACGGTGATTCGCGCGACCGCGGCCCCGCCATGATCGATCTCGCAAAGACTTACGAGCAGAAGGGGATGTACCTCGCGTCTGGCGAGATGCCGGACTACCTGCCAACCGTGCTTGAGTTCGCCTCGACGCAGTCCACCGAGGTGGCGCGCGAGTTTCTTGCCGAGATGACGCACATCCTGCAGGCGATCTTCAGCGCGCTCGCGAAGCGTCAGAGCGCCTACGCGTCGGTTCTGGGGGCACTGATCGAACTGTCGGGGGGGCGTGCAGAGCGCGTGGACGTGGCAGCCGACCCTGCACTCGATGAAACCTGGGAAGAGCCTCTCGCTTTCGGCGGTTGCAGCACCAGCGGACAGTCCCGTCCGGGCGCACCACAACCGGTGCAACTCGTCAGAAATTACCATCAATCGTCAACACGTTCTTCGGGAGTATCCGCATGAACTACCTCGACACCCTGCTCTTTGGCTACTACCCCTACATTTGCCTGGCGGTGTTTTTCATTGGCAGCCTGATCCGGTTCGACCGCGACCAATACACGTGGAAAAGCGACTCGTCGCAGTTATTGCGTGCCGGGCAGCTCCGGCTCGGCAACAATCTGTTTCACGCTGGTGTGCTGTTCCTCTTCTTTGGCCACTTCTTTGGCATGCTGACGCCGCATGTAGTGTATGAACACTTCATTGGCCCCGGTGCCAAGCAGCTGATGGCGATGGTGAGCGGTGGCGTAGCGGGCGCGCTGGCGTTTGTCGGACTGTCGATACTTCTGCATCGCCGCCTGACCGACGACCGCATCCGCGCCACCTCGAAGCCGAGTGACATTCTGATTTCTGTGCTGCTATGGCTGCAGCTTGCGCTCGGCCTGGCAACCATTCCATTTTCCGCGCAGCACATGGATGGCAGCATGATGATGAAACTGGCCGAATGGGGACAACGAATTGTGACGTTCCGCAGCGGCGCAGCCGAATTGCTTGCCGATGCGGGCTGGGTGTTCCGTCTGCACATGTTCCTGGGCATGACGATTTTCCTGATCTTCCCGTTTACGCGTCTGGTTCACGTGTGGAGCGGCTTTGCCTCCATCGGCTACGTCTTGCGTCCGTACCAACTGGTGCGCAGTCGCCGCATTGGCGTAGGCGACAACCGGTCGCCAGCGTCGCCCGGCGGCAATCGTTGATCGCCGCTTCAGCATTATTCGAGGACAAGATCATGCAACATGGATGTGGTTCCGGTTCGGGCGCCTGTGGTTGCTCAGGCGCGTCGGCGTCGGCCGGCAGCGGTAAGGCCGCCGTCGAGACAGGCGATGCTGGGCTTGATGCGCTGGTCGCGGTATTCAACGCGAAGGCGGCAAACTATGTGCCGCCACCTGCTGGTGGCGAGATTGCCAGCGTCAATGGCATCGCGCTGTACGCGGGCAGTGATCGGCCGGACGACGAAGCGCTGCGGCAGCGCGCATGCGGCGAGTTGCTGCGTCAGGAAGCAATCCGGCAGGGTTTGCTCGACGAAGGCGATGTTGCCGACGACGCTGGCGCACAGTCCGAAGCCGCGTCGACCGCGATCGAAGCACTCCTGGAGAAGACGCTGGTTGTGCCGCAGCCCGACGAAGCTACATGCCGACGGTACTACGAGCAGAACACCAGCCGCTTCCGTGCCGGTGAACGGGCGTCACTGCGTCATATCCTGTTCGCTGTAACCCCAGGCGTCGATGTGACGCAGTTGCGTCGACGCGCCGAAACGGCTTTGCTCGATGCACGATGCAGGTCTGATGACGGCGAGGACAGATTTCCTGCGCTTGCCCGACAGCTGAGCAATTGTCCGACGGGCGCCGAAGGGGGGCATCTGGGCTGGCTGCAGGCACAGGACTGCGCCCCCGAGTTCGCTCGGGAGATATTCGATCAGACCGAAATCGGTGTGTTGCCGCGATTGGTTCATAGTCGCTTCGGTCTGCATGTTGTCGAAGTGCTGGCCCGGCAACCCGGTACGTTGCTACCCTACGAGGCTGCGCGCGGTGCGGTTGCACAGATTCTGCGGCAACAGAGTTACGTCGCGGCGGTCCGGCAGTACCTCCAGGTGCTGGCCGGCAGTGCCGACATCCAGGGCGTTGAGCTTGCCGCAGCCGACTCACCTCTTGTGCAGTAGGCCACCGGGCAGCGACATCCGTGGCCGACGAACTGCTGGACCGATTGCGTCGCTTTCACGACGACGCCTTTCCGCAGTACCAGTCGCATTTCCGCGAGCTCGTTGAGGACGGACAGCATCCGATGACGCTGTTCATCGGGTGCTCCGACTCAAGAATCGTGCCGTATTTGCTGACCGGTGCCGGCCCAGGTGAGCTGTTTCTTGTGCGCAACGTTGGTGCCTTCGTGCCGCCCTACGATCAGTCGCACGGATTTCACGGAACAGCGGCTGCGATCGAATTCGCAGTGCTCAATCTGAATGTGAAGCGCAGCGTTGTCTGCGGCCATACACATTGCGGTGCGATACGGGCGCTGTACGGTGAGGTGCCGCGGGAGGCACAGAATCTCGCGTTGTGGCTGGAGCTTGGCCGCGAGGCTGCGCTACCGGTGGCTGAGCCGGGACCCGAAGTATTGCGACGAACGGAGCAGCGCGCAGTGGTTTTGCAGCTTGAGCGGCTGATGGACTACCCGATGGTTCGCCAGCGCGTTGAGCATGGCAGCCTGACGCTGCATGGTTGGCACTACGTCATTGAGGACGGAGAAATTCACGTGTTCGACGTGCGCCACGGTGGATTTGTCCCAGCGTCAAAGTCGGAGCATGCTGGTACCGGCCCATATCTGACGGACGAACCGGACCTAATGCTGGATGCGAGCGGCATCCCGTTTGCGTCGGATTGAACTATCACCGGACGCATCAGCCGTGAGTATCGACAAGCTGGCGGCTGGAAATGCTGGTGGTGCAATTGATGGCTGCAAAGAATCACCAACGCCATCGAACGCCCGTTGATGGCCGTCAAACGCGCAGGCGGCCGGACAGAAGAAGATGATGATGCGCGCTTTGCAATTTCGTCGATAACGGAGGCTTCCGTGACAGAACGATCACCAATGGACCCTGCGCTGTGGCTTGCGCGGTTACCTCTGTTTCATGACATTGACCCAAAAGCACTTTCGCGCCTTGCTGAAAGTAGCCGTGTTCGTCGCTTCGAACGCAGTGACTTCGTGTTCCGCATGGGTGATCCATGTGACAGTTTTCACGTCGTGTTGTCGGGGCAAGTGAAGTTATTCGTGCTGTCGCCGACTGGACACGAGAAAGTAATCGAAATCGTCGGACCAGGCGCGAGTTTCGCGGAAGCACTCATGTTTCTCGGTCGCCCCTGTGTCGTTCATGCCCAATGTCTCGCAGATTGCGCGTTGCTTTCGGTACAACGCAAGGCCGTGCTCGACGAAGTGCAGGCGGACAGCGGTTTCGCCCTGCGCATGCTCGCCGGCCTGTCACGACGGTTGCATGGACTGGTCTCCGATGTGCAGGCGTACGCGCTGCAAAACGGCGTGCAGCGCGTCATTGGCTATCTGCTGCGCGACCAGGCGATGGACGATGACCGCGCGGACGACGCTGTGACAGTTTCGCTTCCGGTCAGCAAGGCGACGCTGGCCTCGCGTCTGTCCCTCACACCGGAGTACTTCTCCCGGGTATTACGCGAGCTTGAGGATGCAAAATTGATTGAGGTCGATCGTCGCGAAATACGGATTCCGGATGTGAAACGTCTGGCGACCTACACCGGATAATCCGTCCGGAGTTGAAGTGCCATGATGTACCCCTGACTCCCAAAAAAGAAAGGGCGAACCGGATGGTTCGCCCAGTTTCCTCCTTGGCGGGCCTATTGCGCGAGGATGTACTCCACGGCTGCCTTCAGATCTGTGTCCGATATCTTGTCCGGCGGATTGGGGGACATCGGCACCGGTCCGAACGTTCCTTTTCCGCCTTCACGCACCTTCTTGCTGAGCGTGGTGACCGCGTTGGCCTGACCCTTGTAGCGAGCTGCGATGTCCTTGAAGGAAGGACCAACCAGCTTCTTGTCCTTGGTGTGGCAGGCCACGCACCCTGCCTTCGTCATCGCTTCTTCAGGCGTTGCACTGATTGCGGGGCTCGTGCCGACCGTCGCCAGCATGGTGCCAATCGCTGCGGCAGCCAACCCTTTCGGGATGCGGGATCTCATCTGATCACTCCCTAGTACACGTCGTGGACGGTGTTGAAGATGTTGAATTTGCCGGTCGGCGTGATAAGACGTGGATCCTTGATCACAGCCTTGAGCTTGAGCGTCTTGTCATCAACGACCACAATCGCACTTTCCTTGTTCTTGGCCGACCACACCGAGAACCACACCTCATCACCAGCTTTGTTGTACTCCGGTTGCACGACGCGCTTGGCGCCGTCGTCCTTGAGCCCGGCCCACTGGGCGATCGGGAGAACCTTGAAACCCTTGTCGAGGTTCTTGATGTCGAACACCGCCACCGACTGCGAAACAGCGGCGTCAGGATTCAGCGCGGTATCGACGTACAAATTGGTTGACTTTGGATGTGTCTTGATGAACAGCGAGCCGCCGCCCTGACCTTTGACCTGCGCCACTTCCTTGAACGCATATTGCTTGTGCTTCACCGGATCGGTGGCAATCAGGGAGATGGCCTCGTCACCAAGGTGACTGGTCGCCCACACTGGCCCAAACTTCGGATGAACGAAGTTGGCACCGCGACCCGGGTGCGGAATCTTGCTTACATCCACCAGTTTGACCAGCTTGTCTTCCTTGGCATCGACAACGGCGATCTTGTTCGACTGGTTGGCCGCAACGAGGAAGTAGCGCTTGGTGCTGTCCCAGCCACCATCATGCAGGAAGCGTGCAGTTGCAATCTCTGTTGTCTTCAGCGCGTTGAGATCGGAGTAGTCGACCATCATGGTCTTGCCGGTTTCCTTTACGTTGACCACAAATTCCGGACGGAAGTGGCTGGCCACGATGCTGGCCACGCGTGGCTCGGGGTGGAACTCCTGCTTGTCGACGGTATTGCCGCGGGTGGAAACGATTTTCAGCGGCTCCAGTGTGTCGCCATTCATGATGGTGTACTGTGGCGGCCAGTAGCTGCCGGCGATGGCGAATTTGTCCTCGTAGCCCTTGTACTTGCTGGTGTCGACCGAGCGTGCCTCAAGGCCGACGCGGATTTCCGCCACATTGTCCGGCTTCTCCATCCACAGGTCGATCATGTTGATCTTGGCATCGCGACCGATCACGAAGAGATAGCGGCCGGAAGCTGAAACCCGGGAAATGTGGACCGCGTAACCGGTCTTCACGATGCTGATGATCTTCTTGCTGTCGCCATCGATGAGCGCAACTTCACCCGTGTCACGCAAGGTCGTCGAAAAGATGTTTTCGATGTTGTAGTTATTCATCTTCTTCTTCGGACGCTTGTCCGGCGGGACGATGACTTTCCACGTCTGCTTCATCTGCTCCATGCCGAACTCAGGAGGCATCGGCGGATCGTGCTGGATGTAGCGCGCGAGGATGTCCACTTCCTTCTCGCTCATCTCACCGCTGGTCTGCCAGTTAGGCATGCCAGCTGGAGAACCGTAGGCAATGAACACCTTCAGATAGTCCGTGCCCTTGCCGAGCGTGATGTCCGGCGTCAGCGGTTTGCCGGTCGCGCCCTTGCGCAGCACACCATGGCAGCCAGCGCAGCGCTCGAAGTACATCTTGCGCGCGATATCGAATTCCGCCTGGGTCATTGGCGGTGCCTTCGGATTGGTGGATTGATACATCGGCTCGGTGGCGAGCGGCGACGAACCGGCCTGATACTTCATCTCGGCTTCAGAGACAGGTTTCTTGTCCTGGGCGTAGACGGCGATCGGCAATGTCGCTGCTACTGCCAGCGCGAGGTATGCGGATTTGATGCGTTTCATGTTGCACTCCAGTTTCGGGTTGATCGCCATTCAGCGGAAAGCCGCGTTGTCAGGCGCTGGGCGCATCGTCGATCAGTGTGGTAACCCTATCCTTGACCTGGTTTCAGAATGCCCGCCGCGCAGGAGCGACGTGCAGAAAGTCTGCGCTGGATCAAGGTGACTGTGGATCAATCGCCACTAGACTGCAAACCTGAACTGGATCAAGGATGGTCGCAGAGGCGGCGGGGAAACTCCGCGGACACTTTTCCTGCGTTTGCCCCGGCCCACGATGAGATATTTTCGACCCCGACTGCTGCGGCGCAGTCTTGTTCATTTTGCGGGCGTTTTGAGTGGGCTCACGACTGGCGTTGCTCTCGCTGACTCTCCTGCCGACATCGAGACCATGCAATTGGTGGTTGTCTCGGCAACGCGGCATGCGTTGTCCGTCGCGGACGCGCCCGCTGCGACGACCGTTCTTTCGCGCGAACAAATCGAAATGAAGGCAGCCGACAACGTGCTTGACGCGTTGCGGGGCGAAACGGGTATCACTGTGTTCGGCCGCACCATCGCCGGACGCAAGGCGCTGGCACTGCGTGGACTTGATCCAAAGCACACGCTGTTTCTGGTCGACGGCAAGCGCATCAGTGCAACTGATGGCGTCATCGGCCACACGGACTTTCAGCTGGACTGGGTGGCCATGCCTGAGGTCGAACGGATCGAGGTGGTGCGCGGTCCACTGGCATCACTGTATGGCGCCGAGGCACTAGGTGGTGTGGTGCAGATTTTTACCCGGGCGCCGTCGAAAAAATTCGAGGCCGATGCCGTGGTTGACGCATTTCATGCCGACAGTGACCGTGGCGGTGACGGACACCGGGCGTCGGCGCGTCTGTCGTCACCCTTGAACGATTCCCTTGCGGCGTCGCTCAGCATTACCGACGCCAGGAGACAGGCGGTCGCCTCGGCCCTCGATCCTCGCCTTTCCGATCTCGAGGGCCGTTCGCGCGTCGATGTCTCAGGCCGGATTCTTTGGCAGGCTGCACAAGGCCACAACATCGATCTCGAACACCGGGTCGGTCGCGAGGAGCGGTGGGCGAATGCAATCGAGAAGAGCGGTCGGCGTCGCCTGTACGAATCTGATACCGGTGTTGATCGCGATCACAGCTCGTTGACCTGGACCGCCGACTGGTCGGCGTCCGGCAATTTGGCCCGCGAAATCAATACAACGATACGTCTCTATCGCACTCGTCTGGAGATGACCAACGCGCGTACCAACGGCGTGGCTGCACTGCGGCCCAATACGCTTGACGATCGCGTGGTTGAGGCGGTGCTCGCCGTGCAACCCGCCAAGGCCCATGCCGTTACGACTGGTGTGGAGGCGCGCGAGGAGCGGCTGGTCAACGCCGGACTGCCTGGCGGCGACGCCCAGGTCAATCACAGCTCACTCTACGTGCAGGATGAGTGGAGCGCTACCCGTGCGATAACAGTCACCAGTGGTCTGCGCTATGACAGTCATCAGCGTTTTGGAAACCAGTGGAGTCCGCGTCTGTATGGCGTATGGCGCCTGACCCCGGAATGGGTGCTCAAAGGAGGCTATAGCCACGGCTTCAAGCCACCAACACTCAAACAGGTAACGCCCGGCTATCAGGAGGACGAGGGCCCCTATACCTACGTTTCCAATCCGGGTGTCCGCGCCGAGCGGAATGATGGATTCGAAATCGGCGCTGTGTGGGACACCGAACGGGTGGGCGTCCAGGCCATGCTGTTTGACAACCGGGTGCACGACCTGATCGTGCCACGCCTGCTGGGGGTGATCTCCGGCCGCACCACCTACGTATTCGACAATATTGACCGGGCGAAATTGCTGGGCGGCGAAGCTACGGCGAACGTGCGTGTCGGCTCACAGTGGCGGTTGTCGGCCAGCTATCAATACCTTGATGCCCGTGACGGTTTCGACCAGCGTATCGAGAAGCGGCCGCGGCACACCCTGGGGGCAGCGGTCGACTGGGTGCACGGCGTGTGGCGCGCCAACCTGCGCATCGACTCGACTGCAGGGCAGGTCATCGCCACGGCTGTTCCGGGTCAGTCGCCACAAGCGGCGCCAAGTCTTACCTATATCGGTGCCAGCGTCGCGCGCGACTTTGGCAATGGTCTGAGGGCGGTTGCCTCGGTCAGCAATCTCACCAACGTCAATCCTGCGGAACGGTCAGCGCTCTTTACCTGGGGTGAAGTACCGCGCACGTTCCGGCTCTCACTGCACGCGCGCTGGTAGCCGTGCTTCAAACCACGGAGTTTAACGACATGTTTTCTGCCCAATCGTCAAACCGCCCGCCATTGGGAACCTCCGGTGCCCCTGCATCCACGCTGTGGCAGATGATGCAGCAGTCGGGGCTTCGCGCGCTTGCGCTCGGCGGCAAGCAATTGCTGCCGGTGGTCCAGGGCGGCATGGGGGTTGGCATCTCGGCGCATCGACTGGCAGGAACCGTTGCCTCGATGGGTGCGATGGGGACCATCGCTTCGGTTGATCTCCGCCATCATCACCCTGATCTGGCAGAACGTACGCGACTGCTGCCGATGGGGCCGGAGTCAAAGCAAACAATCGATGCAGCCAACCTCGAAGCATTGCGCCGCGAGATCGCGCAGGCGAAGACGATCGCCGATGGTCGCGGCCTGATCGCCGTCAACGTCATGAAGGCGCTCAACGCTTATGCCGCGTCGGTGCGTACGGCGCTGGAGGCTGGCGCCGATGCCGTTGTCGTTGGCGCTGGCCTGCCGCTTGACTTGCCTGATCTTGCACGCGATTTTCCGACGGCAAGTCTGGTGCCGATCCTCTCCGACGCTCGAGGCGTGCAATTGATCGTCCGCAAGTGGGAACGCAAGCAACGCATGCCGGCTGCGATCGTCATTGAGCATCCGGCGCACGCCGGCGGACATCTTGGTGCGACCCGCCTGAGCGACGTACACGATGGCCGATTTGAGTTCGATATCGTGTTGCCGGCCGTTCAGGAGTTCCTGCGCAGTGCAGGCCTCGAAAGAACGGTGCCAGTGATCGCCGCGGGCGGCATCCGCAGCTTCGAGGATATTCACCGCATGCAGTCGCTGGGCGCCGCGGCGGTGCAAATGGGCACGGCATTCGCTGTGACCGAAGAAGGGGATGCACACCGCGTATTCAAGGAAGTGCTCGCGGGCGCCCGCAGCGAAGACATCGTCGAGTTCCAGAGCGTGGCCGGTTTGCCGGCACGGGCAGTTCGCACCGCCTGGATGCAGGGCTACTTGAAAGTCGAATCGACTCTGAAGGCGGCTGCGCATGCCAAGGCACGTTGCGCCAAAAAGTTCGATTGTCTCGTCCAGTGTGGCCTGCGTGACGGCCTTGCGGACTGGGGACAATTTTGCATCGACAACCAGTTGGTTGCCGCCTTGCGTGGCGACCTGAAGAAGGGGTTGTTCTTCCGCGGCGCCGGTAGTTTGCCGTTCGGTGACGCCATTCGTCCGGTGCGGGATCTCTTTGAACGCCTGCTGACGCCCGCGACTGGCGCTGCTGCAGCGTGACGCCATGAAAACCATCGCCATTCAACCTGCCGCTGTGCTTTCAAAACCGCGGCCACCGGCGTCCGATCGCAGCGATCCGCCATGGCGATTCGCCACGCTATTGCAGGCGCCGCATCGCCTCGCCTTTGCCGCCGGCGCGTTGTTGCTGGCACTGAGCGCGCTGTGGTGGCTCGCTGTGCTGGTCGCACGCGAGCTCGCGGTGCCGCTGACATGGGCGGTGCCGATGCCGATCGCACACAGCATGTTGATGGCGTTTGGTTTCATGCCGTTGTTTTTCGTCGGATTTCTGTTCACTGCCGGACCGCGCTGGCTGGGGATGCCACCAGTCGACGCGCGTCAGCTCGTGGGTGCGGTCGCCGCGTACACAGTCGCATGGCTGCTCTACCTGCCGGCGGTGCATGTCAGCCTGTACCTCGCTGCCGCCTGCATCGCGATTGCCGCTGGCGCATGGAGCCGGCTCGGCTGGCGTTACGCCCGCATGGTGGACGCGAGCGTCGCGGAGGATCGCGTCCATGCCCGCGTGGTACGGATCGGCGTGGTGATGGGTATGGCTGCGCTGTGGACTGCAGCGTTCGCCTGCGCGACGGAGTCATGGCTGCTGATGCGCGTCACGGTGATCGGTTCGCTCTGGGGATGCCTGGCCATGACGTACCTCGGTGTTGCCCATCGCATGATCCCGTTCTTTACGGCGAGCGCCCTGCCGTTTCTGGACGCCTGGCGACCAATGTGGCTGCTCGGCGTCTTCGTCGCAGCGACCATCACTGGTTTCATTTCCGGGCTGATTGATCTGACCGTGTGGCCAGCGCCCATGGTGGTGCGGCTGCTGCAATTGCTGCCGGAGGCCATGCTTGGCATTGGCCTGCTGCTGCTCGCCGTGCGTTGGGGCATCGTGCAGAGCTTGCGTGTACGGTTGCTTGCGATGCTGCATGTGGGCTTTGTGTGGCTCGGTCTGGTCTTTCTGATGCAGGCGGTCTCACACGGCATGCTGCTGGCCTCGGGAGAGAGCCGGTCACTCGGGCTGGCGCCGTTGCATGCGTTGACCATGGGTTTCATGGGGGCTACGTTGATTGCCATGGCGACACGGGTCAGCGCCGGGCATAGTGGCCGTCATCTGGTGGCCGACGACCTCGTGTGGGTGCTGTT
>Ga0116193_1002103_pt1 | contig 15457 bp, 9 predicted proteins | sample AD_UKC115_MetaG_FD_89892 | JGI IMG/M metagenome (GOLD analysis project Ga0116193, IMG submission 89892) | Active sludge microbial communities of municipal wastewater-treating anaerobic digesters from Hong Kong - AD_UKC115_MetaG | ecosystem: Engineered > Bioreactor > Anaerobic > Digestate | place... | reverse complement strand
GGCCCAAGATTGAAGCCGACCTGCAGCCGTCGGTTCAGATCCGCGCGGCCATGAGCTCCCCGCGATCCGCGTCCCCCCGTTCCTCAATCGCAAGCACTCACCCTCGTCCAGCACGGCCGCCTGCGACGCAGGGAGATCGTTCCGGCCTTGACGCTGCGGCGATTCCCGGATCTTGCATGACGGATCGATATGCGTCGCTGTGATGCGCCTGAACGGACGTCGTACCGCGTTGGATGACGTGTTCCGTATGCAATGCGCCCCACGGCGATCGGGTAGCGGGGGCGGCTCGCCGGTTCGGCCGAACATCGTCCATCGCCTGTGCGGCCGAGCCGCACCCGCAGCGCGTCACTGGCCGGCTGCGGGTGAACTGGAGCAGGTGCCCGTGGCGCGCGTCGACGCGGATTGCATGACAGAATCGGAATGCTGCCGCTTCCGTCGCGGCGCGGGGTCCGGGTTCGATACACGGGGAGAGACGGCATCATGACCAGCAAGCATGCAGCCACGGAACGTGCGAACGGCAATGGATCCGCGAAGGGCCGGCCGGCACGCCCACCGCGCCAGGTGGCATCCGGCGACGTGGCGACCAAGCTCACGCCACGCGGGATCGAAAAACATGTCATCACGCATGCCGTCGATGCCGCGCATGGAAAACAGGTCGAGACCATCGGGGACATCGCGACCCGCGTGCCGTCCACGGATGACCTTTACGAGCGTATCGAGGCGATCCTCGCCGGCGCATCACGCGATGAGCTGCGCATGCTCAAATCCGGCTTGCGCCAGCGTGCGCTCGACGACGGCGCGCATCGGGACGATGCCGACGACGAACTCGCGCCGGATTGGCGCGATGGCGGCTATCCGTACAAGAACCTGCTCTCGCGCAAGAGTTACGAGAAACAGAAGTACCGCCTGCAGGTCGAGCTGCTGAAGCTGCAGGCCTGGGTCAAGGAGACCGGCCAGAAGGTCATCATCCTGTTCGAGGGGCGCGACGCGGCCGGCAAGGGCGGCACGATCAAGCGCTTCATGGAGCACCTCAACCCGCGCGGCGCGCGCGTCGTCGCTCTGGAGAAACCGACCGAGGCCGAGCGCGGCCAGTGGTATTTCCAGCGCTACATCCAGCATCTGCCGACCTCCGGCGAGATCGTCCTGCTCGACCGCTCCTGGTACAACCGCGCCGGTGTCGAGCGTGTGATGGGGTTCTGCAGCGACGAGGAGTACCTCGAGTTCATGCGTCAGACGCCGGAATTCGAACGCCATCTCGCGCGCAGCGGCATCCATCTCATCAAGTTCTGGTTCTCGGTCAGCCGCAAGGAGCAGCGCCGGCGGTTCCGCGAGCGCATGAATCATCCGCTCAAGCAATGGAAGCTGAGTCCGATCGACATGGCCTCGCTCGACAAGTGGGAGGACTATACCCGCGCCAAGGAAGCGATGTTCTTCTACACCGATACGGCGGATGCCCCGTGGACGGTGATCAAGTCGGACTGCAAGAAGCGCGCACGGCTGAACGCGATGCGCTACGTGCTGCAGATGCTGCCGTACGACCGAAAGGATGCGGAGCGGATCGGCCGGCTCGACGGTCTGATCGTCGGCCGCGCGAACGTGATCTACGAACGCGGCGAGCGGCATCTGATTCCGCAGCAGCCCTGAGAAAGCAACCCTCTCCTCCGAGTGCCGCCGCATGGCCGGCGGCACTCGTGGACTCGCCGACCGCCAGCGAATGCCCGGGCGGAATCACATGACGGCATGGCCGATTGCGCGGGGAGACGTCCGTCGGCGCACGATGGAGCAGACGCTGGTGTGTCGGTGTCTGGAGACGCGGGCCGGACATGGTTATCCTGCCGCGCCCCACCGCACCTCTCGCCGCATGCCGCCCTCCGCCTCGTCCCGCCTTGCCTGCCGCGCCCTGTTCGCACTCGCTGCCGGTTCTGTTCCCAGTCTCGGCATGGCGATCGAGAACGCTGACCTCGGCAAGTACTGGACCGACGACGCGCTGCACGTTCCCTACCGGGCGATCGTGACGCCCGGCCGGATCGATGGCGAACGCCTGCCGCTGATCGTGTTCCTGCACGGCGACTGGCAGGACGGCAACGACAACGAGGGCCAGCTCGCAGGTTACGGTAACGGTTCGCTCGAACTCGTCGATGCCGCGCTCGATGGCAGCATCCCGATCGTCTACGTCGCGCCGCAGACGACCGGCGCGTACTGGCCACCGCCGCGCGTGATGGCCGTGGTGCGCGACGCGCTCACGCGCTGGCCGATCGACTCGCGGCGCATCGTCGTAACCGGCATCTCGGATGGCGGGACCGGTGTCTGGGACGCACTCAAGGCCTGGCCGGGCTGTTTCGCTGCCGGCGTGCCGATGTCGGGCATGACCGAGCTTGCGGGACTGGCCGCGATCCGCGACGTGCCGCAGTGGATCTTCCATGGCGAGAAGGACAACGACACCGACATCGAGGCCGGCTATGGCGGCGCGATGGTCGGCTCGCGTGCGGTGGTGCGTGCGCTGCGTGCGATGGGCGGCAGGCCGCGCTACACCGAATACCCGAACGAAATGCACGTGATCTGGCATCGCGCCTACGGCGAGGACGAGCTGCTGCCGTGGATCCTCGATCAGCGTCTGCCGGGCCGGCCGTGCGCCGCTCTCGATCCGGCGCACTAGCGCCGTCGTCGGGCGGACGCCGGAAAGCCTGCTGTCGGCGCACAATCGGCGTGCCGCACGACGCATGCGGCGGATCGGAGCTGGCGGATCGGCGCGCACGCGGACCTGCGACGCCGAGGAACTGCCGGCAGGCACGTCCGCGATGGCCTGCTAGAATTGTCGCTCTGCCGCATACGGTCTGGCACGGCCGGCTCGGGCGGCGCCACGCACCAGGAGCCGCCATGGATTTCAGCTTCACCGACGATCAGCTCTCGATCCAGGCCATCGCCCGCGAGTTCGCGCAGAAGCGCATCGCCCCGATCGCCGCGGAGTTCGACCAGAAGGGCGAATTCCCGCTCGACAACATCCGCGAGATGGGCCAGATGGGGCTCATGGGCATCGAGGTCCCGACCGAGTATGGCGGTGCCGGCATGGACTCGGTCGCCTACGTGCTGGCAATGATCGAGATCGCCGCGGCGGACTGCGCGCACTCGACGATCATGTCGGTCAACAACACGCTGTACTGCAACGGCCTCCTGAAGTTCGCGAGCGAGGCGCAGAAGCATCGCTACGTCACGCCGATCGCGACCGGCCAGGCGATCGGCGCGTTCGCGCTGACCGAGCCACAGTCCGGCTCGGACGCCACCGCCATGCGCTGCCGTGCCGTCAGGCAAGCCGACGGCAGCTTCGTGATCAACGGCAAGAAGAGCTGGATCACCTCGGGCCCGGTCGCGGAATACATCATGCTGTTCGCGACCACCGATCCCGCGAAGGGCGCGAACGGCATCACCGCCTTCATGATCGACACCGGGCGCGAAGGCTTTCATCGCGGCAAGACCGAGCCGAAGCTCGGCATCCGCGCCTCGGCGACCTGCGAGATCGAGTTCAGCGATTACCGCGTGCCGGCCGAGGACGTGATCGGCGAGGAAGGCAAGGGCTTCAAGATCGCGATGGGCGTGCTCGACGCCGGTCGTATCGGCATCGCCTCGCAGGCGGTCGGTCTCGCGCGGGCCGCGTACGAGGCGAGCCTCGTCTATGCGCGCGATCGCAAGGCCTTCGGCCAGTCGATCGGCAGCTTCCAGATGATCCAGCAGAAAATCGCCGACATGAAATGTCGGCTCGACGCCGCCCATCTGCTCACGCTGCGCGCGGCCTGGGCCAAGGATCAGACGCAGAAGAACGGCGGACGCTTCAGCACCGAGGCGGCGGTCGCCAAGCTCACTGCCTCCGAGGCGGCGATGTGGATCACGCACCAGGCCGTGCAGATCCACGGCGGCATGGGTTACTCGAAGGAGATGCCGCTTGAACGCTACTTCCGCGATGCGAAGATCACCGAGATCTACGAGGGTACGAGCGAGATCCAGCGCCTGGTCATCGCGCGCAACGAAACCGGCCTGCGCTGAGACGACCCGCCCGCACGCGACGCGCGCCACGCATCTCGATTCCCGATCGACGCCCGGCCATGCCGGGTGTCGGCATTTCCCGCGCCGGATTTCGCTGCGCCGCAGCCGGGGCATCTACCAGCATGACGGGTGGTGACGAGGCCATCCGGCAAGCCCGCACGCTGCGCCGCAGCAACCGGCACGGTGCCTGAATCGCTGCGGGGTAATGCGCTTAAACGTCCGTTTTTCCGAAGGTTTCGTATGGATTCGGCCCCGACGCGAGCGTATCCTTCCGCGCCTCTCACATCCCCCCACACGCTGCCCTCATGGATTCCCTTTCGCAACGCCACGCCGCCGTGTCGGCCCCGCTGATCGACGCCGTCATGCAAGAGATCGCCCATCGTCTGCCCGCCGCACGCAGCAAGGAGGCGCAGGCATTCGCCGCGCACCTGCTCGAGCGTGTGCCGGCCGAAGATCTCGCCGCACGCTCCGCCACCGACTGGGCCGGCCTGGCGCTGGATCTGCTCGACCGCATCCGCGTGCGCCTGCCGCGCCAGTCCGTGGTACGCGTGTTCAATCCGAACCGGCAGGAACACGGCTTCGACTCCACGCACACCGTGCTACAAGTCGCGACCGATGACACGCCGTTCCTCGTCGACTCGGTCGGCATGGCGGTCAATGCGTGCGGTCATCTCGTGCACACGGTGATCCATCCGATCTTCCTGATCGAGCGCGATGCGAGCGGCCATGTCCTGAGCCTCGCGACCGACGCACCGCAGGGCAAGGGCAAGGCGGAGTCGGTGATGCATTTCGAGATCAGCCGCATCGCCGAACCGGACGAGATCGAGAAGCTGCAGAGTACGGTCGAGAGCGCGCTCGACGACGTGCGCGCCGCGGTCGCCGACTGGAAAGCGATCGGCAACAAGATGCTTGAAGTCGCCGACGGCCTGTCGCATTCGCCCTCCCCGCTCGATGCGGCGAGCATCGCCGAGGCCCAGGAATTCCTGCGTTTCGTCGTCGACGATCATTTCACCTTCCTCGGCTATCGCGAATACCGCGTCGCCGAGCAGGACGGCGAGGATATGCTGGTCGCGGTCGATGGCACCGGCCTCGGCATCCTGCGAGGCGACGAGCGCTCGGCGACCCCGCGCTCGATCAAGAGCCTCGTCGCTTCCGGCTTGCCGCGCTCCGGTGCGAGTGGCGCGATCATCCTGACCAAGACCAATGCGCGCTCCACAGTGCATCGCCCTGGTTACATGGACTACATCGGTGTGCTCGGCTTCGATGCGAGCGGCAAGCCGGTGGTCGAGTACCGCTTCCTCGGCCTGTTCACTTCGGGTGCCTACATGCGCCGCCCGCAGGACCTGCCGCTGGTGCGGCAGAAGGTCGAGACGGTCATCGGACGCTCGGGCCTGCGCCGCGACTCGCATTCCGGCCGCGCACTGCGCCACATCCTCGAAACCCTGCCGCGCGACGAACTGTTCCAGGCCAACGAGGCCGAACTGTTCGAGGTGGCGGCAGGCATCCTCGAGCTGCAGGAGCGTTCGCGGACCCGTGTATTCGTACGTCGCGACAAGTACGGCCGCTTTTTCTCATGCCTCGTGTTCGTGCCACGCGACCGCTTCGACAACGTGCTGCGCGAACGTATCGAAGGCCTGCTCAAGCGCTCCCTGCACGGGGAGCGTGTCGACTCCTCGGTCCTCGTCGGCGAGTCCGCGCTGGCCCGCCTGCACCTGATCGTGCGGCCGAAGCCCGGCGACCAGCCGGCCTACGACATCGGCGAGATCGAGCGCAAGCTCGCCCTGCTCGTGCGCAACTGGCACGACGAGCTGCGCGATGCGCTGGTCGAGCGGCATGGCGAGGAAAAGGGACTCAAGCTCGCCAACCGCTATGGCAAGGCCATGCCGGCGGGTTACATCGAAGAAGTCACGCCCGGCGTCGCGGCGAGCGACGTGGAAATGGCCGCCAGCCTGAAGAATGCCGAGGACATCCGGCTCAACCTGTATCGCTCGCGGCGCAAGGCGGACACGCTGCACTTCAAGGTGTTCCGGCTCGGCGCCGACATCGCGCTGTCCGATGTGATCCCGCTGCTCGAGAACATGGGCGTGAAGGTGCTGACCGAGCATCTCTACGAGCTCGACGTGCAGGGCACGCCGCTGTACATCCAGGACATCGAGGTGCAGCCGGCACAACGCGTCGGCTTCGACATCGACCAGTTGCGCGAAGCATTCCAGGCGGCCTTCGAACGCGTCTGGCGCGGTCAGGCCGAGAACGACGGCTTCAATCGCCTGATCCTCGGCGCGAGCATGGACTGGCGCCAGGTCAGCCTGCTGCGCGGCTACGCGAAATACCTGCTACAAACCGGCGTGCCGTTCTCGCAGAGCTACATGGAGGAAACGCTCAACCGCTATCCGGCGATCGCCGGTCTGCTGGTCGAGCTGTTCGAGGCGAAGTTCGATCCGCAACGCGAGACGGCCGGCAAGACGGCCATCGAGCAGGCACGCAAGCGGCTGGCCAGGGAGCTGGAAACGCTGGTCGATGCCGACACGCGCCATGCCCAGGCTGGCGTTTTCGAAGCGCTGTATGCCGCACGCGGTGACAAGCGCGAAGTCCAGATCGAGGCGGTCATCGCCACGATCCGCGTGCTGCTCGACCGCGTCGCGAGTCTCGACGAGGACCGCATCTTGCGTGCCTTCATGGCCGTAATCCGTGCCACCTTGCGCACCGGCTACTTCCAGGCCCGCGCCGACAAGCCGCGCGAGTACATCAGCTACAAGTTCGATCCGGCGCAGGTGCCGGATCTGCCGAAGCCGCGCCCGTACCGCGAGATCTTCGTCTACTCGCCGCGCGTCGAGGGTGTGCATCTGCGCTTCGGCCCGGTCGCACGCGGCGGCCTGCGCTGGTCGGACCGCCGCGAAGACTTCCGCACCGAAGTGCTCGGCCTGGTCAAGGCGCAGATGGTGAAGAACACCGTGATCGTGCCGGTCGGCGCGAAGGGCGGCTTCTTCGTCAAGCGGCCGCCCGCGAGCGGCGACCGCGATGCCGTGCTGGCCGAGGGCATCGCCTGCTACCGCCTGTTCATCAACGGCCTGCTCGACATCACCGACAACCTCGTCGACGGCAAGGTCGTGCCGCCCGAAAACGTCGTGCGTCACGACGGCGACGATCCGTATCTCGTCGTCGCCGCGGACAAAGGCACGGCCACCTTCTCCGACATCGCCAACTCGATCTCCGCCGAACACGGCTTCTGGCTCGGCGACGCATTCGCCTCGGGCGGTTCGGCCGGCTACGACCACAAGGGCATGGGCATCACCGCCAAGGGCGCCTGGGAGTCGGTCAAGCGTCACTTCCGCGCGCTCGGTCGCGACTGCCAGAGCGAGGACTTCACCTGCGTCGGCATCGGCGACATGTCCGGCGACGTGTTCGGCAACGGCATGCTGCTGTCGCGCCACATCCGCCTGATCGCGGCCTTCGACCACCGCCACATCTTCCTCGACCCGAATCCGGACGCGGCCACCTCGTTCGCCGAACGCGAGCGGATGTTCGGCCTGCCGCGCTCGTCGTGGGCGGACTACGACACCCGGCTGATCTCACGGGGCGGCGGTGTCTATCCGCGTACCGCAAAGACCATCCCGCTCTCGCCCGAGGTGCGCGCCGCGCTCGGCATCGACGGCGATGCCGACCAGATCACGCCGAACGATCTGATGCGCGCGATCCTGAAGTCGCCCGCGGACCTGCTCTGGAATGGCGGCATCGGCACCTATGTCAAGGCGGAGACCGAGACCAACGCCGAGGTCGGCGATCGTGCGAACAATCCGATCCGCATCAACGGCAGGGAGCTGCGCTGCCGCGTCGTCGGCGAGGGCGGCAACCTCGGCATGACCCAGCGCGGTCGCGTCGAGGCCGCCCTGCATGGCGTGCTGCTGAACACCGACTTCATCGACAACTCGGCGGGCGTGGACACCTCCGACCACGAGGTGAACATCAAGATCCTGCTCGGTGACGCCGTGCAGCGCGGCGAGCTCACGCTCGAGGCGCGCAACGAGCTGCTCGCCGCGATGACCGACGAGGTCGCGCGTTTGGTGCTCGCCGACAACTATCGGCAGAACCAGGCGATCAGCGTGATGGAACGGATGTCCGTCAAGCGGCTCGGCGCCAAGCAGCACTTCATCCGCACGCTCGAGAGCCAGAGCCTGCTCGATCGCCAGCTCGAATACCTACCGAGCGATGCCGAGTTCGCCGAGCGCAAGGCGCGCGGTCTCGGTCTCACCCGGCCGGAACTCGCGGTGCTGCTGTCGTATTCGAAGATCGTGCTGTTCCAGCAGCTGCTCGATTCCGACGTGCCGGAAGACGCCTATCTCTCGAAGGAGCTGCGCCGCTATTTCCCAGAACCGCTGCGCGAGCCCTACGCGGCACACATGGAGCGGCATCGCCTGAAGCGCGAGATCATCGCCACCGCGGTGACCAACTCGATGGTCAACCGCATGGGGGCGACCTTCGTCATGCGCATGGGCGAGGACACCGGCAAGACGCCGGCCCAGGTCGCGCGTGCGTTCACCATCGCCCGCGAAGTCATGGACGCGCGCGGCACCTGGGCGCAGATCGAGGATCTCGACGGCAAGGTCAACGGCAATCTACAGATCGATGCCCTGCTCGTGATCTGGGCCTCGCTGCGCACGATGACGCGCTGGTTGCTGAGCCATGCGGAAGCCACGCTCGACATCGCCGCAGCGGTCGATCGTTACCACAGCGGCATGCAGGCGCTGCTGCGCTGCGTCGCCGACGTGGTCACGCCACGCGAGCGCGCCCGTTTCGACGAGGCGCGGCAGCGCTGGATGGATGCCGGCTTCCCCGAGCCGATCGCCAGGGCCCTCGCGACATTGCGCACGCCGGGCTCGGGCCTCGACATCGTCGCGGTCGCGGCTGACAGCGGCCAGTCGATCGAGCGCGCCGCGGAAATCTACTTCGCGCTGGGTGAAGCCCTGCATCTGTCCTGGCTGATGAGCCGCATCGAGGAACTGCCGGTCGAGTCGCGCTGGCATGCGCAGGCGCGCGGCAGTCTGCGCGACGAGCTGTACAACCAGCATCGCGCGCTCACCACCCAGGTGCTCGCGCAGGCCGCCAGCGGCCGCGGCGTGGATGTGGTCGGGGCGTGGCTCGACCGCGATGACCCGGCGATCAAGTTCACGCTCGGCATGTTCGCCGACATGCGCGGCCAGCTCGCGATCGATTACCCGATCGTGTCCGTGGCCGTGCGGCGTCTCGCGCAACTAGCGCAGGCCGGCGGCTGAGCGATCCCGGTCCCGCCGCGTGGATCGACGGCGGGACCGGCCGCTTGCGGACAGCCCCCCAGAGTGCCCTCCTGCCATCTCGCTCGGCCAGCCGTATCTGGCGCGCGATACCTGGTGCCGCCAGCGCACGCAAAACGCGCATTGCCCGGCGATCACCGGGGCGCAACGTAGGCGGCCCGCATTGCCGCACCCCGCTGGGCGCGGCGATGCGGATTGACTAAGCTCTGCCGCGTCCGCTGCGGGAGCCCGCCTTGAGCATGCCACGCATCCACTTCGTCGCCAGCAAGACCGCGGAGGCGCAGGCCGCGCTGCTCGATCTGCGCCATCGTTATGGCGAGATAGCAGCCGACCGGGCCGACGTGATCGTCTCGCTCGGCGGCGACGGCTTCATGCTGCAGACCCTGCACCGCCACCACGCGCGCGATCTGCCGGTGTACGGCATGAAGCTCGGCTCGGTCGGGTTTCTGATGAACCAGTACCGGGCCGACGACCTGCCCGAGCGTCTTGAGCGCGCGCAGTCGACGCTGCTGCGGCCGCTGGTGATGGAAGCGACGACCGAGTCCGGCTCGAACGTGCATGCACTCGCCTTCAACGAGGTCTCGCTGCTGCGTCAGACCAAGCAGGCCGCTCATCTGCGCGTGCTGCTGAAAGGCGCGGTCAAGATCGAGGAACTGGTCTGCGACGGCATCCTCGTCTCCACGCCGGCCGGTTCGACGGCCTATAACCTCTCCGCGCACGGGCCGATCCTGCCGCTCGGCTCGAACGTGCTGGCAATGACTCCGATCAGTCCGTTCCGGCCACGCCGCTGGCGCGGTGCGATCTTGCCCGCGACCACCGAAGTGCGCATCGAGATCCTCGATCCGTTCAAGCGCCCGGTCAGCGCGACGGCTGACTCCTACGAAGTGCGCGACATCGCCGAGGTCAGCATCCACGAGTCGCGCGAAAAGACGGTGCGCCTGCTGTTCGATCCGGACCACAAGCTCGAGGATCGCATCCTCGACGAGCAGTTCGAGAGCTGAGCGCCGCACCGCTCTGCCCCACACCGATCGCCCGATCGATACGTACGCCGCGCATCGTCCAAGCAGCGCACGTGCGCTGGCATTCGCGAGCATTTCTGCAACATATTTCGACATTTCTGCCCGAAAACGAAACCTATACTCGCCACTCCTGCAACCTGCGTCGCACGGACGCCACGCGCTTGAGCCGCCTCACCGGCGGTCGGAGAGTGTCGAATGTCCGTTGCTGCACCCGCTCGCTCGCAGCTTGCCCGCTGCCTCCTCGCCTGCCTCCTCGCTCCAGGTCTCGCCAGTGCTGCCGAGGTCGATCCGGACCTGCGCGCCGAACTCGCGGCAGGCGGCAAGGCGGACACGCTGATCGTCCTCATGGCGAAAGTGCCCGCCGGGCTGCTGCGGCCGGAGGGCGACTACCGTGCACGCCGTCGTCTGCTCGTTGAGACGCTGCGCGCGACGGCCGACGTGACCCAGGCCGACGTGCGTGACTGGCTCGCCGCGCAGGGCATCGCGCATCAGCCGTTCTGGGTCGTCAACATGATCCAGGCCGAACTGGATGCGACCCAGGTCGATGCGCTCGCTGCGCGCGACGACATCGCGCGGCTCGTACCGAACCGCCGGCTCGTGCTGCCGCCTACACCCGATGATGACGGTCGCCTGCCGTGGCGGCCGTTCGCGAAGGCGAGCGTCGAGTGGGGCGTCAGCCGCGTGCATGCACCGGCTGTCTGGGCAACCGGCATCACTGGGCAGGGCGTGGTCATCGCCGGGCAGGATACCGGCATGCGCTGGACCCATGCCGCGCTCAAGGCGCGTTACCGCGGCTGGAATGGCAGCAGCGCCGACCACAACTACAACTGGCACGATGCGATCCATGCTGCGAATGCGAGCTGTCCGGCGGACTCGCCGCAGCCCTGCGACGACGATGGCCACGGCACGCACACCGTCGGCACGATGATCGGCGACGACGGCGCCGGCAACCAGATCGGCGTGGCACCCGGCGCGACCTGGATCGGCTGCCGCAACATGAATGCCGGCAATGGCACGCCGGCGAGCTACAACGAGTGCGCGCAGTGGCTGCTCGCACCAACCGATCTCGCCGGCCAGAACCCGAACCCGGATCTCGCGCCCGACATCGTCAGCAATTCCTGGGGTTGCCCGACCTCGGAAGGCTGCACGACCGGCGCGGAAATCCAGGCGGCGATCGACACCCTGGTCGCCGGCGGCATCTTCTTCGCCGTCGCAGCCGGCAACAGCGGCTCGTCCTGCAACACCATCACCGAGGCGCCGGCCATGCTCGATTCGGCCTTCGCGGTGGGCTCGACGAACTCCAGCGACGCAATCTCGAGTTTCTCCAGCCGCGGCCCGGTGAGCGGCGCGAATCGCGTCAAGCCGGATGTGGTGGCGCCGGGCTCGAACGTGCGCTCGGCAGTGAACGGCAGCGATACCAGCTATACGACGATGAGCGGTACGAGCATGGCCACGCCGCACGTGGCCGGTGTCGCGGCCCTGCTGATATCCGCGAACCCGGCCCTGCGCGGTGATCCGCAGCGCGTCACGGACATCCTGCGCCAGACTGCCGTGCCGCTCTCCGGTGTCACGCAGGTCTGCGGGGGCATTCCGGCGACGACCTATCCGAACCCCGTGCAGGGTTACGGCCTGATCGATGCCTGGGCGGCGTTGCGCATGGCCGAGACTATCTTCAGCGACGGCTACGAAGGCACCCCGTGAGCTGATCGTCGCCGCAAAGGCCGTGGCCGGTGCATGCCGGCCACGCCGGAACGCAGCGGGAGTTGCACGGCGCGGCGGACTGCCACGACCGCTGATGCCGAGTACAGGGGCAGGCTACACTTCGCCCATGACCGCGCTTCCCCGCGACCCGATGGCCGGCAGCGTCGACGACCGCCTGGTCGTCGCGATCTCGTCGCGTGCCCTGTTCGATCTCGGCGACAGCCATGCGCTGTTCGAGCGCGAGGGGCTCGATGCGTACCGGCGCTATCAGATGGCACGCGAGAACGAGCTGCTCGCACCAGGCATCGCGTTTCCGCTCGTGGAAAAGCTGCTGCGCCTGAGCCGCGCCGAAGGCAAGGGCCCGCGCGTCGAGGTCATCCTGCTCTCGCGCAACTCGGCCGACACCGGCCTGCGCATCTTCAACGCGATCGAGCACTACGGCCTCGGCATCGAGCGTGCGGCGTTCACCAACGGTGCGCCAACCCATGCCTACGTGCAGCCGTTCGGCGCCGATCTGTTCCTCTCCGCCAATCACGAGGACGTCGCCAACGCGCTGCTCGCCGGCGTGGCCGCCGCGACGATCCTGCCGTCGAAAGCACCGACCACGCACAGCGACCAGCTGCGTATCGCGTTCGACGGTGACGCGGTGATCTTCGGCGACGAGTCCGAGCGCATCTCGCGCGAACAAGGCCTCGAAGCCTTCCACCGCAACGAGACCGCGCGTGCGACCGAACCGCTGCCGGGCGGCCCGTTCCGCGGTTTCCTGGATGCTCTGCACCGCATCCAGAACGCCTTTCCCGCCGAGTCCGTGCCGATCCGTACCGCGCTGGTCACGGCGCGCTCGGCTCCGGCCCACAAGCGCGTGATCCTGACCCTGCGCGAGTGGGGCGTGCGCATCGACGAAGCGCTGTTCCTCGGCGGCCGCGACAAGGGGCCGTTCCTCGAGGCCTTCGGCGCGGACATCTTCTTCGACGACTCGCGCGCGAACGTCGAGTCCGCGCGCCGCCACGTCGCGACCGGCCATGTGCCGCATGGCGTGAGCAATCTTCCGCACGCCGGCTCCTCCTGACCGGCGGACATGCCCGTACCCGCCAAGGTGATCCCATGCAGGTGGACGATTTCATTTCGATCATGGAAGTCGACGACGGCCCGCGGCATGCGCAGGCGATCTTCGACCGGCGCTACCGTCTGCAGGTGCCGGAATTCCCGAATCACATCGTGGCCTTCTACCGGCGCGACGACGGCAGCCTGGTACCGGTCTGCTACGTGCACTTCACCGATTGCGGCGACATCATGCTGTGTGGCGGCGCCTGCACCGACGACCGCGTGCTGCGCCAGATGAGCACCGCGCAGCGCGACCGGCTGCGCGAGGTCGGCGGCGTGTTCCGCCTGACCCTGAACTGGTGCACGCGCCGCTATGCCTCGCGCTGCCTGGCGATGTTCGGCTATTCGGGCGACGCGCTCGCGCACCGCGAAGGCGTGGCGGCCGGTTGGGTGCCGCTCGAAGACCATCGCCTGCTCGCGTTCTGGTGCCGCGAACTCGACGAGCGCAAGCGCCACGAGCTGATCGCCAAGGCGCAGTCGTTCATTCCGTTCTGAACGGCACCGGTCCAGCCAGGCCGGCGAACGGCGCCAGCAGTGCTTCCAGTTCATCGGGCGATTTCCAGTGCCAGCCGCAGATGTAGCGCGGCAGGTTCCAGACGTCACTCGCTGCCGTGACTGGTTCCGCACCATCGCCGAACGCCGCGTCGAGGCCGATTTCCGGCCCGCGCCGCGGCAGCCAGTCGCAGCGCAGGAAATCGCTGACGTGGCCGAACGGGTAGCAGAACAGCCGCGGCCGGTGCGGGGTGAGACAGGCGGCAAGCAGGTCCTGCGCCTGCGCCACCTCGTATTCGGCACGCAGGTCATCGTCGACAGCGTGGAAATCGCCGCGCACCAGGCCGTGTGGCCCCATCTCGCCGAGACAGGCATGGTTGTGATCGAAGCTGTGGTTTTCGATCGCCATCAATCCCGACGCCTGCGCGGCACGCCACCATCCATCGCTGATCCACGGCCGCGGCAGATCGCGCGTCGTCTCCATCGCCGCACGCGCAGCCGGATCGGCGATCACGAAACAGGTCAGATGCAGGCCGGGCTGCGCGGCACGCCCGTGCCGGAGCCGGAAATCGAGCAGCAGGTTGAACAGGCTGCGCTGACGTCCCAACCCGGGATAGTCGCGATCGAAGTAGTCGAAATCCGTACCGTCGTCGCAGCTCAAGGCCACGCAGCCGGACAGATCGCGCCGCGCCCGGCCGAGCCGCTGTTCGACCACCCACGACAGCGGCACGATGCGTAGACCCAGGCGCTGGATCCGTTGCAGATCCTCGGCGAACGCGACATGGTCGTTCTTGGCGTAGGAGTTGCCGGCGATATTGGCGGCATGATAGGCGAGAACCGGGATGTGCATCCGCAATACGCGCTTGGCGTGACCTCGACCGGGGGGCTGGCTAGAATACGCGGCCGTCGCGCAAGCCCGCAAAAAAGCCCGCTCCGGCGGGCTTTTGCCTTGCCGCCCCCATTTACCGCCCGGAGTTCCGCATGGCCGCCACCCCGCTCGATCCCTTCGACCTGTTCGACATCCGCTCGCTGCTCAGCGAGGAGGAGCGCATGGTGCAGGACACGGTGGCGCGCTTCACCGACGAGCGTGTGCTGCCGATCATCGGCGAGTGCTTCGATAAGGGTGAATTCCCGCGCCACCTGATTTCGGAGATCGCCGAGCTCGGCCTCCTCGGCTCTTCGTTGCCGACCGAATACGGCTGCGCCGGCATGAATGGCGTGAGCTACGGCCTGATCTGCCAGGAACTCGAACGCGGCGATTCCGGCATCCGCAGCTTCGTCTCGGTGCAGAGCTCGCTGTGCATGTATCCGATCTACGCCTACGGCAGCGAAGAGCAGCGCCGCCGCTGGTTGCCCGGAATGGCCGCGGGCAAGATCATCGGCTGCTTCGGCCTGACTGAGCCGCACGGCGGTTCCGACCCGGTCAACATGAAGACCAGCGCGCGCCGCGACGGCGGCGACTGGGTCATCAACGGCGCCAAGATGTGGATCACCAACGGTAATCTCGCCGACGTGGCGATCGTCTGGGCGCAGACCGACGACGGCATCCAGGGCTTCCTCGTCGAGAAGGGCACGCCGGGCTTCGTCGCGCAGGAGATCAAGCACAAGATGAGCCTGCGCGCCTCGGTGACCTCGGGCCTGTTCTTCGATGACGTGTGCGTACCGGAGGCGAACCGTCTGCCGAACGTGAAGGGCCTCAAGGGCCCGCTCGGCTGCCTGACCCAGGCACGCTACGGCATCACCTGGGGCCCGATCGGTGCGGCGATCGCCTGCCTCAAGGAAGCGCTGGAATATTCGAAGACCCGCATCCTGTTC
>Ga0116193_1002101_pt1 | contig 15463 bp, 14 predicted proteins | sample AD_UKC115_MetaG_FD_89892 | JGI IMG/M metagenome (GOLD analysis project Ga0116193, IMG submission 89892) | Active sludge microbial communities of municipal wastewater-treating anaerobic digesters from Hong Kong - AD_UKC115_MetaG | ecosystem: Engineered > Bioreactor > Anaerobic > Digestate... | reverse complement strand
GGGTGACCAGGAACGGCAACAGCACATCGGAGATGCGGGAGAACTCCCCCGCGCGGACGATCAGGTAGTTCTCGTGGCAGCCGTAGGAGTTGCCGGCCGAGTCGGTGTTGTTCTTGAACAGATAGATGTCGCCGCCGATGCCCTCGTCCGCCAACCGCTGTTCGGCATCGATCAGCAGATCCTCGAGAACCCGCTCGCCGGCCCGGTCGTGGGTGACCAACTGGAGCAGGTTGTCGCACTCCGCGGTGGCGTACTCCGGGTGGCTTCCGACGTCGAGATAGAGGCGTGCACCGTTTCGCAGGAAAACGTTGGAGCTGCGCCCCCACGACACCACCCGGCGGAACAGATAGCGCGCCACCTCGTCCGGCGACAACCGTCGGTGACCGTGGAAGGTGCAGGTCACACCGAATTCCGTCTCGATGCCCATGATTCGTCGCTGCACGACTCCGAGACTACTTGCTGGGGGTTGATGTGGGTGTGCAAGTGCCGCCGCCGTGAAACGCGCCACTTCTTACTCCAGGGTAAGAACGGCGGTGTAAATTTCTTTGCTCAGTGGGCCCAGCCGCTTCCCGGCCCCTACATTCCACGACCCGAGAGGAACCCGCCGTGACGTTCTCCCTGGAACTCTCCGATGACGTCGTCGCCGTCCGGGACTGGGTGCATGAGTTCGCCGTCGACGTGGTGCGCCCGGCTGCCGCCGAGTGGGACGAGCGCGAGGAAACGCCCTGGCCGGTCATCCAGGAGGCCGCCAAGTGCGGGCTGTACTCGATGGAGATGATGGCCACCCAGGCCGCCGAGCCGACCGGGCTGGGCATCCTCGTCGTCTTCGAGGAGATGTTCTGGGGTGACGCGGGCATCGGGCTGTCCATCATGGGCACCGCCCTGGCCGCCGCTTCGCTGACCTCCAACGGCACCCCCGAGCAGATCGGCGAGTGGCTGCCCCAGATGTTCGGCACGCCGGAGGAGCCGCTGCTGGGTTCGTTCTGTTCGTCCGAACCGGGCGCCGGATCCGACGTCGGCGCGATCCTGACCCGGGCCCGCTACGACGAGGCGACCGACGAATGGGTCATCAACGGCACCAAGACCTGGGCCACCAACGGCGGCATCGCCAACGTGCACATCGTCGTCGCCTCGGTGTATCCCGAGCTTGGGTCACGGGGTCAGGCCACCTTCATCATCCCGCCGAACACGCCCGGGTTCAGCCAGGGCCAGAAGTTCAAGAAGCACGGCATCCGGGCGTCGCACACCGCCGAGGTGGTGCTCTCCGACGTCCGCCTGCCGGGCCGGATGATCGTCGGTGGCCGGGAGAAGTTCGAAGAGCGGATGGCCCGCATCCGGTCCGGGCAGCGCACCGCCGGCCAGGCGGCCATGAAGACCTTCGAGCGCACCCGGCCCGGTGTCGGGGCCATGGCGATCGGGGTGGCCCGTGCGGCCTACGAGTACGCGCTGGAGTACGCCCAGGAGCGTGAGCAGTTCGGTCGCCGCATCGGCGACTTCCAGGCCATCGGGTTCAAGCTGGCCGACATGAGATCCCGCATCGACGCCGCCCGGCTGCTGGTGTGGCGCGCGGGCTGGATGGCGCGCAACAACGTTCCGTTCACGGCCGCCGAGGGGTCGATGGCCAAGCTGGCCGCCAGCGAGGCCGCTGTCCACGTCACCGACGAGGCCATCCAGATCCTCGGCGGCAACGGCTACACCCGGGATTTCCCGGTGGAACGCTGGCACCGCGACGCCAAGATCTTCACGATCTTCGAGGGCACCAGCGAGATCCAGCGCCTGGTGATGGCCCGCACCATCACCGGACTGCCGCTCAAGTAGCGCCGGCCCCCGGGGGGCCTGTGGATAACGGTCGGCATCCGGTGGCGGTCCGGTGTCAGCATGCGGCATGGACAAAGCCACCGTTGATCTGAATCTCTTGCGCGCCACCGCCGACCGCGTGCAGCGCAGCGCCGACGCACTCGGCCTGCTGCGCATGCCCGAACTCAACAGCGCCGACCTGCCCGGCTCGCAGGTCGCCGACGTAATGGGATCGGCGAAGCTGGCGGACTACTTCGAAGTGGTCATCATCGCGCTGGAGGACTGGGCGCTGGTCGCCCGCCGGTCGGCCGACGCCTTCGAGGCCGCCGACCGGGACGCTGCCCTCAGCATCGGCGAAACATGGTCCGCCCCACGTTGAGTCAGGCCCGCGGCTGGCGCGCGGAGGCGTTGCGCGAACTCGCCGACGCCTGGGATGCCGCCGCCGGCCGGTTGCAGTCGACGCTCGATCAAGTCGGCGCCGCGCCGAACGGGCAGGGGTCGACCCTGGCGGCCGCAACCGAGAAGTGGGATGCCATCACCAGATCGGCCACCGGCTCGGCACGCACGCTGGTGGGAGCGGCGGTGGTCGCGCGCGGCGGGGCCGACTCGATCGGAGCGGCACGGGAACGGGTTGTGCGCGTGGTCGAGTCGGCCGAGCGGTTGGGGTTTCACGTCCGCGACGACGGCACCACCACTGCTCCGGCCCAGGGACCCGAGCTGTTGCCGCTGCTGACCGGACCCGCCGCCTCCGAGCTGTTGTCCTGTCGCGCAACCGAACTCACCGTCGTCATCGGGACCGCACTCGACGAACTCGGGACCGCCGACGCCGATCTGGCGCACAAGCTGTCAGCGGCGTTCGGGTCCGGTGGAGGCACCGCCACCATGACCCGGCCCGCCGGGGTGAGCACTGCCGGCGGCGTCGTCGCCGGTTGGCCGACGATGGCGCAGGACCGGATCACCGAACAGATCTCGGCGATGACACCCGAGCAGCGCCGACTGCTGATCACCGGCGCACCGCAGCAGGTCGGCAACACCGATGGAGTGCCGTGGGAGCTCAGGGTCGCGGCCAACCGGATCAACATCACCGATGCGATCCTGGCGGAGCGTCGCACGGTCGATCGTCCGGTGGAGGACAAGATCCGGGCGGTGGTCGCCGAGCGCTATGGCGCGCGCTGGGACCGCATCAGCCTGGAACGGGCCCGGCAGTCCATTGCCGCGGACCCCACCCGGCGGGCCGCCGCGGTCGCCGACCACGACCGAATAGCCAACCGGCGCATCACTTTCTACCAGGGATTGCTGGCCGATGCGCCCGATCCGGTGACCGGCGCCGCCCGGCCGCGGCAGATCCTGGCGTTCGATCCCCAGCGCGCCGAGCTGGTGGAGCTCACCGGCGATCTGAACACCGCATCGAGCGTCGGGGTGCTGGTGCCCGGACACGGCACCACCATCCTGGACTCCGCGAAGAACACCGAGACGGTGCGCCGGTTCGTCGCGGCCGGCGGCGGTGACGTTGCGATGATCACCTACCTGGGTGGGCCGTTCCCCACCGGCGGCCTGTGGAACGCGGCCAACCCGGCCTACGCGGAGCAGATGGCGCCGCGGCTGGTGGCGTTCAGCGAGGACGTCGACCGCACCGTGGACAGGGTCGGGGCCGCCACCGGACGGTCGATAGCGGTGACCTACCTGGGGCATTCCTATGGCGGTTCGATCCTGGGCACAGCCGAGCGGGAGGGCCTCACGGCCGACCGCACGGTGTACGTGGAAGCCGCCGGGGCGGGCGTCGGCGTGTTCCGGCCGTCGGATTGGCACAACCGCAACCCGGGCGTGCAGCGGTACTCGATGACTGCCCCGCTGGACCCGATCGAGCTGTTCCAGGGGCTACCGCTGGGCCCCCACGGCGCCGACCCCGATCAGATGCCCGGCGTGGTGCGCCTGGCCACCGGTCGGCGGTCGGACGGTTCGGCGATGGCCGGGCTGCCCGCGCACGGCGATGTGCTCGACGAACCCTCCGACGCCTGGCATCGGTTGTTGGAGGTGATCACCGGCCGCCACCACTGACGCCGAAACGTACGAATTGGCGGGAAAGTCCGACAGAAACGCACCAAATCGTCGAACTCGGCACGTGCGCTCACCAGATGCCGATGAGTTTCATCCAGCCGCCGCCGATCACCGTCCAGATCGCGATGTTGACGATGCTGATCGCGAATCCGATCCGGAACAGCTCGGGCGTCTTGACATACCCCGAGCCGTAGATCACACCGGCGGGCCCCGAGGAGTAGTGCGCCAGTCCGCCGAACAGGTTTCCGATGAAACCGAACACCAGCGCGGCGAACAACGGCGGGGCCCCGGTGGTGATGGCGGCGCCGACGAAGACCGCGTACATCGCGACGATGTGCGCGGTGTTGGACGCGAACAGGTAGTGCGAATAGAAGTACACCAGCGTCAGGATCGCGAAGGCCGCCAGCCAGTGCAGCGAATCCACCGATCCGGCAACCGAATCCCCGATCCAGCCGATCACCCCGAGGGCGTTGAGCTCGGCTGCCATCCCGACCAGCACGCCGAAGAACACCAGCGTGCTCCATGCGGATGTGTTGTCCGCCAGGTCCTTCCATCCGAGCACGCCGGTGACGAGCAGGATGGCGATCCCGGTGAACGCCGCCGTGGTGGCATCGACCCCCAATTCGTCGCCCAGACACCACAGCACGAGCAGCAGTACGAACGTGCCGACCATGATCCACTCCTTGGCCGACATCGGGCCGGCCTCGCGCAGTTGGTCACGCGCCAGCTGCGGCGCCTCGGGAGTCTTGGTGACGGTGGGCGGATAGATCTTCGACATTACCCACGGGATGGCGATCAGGCTGACAATGCCGGGCACCACTGCCGCCAATGCCCATCTGCCCCAGGAGATCTCGATGCCCAGCTTACCCGCGGCCTCCTGCGCCACCGGGTTGCCCGCCATCGCGGTCAGGAACATCGCCGAGGTCACGGTGTTGACCTGCAGCGCGGTCAGGGTCAGATAGGCGCCCAGCCGCTTGCGCGATTCCTCCGGCTCGGGATAGGACTCCTCGAGTTGGTTCAGCGACGCGACGACGGGATAGACGACGCCACCACAGCGGGCGGTGTTCGACGGTGTGGCGGGTGCGAGGATCAGGTCGGTCAGCGCCATGCCGTACGACAGGCCCAGGGTCGAGCGGCCCAGCCGGGTGACGAACAGCAGTGCGATGCGCCGGCCCAGCCCGGTCAGCAGGAACCCCTCGGCGATGAAGAATGCGGCCACGATCAGCCACACGGTCGAGTTGGCGAATCCGGCCAGTGCTTTCGCGGGTGTCTCGGTCCTGGTGAGCATCGCCACGGCCATCCCGATCAGCGCGACCGAACCGGTCGGCAATGGCTGCAGGATCAGTGCCAGGATGGTGCCCAGGAAGATGCCGAGCATTCGCATCCCGGTGGGCTCGACGCCGTCGGGTACGGGCAGGAGGTAGACGATCACCGCCACCAGGATCGGGATCCCGCCCCGCCACAGGTATTTCATCTAGTCCGCCCTCCCCCGCAGCCTGGCCCGCAACGCTTCACGATTGACCGCGGCGACCGCCGTCATCGGGATGCTCTCCGGGCACACGTCCGCGCATTCGCCGTAGCTCGAGCACGGACCGAAGTCCTGCTCCATCTGCCCCACAATGCTTTTCGCGCGGCGGCTGCGTTCCAGCCGGCCCCGGGTCACGGTGCCCAGGTGCAGCAGTTTGGCCCCGGCGAACAAGTGCGCGGCCCCGTTCGGACAGGCTGCCACACAGGCACCGCACCCGATGCACGCCGCGAAGTCCAGCGCGTACTCGGCGTCGTCCTTGGGCAGCGGCTCGGCGTCGGCATCGGCCGCCGTCCCGGCATCGACGGCGATGTGCCCGCCCGCGGCGATGATCCGGTCCAGCGCGGAGCGGTCCACCACCAGGTCACGCACCACCGGATACGCCGCCGACCGGAACGGCTCCAGCCGGATATGTGCGCCGTCGCTGAAGGACCGGACGTGCTGACGGCACGACGGAGTGTTGGGCACCGGCCCGTGCGGGCGGCCGTCCACCGTGATCCCGCACGATCCGCACACGCCCTCGCGGCAGTCCGAGTCGAACGCGACGGGATCCCGGCCCTGCGCGACGAGGGAGTCGTTGAGCCGGTCGAGCAGTTCCAGCAGCGACATCTCCGGGGTGGCGTCGTCGATCACGTGGTGCTCGTAGCGACCCGGGGACGCGCCGTCGGCCTGCCGCCAGATCTCCAGGGTGAGCTTCATTTGTAGTTCCTGGTAGCCAGTGGGACGGCGGTGAAGGACAACGGCTCCTCGTGCCGCACCGGTGTTCCGTCGGCACCGTGTTCCCACGCCGAGACGAAGCACCAGCGCTCGTCGTCGCGCAGCGCCTCCCCGTCGGCGGTCTGGTGTTCGACGCGAAAATGGGCGCCGCAGGACTCGTCGCGGTCCAGGGCGTCGACACACATCAGTCGCGCCAGACCCAGGAAATCGGCCACCCGCCCGGCCTTTTCGAGCTCCTGGTTGAACTGCGATCCGGTTCCGGCGACCCGGAGGTCCGACCAGAAGTCGTCGGTCAGGGAATCGATCTCGGCAATCGCCGCGGTCAGGCCCTGCGCCGAGCGGGACACCCCGCAACCGCGGTACAGGATGTCGCCGAGCCGGCGGTGGAACCGGTCGGGCCCTTGGGTTCCGCCGATCGACAGCAACTTGTCCACCCGCGCCCGGACGTCGCCGAGGGTGGCCGTCACCGACGGATCATCCGGACCCGGCGGTTGGGTGCCCAGCAGCCCGGCCAGGTAGTTCGGCACCGAGAGCGGCAGTGTGAACCAACCGTCCACGCACGCCGACAACAACGAGTTGGCCCCCAGCCGGTTGGCCCCGTGATAGCCCCATCCCGCCTCACCGGCAACGAAAAGCCCTGGGATGGAGGTCATCTGATCGAAGTCGCTCCAGAGTCCGCCCATCGAGAAGTGCGCGCCCGGCGCGATCCGCATCGGCACGCGGTAGGGATCCTCCCCCGTCGCGTCGGTATACATCTCGAACAGGTTGCCGTACCGCTCTTTGATGACGGCCCGGCCGAGGCGGGCCAGTGCATCACGGAAGTCCAGGTACACACTGTTCTTCAGCGGTCCGACGCCGTGGCCGGATTCGATCTGGGCACGCGCAGCGCGCGACGAGACGTCCCGCGGCGACAGGTTCCCGAACGCCGGATACATCCGCTCGAGGTAGTAGTCCCGCTCGGACTCGGGTATGTCGTTGGGGTTGCGGTCATCCCCGGGCCGCACCGGCACCCAGATCCGGCCGTCGTTGCGCAGTGATTCGCTCATCAGGATCGTCTTGGACTGCCACTCGGAGTTCACCGGCAGCGCCGTGGGATGGAACTGGATGAATGCGGGCGACGCGAACAGGGCACCGCGCAGATGGGCCCGCCACGTCGCGGAGGCGTTCGAGTTGCGCGCCAGCGTGGACCGGAAGAACACGTTGCCGTAGCCGCCCGTGGCGAGCACCACCGCGTGCCCGGTGGTGGCGCCGACCTCGCCGGTGACCAGATCCCGCGTCACCACTCCCACGGCGCGGCCGTCGGCGACGATGACGTCGAGCATCTCGCTGCGGGTGTGCAGGTTCACCGACCCGGCCCGGACTTGGCGCAGCAGTGCCTGACTGGCCGCGACCTGCAACTGCTGTCCGGTCTGGCCGCGGGTGTAGTAGGTCCGCGACACCTGCACCCCACCGAACGAGCGGGTGGCCAGGCTGCCGCCGTATTCGCGGGCGAACGGGGCGCCGATGGCGTTCATGTGGTCGATCACCCGCGACGATTCGGCCGCCAGCCGGTAGCAGTCGGCCTCCCGGCCCCGGAAATCGCCACCCTTGACGGTGTCCTTGACGAACCTGGCGACGCTGTCGTTGTCGACCTTGCGCCCGCGGGCGGCGTTGATGCCGCCCTGCGCGGCGACGCTGTGCGCCCGGCGCGGCGCGTCGTGGAAGGTGAAACATTCGACGCGATAGCCGAGTTCACCGAGGGCGGCGGCGCAACCCGCCCCCGCCAGCCCGGTGCCGACGACGAGCACCGTGAACTTTCGCCGGTTCAGCGGGCTGACCAGTCGGTAGTCCAGCAGGCGGCGTTCCCAGGCGCTGGCCGGGTCGCCCGCGGGGACACCGCTGCGCAGCTCACTCATTTGACCAGCCCCGTCCACACCGCGAGAGGGATCGTCATGTTGCCCACCATGACGGCCATCGCCAGCATGCCGCCGAAGGCCGCGCACACCTGTCGGATGCGCCGCCCGGTGACCCCCAGATCCTGCACGGCCGTCCACAGGCCGTGCCCCAGGTGCGCACCGAGCACCGCCATCGCCAGCAGGTAGAAGATCGCCACCGCCGGCCGGGAGAAACTGGCGACCAGGTTGGCGTAGGCATGGCCGGGGACGAACTCCGCGCTGCCGGCGGGCCGCGCGCCCACGGTGAGGTCCAGGATGTGAAAGACGATGAACAGCAACAACACCAGACCCGAGACGAGCATGGTGCGCGCGGTGAACGAGCTGAAGCGCCGCATGCCCTTTCGTCGGAACCGACCGCGCGCCCGGTGTGCCCGTGCCGTCAACACCACCGCCGCGCCCACATGTCCGATGAGGCAGACCGACAACACGACGCGGAAGATCCACAGCGCACCCTCGTAGGGCAGCAAGGGCTCGAGCAGGGTGCGCAGCCAGTGCGCATAGGCGTCGAAGTGCTCGGCGCCGGTGTAGACCTTCAGGTTGCCGACCATGTGCACCGTGACGAACAACGCGAACACGATGCCGGTGAGCGCCATGACGAGTTTGAGGGTCACCGACGACGGTTGCCGGCGCAGCTGCCAGCGGCCGTGGGGGTTGGCCGGCCGGCGGGGCACCTCGTGTCCGGCGTCTGCGGCGTCGGCTGCATCGACGGTGGACGTCACTGGGCTCACCCCTCGGGTTGCGCCCTAGAAACTACTCCGTGTCGTAGATGTCCGCAGGGAATTCAGCCGCAGTTCACTCCGATGCGGGTTCAGCAGCCTGATCCTGTTGGGGCAGAAGAGCTTCCAACGCCGCCCCGGTGATCCGCCGGAAGGCCCGGCGCGGCCGGTTGGCGTCCAGGATCGCCACTTCGAGCGTCGACGGGCCCAGGATTCGCTGCTCGCCGTTGGAACCGCCGGCCTGCAGCGCCGAGACCGCAATGCGGACCGCATCGCCGAGCTCGGCGTTCTCCGAGTACGAATCCTTCAGCGCCGCCGCGATCGGTTCGGTGGTGCCGCCCATGACCACGAAGTGCGGCTCGTCGGCGATGGAACCGTCGTAGGTGATCCGGTACAGCTCGGGCGCCTTGGACTCGCCGTAGTGTGCGACCTCGGCGACGCAGAGCTCGACCTCATAGGGCTTGGCCTGCTCGGTGAAGATGGTGCCCAGGGTGTTGGCGTAGACGTTGGCCAGCTGCCGGCCGGTGACGTCGCGCCGGTCGTAGGCGTACCCCCGGGTGTCGGCGAACTGGATGCCGCCGCGGCGAAGATTGTCGAACTCGTTGAACCGGCCGACGGCGGCGAAGCCGACGCGGTCGTAGAGTTCGCTGACCTTCTGCAGGGAGCGCGACGGGTTCTCCGCCACGAACAGCACGCCACCGGCGTAGGCCAGCACCACGACGCTGCGTCCGCGGGCGATGCCCTTGCGCGCCAGCTCGCTGCGTTCGCGCATCGCCTGTTCGGGCGAGATGAAGTACGGGAAGCTCATGAGTCACCCCGCGGCGCGGCGTTGACGGCCGCGGTGTCGTCGGGCCCGAAAGTGTCATTGCGCGAACGGCTTTCGATCACCTCGCGGGCCAGCTGAGCGATCTTGTCCTCGGGGACGTCCTCGGCGCCCTCGGCGCCGATGGTGACCGCCGTCGGGTAGATGCCGCGCACCAGGTCCGGTCCGCCGGTGGCCGAATCGTCGTCGGCCGCGTCGTAGAGCGCCTCGATGGCCACCCGCAGTGCCGAATCGACATCGGTGACCCGGGCATACAGCTTCTTCATCGAGGACTTCGCGAACAGCGAGCCCGAGCCCACCGACTGGAAGCCCTCGACCTCGATGTGCGTCCCACCGGCCGCGTCGAACGACACGATCCGGCCCGCGCCGATGGGATCGGGATCGTCGAGGTCGTAACCCACCAGCAACGGCAACGCGATGAAACCCTGCAGGGCCGCGGCCAGGTTACCGCGCACCATGGTGGCCAGTCGGTTGACCTTGCCCTTGAAGCTCAGCGGCACGCCCTCGAGCTTCTCGTAATGCTCGAGTTCGACGGCGTAGAGCCGGGCGAACTCGACGGCGATGGCCGCGGTACCCGCGATACCGGTGGCCGTGTAGTCGTCGGTGATGTACACCTTCTGCACGTCACGGCTGGCGATCATGTTGCCCTGGGTGGCTCGCCGGTCCCCCGCGATCAGCACTCCACCGGGGTATTTCAGCGCGACGATCGTGGTTCCGTGCGGCAATTCATCACCCAGCGCCGGGACGCCCGGGCCACCAGAACCGGCCGGCAGGAGGTGCGGTGCGTTACGGCGCAGGTGATCGGAGAACGAAGAACGGTCGGTCTGGGGCCAGGTCACTGGCCGCCCTTTTGGACGTATGCCCGCACGAAGTCCTCGGCGTTCTCCTCGAGCACATCGTCGATCTCGTCCAGCAGGTCGTCGGTGTCCTCGGTGAGCTTCTCGCGACGCTCCTGACCCGCGGCGGTGCTGGATGTGACGTCGTCGTCATCGCCGCCGCCACCACCGCGCTTGGTCTGCTCCTGAGCCATCGCCGCCTCCTGTATGACTGAAGTTCTTCCACCCTACCGGCAGGGGGTCGGATTGCCGGGTATCACCGAGTCAGCCGAACCCCGGCCGGAACTAATTGGTGAGCTGGTCCACCAGCTCCACGGCGCTGTCGACGGAGTCCAGCAGGGCCCCGACGTGGGCTTTGCTGCCGCGCAGCGGCTCGAGAGTGGGAATGCGGACCAGTGAATCGCCACCCAGATCGAAGATCACCGAATCCCAGCTTGCCGCCGCGATATCGGCGCCGAACCGCCGCAGGCACTCACCGCGGAAGTAGGCCCGGGTGTCGGTCGGCGGGTTCTCGACGGCGTCGATGACCTGTTGCTCGGTGGTCAGCCGCTTCATCGAACCCCGGGCCACCAGCCGGTTGTACAGCCCCTTGTCCAGGCGCACATCGGAGTACTGCAGATCGACGAGATGCAGCCGCGGGGCGTTCCAGCTCAGGTTCTCGCGCTGCCGGAAGCCCTCGAGCAGGCGCAGCTTGGCCGGCCAGTCCAGCAGCTCGGCGCATTCCATCGGGTCCCGCTCGAGCAGATCGAGGATCCGCGCCCAGGTCTCGACGACGTCGTTGGCCCGCGGGTCGGGATCGCGGCTGTCGAGCAGCTTGGCCACCCGGTCGAGGTAGATCCGTTGCAGCGCAAGGGCGGTCAGCTCCCGACCGTCGGCCAGTGCGACCGTGGCCCGCAGGCTGGGGTCACGGCTGATGACGTGGACGGCGTGCACGGGACGGGCCAGCGCCAGATCGGAGAGGTCCAGTCCGAGCTGGGGTCCGTCCTCGATGAGGTCGAGCACCAGCGACGTGGTGCCCACCTTGAGGTAGGTCGACGTCTCGGCGAGGTTGGCGTCCCCGATGATGACGTGCAGCCGGCGGTACTTGTCGGCGTCGGCGTGCGGCTCGTCGCGGGTGTTGATGATGCCGCGCTTGAGCGTGGTCTCCAGGCCGACCTCGACCTCGATGTAGTCGGCCCGCTGGGACAGCTGGAATCCCGGATCGTCGCCGGAGGGCCCGATCCCCACCCGGCCGGAACCCGTGACCACCTGACGCGACACCATGAACGGCGTCAGCCCCGAGATGACCGCCGAGAACGGGGTCTGGCGGCTCATCAGGTAGTTCTCGTGGGACCCGTACGAGGCGCCCTTGCCGTCGACGTTGTTCTTGTACAGCTGCAGCTTGGCCGCCCCCGGCACCGAGGCCACGTGCCGCGCCGCGGCTTCCATCACCCGTTCGCCGGCCTTGTCCCAGATGACCGCGTCCAGCGGGTCGGTGACCTCGGGGGCCGAGTACTCGGGGTGGGCGTGGTCGACGTAGAGGCGCGCGCCGTTGGTCAGGATCATGTTGGCAGCGCCGACCTCATCGGCGTCGACGATGGGCGGGGGGCCCGACGACCGGCTCAGGTCGAATCCACGGGCATCACGCAGGGGCGACTCGACCTCGTAGTCCCAGCGGGTGCGCTTGGCGCGCTGGATGCCGGCGGCCGCGGCATAGGCCAGCACGGCCTGCGTGGAGGTCAGGATCGGGTTCGCGGTGGGGTCGGACGGCGAGGAGATGCCGTACTCCACCTCGGTGCCGATGATCCGTTGCATCCCGTCAGCCTAGTCACCCCGGGGCAGCGCCATCAGCGCAGCCAGCATGAAGCACAGCGCGCCGACGAACGTGCCGACGTTGGCCAGCCATTCGTCCGCGGTCACCCCGGTCCTGCGGACGAACGCCCCCACCGCGGACACACCGAACGCGACGGAGCCCGCCATGTTGATCCACGCCGGACACCAGTCGCGCAGCAGTGTCGCCGTTCCACGCGCCCAGATCAGCAGCGCCGCGACGGAGATGGCGCTGCTGAGCAAGAACAACACCGATCCCAGTGCGTCGGGCGTCCACATGAACCGGCGTTCGGCCGGAACCCGGTGCGCCCAGACCGCCGTGGCCGTGCTGACGTTGAACAACACCGTGCCGATGAACTGGACGCGCGCGGCCAGCCGGTCGGCCCATGCGCTGCGATCGCCACCGGCGCCGGCATACGCGTCGACGGACAGGCGCAGCTGGATCAGGGCGGCGCTGGTGAAGAACCAGGATCCGGCGAAGCACACCACGTTGGTGGCGCCCGCGCCGAACGCCGTTGCGAAGCCGGGGGCGGTACCCGCGGCGAACAACGCGGCGCCGATCGCGAACAGCCAGCACTGCAGTCGCAGGGTCATCGACAGCGAACGCTAACAGTGCTCACCGGCGATCCCGAAGAACACGCGGCGCCAACGTCGGACGGGGTTCGCGCGCCGCATGGTGAACTATTCGGCGTGGCCCGTACCACCGACCACCGTCGGGACGCCGAGCGGTGGTTCCTCGCGAACGGACTGCCCGCCGTACTGCGCCCGGGTGTCCTGGTGCGCGGCGTGCTCCCCCGGTCGGCGCCCGCTCTGGCGACGTTCGGGGTCTTCATGGCCTTCTCGATGGCGGTCGTCGCCATCACCGGCAAACACACCATCGCCATCGACGGTTCCCCGACCCGGACCGAGTGGTTCCTGCTGTTCATGTTGGCGTTGGTGCTGCCGGTCGCGGTGGCGCTCGGCTGGGCGGTATCGCGCATCGGCGATAACCGGTCCCGCGCCGGAATCGCCGGGGTGTCGCTCGCGGTCGCGGTCCTCGGCGGGATCTTCGGGGGGCCCAGCGCGCTGATATTCGTGGACCTGCTGTTCGACGCCGTGATCATCGCCGTCATATTGCTGTGCACCGCAACAGGAGTCGGTGCGGTGCTGGCCTGGGCCGCCCGGATGACGTTCACCAATCTGGCGTCCATCGGCGAGTTGCTGATCCGCGCGCTCCCCGTGCTGCTGCTGACCATGCTGGTGTTCTTCAATTCTCCGGCGTGGGTGATGGCGGCGACGGTGGGCCGCACCCGGCTGTGGCTGGCGCTCGGCTTTCTGTATCTGATCGCCGCGGCGTTCCTGATCTCGAACACCTTCGCCCGGCTGCGGTCCGTCGTACACCCGGGTGCCGACACCGATTCCGAGCCCGCCGACGGGCTGGCCGGGACGCCGTTCGAGCATCTGCCCCAGCCGCCGCGGCGGGGCCCGCTGTCGGCGACCGAGCGCGCCAATGTTGGCTTCGTACTGGCCCTTTCCCAACTGGTACAGGTGCTCACGGTGGCCATCGTGACCGGTGTGATCTTCCTGGTGTTCGGCCTGATCCTGATCAGCCCGGAACTGCTGGAGGCCTGGACGCACGGTTCGCCCTCGGACGGTCAATTCCTCGGCATGACGCTGCCCATCCCAAACGCACTGATCCAGATCAGCCTGTTCCTGACCGCCCTGACGTTCATGTACCTGGCGGCAAAAGCGGTGAGCGACAACGAGTATCGCGAACGCTTCATCGACCCCCTGCTCGAGGATCTCCGGCTGACGCTGGTCGCACGCGACCGCTACCGGATGGCGGCGGACACCCGATGACCGTGGACAACCGCACCGTCAACGACTGGTTCCTGCACCGCGGACTGCCACTGGTCCTGCCCCGACGAGTGCGCTCCCGGGCGCTGATCGAACGCTCGGCGCCGATGGTGGCGGGCCTGGGCGCGCTGACGGCGCTGACGATGCTGGCGGCGAACTGGACCGGGGCGCATCCCGATTACGGCTACATCGCCCGGCTGGCGGTGGTGGCGGCAGTGTTGGTCGCGGCACCGTTCGCCCTGCACCTCCTGCACGAGCGCGGCCTGGTGGCCAGTCGGCGGTCGACGGCACTGCTGGTGATGGCGATCTTCGTGGTGCTGCTGCCGGTGATCGCCTCGGGCTGGTCGGCGGCCACCGTTGCGGAGGCGCCGGCATTCGTCGCCGTGACCCTGCTCGCGGTCTGGTTCACGTACCTGGGTGTCGGCTCGATCCTGTTGTGGGCCTTCCGGTTCGCCTGGATCCAGCTCGGCGCCCTGGGCACGTTGATGAGCCGGGCCCTGCCGCTGCTGATGCTGACCGTGGTGGTGTACTTCACCGGCGAGCTCTGGCAGCTGGCCGCCCGGATGTCGCGTCAACGGCTATGGCAGACAATCGGATTCCTCGCCCTGGTGGCGCTGGTGTTCGTCATCACCACCATCCGCGACGAAGTGCGCGCCCTGCGCGACGACCGCTCCGCCCAGTCCGATCCGGCCACCTTGCTGGCCGGCACGCCGCTCGCGCCGCAGGCTGCCACGGACTGCCCGAAAACGGCCCTGTCACTGGGTGAACAGATCAACGTCGTCGCCGTGATGGTCCTCGCCCAGGCGATCCAGGTGGTGCTGTTCACCACCGGGCTGTTCGCCTTCTTCATGGCGCTGGGCATCATCGCGGTTCCCGACGACGTGACGGTGCTGTGGTCCAGTGAGCAGTCCTGCGCGGTCGGCGAACCTCCTTGTGCCGGAACATGGTTCGGCATTCATATCCCGGTGCCGCAGACCATGGTGCACACATCGCTGTTCGTCGCGGTGCTCTCGGGCCTGTACTTCACGGTGAGCACCAGCGTCGATCCGCTGTATCGCCAGCGGTTCTTCGAGCCGCTGATCGCCGACGTCGCGGTCAGCCTGGCCGGCCGCGACGCGTATCTGGCCATCGAATCGCCCGCGGAAAGCCGCTGAGCAGATCTGCACCGACATCCAGCACGAGGTGCCACAGGACAAGCGATCTACCAATAACACCGGTGCGAGCATCGGGGCGGACGAGGCCAGGTTCATCTACGAATCCGCTTCGATCTACCTGTGCGGCTGAGCGGTTCGGCCGAACCGGTTACAGGTACTGGCCCAGGTTGCTCTCGGTGTCGATGGCCCGGCTGGCCGACGAGCTCTTGCCGGTGACCAGCGTGCGGATGTAGACGATCCGCTCGCCCTTCTTGCCCG